>Ga0209526_10002692_pt1 | contig 12002 bp, 10 predicted proteins | sample JacPinW_OM2H0_M1_FD_188566 | JGI IMG/M metagenome (GOLD analysis project Ga0209526, IMG submission 188566) | Forest soil microbial communities from Algoma, Ontario, Canada - Jack Pine, Ontario site 1_JW_OM2H0_M1 (SPAdes) (version 2) | ecosystem: Environmental > Terrestrial > Soil > Boreal...
TGCGCTGCGCGGTTTTCGGGCGCCGCGCCAGCAACTCCAGCTTTTCCTGATCGGCAGGTAACACAGTCAGTGGTGGTTTCGGACGTCCTGTACGCACGAGAGCCTCCTTGATGGATCAGGATTGAGTGTACAGGGAATTTTCAATTTATGCAACGAACTTATGACTCAGAATACTAGCTATAGCTAGCAGGTACTGCTTGGATATGGCTGTGTTGGGGGGCGCACCGCCACACCGCGAAAAAATGAGAGTTTGCTGAGCAGCTCGCATTCTGCGCGAGATAGACGCCTTGCGAGATGTTATCGCGAGGGTTGCCACCCGCCGAAAACAGGGCGCGGTCATTCTACAGATGTCGACCACCTTTATGGACATCGCGCTGCCAGCGTTGGCGAAGGAGGATGTCATGAAAACCAGAAAAGCAGCGTCCCTCTGCTTCCTGACTCTGTTAATCGTCATCGGTGGCTGTGGTTCGGAATCGAGTTCGAAGGGATCCCCCGGGGCACCGGGTATTTCGATCTCGCCCATTAGTTCGATAGCAGGTAGCCCTGATCTCGTGCTCACCGTGAGCGGATCAAACTTCGCCCATGCCACTAACAATAAAAGTGTCGTGGTGTGGTCTGCTAATGGCAGCGACACGTTTTTGGAAACAACCTTCGTTAGCAGCACTGAACTCACCGCGGTGATCCCTGCAGCGCTATTGGCCAATCCGGTCACGGCAAAAGTGTTGGTGGAGACAGGAGACCCGATGGGGTCACTCCCCTTTTTGAAGTCAAACTCAATCACTTTTAGCGTGACCACAACTTCATCGGGACCATTCTCGATCAGTTCGATCTCGCCCATGAGTGCGGTAGCAGGTAGCCCTGATCTCACGCTTACCGTCACGGGATCACAATTCGTCAACGACGTTCACAATAAAAGTTTCGTGGTGTGGTCTGCCAATGGCAGCGACACTTCTTTGCACACAACCTTTGATAGCAACACTCAGCTCACCGCGGTGATTCCTGCAGCCTTATTGGCCAACCCGGTCACCGCCCAAGTGTTGGTGGAGAGAGGAGACCCGATGGGGTCCGTCCCCTTTTTGAAGTCAAACTCAATCAGTTTTCGCGTCAACTCCCCATAACCAGCAGACAATCTGGCACATCATCGCCCTAAACAACCGAACACCGTTTAAGCCCATGAACATCACAAGCGTCGATCTCTTCTTTCCCGATAATATTGCCTGCCGTAACGCGCAGCGCCTGGACTAGAGATGAGCACTGCATGTCGGCGGTTGTTGTTTCGCCTCATACCAATAGTGGGTGTCTGCACCTATTTGCTCGCTTGTGGTTCGGCAAATAACCGCCTGTCAATCGATTCCCCACTTACCTCTGTATCGTCAACGAAAAACCCGCTGGTTGCGAAATACTTCGTTTCAATCCAGACGGGCGGACACGCGAGAGTCGAGTTTGGCACCGACACTTCCTACGGGAGGCAGACTGCGTGGTACTCGGTACCGCCGGGTGGGAGTGGAGTGGCCATCCTGGTCGCCGGAATGAAAGCATCGACCAGCTACCACATGCGAGCGGAAGTTCTCTCCGGCGAGACCTCCTGGCTCGACAAAGACTGGTTATTTGTCACAGGGCCGCTCCCTTCGACCAGGTTCCCGATCCTGGTTGTCACCAGGCCCAAATCCGCAGCCCTGGTAGCCACCGAGAATCCTGGGATTGAGCTGATCAACCTGACGGAACCTGGCGTGAATATGATGCAAGCAGTTGTCGCAGACCGCGAGGGCAACCCAATCTGGTATTACGATGTGGGCGCCGCCCAGGCTAACTTACCAATCCCCATTAAACTTATTCCCAATGGGCACATGTTGGTCAACATACAAATCGGGGCAACAGGGGCAACTTTTCTTCGCGAACTGGACTTGGCAGGCCACACGATCCGACAGGTGGATGCCCCTACGCTCCAGCAGAAACTACAAAGCGCTGGCCATGCGCTGAACGCGCTAAATTTCCATCATGACTTTCTGCCACTCAGCAACGGGCATCTGATCGTGCTGGCCAGCGCCGCCCAGGATTTCGCCGATCTGCCCGGATATCCTGGTACCACACAGGTATTTGGGGATGTATTAGTAGACCTGGACGAGAACTGGAACCCGGTTTGGTTTTGGTCGGCATTCGATCATCTCGATGTGCACCGTCACCCAATGAGACTCCCCGATTGGACTCACGGCAATGCCGTCGTTTACATGCCTAATGACGGAAACCTGCTGGTTTCCATGCGCAATCAAAGCTGGATCTTAAAGATAGAGTACCGAAATGGAGACGGATCGGGTGATGTTCTGTGGCGGCTAGGGCAGGGGGGAGACTTCACTCTGACCGGAGGGGATCCGAGCCGGTGGTTTTATGGGCAACACTTCCCATCATTGGTAACCACAGATGGCTCGGCCTTGACCATGGCAATTTTTGACAACGGAAACTTGCGCGTCCTGGATGACAGCGGGACGGAGTGTGGGTCTCCGAAAGGTCCTGCCTGCTACAGTCGTGCCACCGTCTTCAAAATCGATGAAAACACTAGAATAGCCACCGTTGACTGGCAAGATGCCCCGGGGCCATATTCCCTTTGGGGCGGAAGTATCAACCTGTTGGCAAATGGCGATGTCGAATTCGATATGTCCGCTCCGTTTCCGGGGATAGCGGGGTCTCGTGTGCTTGAGGTTACACAGACGGACATGCCTCAGACGGTTTGGCAGATGGACATACAAGGAGGACATGCCTATCGAGCATATCGAATACCAAGTCTTTATCCCGGTGTGTCCTGGAAATAAATCCAGCGCCCACGCAAGTGACTTAGCCGGAACAAGGAGGAATGCGTGTGCTGAAGGTGTTCGAAGATTAAGTACTACATCTTGAAGAATTATTTTGCATGCGCGTTAGGGCGTCTGTGCTCCGTATACTGGCTATCGCATTAATGATTGCTTCAGTTGTGGCCGCGGCCGGCTGCGATGGAGGATTGCCTTCTCCGACGCGGCCGCCTCCATGTTCACAGGACTGTGGCCTACCCCCGTCCCCCGAAATCTCCGTCTCACCTGTCTCTGACACACTCGGTCTCAGAGGCGCACGGCAATTTCAGGCCACGCTCAAGAACGTGACCGGGTCCGTGACATGGAAGGTCGAGGAAGGCTCGGCTGGGGGCACGATAACTTCGACTGGCCTCTACGTTGCCCCAAACGGCACGGGAACTTTCCACGTTACCGCTATCACCACGGCAGATGGCAGCCAAAGCACCGCCAAGGTGACCGTTGTGCCGTCGGGCTTCACGCCCACCGGAGATATGCGAGCTGCCCGCACCGGCCATAGTGCCACTTTACTTGCCGATGGGAGAGTACTGATAGTCGGAGGAGGAGATGGCTCGGGGGTCTTCGCCAGCGCAGAATTATTTGACCCTGCTGCCGGCAGTTTCGCCCCTACTGCGGGCAACATGATTCAGGCGCGCGAAGGCCACAGCGCTGTTCTTCTGCCCAGCGGGAAAGTACTGATCGCAGGCGGAGACGATTTCGCGGAGTCGTTAACCAGCGCCGAGCTTTTTGACCCTGCGAATAAAAGCTTCACCGCAACTGGAAACATGACCACTGCCCGCGCGGGTGCTACCGCCACTCTGCTCCCGGATGGGAAGGTGTTGGTCGCGGGCGGAGTGGACAAAAGTGATGCGCTACTGGCTACGGCTGAACTCTACGACCCGACTGCTGGCACTTTCGCCGCCATCGCCGGAAACATGGCATCTGCGCGCTGGTCCCACACAGCAACCCTTTTGGCAAACGGAAAAGTACTGTTGGCGGGAGGTCGCAGCAGCTTTACGCCCAATGTTCACGCCGCCAGTGCGGAACTGTTCGATCCTTTCACAACCACCTTCACAACCACGGGGTCAATGACGACTGGCCGGGACTTCCACACCGCCACACTCTTACCCGACGGCAGAGTGCTGCTCCTCGGAGGTAATCAGTTCTTTTCGGTCTCCAGCGCCGAGTTGTACGACCCCGTCTCCGGCAACTTCACCGTCACCGGCCACCTTAGCACGCCACGTCATTTTCACACCGCCACACTCCTTCCCGGTGGGAAGGTTCTGGTCGCGGGTGGAGTTAACGAGTTCCCTGGCCAGGAGTCTCCCGAGTTTCAAAGATTGTGGTCAGCTGAGCTTTTTGACCCAGCCTCGGGTAATTCGAGCTTTACCGGTAGCTTGGAAACTGAGCGCGTCGGCCACACCGCCACTCTCCTACATCAAGGACAGGTACTGGTCGTAGGAGGTGCGGCTCTCCCCACCACCGAAATGTACAAGTGAAAATGGCACTTAATTCGCCAATTCCTCAACCATATTAACGAGGCGCAATCACAGTGTTTTCTCTATCCGCGAGATCAATGGCGTATCCTGAGCACCCGCTACCCGTAGCTGAGTCGTGAGAGTGGAACGGCTGCTCCCGATGGTGAGAGCCGCGTCGACATCTTTGCTCGCCTGATGGGAGTCACCGAACAGAGCTTCCGCCAGTACATCGCTCATCATAACCCCGGCCGCGACCTCGGAAGCTCCATTGGCTTTGGCCAGAGCGATCGCCCGATGCGCGACCTCCCGAGACATGTGTAATCTTCCGTAGGTTGCAATCGCGGCTGCTTGTATTGCGAGCATCGGAATCTCGTCTTGAGTTCCTCCTTTCCGGTCGCGTCTATCCCTCCGACGTGGTGTGGAAGTCCTTCACCAGTCCGGAGGACGTTCGGCATGCGATCCGTTGGCTACATTTCTACTGAAGTGCAATTTCTTGCGGTAACAGTTACCCAGGCGGTGCTCAAAAACATCGGCTTCGACCCCGAAATTTGGTCCTTAGCGTGCGTTACACACTGCCAGGTGGTATCGATTTCCTATATCGATTTCCTTAGGCAACAGTTTCCGGCACCCACCTTGCCTGAGAAGACGCTGGTGGGTGTTAACTCCCCAAAAGATTTTCCCGGCCGAGGATTACAGATCTTTCTTCATTCGAAGCGCGGCCCGGCTGGATCAACTGACTGCTCCTTCGCAACTTGGCGGGAGCACAACGAAGCGGTTAGTTAGGGAGGAGCCGAGTGAAGCTAGTACTCACAACCTTTATAACTCTTTTCCTTTTCGGTTGCGGCGGCGGCGTGAGTTCTCCAACCCCGACGCCAACCCCGACGCCAACCCGGACGCCAACTCCGACATCGATACCAGCAGCGCCAGTACTAACAATGATCAGCCTCTCCCCCGCAACCGCTTCAATTCATGTGGGGGAAGAGCAAACCTATCTCGCTCAGGGCTTAGACCAGTACCACAATCCAATGACCGGGATTGCGTTCACGTGGACTTCGTCGGATGACGGTGCGAACGATAATGCCATTGCGATGTTTCATGGCGGGGTAGCAACGGGTGTATCGCCGGGGGTGATGCATGTCACAGCCTCGGCTTCAGGCGTGAATAGCGCACCAGCAGCTCTGACCGTATTCGCCCCTACTCCCGCCTTAGCCGCCATTCTCGTGACTCCAACTCTGCCGTCGATCTTCACAGGAGGAACCCAACAGTTCAGCGCCGTGGGCAAGGACCAATATGGAAATGAGATGAGCGGAGTAGCGTTCACTTGGGCTAGCTCTAATCCCGGCACCGCAACCATCACCGACACGGGAATGGCAACCGGACTAGCAGCGGGCACTACCACCATCGACGCATCAGCCCAAGGAGTCCATGGGAACGGCAGTATCTTGACAGTAGTTAAGCCAGATTCTGTGCTAACCAGCATTGCCGCAACACCAACAACGGCCACCGTTCAGGCGGGGAACACAGTGCAGTTTACAGTCATGGGCTTCGATCAATTCAATAGCCCGATGACCGGGATAACGTTTCTGTGGGCCAGTTCCAACCCCAGCATAGCAACGGTCAACGCTCTTAATGGGGAAGGCCTGAACACAGGCATCGCAACTGGAGTGGCAGCAGGTAACGCAACAATCACGGTGAGCGCTAACGGCAAGACCGCTCCACCGGTTCACCTCATTGTCACGCCCGCTCCGCCAGTGCTCACCACGATCGGCATCTCCCCGACAAACGCTACCATCGAAGTAGGCAGTACGCAGTCGTTCACCGTCACGGGATCAGATCAGTTTGGGGCACCGATAAGCCTGCCCTCCGTAGTCTGGGAGTGTGCATCAACCATAGCAACCATAAGCAGCACCGGCGTAGCTACCGCAGTGTCTGCGGGCTCAGCTCAAATAACTGCAACAGCAGGCGGAGTGACCGGGCATGTGTTCTTGACCGTAACAGTTCCCCCGCCACCTCCACCGGCAGCTCCCACGGTTTCTCAGTTGTCCCCACCAATAGCGTTGACGGGAAGCGGCGACCTGACTTATCTCAGGATCACCGGCACCAATTTCGGCGCCAACGCCGTGGTGAACTTCGGCTCAAACGTCCTCACCCCCGTTTCTATAAGCGACATCTCGATCACGGTGAGGGTTCCCGCGGCTGAATTGCAGGCGCCGTCATCGTTGCTCGTGAGTGTGTCGAACCCAGAACCGAGCGCTGCGAGGTCGAACGCCCTGCCTTTCACCATCACAGACAAAGGCTTCGTCTCTATCGACTTCGATGACGGGTACCAGTCCATGTACGACAACGGCTTACCCATCTTCGACGCGGTCGGAATCAGAACAACCCAGTACATTGTCACTGGCGGCTTTCAGCCCGCGAACAACGGCGCGGGTTGCGGCTGCATAGTAGGCGTGGGCGCTGCGGGCTTCGTTACCTGGGATGAAGTGCGTGCGATGGCGGCTAAGGGGCACGAGATCGGTGCGCACACGCAAACACATCAGCCCTTGTCACTTCTTACTGCGCAACAACGCACCACTGAGATAGCCGGATCCAAGCAAGAACTGATAGCTCAAGGCCTTGCGCCGCTCACCTTTGCCTACCCGTACGGGGACTATGGGTATCCCAAGAGCTCAATAGGAAAGGCTGTCAAGAACGCTGGATACCTTGGCGCACGCGACTCCGACACTGGCTACAACGGCATCGGGTCCGGACATGGAGCCCCAATACCTTACTACCTGTGGAGCGAAGCTGGAGAAACGGATTACAACACTACGCTGGACAATTTAACCGGGTTCATCGACTACGCCGTGGCACACAAGTTGTGGCTGATCATCCTGCTGCATCGAGTTGACGACAACACTCCTGGCGGCGTGTCTATCAGTATCAGCTCCGTGCTGCTTCAAGGGATGGTGAATCACATCGTGGATCGCCACGTCAGCGTAGTCACGAACTCCGAAGGGTTGACCATCCAAAACCTAAACGGACAGACTTCAACTTTCACATTCCCGCGATAGGAGCGAAAGGAACGCTGCATGATCACTGACGGTTTCTGATTCCACTATCAGTCGACCGCCACGAGTAACGGAACGCAGAGGGACTCTATTTTTATGGCCCCGCTCCTCCACTGATTTCACGAGCAAAACCAGAACTCGACTTCTGAGGTCAGCCTACCGAAGAAGTGTTCGCCCAGGAGCAAGCGATCACCCGCGAAGATTCCTCAGTTTGGCGTCAAACTCATGACGATGCCCGAAGGGCAGAATCTACACAAAGTTCATGTACCACGGACAATGCTGCGCGTCATGTCTTTCTTGTGGAGTCTCACATCTGATGGCGAGATGACGGGACCTCAAACCGGTAGAAAAGTCGAGTCCGACAGGCGATGTCTCCTAAGCCACAGAGAGGCGCGAGCATTAGCGTCTGACACTTCGCGGCGTGTCATGGTCAATGCCAACCTAGACCTCGCACTCCTACTTCGACCTTCACCCGCTGCTTCTGCTAAACAATGCCACATGTAGGCGGTAACTCTGTCAGCTTGAATGCCAAATCCGTTCGCATACATTTCGCCCAAATTCCACCTGATACGTCCCATTTCAGCTTCGCTCAATTTTGGCGTAAGCTCATGAATTAGACTTTCGGCACGTAGATCACCGTTTGCCATAGCCAAAATGAGCCAGGTGGAAGCAACTGTATAGTCGGATTGGACGCCCAGACCTCGCGCGTAAGCGAGGCCGAGGTCATACTGTGCGTCGGGATGGCCCGAAAGCGCTGCGAGCAACCTCGGATCTTCAGCCGGCACCGTATAGGGTTTTGGCCCCTGCCGCTTCAGAATTGCTGAAGGACTTTTAGGGTCAGCAAACCTTGCTGAGCTCGTTTGTAAATGTCGCGGGGATAACCTAATCAACTTGTGTTGACGCCGCAGTAGGGCAATCGTCTGTATCCACCCTAATACCAGCACTGTCAATAACAAAACGGTCCAGAAACGTAGCCTGCGAGATCCAGACTTGTATTCAGCCGGAAAATCGGAGCCTGGTCTCAGCTGTGAGAGCTTTGGATGACGACTGATTGCGTTGGAGTCTTTTTTGGGCCCACGAGGGTTCCAATTCCATTTCAGAGGCAACCGTATTCGCATTGCGCACGCCACGGGAGCTCAGCCAGGTCGGAATGCAGAGAGTGTCAGAGGTTACGGATTATTATACAGCTGTCAGCAGGTCTCTTAGTCCAGTCAATCCAGTTCCGAAGCCAACTGGCTTGACTTCGCGCGAATCGAAGCTGCAAGGATGACCAGTCTCCTTTGTCACGCTGCCCTTGCCGAGGCGAACCCATCATCAAGTCGACGTATTTCCTTCCGCTCGCACCGATCAGCATGCTGCCGCGTGCGTTGCGGACTTCCAGCTCCGTCGGCATATCTCTGTCGAGGAATCGCCGTTCGCGGGTCCTGAGGCTCATGGGAGAGGAAGACTAAGGTTAGATGCGTGGACGCAGGCGACTATAATTCACTATTCTTGATCAGGCAAGGTGTTACCTGCTGGGATCGTCTATTAAGGATGCGGGCAACAAGCAATTCACAACTCGAGCGGGAGTCGGCAACCTCGGAGTACCTGTAGCTCAATTCGGTGCTTCTGACACGGGCGCGGACGGCTCAGCGGAGCTGGAGCCAATGCGGGTGCAGTAGCAAACTACCGACGCAACTCGGAAACCATGAGCCACGAACAGCGCGACCGCGAACTCGGAATGCGTCGCCGCATCACCCGCCGTGATTTTCTGAACGGCGTGGCTGTGGGAATTGGCGCGCTGGGCAGCGCCGGCCTCGCAGAACTGGCTTGGGGTGCGAAAGGAGTCGCGCGCACTGGCCATCCCTCTGCGGGAGTCTATCCGCCTGCACTCACGGGCATGAGGGGAAGTCAGCCGGGCTCCTTTGATGTTGCGCACGCGCTACGCGATGGGATTTTTTGGCAGACCGCCGGAAGTCCCGAGGACACGCGCGAAATTTATGACTTGATTGTGGTGGGAGGTGGCATCAGCGGCCTGGCAGCAGCTTACTTCTATCGCAAACAGGCCGGTCCCAAATCGCGCATTCTCATTCTCGACAATCATGACGATTTAGGCGGACACGCTCGGCGCAACGAGTTCCGGGTAGGGGGACGTTTGCTTCTAAGCAACGGCGGAGCCCAGTCGATTGAAAGCCCCTCAGAATACAGCGGTGTGGCAAAAGAGTTGTTCAACGACCTCGGGATCGAGACTAAACGCTTCTACAAGGCCTACGATCAGAAACTGTACTCACATCTGGGCACCGCTTGTTTCTTTGATAAGGAAACCTTCGGCGAAGACCGGCTTGTGCGCGGCATGGGATCGGTTGCCTGGCCCGAGTTTCTAAGTAAAACTCCGCTTCCGGAAAATGTACGGCGGGAAATTGCACGTCTTTACACAGAGAAAAAGGACTACTTGCCGGGCTTTTCACGCGAAGAAAAGTACGCCCGGCTGGGGAGCATCAGCTACGCTGGCTTTCTCACCGAAATATGCAAAGCCGATCCCGCTGTGCTCCCGTTTTTTCAGACCTACACTCATGATTTGTTCGCCGTCGGAATTGAAGCGATTTCCGCCCTGGCCTGTTATAAGAATCCGGACGACTACGGGGCATGGCATTACCCTGGTTTCGACGGCATGGACCTCGCAAACGCCGAGGCGGAAGAACCGTACATTTTTCACTTCCCCGATGGCAACGCGTCCATTGCCCGATTGCTGGTCCGGTCACTGGTTCCCGGCTCGATACCTGGGCAAACGATGGAGGATGTGGTCACGGCTCAGGCCGACTATGGCAAGCTCGATGAGACATCATCGCCAATCCGCATTCGCCTGAACACTACCGCAGTGCGTGCGTGCCATCTCAGCCCGCCGGATTTGGCGAAAGAGATGGAAGTTGCCTACGTGCAGAAAGGCAAGCTGCAGAGCGTCAAAGGCAAAGCCTGCGTCCTGGCTTGCTACAACGGCATGGTTCCGCATCTTTGTCCTGAGCTACCGGAGAAGCAGAAAGAGGCGCTGCAATACGGCGTAAAGGAGCCGTACATTTACACCCATGTAGCCATTCGCAACTGGATGGCGTTCCACAACCTGGAAATGCGGCAGATTGTCTCGCCCGGCAGCTATCACTGCTTCACGATGCTGGATTTCCCCGTCAGCCTGGGCGCATATAAATTCCCCAGCACTCCTCAAGAACCCATGGTGCTGTTCATGCTGCGTACGCCCTGCAAACGCGGCCTACCGCGTCGCGACCAATATCGAATGGGCAGAGTTGAACTGATGGGTACGGAGTTCTCCACGTTTGAGCGCAACATTCGCGATCAGTTGCACAGGATGCTCACGCCGGGCGGATTCGACTCTGCGCGGGACATTGCCGCCATCACCGTGAACCGCTGGGCGCACGGATATGCCTATGAATACGATTCTCTTTCCGATCCGCACTGGGCACCGGAGGAGCGTCCATGCCTAATCGGACGGAAACCATTTGGCCGAATCTCAATTGCCAATTCCGACGCTGGCGCCAGCGCTTACACCAACGCGGCAATCGACCAGGCCTATCGTGCGGTTCAGGAACAACTGAAGAGTACGTAAACCTCGTGCGACCGCGAACTTGGCATGGGACGAGAAGAACGCCTTCACCACGCGACAAGAAACAGCTTCACGAGCACTATGTTCTTACGGTAGTCAACGCCGAACGCTATCCCCAGCAGATTTCAATCTCCAGACGAATCGATGGCCCCATTCTTGGCCTTTAGTCAGGAGCCTCCGACTGGTTGTGGGCAACATTGCATGGCGAAAAATAGCCTAGACCTTATGATCTTATCAGGGACCCCCAAGCCATGCAGATTCGTTGCCAACCCTTCCGAAAAGCATGCCAACCGTGAATTTTCGCCATTACGAGCGTCCCCATTTCTACCTGATCGTGGTCCGGCTGCAGCATGTGCGCCAGAGCGCAAGAAATCGCGAGCCAGGACCGCAGCTGCGCCGAGCTGAGCGGAATCCGCACTGTTACCGTCGTCATATCCACATCCGGAAAGCTCTAGTTGCACACTGCTGTTGCTGCCACAATCAGAATCGAGCCCCAGAACGAGCCCGCCATGAAATTCACGAACTTCACAGACTGGCCAGGCTGGTTGCAAATCCTCACCGGGTTCGCGATGTGGGTGTCGCTCTATTCTTGGAGTGCGAGGACAAAGCGGGGAAAGCACGCGCACACCGCTTACGCCATCGGCGCGATTCTGTTCTATTTCCTTTTCCTCCGGCCCTTTCGCCATTGATTTGGCGCAGTACTACCCACCCAGTACAGTGGTGTTCGACTTCCGCCTGGGCCGTGGCAGGCCCAAGATCGCGGCGATCCTTTCGGGTCGTGGAAAGCTGGGGTACGTAATCATCTCAACCATCCGCATTGGCACCGTTTGCTGTTCTGAGTAGCTGCACTATCTCCGGCCTTTTACACTAGGGCAAGTGACCAAAAGGGTATCTTCAGGCTGCACTGGCTGGATTTCGCGGTGCGGGGAGATGGCTCACGGTTGAGGATCCCCTGTCACGGGCGGACGTAATTTTCGTCCTAAATGGCGGCTTGCCGCACCGTGCAAAAGAGGCTGGGAAGGTCTCTGGGAGGGTTGTGCACCCGAGGTATGGATAAGCC
>Ga0209526_10002693_pt1 | contig 12002 bp, 8 predicted proteins | sample JacPinW_OM2H0_M1_FD_188566 | JGI IMG/M metagenome (GOLD analysis project Ga0209526, IMG submission 188566) | Forest soil microbial communities from Algoma, Ontario, Canada - Jack Pine, Ontario site 1_JW_OM2H0_M1 (SPAdes) (version 2) | ecosystem: Environmental > Terrestrial > Soil > Boreal...
TATCCGCGCTGCCCGGTTCGACCCGCCGCAGGAATACGATCTCGCTCCCCGCCTCCTCGACCGACACATGCACGTTCTTGACCCCGGGGAGTTGTTCAAGTTCTGTGAGCTCGTGATAGTGGGTTGCAAACAGCGTCCGCGGCCGAGCACCCCTGTGCAGAGCTTCGACAACCGCCCATGCGATCGATAGCCCGTCGAATGTCGACGTGCCGCGTCCAACTTCGTCTAGCAACACCAGGCTCGCCCGGGTCGTCATGTTTAGGATGGCGGCGACCTCGCTCATCTCGACCAAGAATGTCGACCGCCCCTGCGCTAGGTTGTCGGACGCGCCAATTCGGGTGAATATGCGGTCAAGCAGCGGTAACCTCGCGGAGACCGCCGGCACGAACGAGCCTACCTGCGCCAGTATCGAAATCAGCGCGCTCTGTCGCAGGTATGTCGATTTCCCTCCCATGTTCGGCCCGGTGATGAGCAGCAGAAATTGAGTTTCGTCGTCGAGATACAAATCGTTCGGTACAAATCGCTCGCCGCGATCCTCGAGTAGCTTCTCAATTACCGGGTGGCGCCCGCCGGCAATCAGCAGCGGGCCCCGGAGAACAGCTTTGTTGGGATCAGAGACCCGGCCGGAGTGATCGGAACCGATGCCGCTGCTCGATACAACCTTCTCGGTGAATTCGGGCCGAGTGTAGTTGCGCGTCGCCGCAATGCGCGCGAAATTCACTAGCACGTCCAGCTGCGCGATGGAGGCGGCCGTGCGCCGCAGCCTCGGCGCCTCCCTGGCCACGGCTTCCCGGATTTCATCGTAGAGCCGCCGCTCGATTTCGAGCACACGCTGCTCTGCCGAGAGGATCTTGGCTTCGTATTCCTTTAGCTCGCGCGACGTGAAACGCTCCGCGCCCACGAGCGTCTGCTTGCGCTCGTAATCGCCCGGCACAAGGTGCAGGTTCGTCTTCGACACCTCGATGTAGAAGCCGAATACCTGGTTATACCGGATTTTGAGTGATGCGATTCCCGTGCGCTTTCTTTCGCGATCTTCCATCCCGGCGATGATCTGCCGGCCCTGTTTCGTGATGTCGCGTAGCTCATCGAGTTCCACATTGAATCCGCGACGGATCACGCCTGGATCGTTCGGCGTGGCCGGAGGGTCGTCCGCAATGCCGCGCGCGATGGTCTCGCACACATCCGCCATCTCGTCCATCTGTTCGCGTAACGTCGCCAGCCGCCTCCCGATCGTGCACTCCGCGCTGTGGTCCCGAGCAGATGACTCGCCAACTTCGAAAGCACCGGCGGGCGGCGAGGCATCCGCTGTTGCCGGGCTGGCGACTGCTGCAGCCGATTCGGGTGCCAACAGTTCCCGCATCCTCGGAATTTTCGCAAGCGACCCTCGTAATGCCAGGAAGTCTCGGGGCGTCACGACTCCCAGGGTTACTCGGCTCGTCAGCCTTTCCAGATCGAGAATGCCCGCAAGCTCGTTGCGAATCTCCTCCCGTGCGACGGTTCGTGACTTCAGTTCCGTTACGGCGTCCAGACGCTGTTGAATCTCGACCAAGGAAATCTCTGGACGCAGGATCCACCCACGCAAGAGCCGCGCGCCCATGGCGGTGGCGGTCTCATCGATCGCCGTGGCAAGGGTTGCCGACCCGTCATCTCCCGAGGCCGGCTCGACCAGCTCTAGATTTCGCACCGTCACCTGGTCCAAGATCATGGCGTCCTGCTGCTCGTAATAGGTAATGCGGTCCAGATGTTCGAGCCCCGCGCCAGCGGGTCGTAGCGAAGGAATCGCCAGCTTGTCTTCTGGCTTTCGCGCGTTGATGGCAGATGTCTCCCGCACATAGTGGACAATCGCCCCTGCTGCCGCGGTCGCCTGTGAGTGGCCGACCAGACCAAATCCCTCGAGCGCGGTCACCCGAAAATGTTCCTCGAGCAGCCTCGCGGCATGGCTGGCTTCGAAGATCCACTCATCAAGGCGGGTCTCGACGGCGCCCAGGCCATTGGTGTCGTTCGGACGCGCTATGGGGAACAGCGTCGCCGGTTGCCCAACGAGAATCTCTCGCGGCCGCAAAATTCCAAGTTCATCGCGCAAGCGAGCCTCTGCCGTGTCACCGGAAAATTCGGTCGCCCGAAATTCACCCGTCGACAGGTCTACAAATGCGAGCCCGATGATCGGTTCGAGTGCTCGCCCGGAGCCCCGTGGCGCTTGCCCCGCCGATGTGCTTCTCGCCACCGCGGCGAGGAAATTATTCTTCTTCGCTTCGACCAGCGATCCGCCCGTTGCGGTCCCCGGCGTCAGGACGCGGATCACCTCGCGCCGTACGAGTTTCTTCCCGGGTCCCGGCTCTTCCATCTGCTCGCAGATGGCGACCTTGTGCCCGGCCCGGATCAGCCTCGCGATGTAATTCTCGGCCGCATGGTAGGGCACCCCGCACATCGGTACCCCCTGCCCCTTTTCTTTATTGCGCGCAGTCAGGGTGATCTGCAGGATGCGAGACGCGACCACTGCGTCGTCAAAGAAAAGCTCGTAGAAATCGCCCAGGCGAAACAGCAGCAGCGCCGTCGGATGCTGCCTTTTCACGGCCTGGTACTGCTTCATTAACGGAGTCGTCGGCTCTGTCATGGTCTTGGCTCTTTGCTCAGGATCCCGGTTACGTTGCAGAGGACCGGAGTCTGCTCGGGACCGCTGGTTTCGACCCCCGAAATGGCACGGCGAACGCCCTGTCGGGAAGCGATTATGCTGGCACGATTGCCGCTTTGGCAATATCCTTCCTGGCTAACCTCGCCGCCACCGGGCCCTCGGAGCATTCGCTCGGGCTTCGATCGCTGGTGGCGACTGCTTCTGTTTCTGTCGCTAGGTTATACTTTCGCGTGCCTCATCGCAGCCGTACGCGTCGTGAAATCGAGGTCAAACTCCCCGTCGCCGACCTGGTCGCGCTTTTCCGCAATCTTGACACCCTGGGCGCTATTCCGGGGGGCCGCGTCCTGGAGCAGAATACGGTTTACGACACCCCTTCCGGTGATTTCCGTCGCCAGGGTCTTCTGCTTCGGCTCCGCATCGAGACTCCCGCACCCTCCGGCTCCTCTCCCGGCGGTCGGCGTCGTGTCATTCTGACGTCGAAAGCCCCGCCGCCGGATCGCCCAGCGGAGCGGAGACGGCGCTCTCGAAAACCCCGCTATAAGGAAAGACTCGAAAGGGAACTCCTGGTTACTACCGTTCGCCGCTGGCCTGTCGTTCTTGGTTCCCTCGGCCTCCATCCGAGCTTCCGCTACGAAAAGTACCGCACCACCTTCCGCCTCCCCGGTCTCCATCTGGACCTGGATGAGACCCCGATCGGCATCTTCCTGGAACTCGAAGGCACTCCCCGGATCATCAACCGTGTCTCGAGGGCCCTCGGATTTTCGCCCGAGGATTGCATTCGGGTCACGTATTGGGACCTGTACGCCGCCGCTTGCCGCCGGCGCGGACGTCTGCCCGGAAATATGATGTTCGATACGTAAAATTTCATGAAATGCGCATGCTTTTGCTTGACAAAATTTCCGTCACCCGTTAGTAGTCAGAGCGAGAAGAGCGCGTGGTGATCGAAGAGCTTTCGTCCAATTCGGAGCCCGGAAGTCACGGCCCCGGCGGGCAATCCGGCAGCACCTGGCCAGGACTCTCCGGCCTCCCGCGCGTTCTCAATCGCTTCTCCGGCGCTGGCGACCAGCTCCGTTGGCATCCCAAGAGGATTTCTGGAAGCGGGGAGGCGCGGCCCGGCCTGAAGTAGTCCCAGGGTGGTTTCTCCCTGCCCGCGGCCGGATGCAGCGCCGGCTCCGGGCTTTTTTTTTGCCCTGATGAGCGCCGAGTGAATTGGGTTTCTGTGGCCCTCGCCATCTCGCGGGGGCAAGTATTGTTGTCTTGGCAAGGAGTCATCCATGCTTCATGCGACCGAAGTCCTAGGCGCCGAAACCTACGATTCGGCCGGCAATTTTGTCGGCCGCGTTCGAGAGATGTTCATCGTACCAGACGAACAGTCGAACCGAGTGGCGCGCCTTCTGCTCGGCCGCGGCCAATATCGACCGCTCGTCGCCCGCTACGACCAAATTGCTTCGATCGCTCCCGGCCGGGTTCGCCTGACAACCGACGAGTCCTCTCTGGAACTTTATCACCCGAACGAAGCCTGGCTGGCCATCCGGAAAGACCTCCTGGACCAACAGATCATCGACACGAACGGTCGCAAGGTGGTCCGCGTCAATGACGTCGATCTCGCCGTCCAGCGCACCAACGGCAACACGGAACTGCGCATCACGCAGGTCGACGTTGGCCTTCCCGGCGCCGTTCGCCGCCTGCTGCAGGGCATCGTCCCGCCGATGGCAATTCGACGTGTCGAACAGAAGCTTCCGCACCGGACGATCCTGTGGGAATTCGTCAATCTGGTCGAGCCCGACCCTCTGCGTCGCGTGAAGCTGCGCCTGTCGACCGAAAAACTGGCCGAGATTCACCCGGCCGACCTTGCCGACATCATGGAGAAGCTTTCCCCGGACGAGCGTCAATCGATCATCGGCTCGCTTGACGAGCAGACCGCTGCCGAAACCATCGCCGAGCTCGACAAGCGCCTGCAAACGCAGGTCGTCGAAAAGCTCGACCCGGAGAAGGCCGCCGACATCCTCGAGGAGATGAGCCCGGACGCTGCCGCCGACCTGATGCAAAACCTCGAGCCGGAAACATCCAGGGAGGTTCTCGGGGAAATGGAGCACCGCGAAGCGCACGAGGTAGAGGCGTTGCTGCGCTTTGATCAGGACACGGCCGGCGGGATGATGAACACGGAACTGGTGGTGGTGAGCGATGATGCTACCCGCGGCGAGGTTGTCGACTATATCCGCTTCCACGATATCTCGACCGACCAGCTGGATAACATCGTCTTGATCGATCGCGAAGCCGCGCTGGCTGGCACCGTACCGATCGCGCGCCTGCTTCTTGCGAGCGCAGATCAGCGCCTGGCCGAGTTAGCCTTCGAGCCTGTGCTCTCTGTCAGACCGGAGACGCGGGATGGCGATGTCTTCGAGCTCTTCGACAAATATAATCTGCGCAGCCTGACGGTGGTGAACGAACGCAATTGCCCGATCGGCGCGATCACCGTCGACGACGTCGTCAGCCGCCTGCGCGCGAAGTTATAAACGGATGTTGCAGGGAGATTTTGCAGAGCGGGTCTCCCGCTGCGCAGTTTTCGCGCAGCGGATCTGAGAATTTGGAACTTTTGGTCCAGGCACGGGTTAGGATTCGGGCAATATCATGAATAGCCGGGTCACGGTAACCGATACGCTCTCCACCTGGGTGCTGGACCGCGGCAAGAATTTCAGCCGCCTGGTGCGGCCGATGCGCCGCCGTCTGGCTCTGTTTCTGGCCGTGGTTGGTCCGGGTCTAATCACCTCCAATGTGGACAACGACGCCGGCGGCATCAGTACCTACACGAGCGCCGGAGCACAGTTCGGCTACTCTCTGCTGTGGTCGCTCATCCCCATGACCATTGCTCTCTACGTCAGCGAAGAGATGTGCGCTCGCATGGGCGTTGTCACCGGCAAGGGTCTCTCCGACCTGATTCGCGAGGAATTCGGATTCCGCTCAACCTTTTTCGTCATGGTCGCCGCGCTGGCCGTAGACCTTGGCAACACGGTCGCTGAGTTTGCTGGTGTTGCCGAGGCATCTGAAGTCATGCACGTCAGCCGATATATCTCGGTGCCGCTCGCAGCCATCGCCGTCTGGGTCCTGGTCGTCTACGGCACCTACCGCATCGTCGAGAAAATATTTCTCGTCGCCTGCGGCTTCTATTTCTCCTATGTGCTTTCCGCTTTTCTTGCCAAGCCTGACTGGATCTACGCCGCGCATCAGACCGCCGTCCCCGCTCTCCATTTAAACGCCCCGTACTTGCTGATGCTGACCGGACTGGTTGGCACGACGATCGCACCGTGGCAGTTTTTCTATCTCCAGGCGGGCTTCGTTGAAAAGCGCGTCAGCCCGCGGCAGTATAAGCATGCGCGAATGGACGTCTTAGTCGGCAGCATTTCCTGCATGGTCATCGTGTTTTTTGTTATCGTCTGCTGCGCCGCCACTCTCAACGTGAATGGCCTCACCAACATTACGAGCGCAGCTGAGGCCGCCAAAGCTTTGGTTCCTCTGGCGGGGAAGTGGGCCGGCTGGCTCTTCGCTTTTGGCCTTTTGAACGCCTCTCTGTTCGCCGCTTCGATCCTGCCGCTCTCGACCGCTCACGTCATCTGCGAAGGACTCGGCTTCGAAGCCGGCCTCGACTACAAATTCAAGCAAGCTCCGGCATTTTATTCCCTCTATACCGGCTTGATTGTTCTCGGTGGAGGCATCGTCCTGATTCCCAAGGCGCCGCTCTGGAAGATACTCATCCTATCGCAGGTTGCCAACGGAGTCTGGCTGCCGGTGGTTCTAATCTTTATGCTGCTGCTGATCAACCGGCGCGACCTGATGGGCCAGCACACCAACAGCTGGGGCTTCAACATCGTCGCCTGGACAGCCAGCATCATCATGATCATTCTCACGGTCGTCCTGGTTTACGCCGCGATCTTCGAACCCTCGGTCGCTGGTTTTGGCTGAGACTCGATATCCTTTCCCCGGTTGCGGGACGTTATTGCCTGTGCTACTTTTCCTCGCGGGCATTGCTTGAGCGACTTCCGGTGAAAACTAGCAACCTTCTGAAGCCTGCTGACCCTCAGGAAGCGGAGCTTCTCGAAAAACTCGATCTCAAGCGCCTTCCGCAGCACCTCGCCATCATCATGGACGGCAATGGCCGTTGGGCAAAGCGTCGCCATCTCCCGCGCGTGGCCGGTCATCGCTCCGGGGTGAAAGCTGCGCGCGTCATCATCGAGACCTGCTCTCGTTTGCAGCTCTCGTGTCTGACTCTGTACGCCTTCTCGCTCGAAAACTGGCGCCGCCCGCAGGCCGAGGTAGAGTTTCTGATGCGCCTACTCCGTGAATACTTGAAACGCGAGCTCCCGACCATGCAGAAGAACAACATCCGTCTCCAGTTTATCGGCCGTTCCGATCAGCTCCCAGCAGCCGTGCGCGAAGATATGAAGGAGGGCACCGAGGTCACCGCGGGCAATACAGGCATGCGGCTCATCCTGGCGCTCAACTACGGCGGTCGCGCCGAACTGGTTGACGCCTTCAACGCCGTGCTCGACTCGGTTCGCGCGAACCGGCTTTCGAGTTTTCACGCCGACGAGCAAGCCATTTCCGAGCACCTCTACACGGCCGGCCTTCCCGATCCCGACCTTCTGATCCGCACCAGCGGTGAAATGCGCGTCAGTAACTTTCTCCTCTGGCAGATTGCCTACGCTGAAATGTACGTTACCGAAGCACTGTGGCCTGATTTCTCCCGCGCGTGTCTGCTTGAGGCACTCGTTGACTTCCAAAAGCGCGAACGCCGTTACGGGGGTCTCAGCTCGCAACAGGGACGCCCGTCGTCTGAAGCTGACGCCGAATGATCCCTCGGATCCTGACGGCCGCTGTCTTGATTCCCGCTGTCGTCGCCCTCGTCTGGTTCGGGCCGCCGGCGCTTGTTGCCGCAATGGCCGCGGTTGTCGGCATCCTCGCATTGATTGAATTCTTCGATCTTGGCGAACGCGTAGGGCTGCGGGCCATTCGCAAATGGACGATCGCCTGCGCTGCTGGCCTGTTTTACGGGCAGTATTGCGTGGGTCTCATCGAAACCCACTCGCTCGGTGAAGGCATCTCCCTCGTGCGCAACACCGCGGCCGTCGTCTCGATCGAAGCCGTGCTTTTGATTTTTGTTTTCGGGGCCGCCGGAATCACACTTGCCTCTCGCCGCCCGCTCCACGAAGTCCTGCCCGGCATCTCGATCAGCACGGCAGGGCTCGTGTTTATTGCGCTCCCGTTCAGCTATCTGGTCCGCCTAAACGAAATCGAGACGGTGGGGCGCCAACTCGTTCTTTTCACCCTGTGCCTGGTCTGGGCTGGCGATGTGTTCGCCTATTTTATCGGTCGCTCACTCGGACACTTCCCCATGGCCCCGTTGCTCAGCCCACAGAAAACCTGGGAAGGCGCTCTTGGAAATCTTCTCGCTTCGCTCATCGTCGCCGTCTTGTTCGCCCGTTGGATAGGGGCTGAAACCCTCGGGCTCCTGGTGACCGCCGGGTTGGCGAACGTCGCAGGACAAATAGGAGACCTACTGGAATCCGCATATAAACGCGGCGCCTCCATGAAGGACTCAAGCTCGCTGCTGCCCGGACACGGCGGTATGCTCGATCGCCTCGATAGCCTCATCCTCGCAAGCCCCATGGTCTGGGCCACCTATCATTGGCTCGTCGCACGGCAGTAGAGCCACCTGCTGCGCTCATTGCGCTCGCCACCAAAGCTCTCTGCCGCCTGCAGACCAGCGGGCTCGGCTCGCCATTCACTACAAGCGAAATCTGTAGGCCATTCAAACGCAGGCCGGCCGGTATGCGAACCGGGGCGATCGCCCAGAATGGCCCCTCCGGAATGTCGCAAATGACGAGGGCCGGGAAGCTGTTTTCTCGCAGTTCCACAACTGGGTTTAACCGGCTGCCGGCTTAGGCGAGGTTTGTTTTCCTCGCACCCTCTCGGCCGCACATCAATGCGCGCTGTGCAGGGAGTTCGGGAGCGAGAACAATCTATCCGCAACGCGGTACAAACTGTACGGGGACGCCCCCCTAGTGGTAACCGTCGAGCTCTTGGCCGTCTGATCGCACCAGCTTGAGAAGACGCATGGCGGTTGAACCGTCCTTCCTGCGATTACCGACAATCGTGATCTGGTCCCCTGGCTTGAGACTATCCTTGTTCCAGCCATTCCTTTCCAGTCTGAAGGGAGCCGGGCTCTCGGCAATCCATTTTTCGACGCTCCCGTTGTCGTCTGCCACGTCGAAATGAATCACTGTATGGGGACTAGCCCACTCAAAATCGGTTACCGTTGCCTTCATGGTGACCACGTGTTCCCGGTCGTACATCGACATCGAGTGGTGGGCGAATGCCGTGCCGGAAACCAAGAGGAGGCCAACAGCCACTGCGGGAAAGGCTGGGTGTTTACTTTTCAGGGTGCACCTCCGGAGTGAAACCCTACGCGCCGCCGCAGAGTCAGAGCATCCGTGCGTCGACGGTCGAGGCAGCAACAGTCCTAGGGTACGCCTTACCCTATCATTGAACTCCTCCCGGGCTCAAGATTACGGTTTGAGTCAGCGTCCCGCATTCGCAAATTCTTTCAAACATCTATAAAATTACGCTCACATGAAACGCATCGCGATTCTGGGGTCGACCGGTTCGATCGGCCGCCAATGCCTCAGCGTGGTCGAGTCGCTTGCTGGCCGCTTTGAAGTGGTCGCGCTGGCCGCCGGCTCAAACATTCCGCTGGTCACCGAGCAGATCGTGCGCCACGGCCCGAAGCTGGTCTCGGTCGCCACCGAAGAGTCAGCGCGCGAGCTTTGCGGCGTCCTTGCGCGCCAGGGCATTGACGATCAGATCGATATCCTATTTGGTGCCGAGGGCATCGAGTGCGTCGCCACGCATCCGGAAGCCGAAACGGTTCTTTCGGCCGCTGTAGGGGTTGTCGGTCTGCCGGCGACTTACAAAGCGATCAAACAGGGCAAGAATATCGCTCTGGCGAATAAGGAGGTCCTTGTCGTTGCTGGAGAAGTCGTCATGGCCGCTGTCGCCAGTCATGGGGTCTCGCTTCTTCCGGTCGATAGCGAACACAACGCCATCCATCAATGCCTCCGCGCTGGCGAGCACAGCGAGGTCAAGCGCCTGGTCCTGACCGCCTCCGGCGGCCCCTTCCGCAGGACTCCGGCGTCACGTCTCGCGAGCGTCTCACCCAAACAGGCCTTGGCGCATCCGAATTGGAAGATGGGTCTGCGCATCACGATCGATTCGGCCACGCTTATGAACAAGGGGTTTGAGATCATCGAGGCGCGGTGGCTATTTGACATCGATCTTGACAAAATCGAGGTGCTGATCCATCCGCAATCGACGGTGCACTCGATGGTGGAATTCGTAGACGGTTCCATTCTGGCGCAACTTGGGCCAACCGACATGCGCATGCCGATCCAATATGCGCTAACCTATCCGGAGCGGGTTGCGTCAAATGGATGCAGCCTTGACTGGTCGACTTTGCGCGAGCTGGAATTCGAAGATGTTCCGGCTCGGAAGTTCCCGTGCTTGGCTCTCGCAAAGCAGGCGCTTCGTCAGGGAGGACTGCTGCCGTGCGCACTAAACGCGGCCGATGAGGTCGCCGTTGCCGCGTTCCTCGCAGGTCGGTTGCCGTTCCTCGGAATTGCAGCTGTCATCGAGCGCGTGCTCGAGCGCATGCCGCGCGCTCCCTTCCGCTCGATTGAGGACGTGCTTCTTGCCGATGGCGAGGCCCGCCGCCTCGCGCGCGAAGAGTTGACCGTGCGGAGAGCGTCCTAACTCTGAGGGGCCGGGGCGAGCGTGTTTGCTCTTGCGCCGCAGCGTCGGGATGCCGGGTTTTCCGTGCGGTAGTTTTGATTTAGTATCATAATAGCTGAGGTTCCATGAATACTTTTTTGCGAGATCTCATCGCTGTGGCCTTTGTTCTCGGCATCATGATTTTTGTCCATGAGTGGGGACATTTCATCGCCGCGAAGCTGTGCGGCGTTCGCGTGGAGGTTTTTTCCTTCGGGCTCGGGCCGCGGCTGTTCGGTTCGAAGCGAGGCGACACCGACTACCGCCTGAGCGCGCTCCCTTTTGGCGGTTACGTCCGCATGGCCGGAGACAATGTCGTCGAAGAGCGCACCGGGGCGGACTACGAATATCTCTCGAAGCCGCGCTGGCAGCGCGTGTTGATCGCCATCGCTGGGCCCACGATGAATATTCTTCTCGCATTCTTTATCTTCTGGGGCATCTACTGGTTCGTTGGCATCCCCTATGAGCTGGAGCTGCGCCAGCCCGCCGATGTCGCGGCCCTTCCACAGAATTACCCAATCGCCTCGGGTGTTCAGCCAGGAGACCGGATCCTCGAGGTCAATGGCACGAAGACTCCGACCTGGGACGCCGTATTTCTGCAGGTTGGCAAGGTCAAGCCTGGTGGTTCGTTGTCGCTTACTGTTCTGCGCGGCGGTTCTCCGCAGACCTTGAATATCCGTGTCCCCGATAAGCCGGATTCGGTCGATTCGCTCGTCGGTTACCCGCGATTACCTGCTGTCGTCGACGATGTCGAGATCGGATTTCCCGCCGAGAAGGCCGGACTGAAGTCTGGTGACACGATTACCGCGATCGACGGCAAGCCTGTCGCTACCTGGTACCAACTCGTCGAGGCCGTGCATCAATCGGGCGGCCGTCCAATCCAGTTCACCGTGCTTCGAGACGGGAAAGAGTTTCCTATCTCGATCGTGCCTATGCGCGGAATGAGTGGCGACGGCCGAACCGTCTGGCAAATTGGCGTCTCTTCGAGGACACATGAGGGTTTTGAGCGCCAAGGGCCTATCACTGCTTTCAAAGACGCCACGATTGAAACCTATCTGAACATGCGCCAGATCATACAGGTCATCGGGGGTCTGTTCTCCGGGAGGGTTTCGATCCGCGAATTGGCGGGCCCGCTTGGCATCGCCCGTGTCTCCGGACAGGCTGCGCAGCGTGGCCCAATGACCCTGCTCGGACTGATGGCCGTCATCAGCCTCAACCTCGGGTTGCTGAACCTGCTGCCGATCCCCATTCTCGATGGCGGCCATGTCCTGCTGCTAGCGATCGAAGGTACGATCCGCCGCGATCTGAGCATCGCCGTCAAAGAGCGCTTCGTTCAAGTAGGCCTTGTCTTTCTTTTGGGAATTTTCGCCTTTGTCATGTACAGCGACATCCTGAAGATCATCCAAAGCCATTAGTCGACGATTGCCATTGTGTCAAGCGGCTTTCCCGGGACCTCGAATCCGGTTTTGCTATAATGTCGGTCGACCATCCCATGGCAGCCGCACCTGCGCGCCCGCCGACGCCGCGATCGCAAACACGTCGCGAGCGCCGC
>Ga0209526_10002694_pt1 | contig 12002 bp, 8 predicted proteins | sample JacPinW_OM2H0_M1_FD_188566 | JGI IMG/M metagenome (GOLD analysis project Ga0209526, IMG submission 188566) | Forest soil microbial communities from Algoma, Ontario, Canada - Jack Pine, Ontario site 1_JW_OM2H0_M1 (SPAdes) (version 2) | ecosystem: Environmental > Terrestrial > Soil > Boreal...
GGAAACTCGGGTGCTCGAACCGCTCGAAAATCCATTCGGTTCAAAAGTGTTACCTATGTCTTAGGTACGTTGTGTCACCCATGTCTCCGGGCCGGACCCGATTTAAATGGTGGGCCTGGGTGGACTTGAACCACCGACCTCGCCCTTATCAGGGGCTTTTATGCTGCTATATGCATAGTATTGTCTTCATCTACGGGTCTTCTTCGCGCAAAGGAGACTCGCTGCTGGCTTACTCAGCGGGTCGTATATTTCACATGCGACTTGTCTTTGTGGGAAGGGATGACGTCCACTTCGGCTTGTAGCCTCGGCACGAGGTAACTGGCGAAGCCGATCCCCACGAGAATCGTCCCGAACGATTTTTCCGGTGTGTAGGTCCGAACCACCAATTTCCCAAACTCGAGTCTGTAGAATTTTGGCTTGTAGTCATTCGTCGGGTTCAATCACGCTGCCCGCGGCGGGTGACGACCGTCTCCTCACCATTTTGCAAACTACATATACACCAAACGAAAACGGCGGGACGATATATATGACTTCCATTTTGCAGGGTCCCAAAGTCTAAGAACGATTCCGCCGAAGCGCCGCCCGTTCGGGAAAGTTCGTGAGTGAACCGGTCGAAGGTAGGCGGGCTCGAACCATATCGAAGCCCGCCTCACTCTCAGAAGCTCAGTTTGAGGGCAACCTGCGAGACGCGTCCTGGTTGGGACTTCAAAATTCTCCCAAAGGTGGCGTCGTCACGATTGCCATCGACCGATCCGGCGCCGTAGAACTGCGCATGGTTGAAGGTGTTGAAGGTCTCAAAGCGGAATTCCAGAGAGCTTGATTCCGTCACCTTGGTAATCTTCCGCAGAACCATATCGTAGTTGTTGATTCCCGGACCGTAGAAAAAACGCCGCGAAGAAGTTCCAAATGTGCCGAGGGGATTGGGACTAAAAAGCGCGGTGTTGAACGCCGACGGGTTGTGGCGCGGATTGTGGTTGACATTCAACGGTCCCAGGCTCGGATTGTAGTTTGGCCGATCAATGCTGACGCTATTGACGCCATTATTCTGGACCTGAACGAGAGCATTGTCTCCAAAGCTCTGAAAGGTTACCGGCAATCCGGTGGCAAACCGCGTCACTCCGGAAATCGCCCAGCCGTGGGTTAAACGGTTGGAGGCGCGGAGCAATTTGTCAAACGGCAATTCGTAATTGTAGCTGACGACGAAGTTGTGCTTCAGGTCGAACGCGGAAATAGCGTACTCCCTGCGGAAATCAAAGGGATTGACCTGCTCTTGGATGCTGGAGGTCCAATCCATCGACTTGCCGTAGGTGTAGCTGGCCAACAAAGTGAGCGGACCTGATGTTCGCTTGAGCGACGTTTGCAGGCTGTTGTAGTTGGCGTTTCCCATGTTCTGGTACACCGCGTCGGTACCGATGGTGTTCGGGTAAGGGGATCGCGTTCCGTTGACAATCGTTCCGTCGGCTCGGGTGTAGACGAGGTTTTCCCCGAAAGGACCGCAAGTCGGACTTCCGGGCGCGACTTCTTGCGGCTGGCTGAGGCTTAGACACAGCGCAGGATTTCCCGGGCTTACGGAGTGAACCGCCAGCAGATGGCGGCTGAGAGAGCCTGTGTATCCGACGCTCAAAAGCGTGTTCGAACTGAGTTGACGTTCGATCGTTAAATTCGCCGACATCGTATAGGGTGTCTTGTTGTAGCGGTAGACGCTCCCTGCTCCACTGATGGGCGTATAGCGCGACCAATCCAGATTGGGGAAGGGATTTGTCGGCGATACGTTGTAGGGCGGAACGTTCACCGGAAATTGCTGAATGTAGTTTGTCCCGGTGAGCGCTCCCACAAATGGCGTGCCCATCACCGGAGACTCGGGACTAGTGTAGGTAAGCCCATAAGGCGGATTGCCCGTTGGGTAAGCGATTGTCAGGCCTTCGACCGCCGTGAAGAAACGCCCCGCGCCACCGCGGATGCTGGTCTTCCCCGGTCCACCCGTAAGCTTACCGAGAATCCCATCGGAAAAATTAGGCGAGTACGCGATTCCGAGCCGAGGCGAGAAATTATCGAGCGGTGCTGGCGCGATGGCCTTGGGAATGCGTTGGCCGTTCGGCAGGGGATCTCCTGGCACCAAATAGCCCAGCGGCGCGCCAGGGAACGTTTTCGATTCCACGCCTTGCACGAATGTGGTGATTTGATTGTGCGCCTCCGCCCATTGGGTGACGTAGTCCCAGCGAAGCCCGTAGTTGATGGTGATGTTCGGCCTTATGCGCCAGCTATCCTGCGCGAATATGCCTCCGTTCGCGGCGCTCTCATAAAATGCTGGCGATGATTGTTGGGAATAAAAGTCGGGAAGGCCCAGAAGGAAATCGGCGAAGCCATTGCCGGTGGTCTGACTACCGCTGCCAAAGAAGGAGAATGTTCCGTTAGCAACCAAGTCCGGATTCTGTTTGATTTTGTAGGAAGCATATTGAAAGCCGGCTTTGATCGTGTGATTCCCCCTGACCTTGGAAACCGTGTCGCTCGCTTGAAGGGTATTGTTGATCTGGATTACAAAGAAAGGTTCGGTACCGGTGGTGAAGGAGTTGAAGTACAACGTTTCGACGCCAGCGTATTTTGGTGCACCCTGAATGATGCCTTGGCCGCCCGCAGTAATGCCTTGGTCCGCAAGCGTTGTCCCGACTCCTCCCTTAGGGACGCCCAGGTTGTTGTTCAAGCGGGTTCCGCTTATCCGAGCTTCATTAACGAGTGTTGAGCCAAACGTCTTTGTGTTACTGGCCACGAAGACTTGATCCAATCCATTGGAGACTCCGTCAAAGGCACCGCCCGTTGGATTGGGTACCGTCGCCCCGCCAAAGCCGGAAGGATACGGATTGTCGAGATTGTATTTGTCATAGAAATAATAAAAAGAAAAATTTCCTCTTTTTTCCGTGTTCCAGTCGATACGTCCGGACGCCTTCTCATCGTGAATGGTCAGTGCTTCAGCAGAGGATTCGAATGTATTCGCGCCAATATTGGGAGGCGGAATGTACTGAAGAAGCTTTGTGGCCGGAAGCGCAAATGCAGATTGAGGTATGACGGCGCCCGGAAAGACACAAGTGTTTTGGGTGCAGCCGGATGTATAGAACGGTTCATTGCGATGGACAGGGTATCCGAGAGATTTGCTCAATGTCTGCGCCAGGTAGTCCCCATTCACGGTGCCGGGTAGAGGATTGGGATTGGTCGAAGTGATTAGATCGGAAAAGTTCCCACTCCGATTGGCCAAAGAAGGCACGCCAACCTGACCCGTAGCCTGTCCTTGTTTGGTGTGCTGCCCCTGATAGTCGCCAAAGAAGAAAAGTTTATTGCGCTTGATGGGACCCCCGAAAGTTCCCCCGTACTGATTCTGCTGAAAGACAGAACGTTTGCTCGAATAAAAGCTCTTCGCGTCTAGACTCGTATTCCGCAGAAACTCGAAGATTGAGCCATGGAAGGCATTACCTCCAGACTTGGTCACCACGTTAATTAAGCCGCCGCTATAGTTTCCGTATTCCGCATCCGCGTTGGTGGTCAAAATTCGAAACTCGGCAATCGAATCGAGGTTCGGAATGATTCCAGCCTGCTGGCCGATACCTTCCTGAACACTGGCGCCATTCAGGGAAAAACCGTTGGCATCCTCGCGTTGGCCATTGATGGAAAACTGACCCGTATTTGTTTCGCCTCCGGCAGGAACGGTACCGAAACCGCCGCCCGAGGTACTATTCCCGGCACCGCTGGTGGTAATTGGTGTAACCCCAACTTGTAGGGCGAATAAGTCGGTGTAGCTCCGACCGTTCAGCGGAATCTCCGTGACTTTAGTGGTTCCCAGGATTTGTCCGAGTTGGGTATCCGTCGTTTCGACTTGTGCTCCATCTTCCGTGACCACAACGGATTGGTCCTGCTGCTTCACTTGCAAGGTCACATCGGCGACCAAGGCGCTGTCGATGTCGATGACCAGGCCGGTTTTTCTGTAATCCTTAAATCCGTCCGAAGTCACTTCCATTTCATACTGCCCTACAGGCAAAACGGGAAAAGTGAACACGCCATCCTGGTCTGTTTTCGTGTTGTGTTTGAGTCCGGTGGCCATATTGGTGACGACCACGGCAGCCCCAGCAATTACTGAACCCGATTGATCCGTCACGAGGCCTGTAATTTTTCCCGTAACTTCCGCCTGCGCACCCGCTGCTATAAGCAAGACTGCAATTAGCAGAAACAAAATTCTCTCTTTTACACGACGCATGATTCTCTCCCTGGATGATTTACTTGCGAATTGGTAACGACCATTGCTTGCGAACGACAAGTGGCATCTCATATCTAGAACCAGGCTTGTCGTCATTAATCACATGCTTTTCCAAATCGTTTCGTCCTTTCTATTCGTGTTCCGCGATGATTTCCCAACTCACGCCAGTCACGCCAGACTCCAAACTGAGCCGGCTGACAATCTGTTCGAGTAGCGAATTCTGTCTGCCCGTACTTGTCAGAATGGCGTGGACTTCGACCTTATCGGTGTGCTCAACGTCGTCGCTCTTTAGGGACTTGAGCAACAGAGGCTGCCCTCCCAAGGAATGCAACAAGAGCGCGCGAAGGTGAGCTTCCTGATCAGTTCGCGCAGTGATCCGGAATAGATAGGTAATATCTAAATCCGCGGGTGCCGGACCGCGGTTGAGCGCTTTTCCAAGTGGCCGGAGACAAACATTCGCGGCAAGAACTGCGACCGCCCCCGTGGCCGCCGAACCATACATCCCATAACCAGCGAGCGTTCCGATTGCCGCCGAGCACCACAGTGTTGCGGCTGTATTCAGGCCTGTGATGTTCAATCCGTTTCGCAGAATTACTCCTGCTCCTAGAAAGCCGATGCCCGAGACAACCTGCCCCGCAATGCGAAAACTCTCGTCCTGGTGCGCAGCAAGGGCCGAAACCATCACGAACATGGCGGCACCTGCTGAGACCAGGGCGTTCGTGCGCAGTCCTGCCATGCGCTGCCGCCATTGCCGTTCCGCGCCGATCAACGCTCCGAGGACCAGGGCGAGTCCCAATCGAATTGCAAAAAGATGCCACAGCATTCCAAGTTTCCTTTCCGCACAAAACTCTATTTCCAGTGGCCGAACAAGCCTGCCAGATCCAATATGTGATACAGCAGCAACATCATCATCAGGAGCAGATACCCGCGAAGCGCCATCAATGAAATCTTCACACTGAGGGTCATGCGCATCGGCCCCATGCCGCTTGTCCTCACCTTCGTTTCGGCGGCGTCATCGAGTGGATGAATGACGACGAATGGTCTTGCCTGCTCTTCACCATCTGTGTTTGTCATGTGCACTGGGTTTGTTTTCATTTTTCTTTTCCTGTCATGCGGATGGAAAGAACTTCGGCGCGAGGACCTGCGCCGCCAACACGAGAGAAAGCGCGAAGAGGACGATGATGATGGTCCAGTTCACCCAGTTGTTCCACGGCTTGTTGCTGAACTCCTCGCCGAGGATCTCCTTGTCGTTCAAAAGCAGTTGCAGAAAAATGATCGCGCTAGGCAGCATCAAACCTGCTAACACCTGCACGCTGAGAATGATCAATTGGAGCGGGGCGCGTGGAATCAACACAATCCCGGCCGCAGCAGCCACGCAAAGGACGTAGACGGAATAGAATCCTTTGGCTTCGCGGAAAGGTAGTTCGAGACTGTGGGGCCAACCCTTGACTTCCCCGTATGCCCAGGCGCTTGAAAGGGAAACTGCTGTGGTGCCAAGCACTGCCGCGTTGATCATCAGCAAGAGAATTCCCGTGCGAATCGCCGGGCCAACGAAGGGCACCAGGTCGACCGCCATCTGAGCGGGATCGCTGAAAGAGATCCCGTGCACCAATGCAGCGTTTCCAGCCAGCATCATGCAGCCCGCCACGATGATCGTGAAGCAGGCACCAATGAAGGTATCGAGCCGCCCCCACTTCAGGTCAGAAAATCGGAGCCGCTTGTCCGCCACACAGCTCTGCTGAAAAAAGAGCTGCCAGGGCGCAATCGTTGTGCCGACAATGGCGACGATGACGAAGACGAGGTTTGCGGTTATCCCTCCGCTCGGAACTGTTGGGACGAAGGAGTGATGAACGATCTCGCCTAACGGCCCACGCAATTTAAATGCGATCGCAAACCACGCGATATCCAGCAAGCAAAGGAAAACAACCACGCGCTCCCACCGGCGATAACTCCCTGTAAATACCAGGGTGATCAAAGTCACTGCCGCCAGTGGCACTCCAATTTCTGGAGAGATGTTCATTTTGCTCAGGGCAAGGGAGATGGCCGCGAATTCCGTCACCAGCGTCAAAAAGTTCACGATCTGCAAGTCAATTAACGAGAATCGCCCCCACCATGGCCCAAACCGTTCGAAGATCATCGTGGCGTGACCCTTGCCTGTTGCGATTCCCAACCGGACGACCATCTCTTGAATGAAGTACGTGACCGGCAAGAGTAGGAGCAAGATCCACAAAAAGTGTGTTCCGTACTGTGCGCCAGCCTGCAGGTAGGTGGACACAGCGCCCGCATCGTTGTCGGCTTCCATGACAATCAATCCCGGACCAAACACCACGAGGAACGTCAGGATGCTATGGGCCCATTTCGAGCGCACAACGCGGCCACGCAAGCCTAATTGGGCTGTCTCTACAGTGCGCAATGGTGTCGTTAAGGCCTTTTCTCTCATGATTTTTCTTTTATCTTCGCCAACTGTGGACCGACAGTAAGAACCAGTGCGCGAAGGATTCCATTCGGTTGAGCTTCGCGGGCAGACCGTACACTGCCGGCCTTCATATCCGGTTATTCAATTGTCGAGTGGGGATCTTTGCGGGAAGGACAGAAGATTCGCGCTCGCTCGGGTTATTGGGTTTTCCGCGAGCGAGCAAGAGTTAGGAGTGGGTCTTCTTACTCTCGCTAGTCACGGACTTCTAGCCAGTTGCAACTACTTGGAGGTTCAGGTTCTTTAGCTTTAATTTCCATATATACTTATTTTGAAGGCTCCTACCCTACCCGTAGTGGGTAGGATAAACCTTGATACCCTAGCCGGGTAGGATAGTCAAGAAAAATGTCACATACTTCAAGAGAAAAATTGGATTTGGTTAATCGTACGAAGAAAGTCATCGGGCAACTGGAGTCCGTTCTCAAGGGACTGAACGGTGACGAACAATGCTCTGAAATTCTTCGCCGTCTCGCTGCTTCCCGAGGCGCGATCAACAGCTTGATGGGCGAACTAATGGAAGACCACATCATTAACCATATGCCTAAGAATTCTAAATCTGCCGAGGAAGCTGCGGAGGACATGATTCAAATTGTCCGCACTTACCTTAAGTAATTGGTACACCTACCTTGACCGACCAGATCACTTGCGAAATGGGTACAGCGTGTGTCGCTGGAATTCTTTTGGCAGGGGCAGCAATGCCCCCGCGTCTCTGGATCGACTTGCCCAGTCAACGAGATCCCGGTATTGTTCGAATTCTGTAATTTCCCCAAACCACTGCGTCCCGTTTTCGTTCGAGATAGTCACCACGTTGGGAAGATCACACGGTCCCAGGCAACCGCTGATCGTCAATTGAACCCTCTTCAGCAACCCTCTGGCGCGCCACTCCTTTTTGAGCCAGTCCACAGGAACCGGAGGTCTACCGTTTTCGGTGTTCCCACAGCAACATCCCTGGCACACCGTGAGATGTCCGATAACGAGCCGCTTCGTTGTCAGAGGATGTGTCCAGTCAGCAGACATAAGGTCTCGTCTAGTCCTGTACAACTGCGGACGATTGGGACAATAATCCGCGCACCAGACCATGAGCAGAGGAGACTGGGGGAAGCAGCCGGGCGGAGTTCAGGATGAAAGTCATTTCCGAAGAAACGTGGATGAAAGCAGCCAGAAGGGGATTAAGAAATCCAAACGCCGCCAAGCCGACTCCGATGCTGTCAACGACCAGCGTTCCCACAAAGTTCTGCATGATCGTGCGGCGGCAGCGCCGCGCGATGGAGAGAGTTTCGACCAGCTTTGAGAGGTCGTTGCCGATGAGAACGACGTTTGCACTTTCCCGTGCAACATCCGTACCAGCGCCCATCGCGACTCCAACAGTGGCCTTCATGAGAGCAGGAGCGTCATTAACTCCGTCACCGACCATGACCACGTTGTGCCGCGCCGCCGTGAGCCGGCTAACAAACGCAAGCTTGTCCTCCGGCAATAGTTCAGCGGCAATCTCGTCTACGCCCAGTTTTCTTCCGATATCCTCAGCCGCGACCTTTGAATCTCCTGTGAGAAGAACTGTCTTCAATCCCATCGATTTGAGATCTTGAATAGCCTTTGTTGCTTCGGGCCTAAGCGTATCGGCGACGACGAGAGTTCCGAGGAACTTGCCTTCTTGCGCCACAAAAATCTCCGAATCTGTCTTCGAAACCTGGTTGGTTGGGAGTGCAATCCTGTGCCCCTCAAGAAAGAGCCTATTCCCAACGATGATTTCCACTCCGCGACGAACCGCAACGATTCCTTTTCCTGGCGTGTAATCGAATTTTTCGGGCTCTTCGCCAGAGATTCCCAAGTTTGACGCCTTCTTCAGAATTGCCTTCGCGACAGGATGCTCGGACCGCGATTCCGCAGTCACCGCCGCTTGCAGTAAGGAAGCAACCGTAACTCCTTCAACGGGACGAACATCAGTCACTTCGGGAGTGCCGTAGGTCAGAGTCCCCGTTTTGTCGAGAAGAATCGTATCGATGGTCGCGAGTGCTTCCAGATAGAGGCCGCCCTTAATGATCGAACCGAGTTGCGCGGAGCGGCCAATCCCACCAAGAATTGCCAACGGGGTTCCCGCGGCAATCCCACACGCACCGGCAACGATGACCACAGAAATTGTCGAGCGCATGTTGTGAGTGATCAAGAATGTAAGGGCTGCGGCTCCGAGCGCGAAGTAAACCAAATAGCCTGCAAGACGGTCCGCGATTCCTTGAATAGGCGCACGCGACTTCTCCGCCCGTTCTACAGCGTCAATGATCTTGCCGAACGTAGTATCGCGCCCCATTCGGTTCACGCGGATTTCGAGCGCGCCGGACTGATTGATCGTTCCGGCATAGACCGACGTTCCCTTGCTCTTCTCCGTAGGCATGGATTCGCCAGTGATCGTTGCCTGATCGACGAAGGAGTGGCCTCCGACAACAACGCCGTCCACCGGAATTCGCGCACCAGGCTTCACGAGAACGATTTCGCCAACAGCGATTTCCTTCGTCTCAACGTCTTGCCATGATTCATTTCTGCGCACCGTGGCGGTCGTAGGCAAGAGACCTACCAAATGACGGATTGCAGTCCGTCCGCGCCCGACCGTGAGTCCTTCAAGAATTTCAGCCACCAGAACAAACAGGGTGATGACGAGGGCCGTGAAGATTTCACGGATCGCCAGGGCAGCCACGATAGCAATGGCCATGGAAAGCTCCATCGTCATGCGGCGCTGAACGATATTCTCGTAGGCTTCGTGGAATATCGGGAATCCACCTACGAGCGTACAAATTACGCCGATACCAGTTACGTAGGGATTCCGGGCGCCTCCGAGAATCCAGATGGCCCCAGCAGCTACGGCCACAAACAGAACTCGATAGATTTCTAACCGATTCAGCGCATGTTCTTGCTCGTGCCCGTCTTCATGGGCCGCATGATCAGACGACGTAAGTTTTTTGGTTTCGTCAGCATTCTTTACAACTTCGGCTTGTTTCAATTCTGCTTGGGTCATGACGAGTCACCATTTCTGCAAATTTTGAGTATTTGCGTTACTACTTTAGGTAGGTCCGCACAACGTCGATGAGTTCTTCGGCCGCTTCCACTTGCGGAGTGTTCTTGCCAGACTTCGGGTCGAGGACGTGGAATCGAATATGACCCTCCACTACTTCCGCCATCAGGCCGTTCAAGGCACCACGACAAGCGGCCATAAGCTGAAGCACGCTCGAACATTCGTGCTCACCGTCGAGCGCCCGCTCGATGGCTTCCACCTGTCCGCGAATCCTCCGAACTCGGCTCAAGAGCTTTTGTTTGTCTTTTGTTGTGTGCGCCATTCGCTCCACCCTGCCTCAATATAATATACCATAGTATAGTATAATGAAGATTGCAAGCGCGGATTCTGTTTGCGCGGCTTTTGTTGATCAGTGCATTCTCTGTCGGTGGAACGTTAAAGACCTTCTACAGTCTGCAACCATTCGTTTCGAGGAGCCGTAGTTGTACGCCATTCTCAAAACTCAAAATCCAAGGAGAACTGGATTTGGCGGGCGCCGGTTCCGGCAATCGATTGCCTAAATCCGGGTATCGGAGTCAAACCTGAGCCGAACACAGGATTGATCTGGGAGACGTTCGTGCTGTTGAACAGATTGAAGAATTCCGCTACCACGTCGAGGCGTTTCGCTTCGCCGAATGGGAAGTACTTCAGAACACGGAAGTCCATCGTGGCCAGTGTCGGTGTGCTCATCGAATTTCTCCCGAAGCCGAGCGGTCTAGCCGAGAGGGGAAAGGCGTGACTCTGGTTCGAGTCTAGGCCCGTCAACGGGTTCACAGGGCGGCCACTCTCCAGGGTCAGAATCGGTGCCACTTCAATATGGCTAAAGGTTTGCGTTAGCCATCCAGCGTTTTCTTCTGCCTTCCCACCCTTATCCTCTTCGTCACCGATGGGCAACTCCCAGAGCGCGTTGAAAACGAAGCGTTGTTGTTGATGCTGGCGTGATACTGCGTTCTCCGCGGTCAGATTGAAAGGATTTTGAGGTTGTTCGTCGAAGTCCGAAGCATCGTCAAATGTCTTCGACAGTGTGTAGCTCGCCGAGAACGCCAGCTCATCGCTCATCCGCCGGTTAAGGGTGAATGAAACACCGTTATAGGTGGAACTCGCAGAATTCTGGAGCTGAAAGATGTCGCCAAACTGAGTGTTGAGCCGTCCAGGTGAAAAGACTTCTCGCCCCATTTGTTGTGGGGTTGGGTTTGGAACACCAAGGCCAGGTGAGTTCGCAAGAGTGAGGAGAACCGGAGGTAACAAATTGACGTTAAGCGTTCGAGGCAGCTTAACTCCATGAACAAATAAATAGTCAGCGCGCAGGGTAAGATTCTTTGCGAGCAAATATTCCGCACCGGCACTGGCTTGTTGGCTGTAGGGAGTCGCCATGCGCGGATCGGGTCGGAAGATAGATGGGGCAATCCCAGATACAGGCGTAACAAGCGGCCCGCCCTGCGTTGCCGCGAAAAGGCTGGCTGCTGCGTTTCCATCCACTACTTGCTCGAATGCCTGTGAACCGTTTTTCTCGATGGCTCGCGTCAAATTGGCGAGAACGTAGCGGTCGAAGAAAACTCCATAGCCCGCACGGAAAACCCACTTAGGAGACGGGCTCCAAGCGAGACCAATTCGCGGGCTGAAGTTATTCGTGTCCTGATTGAACCCGGCGTGCAGGCGCTCAAAATCGTAACGCATGCCCAGATCCACTGTCAGTTGGCGGGTGACGGACCAATGATCCTGCACGAATCCGCCGAAACTCGTTACCGGAAAATCCACGTTCGAATTCCCGAACGCCTGGCAAAACTGATTAGGATTTCCCACGAGGAAATCTCCGAGGGAGCCAAAGAGATATACGCCATCGAATCCGTCCGGTGCGTCCGCCCGTAATCGGACGCGATTCACTGTTCCGCCCACCTTCCAAAGATGTTTTCCTCGCGTGCGAGAGTAGGTATAGGTTGACTGATAGTGGTTTTCGCGACGTTCGCTGTTTCCTGCATAGGGTCGCCCGAAGGTGACCAGTCCGGCGATGTCAATTTCCGGGCCGAAAGGCTCATTCGTGCGAAGGACCGCATGGCGCGTGGCGGCCTGAAACCGCAAATCGCTAATGGCTTCCGAGCCTAAGACAGTGGTGAGCGATCCCGAAAGAGCGTTGTCGCTCGTAAAGCTGCTGCCTCGCGCACTTGCGTCTATGAGGCCGTTGGTGTTGACCTCTTGCGTGACAGGCAGGCGTTCTAACCAACTGAACTGCGCCCTCGAAAACT
>Ga0209526_10002695_pt1 | contig 12000 bp, 11 predicted proteins | sample JacPinW_OM2H0_M1_FD_188566 | JGI IMG/M metagenome (GOLD analysis project Ga0209526, IMG submission 188566) | Forest soil microbial communities from Algoma, Ontario, Canada - Jack Pine, Ontario site 1_JW_OM2H0_M1 (SPAdes) (version 2) | ecosystem: Environmental > Terrestrial > Soil > Boreal...
TCGCCCGAACCGATGTCGAACTGGGCGGCGTCGTTCGGCGAGGATTTGCAGGTCGGTACGCTGCTCTATCTCGCGCTCGCGCATCCGGTCGCGCTCTTCTTCGTGCTGGCGCTGCTGATCGTCGCATCGCTATGGCTGCTGCCGAAGCTGTGGCGCTTCATCCGGACGATGGCAGCGCGAATCTCGCGCGTCCTTCACGGCCGCGCGCCGAATGGTTCGGCGACGCGGGAATCAGCCGATGTTTGACCGCATTCTGATCGCCAATCGCGGCGAGATCGCCTGCCGCGTCGCGCGTACCGCGCGGCGCTTGGGGATCCGCACCATCGCGGTGTATTCGGACGCCGATGCCGGCGCACTTCATGTCGCCGTTTGCGACGAGGCGCATCGTCTCGGGCCGGCGCCGCCGCAGGAGAGTTATTTGCGCGGCGATCGCATCATTGAAATCGCCGCGTCGGCAGGCGCGCAGGCGATCCATCCCGGCTACGGCTTTCTGTCCGAGAACGCAGCGTTTGCCGCGGCGGTCGCGGCGGCTGGGCTCGTCTTCGTCGGCCCTCCTCCCGCCGCCATTCGCGCGATGGGCTCCAAATCCGAATCGAAAAGCATCATGGCCAAGGCCGGCGTTCGGCTGGTGCCCGGCTATCACGGCGACGACCAGAGCGATGCTCTGCTGGCCCGCGAGGCCGATGGCATTGGCTATCCGGTGCTGATCAAGGCATCCGCCGGGGGAGGCGGCAAGGGCATGCGCGTGGTCGACCAGCGTGCGGATTTTGCGGCGGCGCTGGCCTCGGCGCGGCGGGAGGCGAAAGCCGGCTTCGGCGACGACAAGATGCTGCTGGAAAAGTATCTGCACGAACCACGGCACATCGAGATGCAGGTTTTCGCGGACACGCATGGCCATTGCGTGCATCTGTTCGAGCGCGACTGCTCGGTCCAGCGCCGGCATCAGAAAATTCTCGAGGAAGCGCCCGCGCCCGGGATGACGCGAGAGCGGCGCAGCGAAATGGGCGCGGCGGCGGTAGCGGCGGCGCAGGCGATCGGATACGTCGGTGCCGGTACCGTCGAGTTCATCGTCGACAAGAACGGGCTGTTCCACTTCATGGAGATGAACACGCGCCTGCAGGTCGAGCATCCGGTCACCGAAATGATCACCGGACTCGACCTGGTCGAGTGGCAGTTGCGGGTCGCGGCGGGAGAGCCGCTGCCGCGCATGCAGGAGGCGCTGAACTTTTACGGGCACGCCATCGAGGCGCGCATTTACGCTGAGGATCCCGAACGCGGTTTCCTGCCCTCGATCGGGCGCATCGCATACCTGGCGGCGCCTGTCAGGTCGGACTTCGTTCGCATCGATACCGGTGTGCGCGCGGGCGACGAGATCAGCCAGTTCTACGATCCAATGATCGCGAAGCTCGTGGTTTGGGGAGAGGATCGGAGCAGCGCGCTGCGCCGGCTTGATCGTTCGCTGGCGACTTACCAGGTCGTCGGCGTGATGACCAATATTTCATTCCTGCAGCGTGTCGTTGCGCATCCGGCGTTCGCCAACGCGCGTTTGGATACCGGTCTCATCGCTCGCCACCAGGCGGAATTGTTTGCCCCGCCGACCGCGCCTACACCCCAAGTTCTGGCGGTCGCCGCAATCGGTGAATTCCTGCGGCTGGCGGACGAGGCAGCTAAGCGAGCGCAGGCCTCCGAAGATCGCTTTTCGCCGTGGCACGCTCTGGATCCATGGTGGCTCAACTCGGCCGGCCAGGCGATATCGTTCACCTACCTTGCGCTGGGCGTGACGCAGGTAGTGCGTTTGCGGACGGTCGGCCGCGATTTCCTGGTCAGCGTCGCCGGCCCCACGGGCGCGGCGGACGTAGATCTCGTGGCGAGTGTCTGCAGGAGCGGCGGCGACTTGGCGATCACCCTCGATGGCGAGCGTCTTGGCGCGAGCGTGGTGCCGCTCGGAGACCAGCGTCATGTGTTCGTCGACGGACAGCTGCACAGACTCACGCTGGTCGATCCACTTGCGCACGCGGCCGACGACGAACATCGAGGCGGACACTTGACTGCACCGATGTCGGGCACGATCGTGGCGGTGCTGGTCAAGGCCGGTGACCCCGTAACCAAGGGGGCACCGCTTCTGATCCTCGAAGCGATGAAAATGGAGCACACGGTTATTGCGCCGGCCGCTGGCACAGTGCGCGCGGTGCACTACCGCCAAGGCGATCAGGTGAGCGAAGGCGTGGACCTGATCGATGTCGATGCCGCTGACGCCGATAGCGGCGGTGCCGCGCCGACCGCAGCGTGAAGCTTTTGTTCTACACGGCCGCCAGCAACTCTGCCGCCTGGCTTGACGCCTTGTCGCGCGCAATGCCGGGAGCAAGCATCGGCACCTGGCCCGAGGGCGCAACCGGCGCGACCGACTACGCGCTGGTATGGAAGCCGCCTCCCGAGCTGCTGGCAAAGCTCGGGAGCGCCAAAGCCATCTTCAATCTGGGCGCCGGCGTCGATAGCCTGTACTCGATGCCGCGGTCGCTGCAAGCGGTGCCGCTGATTCGGCTCGAGGACGCCGGCATGGCCGAGCAAATGGTCGAGTACGTCGTACATGCCGTGCTGCGCCGCTACCGGGAATTCGACGTCTACGCGCAGTCGCAGCGTGATGCGCTATGGCAGCCACGGGAGCGCATCGACAAGAGCGGCTTTCGTATCGGCATACTGGGCATGGGTGTCCTCGGCGCTGCAGTCGCGGCCGCACTGGCGCCCTTCGGGTTCCCCATCGACGGCTGGAGCCGATCGCGCAAGCAAATATCCGACGTGCGGAGTTTCGCGGGCAGGGCGGAGCTCGGCGAGTTTCTCGGCCGTTGCCGCGTACTCGTCTGCATGTTGCCGCTTACCGCCGAGACCCGGGGAATGCTCAACCGCGCGACGCTGTCTCAACTATCGCAGGGCGCCTATGTGGTCAACGTTTCACGCGGCGCGCTCTTGATCGACGAGGATCTGCTGGCGCTGATCGAGTCGGGGGCGATCGATGGCGCGACGCTCGACGTTTTTCAGGAGGAGCCTTTGTCAGCGTCGCACGCTTTCTGGCATCATCCGCGCATCACAGTGACGCCGCACGTCTCTGCGGTGACGCGGATCGAAGAATCCGTGGCTCAGATCGCCGCCAAGATTCGGCGACTCGAGGCAGGCTTGCCGGTGAGCGGCATCGTCGACCGCGCACGCTTTTACTGAAATATATGAAACTACCGCAACGCGTCACCATGGTCGAAGTCGGCCCGCGCGACGGACTGCAAAACGAGAAGTCGCCGGTGCCCACCGAGATCAAGGTCGGTCTGATCGACAGGCTGACCGATGCCGGTTTGCCGGCCATCGAGGTAACAAGCTTCGTCTCGCCGAAGTGGGTGCCGCAGATGGCGGACAACGCCGAGGTGATGGCGAGGATCCGCCGCAAGCGCGGCGTGCGCTACCCGGTCCTGACGCCGAACCCGAAGGGCTTCGAAGCGGCGCTGGCCGCCGGCTGCGACGAAGTGGCGGTGTTCGTCGCCGCGTCCGAGACTTTTTCCCAAAAAAACATCAACTGCGGCATCGCGGAAAGTCTCCAACGCGCGAAGCCGGTCGCCGCCGCGGCAAAGGCTCATCGCCTGCGTGTTCGCGGATATATTTCCTGCGTCCTGGGCTGCCCGTACGAAGGCGATATCGCGCCGTCGGTCGTGCGCGATGTGGCAGCGGCGTTGAAAGCGATGGGTTGCGACGAGGTCTCGCTCGGTGACACCATAGGCACCGGCACTCCCGGCAAGACGCAACAGCTCGTGCGCGCCGTCGCGGATGCGGTTCCCGTCACCGAGCTCGCAGGGCATTTTCACGATACCTATGGCCAGGCGCTCGCCAATGTTTACGCTGCGATGGAGCTCGGCGTCGCCACCTTCGACAGTTCCGTTGCCGGCCTCGGAGGCTGCCCATACGCCAAGGGCGCGACCGGCAACGTGGCGAGCGAAGACGTTTTGTATCTGCTCAACGGACTGGATATCGAGACCGGTGTCGATATGACCCGACTGCGGCTTGCCGGACGCTTCATCTGCGATTTTCTCGGACGTCGGCCGGCGTCGCGCGTGGCTCGTGCCCTTGACGCCAAGGAGCCGCTGGCCACGGTGAGTCCGGCATGAGCAGCGGCGCCGACTCCGCATCCGTCGCTTCTCCCTGCACCAGCGTGTGCATCATCGATCCGGTCACCGGCTTGTGCGGCGGATGCTTCCGCACGCTGGAGGAGATCAGTGGGTGGATCGATTTCTCGGCCACCGAGAAGCGGTCGGTGATCGCGGCGCTCGACGCTCGACGATCGAACTTCGGCGCCGCGATCGGGGCCCGACTGGAGGACCGTGCCGAGCGCTGACTGGTATTTCGACTTCGTCTCACCCTTCTCGTACCTGCAATGCGAGCAACTGCCGATGCTCGAGCGCTCGGTCAGGATCCGCTATCGGCCGGTGCTGTTCGCGGGCCTGCTCAAGGCGCACGGCCACAAGGGGCCCGCCGAGATCGCCTCCAAACGGCGCTTTACCTATCGCTTCGTGGTGTGGCAGGCGGCGAAGCTCGGCATTCCACTGAAGTTTCCTGCCGCGCATCCGTTCAATCCGCTGCCGCTGCTGAGGCTCGCGATTGCCGCCGACTGCGAGCCGTCGGCGGTGCGGCGGATCTTCCGTTTCGTCTGGCGTGATGGACGTCTCGGGGATTTGCCGATCGAGTGGGCGGAGCTGATGAGCGAGCTCGACATACCGGACGCGCAACAGCGCATCGCGTCGCCCGAGGTCAAGGACGCGCTCAAAAAAAGCACCGACGACGCGATAGCACGCGGCGTCTTCGGGGTGCCGACGCTGGCTATCGGCGACGAGCTCTTCTGGGGCGCCGACGCGACGGCGATGGCCGCAGATTACCTCGCCCAGGGCTGCAAGTTCAGCGACGCCGAGATGACGCGCGTCGCGAGCCTGCCGGCAGGCGCCGAGCGCGACGCAACGAAACAGAAGTGATCCGGCCCCTTTCGGGCGGAGCTCATTTCTTCTTTGGCGGCAGCGTCATCGCACGCACGGCGGTGGTCTGCCTGGCGCGGAAGTCGGCAAGCTTGGCAGCGAGCGACGGGTCGCTCCGCGCGAGCCACGCGACGGCGAATAGCGCGGCGTTGGCCGCTCCTGCCTCGCCGATCGCGAAGGTCGCCACCGGGATGCCCTTTGGCATCTGCACGGTCGACAAGAGCGAATCCTCGCCGCGCAAATACTTCGACGGTATCGGGACGCCCAGGACCGGCAACATGGTCTTCGCGGCAAGGACGCCGGCCAAGTGCGCGGCGCCGCCGGCGCCGGCAATGATGCAGGCGAGCCCGCGCGAGGCAGCGCTTTCGGCGTACGCGAAGGCGTCGTCGGGCGTTCGGTGCGCGGAGAGAACCTTCGCCTCGTGCGGCACGCCGAAGGCTGTCAACTGGAGGACCGCGTGCTGCATGATCTCCCAATCGCTGTCGCTGCCCATGACAACGCCGACCATGCCGATCGGGGTCGCCTGTCTCCGTCGAGGCATGCTGGTCCTTCCTTTTTCTGGCAAAAGACGTTGGCGCGCGTGCCGCGCCTTTAGCGGGCGATTTTACCATCGCCCCTGAGCTCGCCCGACGAATGCCATGTCGGTCTTTCGGGTCCCGATGCATCCATTCACCCGCCGGTGACCGAAAATCAGCGGCCTTGAGCGATAATGACGACGATGTCGATTCGAACGCTGCTCACGTTGATCGGACGTAGCGCCACGGCGCTAGCGATAGGCGCGGGTTTGGCCGTCTTTGCGGCGCAGGCCGAACCGACCGACGCCGAGTTTGTGATCGCGCGCGATGCGTTCCGTGCCAACGACGCCGCACGGCTGGACAGGATCGCCCCTCGCCTCAAGGGCCATTTGCTCGAATCGTACGTCGAATACTGGCAGCTCCGGCTGAAGCTCGACGATGCCGATCCAGAGCTTGTGCAGAGCTTCCTGACACGACGCGAAGGCGGCCCGCTCGCCGATCGCCTGCGCGGCGAGTGGCTGAAGTCGTTGGCCAAGCGCGAGCAATGGACGCTATTCGCGACCGAGTATCCCAGGCGCGCCGGCGACGACACCGAGCTTGGCTGTTACGCGATGCAGTGGCAGCGCATCCGGGAAGGGGACGCCGCGCTCGATTTGGCGCGGCCGCTATGGTTCAGCGGACAAGAGCAGCCCGAATCGTGTCAAACCTTGTTTGCGGCGCTTCTGACGCTCGGCAAGCTCCCATCGCAGGATGTCTGGATGCGCTTCCGCCAGGCGCACGAAGCGGGCAGCTTCCGGCTGGCGGTCCGCTTGCTGGATTTGCTGCCTGCGGACGAGCGCCCGGCGCAACGCGACGTCACACGCGTCGAGCGTAATCCTGCGCAGGCACTCGGCAAGGGCGATTTTCGCTGGTCTTCGAGGAGCGGGCGCGAGCTCGCGCTCTACGCGTTGGATCGCGCCGCCCGAACCGACGCCGCATCGGCGCATGACGCCTGGACGCAATGGCGCTCGCGCGTTTCGGATCCCGAGCGCCGCTACGGCAACCTGCTCGTCGCCTACAACGCGGCGCGCCAGCTGCTGCCGTCGGCGAATGCCTGGTATCGCGAAGCTGAGGGAGCTTCGCAAGACGAGCAACAGCAAGTGTGGCGGGTACGCGCGGCGCTTCGTTCGCTCGCCTGGGACGACGTGGCGCGCGCGATCGACGCGATGCCCGAAGCGCGGGCGCTGGATCCCGCTTGGCGCTATTGGAAAGCGCGCGCGCTCTCGGTTGCGGGCAAAGGCGAGGATGCGACGAGGCTCTACGGCAGCCTTGCGACCGAGCATCACTTTTACGGATTCCTGGCCGCCGAAGCGCTGGGTGCGGCGGTCATGCCGGTGAGCGAGCCGCTGCCGGCGGATGCGTCCGCGCTGGCGGCGTTCGGCGCGAGGGACGACGTGCAGCGCGTGATCCGGCTGACCGCACTCGATCTGCGTCCCGAAGCGCAGCGCGAATGGCTGTACATCGTGCGCGCGCTCGACGACGACACGCTGCTGCTTGCCGCCGAGGTTGCTCGCCGCAACGGCTTGTACGACCGGTCGATCAACACGGCAGAACGCACCCAGCGGCGACACGATTTTTCGCTTCGCTATCCGACGCCGTACCGAACGGAGATCGGCGCCGCCGCGCGCGAATATCAGATCGATGAAGCATGGGTATTCGGTCTCGCGCGTCAGGAAAGCCGTTTCGTCGCCGACATCATGTCCAGCGCCGGGGCGGTGGGATTGATGCAGCTGATGCCGGCGACGGCGCGTTGGGTCGCGCGCCAGATCGGGCAAACAGATTATCGCGTCGGCTCGCTCGATCAGCCGGAGCTCAATGCGCAAATGGGGAATTTTTATCTTCGTCATGTTCTCGATCGGCTTGACGGGATGCCGGTGCTCGCGACCGCTGCGTACAATGCCGGCCCCGGGCGCGCCCAGGCATGGCGTGGGACGGCGCCGATGGAAGGCGCGATCTACGCCGAGACCATTCCGTTCAACGAAACCCGCGATTACGTGAAGAAAGTCCTGGCCAATGCGATGTTCTATCAGGCGCAGCTCGGACTTCCGTACGTCGCGCTGCGCGAGCGCCTCGGCGTGGTGGCGCCCAGGGGCTCGAGCGGCGCATCGAGCGAGGTTGCGGCAATTCCCGCGGAAGATCGCCCGAAAGAGGCGCCATGAGCGCCATGGATGAAAGGGCGACGCTGGTGCTGGGCGGCAGCGGTTTCGTCGGCCGGCACCTGGTTGCGCGCCTGGCTGCCGCCGGACGGCGAGTCATCGTGCCGACGCGGCAACGCGAGCGCGCCAAGCATCTGATCCTGCTTCCGACCGTCGATGTCGTGGAAGTCGACATCCATAATGAAGCGGTGCTCGCGCAGTTGGCACGGCGTGCATCGGTGGTCGTCAACCTGGTCGGCATCCTGAACGAGCCGCGTCGGGGCGAGTTCGATCGCGTTCACGTCGATCTCGCGCGCAAGCTCGTCGCCGCCTGCGGCGTAGCAGGCGTGTCGCGCCTGCTTCACATGAGCGCGCTCAACGCCGACCCGAAAGGGCCGAGCCGATATCTGCGGACCAAGGGCGAAGCCGAAGCGATCGTCGCCAGCTCGAGCCTCGCATGGACAATTTTCCGGCCCTCGGTGATCTTCGGTCGGGAGGATTCGTTTCTCAACCTCTTTGCCAAGCTCGAGCGGATGATGCCCGTCCTGCCGCTGGGATGTTCCGGCGCGCGGTTTCAGCCGGTGTTCGTTGGCGATGTCGCGCGCGCGTTCGAAGCGGTGACCGACGACGACACAGCGCTGCGGCAGCGCTACAACTTGTGCGGGCCCACGGTCTACACACTGCGCGAGCTGGTCGCCTATGTCGGAGAGCTGACCGGATACAAGCGTCCGATCCTGCCGCTCGGACGCGGACTGTCACAGCTGCAGGCACGCCTGCTGGAATGGCTTCCCGGCCCTTTGATGAGCCGTGACAATCTGGCTTCGATGGAGCGGGACAATGTCTGCGACGGCAGCGGCAGCTCGCACTTCGGGTTCCCACCCACGGCGCTGGAAGCCGTCGCTCCGGGATACCTGGCGGCTGGCGCCATCAAAAGTCGCTACGACGAGTTTCGCGCGCAAAGCGGTCGCTGAAAACGGATCGCCTTGGGACGCTAAGCGTGACGTCGGCGTGAAACGTCGCCTGCCCCCGCATTCATGAAAATTTATCGCGTAGGGGGCGCGGTGCGCGACGAGCTCCTCGGCCGGCCGATTTCGGATCGCGACTACGTGGTCGTGGGTGCGACGCCGGAGGAAATGATCGCCAATGGGTTCCGTCCCGTCGGTCGCGACTTCCCGGTTTTTCTGCATCCGGAGTCGGGCGACGAATACGCGTTGGCGCGCACCGAGCGCAAAAGTGGGCGCGGCTATCACGGCTTTAGCTTTCATGTCGCGCCCGATGTGACGCTCGAGGAAGATCTCGGGCGCCGCGATCTGACCATCAATGCCATGGCGCGCGATACCGGGGGAACGCTGATCGATCCGTACGGCGGTGCTCGTGACCTCTCTGCGGGCATTCTGCGCCACGTGAGCCCCGCCTTCGCCGAGGACCCGCTGCGCGTGCTTCGTGTCGCGCGATTCGCGGCGCGCTTCGGTTTCGCGGTCGCGCCGGAGACCGAGGCGCTGATGCGCTCGATTGCTGCAAGCGGGGAGATCGCGACGCTCGTTCCCGAACGGGTGTGGCAGGAGCTGTCCCGCGCACTGATGGAGCCGCATCCCTCGCGATTCTTCGTCGTGCTGCGATCCTGCGGCGCGCTGAAGCTACTGCTGCCCGAAGTCGATGCATTGTTCGGCGTGCCGCAGCCGGTGGCGCACCATCCCGAGCTCGACACTGGCGTACACGTGCTGCAGGCGCTGGATTACGCCGCTGCCGCCAGCGATGCGCTTCCGGTGCGCTATGCGGTGCTCACCCATGACCTGGGCAAGGGTGCGACGGCGCGCGCGGATTGGCCGCGACACATCGCGCATGAGCAGAAAAGCGTTCGCCTGGTGGAAGCGATGAGCGATCGGCTGCGCGCTCCGGCCGATTGTCGCGAGCTGGCGGTGCTCACCGCCCGCTATCACGGAACCGTACACCGCGCCTCGGAGCTGCGCCCCGCCACGCTGCTCGATCTGCTGCTGGCAACCGACGCCTTGCGTCGGCCGGAGCGCCTCGCCTGGCTGTTGCGGGCGTGCGCCGCCGATGCGCTATCGCGGCCGGGCCGATCCGGCGAGAGCTACGCACCGGCGCAATGGCTCAATCTGGCGCTGGCGGTGGTGAAGGCGGTCGACGCGGCTGTGATTGCGCGAGACGACCCCGACCCGGCGCAGCTGCCTGCAAAGATACGCGAAGCGCGGATCGAAGCGTTGCGTGCATGGAAGAAACAAATCGATCTTCCGCCCTCAGTTGCTTAGCCGCCCCGGGACAACTCGGGACGGCGGGATAACCTAGATTTCGACGTTCGAGACCTAGAAGAAATGCGCCATGCCGAGAGCCAGCCCCGACGGCTTGCCGCCGGGTGCAGTCGAGTAGTCGTTGATGTTGAAAGTGTACGCAGCGTTGGCGTGATTGTTGATTCTGACGTAGCCGACATAGACCAGACTTCTCACCGACAGGCTGTAGGTGTAGCTCAACTCCCACTGCTCGCTCGCGGTTCCGGGACCCTTCGTCAGTGCGCCGACCTGGGTCCCGTCGGGCGCGCTCCCCTTGCCGTCGTTGGCGCGACCCCAAAAGGCGTAGATCAGCCCTCCGCCGGCGGGCACCGTCGCCGAGATCCCGTAGAAATCGCGGGTGATATCGCCACCCAGCGTATCGTACTTGAGACGCTCGTAAATGCCGGCCAGGCGCACGTTAAAGGCGCTATTCGCCGCGCCGAAATCGTAGCCGCCGCTGACGGAGAACGCGTCGTCGTACTTGCCGATTGCGCGAACCTTGTAGTTGCGCTCGTAGGCAATGCCGAGTTCGACCGGACCGTTGTTGTAGAAGCCGCCGAGGCTCAAGACATTCGCATGCCGAAGCTCGGAAGCGTGGTCTCCGTTGTCACCGGCAGGTCCGTCAGCGTTGCCGGAAGCATCGCGCGTCGAGTACTGCAGCTCCCCGCTCAATCCATTGACGGTCGGCGACTCGTAGCGGATCGAATTGCCCAGACGAGCATCGAAGCCGCCCTGGCCCTTGGTCAGCGATCCTTGCGCCCACAGGGCAGCGGTCGACAGCACCGATGTCGTCAGCGTCGGCGCGTTGCCGAATATAGGATGGATGTCGTCGTAGGGCGTGAGGAACTTGCCGAGCTTGAACGTTCCCCACTCGCCCTGCAGCCCGGCAAAAGTCTCGCGCGTTCCCAGCGACGAGCCGCCGGTGTCGGCCTGGACTGAGGATTCGAGCTGATAGATGGCATTCCAGCCGCCGCCTATGTATTCGGCGCCGCGCAGACCAAAGCGCGAGGAATTGCTGCTGACGCGGTTGACCGTCGGGTTGGTCCCGTCGCTCTGCCTGCCGCTGATCAACTCCCAATCGAGATTGAGGCTGCCGTAGAGCTTGAAATTGGCGAGTTGCGCGTGCGCCGGCGTGGCCGCCGTGGCACCGGCCACGACGAACATCAGCGTCGCCAAGCGGCGGTGCATCGAGCATCTCCGCAGGTAATGCGGGCCACGCATGCGCCGCCCACCACTGCACGCCGTCGGAATCGAGACCTTCATGAAATGTACCGCGGGGCCGTGGGCCAGGCCTAGACGCGATACGCGGTGATCGTCATCACCTTAGCCGTGGCGCGCATCAGCGCGCGCATCGGCCACGGCAGCTCGCTTGCTCCGGCGTCGCGCGCGGAAGCGCCGTGCCGTGCTTCGTCGTCGCGCATGGCGGAGACTATGGCGCGGCTCCGCGCATCGGATTGGGGCAGCTCGGCCATATGCCCAGTCAGGTGCTCCTCGACCTGCCGTTCGGTCTCGACGACAAATCCAAGGTTGGTGCGGTCGCCGCCGATACTGGCGAGGAGCCCGATCGCGAACGACCCGACATACCAGAAAGGATTCGCGTAGCTGGTCCTCGAGCCGAGCTCGACCAGACGCTGCTGCGTCCACGCCAGATGGTCTTCCTCCTCGCGCGCGGCCACTGCGAAACGGCGGCGGATCTCGGGATCGCGCGCGACCAGCGCCTGCGCGCTGTAGAGCGCCTGGGCGCAGACTTCGCCGGTGTGATTGACTCGCATCAAGCCGGCGGCATGACGTCGCTCCTCGGGAGAGAGGGCGCTCTCGGGACGATTTTCCGCGGGACTGGGTCGTTGCGAAGTCACCGTGCCCGTCAGCGTGCGCAATGCACGATCGAAGCCGGTGATGAGGTCGTCAGTGGTCAAAGGTCACCGCGCAATAGGGCGATACAGTTTGTCAGAAACCGGGAACTCAAGCGATTGTTCTCGCGGCGATTCGGGCGCTCACGTTCCCAATCATACGACACCCA
>Ga0209526_10002696_pt1 | contig 11998 bp, 12 predicted proteins | sample JacPinW_OM2H0_M1_FD_188566 | JGI IMG/M metagenome (GOLD analysis project Ga0209526, IMG submission 188566) | Forest soil microbial communities from Algoma, Ontario, Canada - Jack Pine, Ontario site 1_JW_OM2H0_M1 (SPAdes) (version 2) | ecosystem: Environmental > Terrestrial > Soil > Boreal...
CAATGGCAGGCCGGTAACACCGGGAAACGAATCGCGGAAATCTGCTGGCAAAGCCCCCAGCAGATCTTCGCCGCGGGTGTCGTACCACGGCACTACCGGCGTCGCGTCCTCTCCATCAGCGCCAACAAGAATTCCGGATTCGGCGAGCGAGGCAACCCCCACGCCGATCAGACGCAAGTGGTCTGCGGTCGCGTCTTGCGCCGCGTGCAGTGTGCGCTCGATCTGGGTCGCCAGCTGCTCGATGAGATTTTCCGGCTTGGCTGCCTCGACGTTGTCGAACCACTCAGATCTGAATTGCCCTATCGCCAACGGCTCGTCGGTCGGAGAGGCGACGAGGATCTTGGTGTTCGTGGTTCCGATATCCACCCCAACCGACACGTCCATTAGTTGACTCCGACCTGATCGAGCTCCGCGGTGTTTCGGTTGTTCGCATCGTCAGCCACCCCGGTTGCCGACATCGCACGGACCTCGGTGTTGGGCTCGGACACCTCTTATCTCCCTTCCATGGACAAATGTGTTGGGCGAATGTGCTCCAAATAGCATATGCCGGGTTGGCGAGTTCGACACGGCTCCGCTCCACCGGACCCTTACGGCTGCGGGCCTCTGTTCGTGGCGGGCCAGCGGCACCGCACGGCGCCGGCCGCTCGCGAACCGCAACCGGCGCATGGGTGGGGCGCTCTCGACGACCAGGCGACCTGATCGACCTGATACCGCTGTTCCAGAACCGAGGCGATCGCGGGCGGCGGTCGACTGGGACGGCTTTGGTTGTCTCCACGCCAGGTACGATCGTCACCGCGCTCTTGCGGAGGCTCGTTGACACTGGCCCCGCCAAGCAGTCGGACTGAAATAGAGGGGGAGTTATGACGGATTTCAATGGTCGGACGATCCTGGTGACCGGCGCGAACGGTGGAATTGGAAGTGCGACAGTACGTCAGTTGGTTGCCGCCGGCGCGGACGTTGTCGCAAGCGGGCAATCCGAAGAGTCACTGGCGCCACTGGCCGCCCAGACGGGCGCTCGCACGTTGCCGTTTGACCTGACCTCGGAGGATGGCGTCCGCGCCGCTCTTCAGGACCTGGACGTGTACGGTGTCGTCAACTGCGCCGGGTACGGTGGAGAAATCGCAACACCCATGGACACAGACATCGCCGTCTTCGACAAGGTCATCAGCGTGAATACCCGCGGCGCCCTACTGGTGACCAAATACACCTCGGCCTCAATGATCCGGCTAGGCGTCGGCGGTTCGATCGTCAATGTGTCCAGCCAGGCCAGCCTTGTTGCCCTTAGGGGACACATCTCTTATGCCTCCTCCAAAGGCGCCCTCGACAGCATGACACGCGTTTCCGCGCTCGAGCTCGGCAAGTACAACATTCGCGTAAACAGCGTCAACCCCAGCGTCGTCATGACCCCGATGTCGGCCTGGTACTGGGGCCGCGAGGAAATCGGGGGCCCTTTCCTCAGCGCGATGCCACTCGGCCGTTGGGCAACCGAGGACGAGATCGCTGCTCCGATCGTTTTCCTACTCAGCGACGGCGCCTCCATGATCACCGGAGTCTCATTGCCGATCGACGGCGGCTACTCCAGCCAATGAGCGCCGACTCGTAACGCGAATGAGGACTGGCGGCTCACGGTTCTCCCCTTTGGATTGCTGAGAGGAGAACCGTGGCGGGCCAGTCCTCGGACGGAGTCGCTTAGATCAGCATTTCGACTTGTAGACGTACTGGGCGCCGTCGCCGTCGATGTTGTCTTTCGTGAGCACGTGGAAGCCGGTTTGAATAGTCTTTGTGACCGGCTGGCCCTTGAGCGATGCCAACCCTTGGTCCACACCGTCGACGCCGATCTGGAACGGGTCCTGGGCGATCAGGCCCTGAACTGTGCCGCCTTTAAGCTGCGCAACCTGATCCGGACCAGCATCGAAACCGATCACCTTGACCTGATTCTGCTTGTTGGCTTGGCGGATACCGGTACCGGTACCGGCCGCGGAGAAAAGGTTCGCGGCGAACACACCGACGATGTCTGGATCCTTAGCGAGGGTGGCGGTCATCAGCTTGGCCGCAGTAGCCGGATCGTTGTGGCTGTACTGGATGCCGAGGAATGTGAACTTGCTGTCGGCCTTTGCCGCCTCCTCGAAGCCCGCGGCTCGTGCGTCCGTTGTGGAGATTCCAGGGTCGACAGACATGACCATGATCTTGCCGCCGCTGGGGCTGAGGGTCTGGATAGCCTTGAATGCCGCAGCGCCCCCACCTTTGTTGTCAGACGCGATCTGAGACACCGCGAATGAGGGGTCCTTGACGGTGGTATCCACCAGCACGACCTTTATCCCTGCCGATGCAGCCGCCTTCAGCGGCGCCTCCATCGCCGACGTGTCGGTTGGGGCGACCAGAATCGCACTCGGATGGGCGGCGACCACCGAGTCCACTATCGGCTTCTGCAGGGTGGGGTCGAACTTGGCCGGACCCTGGGTGTTGACAGTGATGCCCTGCTTTTTCGCCTCGGACTGGATGCCGCACTGCATGGTGATGTAGAACTCGTCGCCAGCCACACCCTGGATGAAGCTGAACTTGTAGCTGGTCGATCCCCCGCCAGAGCTGCTGGAACCGCCGCAGGCGGTCAGCAACAGGGCTGCTGCCGCACTGACGGCGAGGAGTGGAATGAATTTCGACTTCATTGTGAAATGCTCCTTACTGGTCGTTCGGGCACTGCGTGGGCTGTTGAATCCCTCACGGATGGAAGACTGGTGCGATTTGGTGGTAACACTACTTGGATCGCCTGAGCAGCAGGCCGAGTAGAGAGCGTCTCCCGCCGCCCCCCCGTAGAGCGGCGGCCCGGCGACGTTGATCGATGTAGACGGCGGCAACGAGGACGGCGCCAACGGCGACTTGCTGCCAGAAAGGCTGCACACCGACGATGACGAAGCCGTCCTGCAGCATGGCTGGGATGAACAGACCGATGACAGTGCCGAAGATGGTCCCCGAACCGCCGAAGAGGCTGGTACCGCCGATCACCACGGCTGCGATCACGTTCAGGTTGGTGTTGGACTGGCCCGCTATCGCGGTGGTGGAGTACTGGGCCAGGGAGAGAATTCCGGCGACGCCGGCGAGAGCGCCCGAGAGGCCGTAGATCATGATCAGATGTCGGTCTACCGGGACACCGACGCGACGGGCAGACTCCTCGTTCGAGCCGACGGCGTAGGTGTAAAGGCCGAACTTGGTTCGGTGCAGGATCACGCCGAACACGATCAGAAACACCAATGCGATGGCCGAGATGATGGGGATCGTGGTGCCCGGAACATTGCCGTAGCCGATGGTGTTGGTGAGTACGGCGGGCACTTGGCGGATGTCCACGCCACCGGTGACTACTTGGGCGAGACCGAGCGCGGCGCTGAGGGAACCCAGGGTCACGATCAACGGCGGCACCTTGGCCTTGGCGATAAGGGTACCGTTCAGGGTGCCCCACACGATGCCGCAGAGAACTGAAAGGACTATTCCGATCAACGCGGTACTCCAGCCGTCGCCGCCGATGGCATGCATCGCTTTAGCGGCGATCACTCCGGAGAAGACCAGGACGGACCCCACGGACAGGTCGATTCCGCTGGTAATTATCACATACGTCATTCCGATACCGAGAACGGCCAGGATCGCGGCATTCTGAATGACCTGACGCTGATTGGACCAGCCGGGAAAGGTTGTCGGCGCCAGAACGGTAAAGACTATATAAATGAAGAGCAGTACCAGCAGAATCTGGAACGCCTGGACTTGGAACACTCGTGTGATCCCGCCAAATCTCGTGCCCCCTTCCGTGCGGGTCGGGGGCACCGGGGCCTCGCTGCGGAGATCGGTCGCCGGGGGGGCGTCCGCGGGACTGCCGGTGGCGTCTGCGGTGGGGTTCTTGGTGGGGGCGTTCTCAGTGCTCATCGTGTCGCTCCAATCTTCGAATCCAGGGCCCCGGTCATCGCCCCCACGAGCTCTTCGACACTGGTGTCTTTGGCTTGAAAAGTCGCTATTCGTCGACCAAGGCGGAGCACCTGGACGCGATCGGACACCTGAAGAACGGCTGGCATGGAATGGCTGATGAATACCACAGCAATGTTCTTGTCCCTGACCCGACGGATCGTTTCCAGCACATTCTTTGTCTGTACCACTCCGAGGGCCGCCGTCGGCTCGTCGAGAAAGATCACACCCTTTGCCCACGCGACGGCGCGAGCTATCGCGATAGCCTGCCGCTGGCCACCGGACATGCTGCCGACAGGGTCGGAGTAGCTGCGAACTGTCGCTCCGAGCTCGTCAAAGGCCTCTTTGGACCTTGTGCGCATCGTCTTGTTATCCAGGAACCCGAACTTGCCGAGTATGCCCGCGGCGGGAAGCTCACGGCCCAGGAACATGTTCTGGGGCGGATTGAGATGCGGCGCGAGGGCAAGATCCTGGAACACCGTCTCGATTCCCATCTGGCTCGCGGCACTGGGCGAGCCGACCTCGACCTCTCTACCTTCGAAGAGGATCGTTCCAGAATCCAGTGCCAGGTTGCCCGACAATGCCTTGACCATGGTCGACTTGCCGGCACCGTTGTCACCGATCAAGGCGACGACCTCTCCGCGATGGACGTCGAAGTCGGCGCTGTCCAGCGCCCTGACAGCTCCGAAGCTGCGGGTTAGGCCACGCGCCTCAAGGATCGGCGTGGAATTCGTCGCAGCAGTCACGATGTGCTCCTTTTCAACAATTACACGCTTACCGGGGACCGACTCAAGGCGTGGTGACAAGCCATGAGCGGGGCGGTCAGGCCTGAACCCCCGCGGGGTCCGCTCGGGCCGCTTTCGGAAAGATAAATTGTCGATGCCACCGGTGTCCAACCACCTCCCTCTCTCCTGGTCCGTCAACGACCCCCCGTTGCGTCCGCACCTTGAAGAAACCTGCATCACCGCGGCGTGACGCCGGCGTGACGCCGGCGTGACAATCCGCCCTCCTTCCTCCCCCTTGGTGTGCGTGTGAATGGAGCACCGAGCCATCCCAGATCACCGGTCCTCGATCGTTGATGCGCTCGATTGCAGGAGCAGCCCAGGGGTCTTGGGCGCTCGCGTTTGGCCGCATCAGCACGTGCTCGGACACATGATGTAGTCCGCGCCCGCGGCCTCCGCCAGACGCGCCACGCCGACCAGGCGGTGCAGCTCAGACGATGGGAAGATCCTGCCCTCCACCCAGAGGGCCAGGCCGAGAAAGCATTGCCAGCCAGGTTGGGCCGAGGTCGACCTGAACGTCAAGGTGTCCCATCGGGGCTGGTCGGAGCTGCTCCCTCCGGCTCGTAGCCGCGCACCCACTCGTCGCTCCAGGTGAGCCGGCCTGAGCGGAGGTCATCGATGAGCGACCGCACCCAGTCCAACTCCGCCTGGACGACCGCGCGCTGGTACTCGTCCTCGACCAGGAACAGCCGCGGCAGGTCGATTTCCGGCGTGTCCAGGTCCGCGAGCCGCGCCACCAGCGCCTGGGCACGGGCCTCGAGCTGGCTCGACACGTCCGCAGGCGTGAGCAGCGGCAGGAACGACAGCGCGGCCGGAAAGTCGGGAAAGTCGCGCTCCGGCGTGGACAGCATGGTGCGCAACCAGAGCTGAAGGGTCTGTGCTCCCCGGTCGGTGATCTCGTAGACGGTCCGCTCGGGCCGCCGCTCCTCGCGGGCCGTAGCCCGGACCGCGATCAGGCCCGCGCGGTGCAGGTGCTCGATGGTCTGGTAGACGCTGTTGCGCTGGGCGACGTTCGCGATTTTGTCCTTGCCGCGCTCCTTGATCAGCTGCTGCATGCGGTAGGGGTGCATCGGCGCCTCTGCGACGGAGGCAAGCAGCACCATGGCCAGCGGGGAACGGGGCCGAGAAGTTCCGACAGTCGACATGCTTCCACTATAGTCATCGTATGTATACTCATCCTATGACTAAGGTTCTGATCATCGGGGGCGGGATCGCGGGCTCGGTGACCGCGATCGCGCTGCGGAAAGCAGGTATCGACTCGGTCGTCTACGAGGCCTACGACCGGGGCGCGGAGGGCGTGGGGGCATACCTCACGCTGGCGGTGAACGGCCTGGACGCGCTGCGCAGTCTCGACCTCGACGAGGTGGTGCAGGGGGAGGGCTTCGATACACCGCGCATTGCCCTCTTCCTCGGCAGCGGCCGCAGGCTGGCCGACATGTCCCTCGGCACTCTGGCGGACGGCACCGTCGCCCGCACGGTGAAGCGCGCCGGGCTGTACCGCGCCTTGCGCGACGAGGCGGTGCGGCGCGGCGTCGGCATGGAGCACGGCAAGCGGCTGGTGGGCGCCGAGTCCACGTCTGAGGGTGTGATCGCGCGCTTCGCCGACGGCACCCAGGCCGAAGGCGGTTTGTTGGTGGGCGCCGACGGGCTGCATTCAATGACGCGGCGGATCATCGACCCGGCCGCCCCTCACGCTCGGTACGTGGGCTTGCTCAACACCGGCGGATACGCACGCGGGGTCTCGGTCGACGCCGAGCCAGGCGTGATGAACATGGTCTTCGGCAAGCGCTGCTTCTTCTGCTACTTCCTGGCGCCGGACGGAGCCGTTTGGTGGTTCGCGAACCCGTGGCGGCCCAAGGAGCCCAGCAGCGAGGAGCTGGCGGCGATCACGCCGGAGCGGTGGCGCGCCCAACTGATCGAGTTGTTCGAGGAGGACGCCACGCCGGCGGTGGAGATCATCCTGGCGACCCCTGAAATCTTCTCCGGCTGGAACACGTACGACTTCCCTTCCGTGCCCCGTTGGCACAACGGCCGCATGGTGATCATCGGAGACGCCGCCCACGCGGCCTCGCCCTCCTCCGGCCAGGGCGCCTCGATGGCGATCGAGGACGCCGTCGTGCTGGCAAGGTACTTGAGGGACGCGGCCAGCGTCTCGGACGCGCTAGAGGCTTACGAGCGGGCGCGCCGTGCGCGCGTGGAGGCCATCGTGAAGCACGGTCGCAGGAGCAGTCAGACGAAGGAGAACGGTCTGGTCGGGCGCGTCATGCGCGACCTGGTGCTGAGGATGGTGTTCAAATTCCAGGCGCGGCGCGGTGCGGATCCCCTGCGCTGGATGTGGGACTACCACATCGACTGGGATGCGCCCGCACTGGCAAGCTCGACCGAGCTTGTGGGCTCGCAGCGCGTTTAACCGGCGCCGGCGCGTGCCCGTGACGCGGGTTGGCGGTATGCGAACCAGCCCACCACGCCGGCGTCACTGGGCCGCCCGGGCGGACCCGGCGTAGAGCTGCTCAGACATGGGGGTGGACGGGCGACGGCTGAAGACAGCCTCCGCCGGCAGGCCGACGAGCCGGCGTCAGGTGATGCTCATTGTCGCGGCGTCGGCAGCTCCTCTGGCGATAGTCGCAGGAGCGATCGCCGTGACGCTGGAATGACCATCGTCGTCGTCGTCCTCACGATCGGCACCAGCGCCCACGATCTGGCCCTGGAGGGTGAAGACGCGATCGATCAGGCTCGTGATCGATGCTCCTCTGAACTCAACGATGCCCATATCGGCCAGGCGGTCTGCCAGGTCCCGAGGAAGCTCGCGTCGGCTGGCTGCGTTGAGGCGCTCGAGGGCGTCCAGGATGGAGTCTATGTCTCTCATGCGCCGCCGCCGGTCCTGCACCGCGGATGCCACGGTTCAGAGTTGCTCCGAGGGGTTCAGGCCGATCTGTACCAGGTATCTCAGCACCTCGATGGGCAGACCGCCGGGAGGAATCTTGGCCGGGATGTTGGCGGGAATGGTTAGAGTCCGCAGCCTGTCATCGCTCACGACGACGCCGGCCAACCGCGGATTGCAGAGAAATCGCCCGGGCGCCGGCTCGACGAAGTATGGGATTCGAAGGCTCCCCTCCATCTCCACACCGACAGATCGCACGAGGTGTCGAACCTGCTCGCGCCGGCGGCCGCCCCGTACTGTCTTGCCGTCCAGAGATTCGCCGGTCATGACCTACCTCGGGTATCGAAGGCGCTGGTCCTCGACGAGCGGCGTCCGCGAACGCTCAGCCCCTGCCGGTCATTTCTGCCTTTCCGAAGTAGTTCTTGCACCAGGAGTGCTGCTCCTCGGTGGCTTGCCCGTATCGCCTCTCCGGCCAGAGCGTGCCTTTCCGACTCTGAACCAGCGGGCAGCTGACCACCCTCTTCTTCCAAATGTGCGGACCCGAGGTGGCCGCGGTAGAAGAGGGGGATGGCCACGGGGGCTGCCGCCGGTCAAGGCGGCGACGTTGTCAACGTACGCCTAAATCGACGCCGATGCGGGATCGAGACGGCACGCGCCATGGCTCCGACTCGTGTGGGGAGCTCAGGGAGGGCGTTGACGGGCCGCTCAGCAAGGGGCAGGGAGGCGGTTTTGACCGGGGTCCTCTGCGGTACACTCCATATCAGCGCCCGAGCGGGCGTGCTTCGCCGAGGCGTCCTCTTTCTCGAACGGGCCCACGACGTTGGTCCGATTCAGGTTCGAGAATTATGAGGAGATCTGCAGATGCAGACGGGAACTATCAAGAAGCTCGTGTCCGAGCGCGGCTTTGGCTTCATCCAGGCTGACGACGGCAAGGAGTACTTCTTCCACCGCAGCGGCACCGAGGGTGACTTCGATGGCCTTCGCGGAGGAGAGATGGTCACGTTCGAGGTCGAAGGGAGCCCGAAGGGCCCCCGTGCCGGCCGCGTCCGGGTTGGGTAACACCCACTGACCAACAGGCCCTGGGTCCGGCCTATGCGCCGGGTCCGGGGCCTCCCTACCGGGCTAGCCGACTAGCCCCACACGGCCGAGGCGGTCCTGGCGATCGTCTCCAGCTTGGCTCGCTCGTCCTCCACGCTCAAGGCGTTTCCGACCACTGAGCTGGCAAACCCGCACTGGGTGCTGAGAGCCAGCCGGTCGAGCGGGATCTCGCGGGCGGCAGCTCTGATACGGTCTTGCAACTCGCCGACAGCCTCGCGGCGTCCGGACTTGGTGGTGACCAGGCCGAGCACCACAATCTTGTCCTCCGGAACCTGCCGAAGCGCCTCGAAGGAGCCTGAACGCTCGTCGTCGTACTCGAGCAGGAGACGCTGCGCATGGGTCCCCTGGAAGACCTGCCGAGCGATCGGCTCGTAGCCTCCCGCGACCAGCCAGCGGCTCATCTGGTTGCCCCGGCAGAGGTGAATTCCGAAAGTGATCTGCGGATGGCCGGCCATTATCGCGTTGTCCAGTTCGAGGCCCTGCTGCAGCCACTTCTCGAGGCTCCAGCCACGCCCCTCATAAAAGGCGCGCCAGCCGGCGTCTACGAACAATGGATAGTGGGGCGCGTCCAGCTGCACGTAGGTCGCGCCGAGTCGCGCCAGCTCCGCGACCTCCTCCCGATACAGATCGACCACGTCGGCCAGGAACTCATCCAGGGTCGGATACGCGCGGCGGGAGACCTCCGGAGACCAGAGGTTGGCGTAGAGCCCCGGACTCGTCAGCGTGACCTTGGGGATCTTCTTCGCACGCGCCCGCAGGTATGCGAACTCTTCGGCCGTCAGGTGGCGGCGCCGGCGCAACTTACCGACGACACCGAGCCCCGCCGGCCGGCTGACGCTCTGACCACCCAGCGCATTGCTCTGCCAGTCGCCCCAGAGGAAGGCCTCGAGAGGCACGTCTCCGAAGCCGTCCGTCGCCTCCGCCAGCGGGCTCTGGAAAGAGAGCCGGCGCATCTCCCCGTCGGTCACGACCTCGAGACCCGCCTCCTCCTGGAGGCGAACGGCCGCGTCGACCGCCCTGTCCTCGACGGCTTTGAAGTCCGCGGGGGAGACTGCACCTGCCTCGAACCGGCCGCGCGCCTCGATGAGCTCAGGCGGTCGCAGCAGGCTGCCCACCACGTCGGTGTGGCATCTGATCAAGTGCGCCCGGACCCTACTCGCTCGACTCCAGCGCGGCGATGTGCTGGTAGTTCCAGCTGAATCGCTTTTCCGGCGTTCCCGCTGGCTCGACCACGACCACCAGCCCGTCGTCCGCGTCAAGGGTTCCGACCAGGCGTCCTTCAACCGTCTCGCCGCCCGCCTCGGGCGTCAGCCGGAGCCGGACCTGGCGGCCTTCGAGGGCCTTAACTTCATCCGCCGTGGGCATGTGTGCGCCTCCTATGGAGCGGTGGTGATGCCCGGCTCTCGACTCCCGCTCCCGGGACGGTCAGTCCGAACAGCGCGCCGCATTCTCCCCCAGGATTTTGCGCCCTGGGGCGGGACGATGTGGATACCCAGCCGGCTCGGCTAGGCCGCCTCGAGCAACGGGAAGGCCCGGTGCTCCCGGGGAGGAATCAGAAAATTCTGCCGCCGGGTGGCGGTCAGGAAACGCTCGAGCCCGTTGTCTTCGGGGTCGACCTTGTACTTCTCGACCAGGTCGAGGGCGGCAACGTTGCGCCGCATGGTCGCGAAGACGTCGGCAGTGGGCACGAAGATGGTGAATTGCAGCTTGGGTTGCAGGGAGCCGTCGGGTACGTCCATCGCGTCCAAGCCTGGCCCGTCCATGCGCATGTGCACCGGAGTCCCATCCCCCGCCCGGGACGACCTCTGCAGAGCTGAGAGGTGTCCGATCCGCCGGGCGCCCTCAAAGGTCCCGATGGCCCTCGCGTTGCTGGTTGCGTCGTCCGGCCCTTTGAACTCGTTGGGGAGGAAGGCGGGGCCGCCGCCGTCTGTGAACTGGTCCCGGTTGCCCACCGACGGGATCGGGTTGGAACGGAACATGTACTGGCAGCGCTCGGTGAAAGGCTCTCCCTTCTGCGCGTTCGGGTCAGGCGATGTGGGGTTTGCCAGGCGGTAGAAATCTACTAGGTCGAGGATCACGTGCGACAGGTGCTGAATCGAGCCGTCCGCGAAATAGTCGCCCTCGCGGGCGGTCGTGAAGCGGGCGGAGTCGTTGCCCTGGAAAGTGCAGATGGGCGCCGGCCCGGCGCCGTTGACGTGCTGGTCGGCGAACCCCATCCACATCGGCGACTGGGGATGGATCCGGCCGGCGAAGCTCAGTCGGTGCTGCTCGGCAAGCTTCCTCGGAAGTCCGTTCTGAGCGAACATCAGGCGCGAGGAGGTGAACTGCAGAGTCCTGGCCGTCCGGGGCGACTCGCGGCGCCGCCCGCGTAGGCGGCCGGAGCCGGCAAGCCAAGCAGCGACGTCAGTCAGATGTTGAGGGTGGTCGCTGCGGAGAGTGAAGAGCAGGTCGTTGCGCTCGATCCTGACTGGCAGGTTGTACTCCCGCTTTTTCACGTATGGGTTGCTGCGCGAGACATCGGTCGGGCTGACCTGCGCCTCCTCCAGGGCGAAACGTCCTCGATCGCTGAGCAGACGGGGCACGTGCTCGGCGAACAGGCGCTGCGGCAGTCGAGCAAAGTAGGGAAGGCCGTAGGCGACGAAGGTGAACACCCCCGAGGGCCCGAACGGATACACCTCCTCCACTGTCCGCAGAGCTCTTTCCAGAGCGTACTGGTCCTCGCGACCAGGCCGCCCGGTCAGGCGCGCAGTCAGGAAAAGAGTGTGCACCGGCGGAAACTGGAACTGGATGCCCTCGATGTTCCGCACCGGGCCGACGTAGGCGCCGATGTCGAACTGTATCTCGGGCAGCTCGCCTCCGTTCGAGGTCTCCGCCCGAACCGGCGTCACTGCCAGCACATCCAGTCCCAGGGTTGAGGTGAGGATTCCCAGACCTCCGACCTTGAGCATCTCTCGGCGCGTCGGACGCGTGTTTATATTCCTGGCGTCCATACGTATCTACCCCCTACGTAAGTGGTTCCAGGCGCCTTTCCTGGAGGTCGAGTCCAGGAAGCGGAGAGTATGCGCCTATTGCCCAGATTGCGCCACTTCGGCCGGCCCGTCCGTTGGGCCAATCAGACGGTGGTCACTGCCTCAACGACCTTCCGCAGCGGTTCCGAGCCGGGGACCAGGCGTTAGCCCCTGGGCAGGAGCGCTGGCGGCGGCTACCAGGGCGCACCGTAGCGTCTGACCCGCGTGCGGCCTCCTGGGCGCAACACGAAGGTCAGAATCAAGCCCGCCAGGAAGCCGCC
>Ga0209526_10002697_pt1 | contig 11997 bp, 7 predicted proteins | sample JacPinW_OM2H0_M1_FD_188566 | JGI IMG/M metagenome (GOLD analysis project Ga0209526, IMG submission 188566) | Forest soil microbial communities from Algoma, Ontario, Canada - Jack Pine, Ontario site 1_JW_OM2H0_M1 (SPAdes) (version 2) | ecosystem: Environmental > Terrestrial > Soil > Boreal...
CCCCCACCATCGCCGCCACCGCCATGATCTTCCATCCCAATTGGTAACTGTGGCTCGCATCAAAAATTCTGCCGACGAGCCAGGGTGCGCCCCACTGGCCGAGAGAGTAGCCCATGATAATTAGTCCCAGGATTTTCCCTAGCGATTGGGTCCCGAAACATTCAGCGGTCACGAGAGGGATCAGCATGTAGTCCGCGCCCATCGAGAAACCGAAAGCAATGGCAAAACTCCAAAGCACCGCGGGCTGATTGGAAATACCTAGGAGCAAGACAGATAACCCGATCAACAGGTAAAAAACCGCCATGGTGTCTTTCTTAGTGAACCGGTCTGCGAGGTATCCGACTACCACCCTGCCGGCCAGACTGGCCACCAGCAGAACAGTAGAGAATCGCGAGGCAGTCGAGCTCGTGTAGCCCAGATCTTTCAAAAATAGTATGAAATGCTGAATCACTGCTCCGATCGCGCCCACAACAAGAAACGAGCCGCCCAGGATCAGCCAGAAATTTGTCGTGCGTAGGACAGAGCTGATCGGGATCGCTGCAGACGTTTCCTCGTTTTGTTTTGTGAGATTTTCTTCGCTGCCATCGGGCACTAGACCCATCTCCGCGGGATTGGAGCGAGTAATCCAGATAACCACGGGATACAAGACCACGAGAATCGCAAGCCCCACTGCTTCTATAGCCGTGCGCCAGCCGAGACTTCGTATTAGATAGTTCACCGTCAGAGGAGAAACTACGCCCCCTAATCCCAGGCCGAGATAGGCGTAGCCCATCGCGCGTCCGCGCTTCTGCCGAAACCATCGAGCGATCAATACTTGGTTCGCAATTGGGCCTGCCAGCACGAAGCCGAGGACTTCGGTGATGCACAACACCTCGTACTGCCACAACCGCGTCATAAATCCCATGAGCACAAGGGAAATGCCGACGAAGCCGACTCCTGAAAGGATGACCGCTCGCGGTCCGATGCGATCGATTAAGGCCCCAGCCAGCAGGCCAAAGGGAAGGCCAACCAAAATAAAACCGAGCAGAAATCCTTGCGTAACTTGCGCTCTGGAGAAACCCAGCGTATCTACAAATGCAGTATAGAAAACAGGGAACCCATAGAAAATAATACCGACAGCGAAAAACAAATTGAGGAAAGCGGCGAGTACGATCCACCATCCATAGAAGATTGGCCCTGGCCGGTGGTTCATGAATGCTTCATGTCTTGCCTGCCTTGATTTTTCTAACCGAATTCAGGGCCAAGAATTGCGCAGAGGCTCTCGGTTTTTCCGGAAGATTGATTCGTACCCCGATACATTCGCGTGAGCGGTCGAGAATAATTGAATCCGGCAGCGCGTAACAAGGCCCCCGCGATAGGATGTGCTTTCAAGCAATCCACCACTACTGATTCGCGGTTGCATCGTGGAAGAAAAGTTTCGAGGAGATCTTGACAGACTTTCTCCTCCGTTGCTACCCAGGGCCCCAGTTGGTCGGCAAACGATCCGTGACGGCCGAAAGCATAGCCATCCGGCTCCCCGTTCCGCCACACAGCCACTGTAAATTCCGGCGCATCAGACTGCAATGTTTGAAGCAAACCACTTCGGTCAGCACCAAAAATTTCCCGGTCTCGATCAAAAATAGCCTTTAGCTGCGTATCAGTTATGAATTCTCGCGCCACAAGATGCCTTGAAACGGCACTGCTCGGAGCCGGTCTCTTCAGAACTAGCCGTTCAATTTCGTATTCCGTCACGAATCCGAGTTTCTCGTAGAGGGGCTTTCCCTGCGGAGTGGCATCCAGCTTGATGGTCGGAATTTCCGCTTCATCGAGGTATGCGATGGCCCTTTCCAACAGCTTCGTTCCAATCCCTTTCCCACGGTATTGCGGGTCCACCAATACCATTCCTACCCAGGCGAATTTACCCTCGTAGGAAATAGTGGCGGCGGTACCCCGGACCATCCCATCAACCTCCACGACAAAACACCCCTTCAAACTTGCGCTCAGGAAGCGTTTCCAGTCGACTGCCGTCTGGTTCCATCCAGAAATTTCTTTCAGGCGCATTCCGGCGGGAATGTCCTCGGCGGTCATGGTCCGCAATTGCATCGGTTCCAATCCTCGGCGCGGATTATAAGCTCATTCGCGTCGCGCGAATTAACTTATCCCCTGCGTGCCGCTCGTTACGGCTCGCTTCCGTGCACTCACGGGAACTTCGGGTACAATCGACACGATGCTCCGCGACAAAAACGTGATTCGCGACGTTGAAGAGCTGGAACAGGCTCTCAGCGAACCTACGGAAGCGTTGATTCGCTCGCTTGCGCAGCTCGAAGGCGACATTATCATCCTGGGAGTGGGCGGCAAGATGGGTCCATCGCTCGCTCACATGGCCAGGCGGGCCTCCGATTTGTCCGGCACAAAGCGTCGAGTCATCGGCGTTTCAAGATTCTCCGCGTCCACTTTGGAATCGCAGCTCCGCTCTTGGGGTGTGGAAACAATTCGTTGTGACTTGCTGAATCGCGCCGAGCTTTCACATCTTCCCGATGTACCGAACGTCGTTTACATGGCCGGTAGGAAGTTCGGTTCCTTGGGGAATGAATCCCTCACCTGGGCTATGAACAGTTTCTTGCCAGGATTGGTCAGCGAAAAATACGCCCATAGCCGGATCGTGGCGTTCTCCACTGGCAACGTGTATGGACTTTCACCGGTATCTCACGGCGGCTCTCGCGAGGGAGACCTGCCGAACCCCCTAGGCGAATACGCCATGAGTTGCCTGGGGCGCGAGCGCATATTCGAACACTTCAGCCACTCAAATGACACCAAGATGGCAATCATTCGTCTGAACTACGCTGCGGAGTTGCGCTACGGTGTGCTTCTGGACGTCGCGATTCGCGGTTTTACCCACCGGCCTGTTCCCCTCTCCATGGGTTATCTAAATGTGATCTGGCAGGGTGACGCCTCGGCGATGAGCTTACAAGCTTTCGGAAATGTATCGGTCCCGCCAAATATATTGAATATTTCCGGCCCTGAATTGTTGAGCGTACGCCGGGTGGCCGAAGGATTTGGCGAGCGATTCCACGAGGCCATACTCTTCGAAGGGACGGAATCGGACGACGCGCTGCTCAGTAACGCACAAAAGGCTTTCGAACTCTTTGGCCGCCCACGTATTGATGCGGAGCGCTTGATGGATTGGATCGCAGATTGGGTTTCGCGCGACGGGTCTACGCTAGCCAAACCTACTCACTTCGAGGAGCGCGCTGGGCGCTTCTAGCAGGCTGGAACGGGAGTCGAGCGAGATCGCAACAACATGACCGCTTCCATGAATCCAAAGATCCGGCGAGTGCTCGACCAAGGCGTTGTCATTCCGGCGCATCCCCTCGTCCTTAGTGCCGACCGAAAACTCGACGAGCGTCGCCAGCGCGCACTCACACGTTATTACATCGCTTCCGGAGCCGGCGGGCTCGCTGTGGCTGTCCACACAACTCAATTTTCGATTCGCAATCCGGATGTCGGCCTGTTCAAACCGGTTCTTGAATTGGCCGCGGAGGAAATGGACCGGGGCGATGAAAATCGTGCCGAACCTCTGGTGCGCATCGGGGGAATTTGTGGAGCTACCGCGCAAGCTCTGCGTGAAGCCACGGCGCTTCGGGAATTGAGATACAGCGCCGGACTTCTGAGTCTTGCTGCCCTGAAGAACGCCGATGACGACGCTTTGCTAATGCATTGCCGAAAAATCGCGGAAGTGCTTCCCATCATCGGTTTTTATTTGCAGCCCTCTGTGGGGGGGCGGGCGCTTTCGTATTCGTTCTGGCGCGAGTTTGCGGAAATCGAAAATATAGTCGCGATCAAGATTGCGCCTTTCAATCGCTATCAGACATTGGATGTTGTCCGTGCTGTCGCCGAATCGAGGAAAGATATAGCTCTTTATACTGGAAATGATGACCACATCGTCATGGATCTTCTGACCCCGTACACTTTTCAAATTCAGGGGCAATCACAATCGCGGCGAATGGTAGGTGGCCTCCTCGGCCATTGGGCGGTGTGGACAAAATGCGCCGTCGAACTGCTCGCCGAATGTCAGTCCCTAGTCGCGAGTCACGCTGCAATCTCGCCACAATTGTTCCAGCGGGCCGCTGAAATTACCGACTCCAATGCAGCTTTTTTTGACGCGGCGCACAGTTTCGCGGGATGCATTGCTGGCCTCCATGAAGTCTTGCGCCGCCAAGGTCTCCTCGAAGGAGTCTGGTGTCTCAATCCGCAAGAGACTCTTAGCCCCGGGCAATTCGAGGAAATCGATCGAGTCTACGCAGCCTACCCACATTTGAATGATGACAATTTTGTGCGCGCCAACCGCGACGATTGGCTGAGACCGTAGGTCTCGATTAGTCCCATTGGCGTGAATTGCGAACAGGTTTGGGGCTTAAGTTCGCCGATTTGGAAAATTAGAAAAGACGAGACCAACGCGCTTATTTCCGATTCCAGACGCAGACCTCGATCGGTTGAAACGCGGCGCCGAGGCGGGTAGGTGACCAGAACTTATCAGTCAAGCTCCGGGAGGCGCAACGAGCCGCAACAAACCAAATCTCTCGGGGATGTGGAAGGTATCACTCATCGTTGGCTGCCAGGCAATGTCTTTGCGAGTCGTGAGCGGTCCCTGACTGCGAAAGAAATTAACTCTGAATGTTTTACCGGGTGCCGCTCGAGACTCGTCGAGCGCGGACCAGGGAATTTTCATGGCGCCATACCAAATTTTGTTTTTCCTATCGATGCGCGCCGCGACTTGAAAACCGGAGTTCCACGTCCAGCCTTCCTCGTGATGCGGTTTGGCCAGGTCGATGTCAAGGTCGATCCATTCACCCTGAGGCGAAATTTCGAACTCCTTGTAACGGCGAATATTCTGGAAATCCGAACCCAGAAAGACTTCGGCTACGTCCCAATTCCATAGCTGGTTGGTTTCCGTGTGCGAATTGGGTTCAGGTTTCAAAAATAGTTCTTCGTAAGGGCAGGCAAATAAGAAATAAAGATACTTGTTGGTCCACCGGGAATGTATTTCGGTGCGGTAACCGGGAAGCAGCTGTCCGTTTTTGCTTTTTTCCATAATGATGGGGGGAGACTGACCCCAAAAGGGAGTGGCCGGATTGGTGCTGAGCGCCACATCGCTCGGGGCTTTCGTGCTCATAGCGGTATCGACGCCGGCAGACACGGCGGAACAAGTCAGGGCAGCAAGAAGCAGAAATATTCTCAGTAACTCTAGCATTGCGACTCCATAAGGCCGGGGCGCGGCAGCTAGCCGGTGATGTTCAACAGGCGTGAAGCATTGCCGTTATACACTTTTTTCAAAATCGAGTCCGGCAAATGGATGCCGTAGATGCGCCAGCGCCCCTGCGGTGGGATTTCGGCGGGAGCGTAGTCGAAATACTCGTCGTCGGTTTCGAAAAAGCGATAGTAAATCTCGTAAAGCTTTTCGTTGAACACCTGTTGCGGATACGCCTCTCCATGGGGTGTCGCATCGGTGCCGAAGAGAATGCGGTCTTGGTGTTTGTCAAAAAATTTGCGAGAGCTACGAGGCTGGCGGCCTAATTCGCCGACCCTGGCAGCGGTGTCCACAGTCATGTTGGGGAAGCGATCGAGATTGTCGGAGACGTTCTGCAAATTCTCGGAAAAATTGCCGACGTGCAAAACGAGAAATTGCGTTTTGGGGTGACGGGAAAAAACGCGATTGCGGGCTTCCAGCAACTCGGCGTTGCTGGGGAAATCACCGCCGTAAAAAGACCAGTCGGGATGGTTATTCAACTCTTCGTAACGTTCGTTAAAACGGTCGGTGGGTGTGAAAAAAGCGATGGGGTCGGAAACGTGAATTGCAACGGGCATGTTGAGTTGCCCGCAAGTGTCCCACATGGGATCGAAGCGGCGGTCGTCGACCTTCACGAGAGTCCCGCTGATGATATTTTCGCGGAGATAGAGTCCCAGAGTTTTCAAAATTTTAAGGCCCTTTGCGCCATCGCGATGGGCCTGCTCAATCATTTCCGCCTGAATTTTGGGATAGTGGGGTTCCTTAAAACGTGAGTACGCGGGTTCGGTGAAAGTGTAGAAGCGCCCGGGCACGGCTTTGTCGTATTTCTTGACCGCTTCGGCCAGGCCTTGGTCATAGCCTCCGGTGAGATTGACCATGGCGCGAATATTTTTTCTGTCCATTACCTGAAGGAGTTCTTCAGGCGTTTCAGGGTATGCAAGCTCGCCGGACAAGGAGACGCCTTTTTCAGAATGTTTAGAGCCGGAGAGATGAGTATGGATGTCGATGGCCGGAAATTTGCAGCGGGCCACCATGGTTTCCGGCACGTGAAGCATGCTTTTCGGCGCGTACTGGGAAATATCCAGCGGTTTGGGTTGAGGCGCCGCATCTTCCGCCGCGGACGGCGGGGCGAAAACATTCGGTTTTGCAGCAGCGCCGGCCAGTAAGCCCATGCTGTACAACCAACGGCGACGGTCAATCACGTGTGGCTCCTCGCATGCGTAAGTTTTCTGGCGGCGAACACTTTAAATTAGAACTGTAACACCGGAAATGGCACCACAGCCCCTCACTATACCGTTCCAGCGAGCGGAGCTACCTTAGATGGGAATCGCTAAAAGCGATATTTCAATCCGAATTGCACTTGGCGCATGGGAATGGATAGCGAAGTGATGGTTCCAAAGGCTCCGGGGCCATCATCGACAAAATTGTCGGGCTGAGCGAAATATGGGTGGTTCAGCATGTTGAAGAACTCGGCGCGAAATTCGAGCTTTTGCTCCTTGATTAAGTTGAATTCTTTCCGAATCGAGCCATCGAGAATTCTCTCGCCGGGGCCGGTCAGGATGTTGCGACCAGCATTCCCAAACGTGAAGTTAGCGGGCGCTACAAAAGCATTCACGTCAAACCAAAGGTTCGGTGAACGCTGGCCGTATGGCAGATTTCCATTACCGACGCGGTCAGCCCGCAACAATCCTTGACTGCCGGTATTGGAGGGATCGAACCCGATGAGCGGTGAGAATGGAAAGCCAGTGGCCATGGTAAAGATGCCCCCGACGTGCCAGCCGCCGGCTATCAAATCCAACACATGGTTTTCGATGTTGTAGCGACGGCTGCGGCCGAAGGGGAGTGCGTAATCGAAGCTGGTCACCCAACGATGCCGCTGGTCAAAGTCGGCCAAACCCTTTTCAGTGGCCAGATCGTAGGTATTTTGCGGAAAGGGCTGGGCGCAGCAAATTTCGGGCAAATCGTTGATCGCTTTGCTGAACGTGTAAGCGCTCAGGAAGGATAAGCCGAAGCTGTAGCGTTTCTCGAGCTTCAGCTGAAACGAATGATAGGTAGAGTTGCCGCGATTCTGGATGGACGTGAACGAATTGAAATCCGGAAATGGGCGGCGCGACTGAACGTCCCCGGGCCCCGGAGTCCGAACCTGATTTTGATCGGTGACTACCTGGAGGTGCGTGCCCTTGGAACCGGCATAGGCAATTTCCAGGGAGATTTGCGCAGGAAGCGCTTGCTGGATGGCCAGGTTCCACTGCTGGTAATAGGGAGTCTTCAAACGGCGATCCACGCTGGTGACTGGCGGATTTATGGCATTTGCGGGATTGACAGGAGGAAAGCCACCCGACACCGTGAGGATCGGCGTGATGCCATCGCTGATGAACAGGGGCCGCGAGAAGAAAGGAACGTTGTAGGCCAGCTGGAGCGGAGCTGCGGTGCGAATTTCCTGTCCACTATAGAAAATGCCGTAGGCGCCACGGAGTACGCTTTTGGCGTTGTCAAATGGGCTCCATGCAAAACCGATGCGCGGAGAAATATTGTGATGGTCAACATCCACGAGTCCGCGCGAGGCGCCATTCCGGTTGGCGACGATTATCGCGCCCGTGGCGTAGTCAAAATTACTTTGCTTGTTGTTGACCTCCACGATGGGCGAGAAATAATCGTAGCGGACGCCCAGATTCAGAGTGAGATGCCGGTTCACCTTGAAATCATCCTGGACGAAAACGTTCGGAACGTGTTGACGGTTACCGAGATTCAGCAGGGTGGAAATGCTGGAGGTCAACGGAAGGCCGAGCAGTTCGTCAGCGATGGAACTGCCGGATTTCACGATGCCTGCCGGATCGGAGGTAAATTGACCCGTGAAAGTAAAAGACCCGTTGGGGTCGGCCACCTGGAAGATATTGAATTCGCTCCAGCGCATTTCCGCGCCAACTTTTATGGTGTGTCGTCCGCGGGTGAAGCTGAGGGCATCGCGAATCTGACGTTCCTGGCTGGCAAGAATCGTGGGAGCGCACCCCGGGTCGCCCGTGCGGCGATATCCGTTTGGCCGGAAAAGCGTGATGCCGTTGGTGGAAGGATTGTCAGGTACCCCGGGGACGCGCAATTCGGCAGGCGGTAGGTGGTTACCACCCGGAGGAACGCCTCGACGAATGTGGACGTAATTGAAGCCGACGCGAAATTCATTGACCACGGCGGGTGAAAACACATGGGTGTAACCGAGGGCCGCGCCCTTGGTGTGTTCGAAGGCTTTTCCGGTGCCACTACCTCCTCCGTTTGCAAGGCCGGGTAGCGGCGTCGGAACAATATCCGTTCGTCCGCTCATGGAGTAGCGCACGAAGAACTGATTGGCCTGGGAAAGATTGTAATCAAGCCGACCGTCACCCTGGTCGATACGATCTCTTTCCACTGGTGAAATTTTGAAATTGTTGCGGAAGCCGGGCTGGTTCGGGAGCGGATACAGATTCACAACCGCTTGCGAGATGGGGTCAATGCGGGAGGCCGGAATGATGTTGCCCAGGAAGGGCAAGCCGGTCTGCGGATCAAAGATCACAGAATTTTCCGTCCCGGAGAAGTCTCCAGTGCGGACCGCTGCGGTGGGCACAGAGGAGATGAGCGTCTGAGGATTACGAATAATTGTTCCCTGGTAATCGCCGAAGATGAAGAGTTTGTTCTTTAGAATCGGAAGGCCGAGCGTGCCGCCGAACTGATTTTGTTTGAAGGAGGCTTTCTTCGTGGCGGGGTCCTCAAAAAAGTCGCGGGCGTCCAGCGCGGAGTTACGGAAAAATTCAAACACCGTGCCATGAATGGAATTGGTTCCCGATTTAATGACGGCGTTAATGGCGGCACCACCGCTGCGGCCAAATTCGGCGGAGAAGGAATTTGTCTGGATCTTGAATTCCTCAATAGCGTCCACGCTGGTGCGCAGAATCAGACCGCCATTGTCATTGGAATTGTTGTCGATGCCATCGAGAAGAAAATTATTCAGAGTGCCACGAGCGCCGTTGGCGACGAAACTGTTTTGCCCGCCGGTGCTGGAGCCGCCGACGTTTCCATTGGTGCCGGAACTAGTGCGCACCACGCCAGTGGTAAGGGTGGCCAATTGCACATAGTCGCGGCCATTCAGGGGCAGATCGGTGATTTGCTTGGAAGAAATGACCTGGCCGAGCGATGACGTCTCGGTCTGGATTACCTGCGAATCAGCTGAGACCACGACGTTTTCGGTGACCGCGCCGATGGACATATCGAAATCGACACGCAAGCGATCCTGGACCTGAATGGTAATGTTTTCCTTGGTTTCAGTTTTGAAGCCGGGCGCTTCGACGCGCACGGAGTACAGACCCGCGCGAAGTGGAGGAGACACGTAGTCGCCATGATCGTCGGACTTGACCGTCCAATTCGCATTGGTGGCCTGGGAGGTAATCAGAACGGTGGCGGACTGGACGGCCGCGCCGCTTTGATCATGGACATAACCGACAATCGAACCGGAATCCAGTTGTGCAAAAGTGGGTGTCACAAGAAACAGAAACGCCACGATGAGTTTCATATTGCTCCTGCGGAGTTGAGAGTCAGCGCCTCAGAATTTGAAAAGCTCAGGGAAGCCCCAAGGCCACGAAAGATAGCACAATAAAGGAAAGAAAAGAAAACAAAACGAAACTCCTCTATTCTGGATAATTACTAGAAATCGTTGGCGTGCGGGATAGCGTCCTACACACCCTTTCGCCAGCCGGGAGTGTTGTCGGAGGCCAATTGCACGGTGATGGAACCATCGGGATTCACAGCCTGTTCACAAGACCACGCGACAGACCTGAGAACGCCGGGGCAAGTTTCCAGGTCAGCGGAGAGGTGCACTTCGCCGGAAAACCCGTGCGGCAGGATGAACGAGCATAACCGTATCCCGCCGCCAAAAGGATGGCCGCGATCGAGCGTACCCCTCATTTTCCATTCGCGACTGGCGCTTTGGATTTGAATCCACAAAGTGCCCGGAACTCCCGCCACCCCGCGATTCGCGATTCCAACAATTAATTCGAAGGTGCCTTTTCGTTTGCGCTGCCAGACCCAGGCGGGCCGCAGGCGGTATCCAAGTGAAGAACGCAGACGAGCAAAGCCACGCGGATATTTTTCATCGTACTGCCGCAGATTCGCGGATTCTGTCCAAAGACCCCAGTAGTTGGCGCGAACGTCCAGGACGTGAAGCATGTAATTTTCCATCGTATTGACCCCTGCGGCATCGATCTTGATTTGAGAGACATCGTATTTGCGCAGGCCGCCGTCTTCGAGAATGGCGGCTAGCCACGGTGGACGTGTTGCCAACTCCTCGATTTGCACCGGCTCTTCAACGATGATGCTGTCGGAACGCAGCCAGGCGCCAGCGTTCTTGGCCATTTCGATGATGGTGCGATTGCCCACATTACTGATGTCCGGCTGGGTGTTTACCGCGAGGGGTGTTCGCTTCCAAGCGCCCAGCTGGCGCGCGGTCATTTGCACGAAAGTATTTTTTGCGGTGGCCGGATCGGGAAATGGGTTAGGGAAGTTGCTGGTGTGCCCTTCGCCCCAAAAACCGTACTGCATCAAGTCCATCCATTCGATGAAGGGATGGCCATCGAAGCGGGCGGCGAGCAGATCGTTCAATTCGTTAAAGGCACGTTGAAATTCGGGGTGATCGTAGCGCGGTTCCAGGTATTGAGCGTCGGGCTTGCGGGGAATGCGGCCAATTTTGACGAGCGGAATTCGTGGGATCAAAAATTCCGGAAGAGCCATCTCGCCGGGTTGAAACTCGGGATTGGAAAGCTGCACCCGGAAGGCGAGTTTCAGATTGTGCCGTTCGGCTGCCTCGAGTGCAAGCTGCCAGAAAGGAGCGAGGTCCAGGCGGCCGGGTTGTGACTGCACCTGTTTCCAATCGCAACGAATGTAGAGAATGTCAACGAATGGCAGAGCGGCGATATTTTCGACATGTTGCGCGATGGTTTCGCGGCCCTGACGCGCAGCGATGGATGGACCATTCTCTTCCCAAATGTAACCGACCAAGCCGAGTCCGGGGTTGCGCACGGGCTTCTCGGAAGGGCTGCTGAAATAGAGTGTTCTCCAGCCTTCGTCCTGATCGATGTCGAAAGGGCCCTGATCGAGGCGATGGGTTGGTTGCGGCGATGAGTCTTGAGAGTTCGATTCGGTGGCGGTTCGGGCAGTGAACAATGGTTGCCGGTCGGCGCTTGCGGCAGCGAGCAAGGCAGCGTTTTTGAGCAGGTCGCGACGTTTCATGGAATGGACTCCGATTTTGGATCGCCGGCACGTGAAACCCAGGGCGGATGTAAACTTAGTGGTCCGGAAGAGCGAAGGCCACTAGAGTATCGGCTACTGTAGTGCTGAAATTGCCGCCGCCGCCGACGGCGATCACTATGAATTGCCTGTCGGTTTTTTTTAGCGCGTAAGTCATGGGTGTTGCATGAGCGTTCGCTTCCAGTGTGGCGGACCACAACTCGGCGCCCGTCCGCGCGTCGAATGCGCGGAAACGGCTGTCGGTGGTGCCGCCGATGAATACCAAACCGCCAGTGACGATGGAGCCGCCGAGACTTGGCGTACCAGTTTTCATCGGTACACCGGGTAGCGATCCGAGGGGGACCTTCCAGGCAATCTCTCCAGTGTCTACGTTGATGGCGTTCAATATTCCCCAAGGGGGTTGCTGACATGGCAAGTGGTGACGATCCCAGAAGCGCGCGTACTCGCCGAATTTGCTGGTGCGA
>Ga0209526_10002698_pt1 | contig 11994 bp, 10 predicted proteins | sample JacPinW_OM2H0_M1_FD_188566 | JGI IMG/M metagenome (GOLD analysis project Ga0209526, IMG submission 188566) | Forest soil microbial communities from Algoma, Ontario, Canada - Jack Pine, Ontario site 1_JW_OM2H0_M1 (SPAdes) (version 2) | ecosystem: Environmental > Terrestrial > Soil > Boreal...
CCCCGCCACACTGGCCGCGCTCGCGGCGGGCGGCCAGGTCGTCGCGCGCTACTCCGGCGGGAATCCGAACGGATCCGCCGGTGACATCGCGGGGGTCTGCAACGAGGCCGGCAATGTGGTGGGCCTGATGCCGCACCCCGAGCACGCGATCGACCCACTCACCGGCCCCGGTACGGATGGCCTGGGCTTCTTCACGTCGGCCCTCCGAGCCATGGCGGGCCAGTGAGCCCGGTCGATGGAGCATCAGTGAGTCCGGTGGATGGCACACCGGTGAGCCCGGGGGACGGTGCCCTGGTCAGCCGGGTGGACACGGTGGGGCGCGCGGCAGCCACCCCGGGCCAGCCGCAGCCACACGCCGAACTCGGCCTGACCGATGCTGAGTACGCGCGGATCAGGGAGCTGCTCGGCCGCCGGCCGACCGACTCCGAGCTGGCCATCTACTCGGTGATGTGGAGCGAGCATTGCTCGTACAAGTCGTCCAAGGTGCACCTGCGCCAGTTCGCCGAGAAGGCGCCGAGCACCCGGGCCCTGCTGGCCGGCATCGGGCAGAACGCGGGCGTGGTCGACGTAGGCCAGGGCTACGCGGTCACATTCAAGATCGAGTCACACAATCACCCCTCCTACGTCGAGCCGTTCCAGGGAGCGGCCACCGGCGTGGGCGGCATCGTCCGGGACATCCTGGCCATGGGAGCGCGGCCGGTCGCGGTGATGGACGCGCTGCGGTTCGGGCCTGCTGACGCGCCGGACACCCGCCGGGTGCTGCCTGGCGTGGTCGGCGGGATCTCCTTCTACGGCAACTGCCTCGGGTTGCCGAACATCGGCGGCGAGCTGGCCTTCGACCCCTGCTACGCCGGCAACCCGCTGGTGAACGCGCTGTGCGTGGGGGTGATGCGGCATGAGGACCTCAAGCTCGCCGCGGCCCGCGGGACGGGGAACGCGGTGATCCTGCTGGGGTCGGGGACCGGCCCCGACGGCATCGGCGGTGCCTCGGTGCTCGCCAGCGCCACCTTCGGCGGCGGCGAGTCCGCGAAGCGGCCAAGCGTGCAGGTCGGCGACCCGTTCATGGAGAAGCTCCTGATCGAGTGCTGCTTGGAGCTGTACGCGGCGGGACTGGTCGTCGGCATCCAGGACCTGGGCGCCGCCGGTGTTTCCTGCGCCACGGCCGAACTGGCCGCGGGTGGCGGCGTGGGCATGCGGATCCGGCTGGAGGCGGTCCCGCTGCGCGATCCGGCCCTGGGGCCGGCCGAGATCTTGATGAGCGAGTCGCAGGAACGCATGATGGCCATCGTCGAGCCCGGCGACATCGACCGCTTCCTGGAGATCTGCGCCCGGTGGGATGTGCCGGCCACGGTGATCGGCGAGGTGACCGACGGCGGGATGCTGGAGATGACCTGGCACGGCGAGCAGGTCGTGGACATCCTGCCCGCCAGCGCGGCCGACGACGGGCCGGTGTACCAGCGGCCGGCGGCCCGCCCGGCCGGCCAGGACCAGCTGGCGGCCAGCGACCCTTCGGCGCTGCCCCGCCCGGCGGCCGGCGCCGGACTGCGCGCCGCTCTGCTGGCCCTGCTGGCCTCCCCAGGCCTGGCCGACAAGACCTGGGTCACCGAGCAATACGACCGGCACGTGCGGGGCGACACCGTGCTGGCCATGCCGCAGGATGCCGGGGCGATCCGGGTCGACGAGCGGACGCACCTGGGCGTCGCGCTGGCCACCGACGGCAACGGCCGCTACAGCCGGCTCGACCCCTACGCGGGCGCACAACTCGCGCTCGCCGAGGCCTACCGGAACGTGGCCGCCGCCGGCGCAGTTCCGCTCGCCGTCACCAACTGCCTCAACTTCGGGTCGCCGGAGGACCCCGCGGTCATGTGGCAGTTCACCGAGGCGGTACGCGGGCTCGCGGACGCGTGCGCCACCCTGGGCGTGCCGGTGACCGGCGGCAATGTGAGCTTCTACAACCAGACCGCCGCGGTGCCCATTCACCCCACCCCGGTGGTCGGCGTGCTCGGGGTGCACCAGGACGTGCGGCGCCGGCTCACGATCGGGTTCGCCCAAGACGGCGAGACCATCCTGCTGCTGGGCCGGACCGCCGACGAGCTGGGTGGTTCAGCGTGGGCGCAGGTGATGCACGGGCATCTCGGCGGCCGGCCGCCCGCGGTGGACCTGGCCGCGGAGCGGGCGCTCGCGGCGGTGCTGGCCGCCGCGGCATCCGGCGGCCTGCTCAGCGCCGCGCACGACCTCTCTGACGGGGGGCTCGCGATCGCGCTCGCCGAGTGCTGCCTGGCCGGCGGCCGGGGCTGCCGGGTGACGCTGCCCGGCGATGCGTTCACCCTCCTGTTCAGCGAGTCGGCGGCGCGTGCGGTCGTCGCGGTGCGGCCCGGGTCGGAGGCGGCCTTCGCGGCGTTGCGGGACAGTCACGGCGTCCCGGCCGCCACTCTGGGTGTCACAGGCGGCGCCAGCCTGGATGTCAGGGCCAGCCCGGCGGCCAGTGCCAGCCCGGCGGCCAGCGCCAACTTCGTCGTCCCCCTGGACGAACTGGCCGACGTGCATCGCGCGACCCTGCCCGCCCTGTTCGGCTAGTGGTCTGTAAGGACCCCCTTACAGACCACTTGGTCAGAACGCGGTGAGGAAGGTGATGAGCTGTTGCCACGGCATGGACGACGAGCAGGGCTGGATGGCCACGCCGGTTCCCCCGTCGGCTTGTGTGCCACCTACCGTGAGGCAGCGCCCGTTGGCCGCGCTGCGCAGTTGCCAGTAGCCCCGTCCGGCGGGATCGGTGCCCAGGTAGGGGTGATACCAGCGCTCGCTGAGCCCGAGGTCGCAGCGGGCTAGCACGGCGGTGGCGCTGCGCTTGGTGCCGGTCGAGGCCAGGCACTGCCCACCAGGTGTGAAGACCAGGATGTAGGCCCCGCCGCCCATCTGGTCCGCCTGCCACTGCTGACTGGGCTGGACATTCCCGCCTCCGCCGCTGAGCGTGAAGGTGAGCCCCGCCTGTGATTCGGAGAGCAGGACCACGGTCCTGGCCGGACTGCCGCCCGCCGGCGCCGGGCCCGGGTTCGCCAGGCCGACCGCCTGTGTGCCGATGATGTTCGTAGCCAGCGGGGTGGGGTGCCCCGCCGTCGGCGTGCCGCCGCTGGTCACCAGGACCGCGGCGACACCGACCGCAGCCGCGGCGGCGGCCAGGCCCGCGGTACCGAATACCCAGGCCCTCGATGCCCGGTTCCTCTGGTGCCGCGAGATGCGACGCTGCGGCCCTGTCATACCGAACCACTACCTGCTCTCGGCTGCCCAGGCCAGTGAAATCCTCAATCAGGGTAAATCGGGAAAACAACAATTACCAAACGATCCGACCTGCCCACTCTCCGTGGATCGTTCCGGGCCGGCTGGGCCCGGCTGGTCGTCTGGGCGGTCTTGCGCACCGTTCGGGGCCGGGCTCGCTGGTCGTCTGCATCGTCTGGCGCACCGTTCGGGCCGGGCTCGCTGGTCGCCTGATTTGGTCTGGCCACCGTTCCGGGCCGGGCTCGCCAGCCGCCTGGGCCGCCTTTCGGGTACCGTCGCAGCGATGCCAGCGCGCCGTGTGGACCCGGGTCGATTGCTCGCCGCGCTCAACTCGCAGCGCGCGGCGCTTGGCGCGGCCCCGTGGACCGGGCCCACCGAGGCCGGTGCGCTCGGCGCGGCCTGTGCCGCGGCCGTGCTCGCCGCGCTGGATGCCGGCGGGCCGCCGCAGCCTGAGGCCCTCCGGGCCGCCACGACGTACCTGCTGGGCCTGCTCAGTGAGCGGGTGCCGGGCCGCGCGGTGGAGGTCAGGGTGCCCCCGTACGCCGCGGTGCAGTGCGTCGCCGGGCCCCGACACACCCGGGGCACGCCACCCAACGTGGTGGAAATGGACGCGGTCACCTGGGTGCTGCTGGCTGAGGGCCGGTTGGCATGGGCGCAGGCCATAGCAGATGGCCGGGTCAGGGCCAGCGGCCCGCGCGCGGACCTGTCCGGGTACCTGCCACTGCCGGGCGGTGCCATGAACTGGCGCAGGTCACTAGACTGAGCACGTGGTCAACCCCGATGGTCGGCTGACGGATGATCTGGATCCGACGGACAGGCCTCCGCGGGACGCGTGCGGCGTGTTCGGGGTGTGGTCGCCGGGCGAGGAAGTCGCCAAGCTTGCGTACTTCGGGCTGTACGCGCTGCAGCACCGGGGCCAGGAGTCAGCCGGCATAGCAGTCAGCGACGGCGCCCGCATCGTGGTCTACAAGGACATGGGCCTCGTGGCCCAGGTGTTCAACGAGGGTGTGCTCTCGACGCTGCGGGGCCATATCGCCGTCGGGCATTGCCGCTACTCCACCAGCGGCGCCTCGGTGTGGGCGAACGCGCAGCCGACGTTCCGGTCGACCCCGACGGCCAGCCTGGCCCTCGGCCACAACGGCAACCTGATCAACACCCTGGAACTCGCGGCCATGGCCGCTGTCGCAGGCAGCGACGGCCTGCCGGGCAACGGTGCCACCTCCGACACGGACGTGCTCACAGCGCTGTTCGCCGACCCCCGCGCCGGTAGCGTCGAGGAAAGCGTGCTGGCCACGCTGCCGCTGGTCCAGGGCGCCTACTCGCTGGTCTTCATGGACGAGCGGACCTTGTACGCGGCCCGCGACCCGCAGGGCTTCCGCCCGCTGGTGCTCGGCAAGCTGGAGCGGGGCTGGGCGGTGGCGAGCGAGACCGCGGCGCTGGACATCGTAGGCGCCGCGTTCGTGCGGGAGGTCGAGCCGGGAGAACTGATCACGATCGACGAGGCGGGCGTGCGGTCCCGGACCTTCGCCCCGCCGAACCGCAGCGGCTGCCTGTTCGAGTACGTCTACCTGGCCCGGCCGGACACCTCCATCGCCGGCCGGAGCGTGCAGGCGACCCGGGTCGAACTCGGCCGCAAGCTCGCGGCCGAGCACCCGGTCGAGGCTGACCTGGTCATCCCGGTGCCCGAGTCCGGCACCCCGGCCGCGATCGGCTACGCACAGGCCAGCGGTATCCCCTACGGCCAGGGGCTGGTCAAGAACTCGTATGTGGGGCGGACGTTCATCCAGCCCAGCCAGACCATCCGCCAGCGGGGCATCCGGCTGAAGCTGAACCCGCTGCGCGAGGTCATCGTGGGCCAGCGCGTGGTCGTGGTGGACGACACGATCGTGCGCGGGAACACCCAGCAGGCGATCGTGGCGATGCTCCGCGAGTCGGGCGCGGCGGAGGTGCACGTGCGAATCTCCAGCCCGCCGGTGGCCTGGCCCTGCTTCTACGGCATCGACTTCGCGACCAAGGCGGAACTGGCCGCTGGCAGCCTGTCGGTCGAGGAGATCCGGCAGTCGATCGGGGCCGACTCGCTCGGGTATATCTCGCTGGACGGCCTCATCGAGGCGACCACCCTGCCCGCCGGGCAGCTCTGCCGGGCGTGTTTCGACGGGAAGTACCCGATTCCGGTGGCCGAGACGGAACGGGGCAAGCACCTGCTGGAGATCGCCGTGGCGGGCGCCCGGCAGCCAGGCTCATGACGGCGGCCCGACCATGACGGTGACACGGGGCGGGTCGAGCTACCGCCGCGCGGGTGTGGACATAGCCGCGGGGGACCGGGCCGTCGAGCTGATGCGTGACGCGATCGCGCGGACCGCCGGGCCGGAGGTCATCGGCGGTGTGGGCGGCTTCGCCGGCCTGTTCGACGCATCCCGGCTGACTGCCTTCCGGCGGCCGCTGCTGGCCACGTCCACCGACGGGGTGGGCACCAAGGTGGTGATCGCCAGCCGGCTCGGCCGGTACGGCACGATCGGCGTCGACCTGGTCGCCATGGTGGTGGATGACCTGGTCACCTGCGGCGCCGAGCCGTTGTTCATGACCGACTACGTCGTGTTCGGCGAACTGCGGCCGGAGCGCGCGTCAGCGATCGTGGCGGGAGTCGCGGAAGGATGCGTTCAGGCTGGGTGTGCTCTTATCGGGGGCGAGACGGCCGAGCATCCGGGGCATCTCGGCCCGGACGACTTCGACCTGGCCGGCGCGGCCACCGGCGTGGTGGAGGCGGACCGCCTGCTCGGCCCCGTTCGGGTGGCGGTCGGCGACGTGGTCATCGGGCTGGCCTCGTCGGGGCTGCACGCCAACGGATTCTCACTGGTCAGGCAGGTGATCGACCAGGCCGGGCTGGACCTGGCCGCCGAGGTACCCGAACTGGGCCGCGCGCTGGGCGAGGAATTGCTCACCCCCACCCGCATCTACGCGCGCGACTGCCTCGCGCTGGCCGCGGAGTGCGAGGTGCACGCCTTTGCGCACGTAACGGGCGGGGGACTGGCTGCGAACCTGGCCCGTGTCCTGCCGCCCGGTGCCGACGCCGTGCTGGATCGCGGCACCTGGTGCCCGCCGCCGGTATTCGGCCTGCTCGCGTCACGCGGCGGCGTGGCCCGCCGCGAGATGGAGCGCGTCTTCAACATGGGAGTCGGGATGACCGCCGTGGTCGCCCGCGCCGACGCGGACCGGGCACTGCGCCTGCTAGCCGCCAGGGGCGTTCCCGCCTGGGTGCTAGGTGAGGTGGTGCCAGGTTCGGCAGGTGAGGTAGTGCCCGGCTCGGGCGGCGCCCGGCTTACCGGCCAGCACTCCTCCTGAGGCCATTCCCGGAGTCCTCGTCGTCCTCGTCGTCGTCCTCGCCGGTGTCGTCGGCTTCGACATGGTCGGCATAGGGGTCCGCGAGGTCGGCGTAGACGGGCTCGCCGTCTGCATCCTGCTGATCCCTGCCGACACCCAGCTCGGACCGCAGCCGGTCAAGGTCCGTGCCGCCGCTGTTGTACTTCAGCTGGCGTGCCACCTTTACCTGCTTGGCCTTGGCTCGGCCGCGCCCCATTGGCTCGACCCCCTCGAACGTGCGGAGCCTCGGTCAGGCCCCTGCTCCCTGCTCTGATACTTGCGGCCCGGACGCATGCCGCAAGGCCCGTCGCCGCTCCACCGCTTGAAGTGCGACGCGCTCCAGCCAGCGTACGCCTCCAACCGTACCTGCTTTGCGGCGTCTACGCCTCTGCGGGAGCCGAGGATGGGGCGGCCGGTCACCCGGCAGCGCACCGCGCCGGGCCGTCCCGGCCCCGGGCGCAGACCCCACCCATGCCGTCACGGACCCAGCCAGATGCTGCGCAGCCTGCCCACTTCGGACATCCTCCGCTCGGCCAGCCGGTCGGCGGCCACGGCGGGCGGCACTCCCTCCTCGTCCGCCATCAGGAAGATCTTCCTGGTTGTCGCGAAGATCTGGGCCGCGCGGGCCTTGGCGCGATCGAAGTCGAAGCCGCCGAGTTCGTCACCCACCTGGATCACGCCACCCGCGTTCACCAAATAGTCAGGCGCGTAGAGGATTCCCCGGTCGGCCAGCACCTTCTCGATGCCGGGGTGGGCCAGCTGGTTGTTGGCCCCGCCGCAGACGATCCTGGCGGACAGCGCCGCCACGGTGTCATCGTCGAGCGCACCGCCCAGCGCGCACGGCGCGTAGACATCAAGCTGCTGCCCGATGAGTTCGTGACGGCCCGCGGCGACTCGCACACCGGGGTGCTCGGTTACCACCCGGTCGATCGCGCCGGGGTCCACGTCGCAGATGACGACTTCCGCGCCCGCCTCGAGCAGGTGGCTCACCAGGCGACGGCCGACCTTCCCCACGCCCTCCACGCCGACCTGGCGCCCGTCCAGGCTGGTCGTGCCCCAGCTGTGCTCGGCGGCCGCGAGCATCCCCTGGAAGACCCCGAACGCGGTCAGCACGGAGGAGTCACCCGCTCCGCCGTTCGGTACGGTCCGGCCCGTGACGTGGCGGCACTCCCGGGCGATGATGTCCATGTCCTCGCTGTATGTGCCGATGTCACACGCGGTGATGTAGCGGCCGTTCAGCGACTCGATGAACCGGCCGTAGGCCCGGAGCAGGGCTTCGGACTTCTGCCGTGCCGGGTCACCGATGATGACGGCCTTGCCGCCGCCGAGGTCCAGGCCCGCCAGCGCGTTCTTGTAGGCCATGGCGCGGGACAGGTTGAGCGCGTCAGCCAGGGCATCGTCCTCTCCTCGGTACGGATAGAACCGCGTACCACCGAGCGCGGGGCCGAGGGCGGTGGAGTAGATGGCGATGATCGCCCGGAGGCCGGTCGGGGCGTCCTGGCAGAAGACGACCTGCTCGTGGCCGGTTTGGTCGTTGACGCTGACGGCCTGCTCAGGCGTTCCGCCGGGATTCCCGGGAACGTCGTCTGGCCGGCGGGGACTTGTGAACACCTTGGTCACGGTGGTGACCTCCCGGTTCGATTCCGCATCCTCGGCGACGCGGGGGTCAGCGACCAGCGTATGGCCTCCGCCGCGAGCACAACCCACGCCACCAACGAGCCCGGTTTGGATTTGGGCACTTTGTGTCCCGCGAGGGCGCGTGCCGGGAGACCGGACTTGGCGTGGAGTTGCCGCGGGTTACCGCCGGGTGGTGATGATCTCGTTATCGGCTGGAGATTTTCCCTGCGCCCCTGGCATGCCACGATGCGACCATGCTGCCGTATGCGGCTTATCTCCGCGTTTACGAGCCGCTCTCCGCGTTCAGCGAGGCGGACCGTGAGCGCTGGGCGGCCTACGCTACTTCCCCGGACCGGCCGCGCCGCGCTCGCGCGCTCGAGGCCGAGCAGGCTGAGGCGCTGGGCCGCCTGATCGCATTGCCGCCGATCGGCGCACCGGCGCGCGAAAGCGAGCACGCGTACGTCCGCTGGGCCGATGGCGTCACCTACATCTGCCCCTGGCAGACCAGGCTGCGTTCGTGGCTGGCCCTAACCCGGCTGCGGGCCACCTCGGCGCCGCTGCTGGCGGCCGCGTTCGCGCCGGAGGAGGTCCGGCGCGCGTCCCGGGACTTCGCCCGCTGGCAGGGCCGGGCCTCGTCGCTGCGCGTCTTCGTCCAGGCCTGCACATGGTCGGTGCCGGTCGTATGGTTCGCGCCGTTCGCGCCGGAGGAGAGGTGGCTCGTGCTGGGCAGCACGGCCGAGCCAGAGGCCAGGGGTCCGGCCACGGCTTCCGCGACGCGGACGCTGATTTACGCCACCGCGATGCCGCAAGCGCGGCGCCGGGTGGCCCAGGCGCTGGCGGCGGTGCGCCGCGCCCAGAGCGGGGGCTTAGCGGGTTATCCGGGCCGCCCGGCCGGTCCCGGCCCAGCCGGTCCCGGCCCAGCCGGGCCGGTCCCGGCCCAGGCCGACACGGAACTCGCCGAGATCGGGCGCTGGCTGGAGGAGTTCCATCCGCATTCGCTGGTTGAACTCGACTACGGCGGCCTTGTCCACCTGCTCAACGATGCCGCGCTCCGCGCCGATCAGTCTGTCGCCGAAGTTTCGGCGGCCCTCCGGGCTCTCGGCGACGGCGAACTGGAACTGGCCGCAGCCCTGTACCAGCGGCTGCGCAGCAGGTGGCAGGCCCTGGAGGCGCTCGAACTCGCCAACTGAGTATCAGAGGACGACTTTCCAGATTCGGCCCGTTGCGACGATACGTATCGCTAGAATCACGCAGCGTGACTCATATCAGTGGAGTAACAGGGGCGACCTGTCACAGAATCTTTGCTCCTGGTGGTCGACTTGTCACCGCTGGTGATGGCAATATGGTCTCAGTGGGCCATATAGGACATCCACGGCAGGCTCCAGCCGGAGCCAGGCAAAAGAACAACGCAGGATCGCAGTACCGGTCCAGGAGGAGAGGCCGTACACATGTCTGCACGAACACCCGAGGCTGAGCCGCTTCTGACACCGGCGGAGGTCGCGACTATGTTCCGAGTTGACCCCAAGACCGTTACGAGGTGGGCCAAGGCCGGGAAACTGACCTCCATCCGTACGCTCGGCGGTCACCGCCGGTACAGGGAGACTGAGGTCCGCGCACTGCTCGCGGGTATCCCGCAGCAGCGCTCGGAGTGACATGCTGCCGTGCCCTGGCGCGTTCCGCGCGGTGGGGGCGGCCACTACGTGCTCGCTTAGGCGGGCGCCCGGCAGGAAGAAACGGCAGAAGGAGGTTGGCCCCAGCGAGGCATTGGGATCGCGTCGTGAGCGGGATTCGCGCAGGCCGCTCGCGAGAGTTCGGTTCCATGTGACGCTGGGGTCGATCCGGTCGTCCGGAGGGCAGCGGAACGCCCTCCGGGCGACGGGATCGACCTCTCTACTTAACGTAATTGTCAGCTAACTTTTCGTAACCACACGTGCTCAGAGCCGAGGTCCGCCATACTGGTCGGCATGTCTTCGGCGGTACCCGGGGGTCCGGTACTAGTGGGTGGCGGCCAGCACGTCGGTGCCGGCCAGCCACGTGGGTGTCAGCTCGCACAGGGGAGCCGGCCAGCACGGTTGCCGGCCAGCACGGGGGAGTCGGCTAGCACGGGTGCCGACTAGCAGGGCATCCGATTCCGGCCCAACGGCACGTGTCATCGCGCGCCACAAGTCACATGGCATATTTGCCCGGCCCGCGTTCCTGCACGGGCCGGGAACGTCGGGCGGCCCGCGTCTTGCCGCGGGCACAGAAATAACAACGTCGTGCGCACGCCAGGGCCAGTCCGAGGCGCGCGTGGTACCGCTTCTCAGGGGAGGATCGCACGAATGCCTGATCCAAGGCTCGTATCCCGCGCGCAACGCGCCGCAACAATGCTGGAGCGGGCATGGGACCGCTGGCGCTCAGCACACGGCCTGGCGGCAGAACCCCTGCCGCCCGTCTCCAGCTATGTCGGTTACTCGATCGAGGAGCCCTGGGGGCGCCCGCGGGTGGTTTTCGGTGTAGACGCCGCCGATGCCGAGAAGCTCGCCGCGCTTCTTCTGGAACGCGCTGCTTCCTCGTCCGTCGCCGGGCAGCCAGCGCCCGAGGGCGAAAACCTGCGGGCCGGACGGCCACAGCCGGGCCGCGCACCGCAGGCCCTGGATAAGGTCCGCGCGCGCATTCCGGTCCAAGGTCGGACCGCTGAGCTCAACGGGGGCAGCGAGCAGCGCAGCGAGCCGGACAGCGAGCAGCGCGCCGAGTCAGCCAGCCAGCCAGGTGGTACCGGGGCCAGCGAGCAGCGCGCCGAGTCGGCCAGCCAGCAAGACGGTGACGGGGCCCGCCAGCAGAGTGGTGATGGGGCCCGCGAGCAGCGTAGTGAGCCGGCCAGCCAGCAGGGTGGTGATGGAACTCGCGAGCAGGGTAGTGAGCAGCGCGGTGACGGGGCCGGCGAGCCGGGCGGTGACCGGGTCGGCGAGCAGCCCGAAGAGCCTGCCGAGGTCACCGGGCCGATCAATGGGTTCGACCCGGTCCAGGCCAACGCATCTGGGTTGTCCAAGTCTGGACTGTCCAAGGCTGGGCTGTCCAAGTCTGGGGTGTCCAAGTCTGGGGTGTCCAAGGCGGGGGGCGCCAAGTCTGGGCTGTCTAAGCCAGGGGTGTCCAAGCGAGGGGCGCCCGAGCCGGGGCGGCCTGAGCCAGGGGTGCCCGAGCCGGGGCGGGGCGGCGTGGGCGTGTCCTCAGCCCCCGGCGCGTCGGATGAGGGCGCTGCTATGGCCGCTGGCCCAGATGGGTTGGCCGCGCCGGACGATTCCGTCCATGACGAGCAGGCGCCGTCCGCGCACGCGGGCAGTCAGCGCCCGGGCGATCCAGCCGTCCCGCGCTCGCGAGCCGACGGTGACGCCGGCGACCGCAGGGACGCGAGTCGTGGCGTGGCCGACACCATGGCCGCCGAACTGGCCGGCTGGGCGGCTGGTGAGTTGCCCGGCCAGGCGTCCGCACGGCTGGCCGCCTGGGCCACGGTGGGTGGATCCACGTCACGCGGCGGCCTTGACGCGGACCTCCGAACTAGCGGTGGCGCCGCCGAGTAGGTCAGCTAGGCGGTCCCCGCCGCCCACCGGCCGGTGAACCAGGCGGCGTGTCGGCCGGGTTCATGCGATCCTTGAGCGCCCTTTCAGCGGGGCCTAAGGTGACGGCGTCATCGTCGTTCTGGATGCATGGAGGGCAGGCGACGACAGCCGGGACGGCCGGAAGGAGTCAGCACCCGAATGA
>Ga0209526_10002700_pt1 | contig 11992 bp, 10 predicted proteins | sample JacPinW_OM2H0_M1_FD_188566 | JGI IMG/M metagenome (GOLD analysis project Ga0209526, IMG submission 188566) | Forest soil microbial communities from Algoma, Ontario, Canada - Jack Pine, Ontario site 1_JW_OM2H0_M1 (SPAdes) (version 2) | ecosystem: Environmental > Terrestrial > Soil > Boreal...
GACCACGCGGATCCGGGGCCGCCGCTACGCCACCCCGGTGCTCTTGCTCGTCGTCGCCATCGGCGCGACCGACCTGGCATTCGCGCTGGACTCGATCCCGGCGATCTTCGGGCTGACCCGCGATCCGTTCCTGGTGTTCAGTGCCAACGTGTTCGCCCTGCTCGGCCTGCGTCACCTGTACTTCCTGATCGGTGGCCTGCTGGGGAGGCTCGTGTACCTGTCCGCCGGCCTCTCGGTGATCCTCGGCTTCATCGGGGTGAAGATCATCAGTGAGGCACTGCACGAATCTGGGGTGGACCGGTTCGGCCCGCTGCCGGTGCCGCACATCGGCACCGGCCTGTCCCTGGCCGTCATCGCGGGCGTGCTGGCCACGATCACCGTGACCAGCCTGCTGAGCACGAGGCACAGCCGCCGGGCGCGGCAGCCGCCCGGGGATGAGCGGAGTGCCCTCAGGCAGCCGTGAGCGCGGCGCTGACCTGCGCGGCGATGTCCCCAGCGGGGACCTTCCTGGTTTCCCCGGTGGCCCGCTCGGTGATCTCGACAGTCCCGTCCGCCAGGCCGCGCTTGCCGACCGTGACTCGCAGCGGGATCCCGGTCAGCTCGGCGTCACGGAACTTCACCCCGGCCCGCTCCGCGCGGTCATCAATGATCACCTCGACGCCCGCCGCGGCCAGCTGCTCGTAGATGGCCGCGCCCGCCTTGGCCACCTCGACGTCCTCCGACTGCGCGACCACCACCACGACGCTGAACGGCGCCACGGCCAGCGGCCAGACGATGCCGCGCTCGTCGTGGTGACGCTCGACGATCGCCGCCATCGCGCGCTCCACCCCGATCCCGTAGCTGCCCATGATGAGCGGGGTGGCCTTGCCGTCCGGGCCGAGCACGGTCACGCCGAACGCCTTCGAGTAGCGGTCGCCGAGCTTGAAGATGTGCCCGACCTCGATCGCCTCGACCAGCTCCAGCGGCTCGCCGCAGCGGGGACAGGGCTCGCCGGCCCTGACCTCGCGCAGGTCGGCCCACGTGCCAATCGGAATGTCCCGTTCCACATCAACGCCACGCAGGTGAACGTCGTCGGTGTTGGCCCCGGTGAACATGTCGCGCCGTCCGGCCAGCGCGTGGTCCGCGATCACCGGCAGGCCGCTCACGCTCACCGCGCCCAGGCTGCCGGGATGAGCGCCCAGCGCCTCGACGATCTCGTCCGGCTGCGCCGGGCGGATCACCGCCGCCGCCGTGGCGTCGGCGAGCTTCTGCGCGCTGAGAGCGTGGTCACCGCGCATCAGCACCAGGGTGAGCTGGCCATCCAGCACGTAGACGAGCGTCTTGATCTGCCGGTCGGCGGGGGCCCCGAACCGGGCGGCCAGATCCTCGATGGTACGGGCGCCGGGAGTGTCGAAGCGCTCGGGCGCAGCCCGGCCTGGCCCATCAGCGACATCGGCCAGCCGGCTGGTGGCCTTCTCCAGATTGGCCGCGTAGCCGCAGGCCGGGGAGTACGCGACCAGGTCCTCACCAGACGGTGAGGGACACATGAACTCGGTGGAGTCGCTGCCGCCCATGGTGCCGCTTGATGCCTCGACGGCGATGGCCGGAATGCCGAGCCGCTCGAAGATCCGGACGTAAGCGGCGTGGTGCCGGTCGTAGGAGACGTCGAGGCCGACCCGGTCGATGTCGAAGCTGTAGGAGTCCTTCATGGTGAACTCGCGAGTCCGGAGCAGCCCCGCCCGCGGCCGGGGCTCGTCGCGGAACTTCGTCTGGAACTGGTACCAGGCCTGCGGCAGCTGCTTGTGCGAGCTCAGCTCGGTGGCGAGCGTCGCGAAGATCTCCTCGTGGGTCATGGCGAGCGCGAGCTGGGCGCCCTTGCGGTCGGTGAGCCGGAACATCTCCTCGCCCATGATCTCCCAGCGGCCGCTGCGCTGCCAGATCTCGGCCGGGTGCATGTCGGGCAGCAGCACTTCCTGCGCGCCGATCTGGTTCATCTCCTGCCGGATGATGTCAATGACCTTGGTCCGCACCCGGAGGGCCAGCGGCAGCAGCGAGTAGTGCCCCGCCATCAGCGGCCGGATGTACCCGGCCCGGAGCAGCAGCCGGTGGCTCGGCGCACCCGCGTCCGCGGGGTCTTCCCGGAGGGTCGGGATGTGCATCTGTGACCAGTGCATGGGTGCGGGCTCTCCGTGTGGTGACTTCGGGCGGCAGCGCCAGGCGCCGAGCTGGCGCAAACAGATTTACGGTAGCCCCAGACGCCGACCTGGCGTAAACAGGTTTAAGGGTATGAGCTTAGTGCCGGGCCGGACCAGCCACGGCGCCACCGCGGCCATCCGCGGGCTCCAGCGGCGGCGCGCCGACCGCGCAGTTGATGAGGCACTCGGGTTCGGGGATGGTGCGACCCGGCTCCGGGCGGAGCACGTTGTTGTCGATGGTCAGGGCGGACAGCACCGCCCCGGCGGCGAGCAGGGCCGCGCACAGCACCATGGCCTTCCGGAAACCGCTCTCGAAATCCGCGGCCGAAAGGCCAGCCCCGCTGAGCCCGACCGCGAGTGGCAACCCGGCCACCGCGAGCAGGCCCGCCGCCCGGGCGACCGCGTTGTTGACACCGCTGGCCACGCCGGCGTGCCGGACGTCGGCGCTGGCCAGCACGGTGGCGGTCAGCGGTGCGACGGTCGCGCTGAGACCAAGCCCGAACACCGAGATACCGGGCAGCACGTCGGTCAGATAGGAGGCATCCGGCCCGACCCGGGTCAGCAGGAGCAGCCCGGCGGCGCTCGTCAGCGTGCCGCCGGCCATCAGCCAGCGCGGGCCTATCCGCTGCGCGAGGGCCCCGGCCCGGGCGGACAGCAGCAGCATGAGCACTGTCGCGGGCACCAGGGCGAGGCCCGCTTGCAGCGGCGAGAACCCCGACACCACCTGAAGCTCAAGCACAAGGAGGAAGAACACCCCGCCGAACGCGGCGTAGACCACGAAGGTCACCACGTTGACCGCGGTGAACTGGCGGGATCCGAAAACATCCAGGGGCAGCATGGGCGGCGTTGGCTCGCCCGGCCGGCCCCGGCGCCGCTCGACCATCACGAACGCGACGGCTGCCGCCACGCCGACCGCCACGGTTATCACGAGTTGCGGCGTCCCGCTGACCGGCGCCTCGATGAGCGCGTAGGTGATACCGGTCAGGGCGAGCGCGGCCAGCACGGCGCCCGTTACATCGAAATGGCCGTGCGCGGAGGGATCGCGGGTCTCCGGCACATGCCGGAGGGACACCAGGACCACCACCGCCGCGAGCGGCAGGTTGATCAAGAAGATCCAGCGCCATCCGGCGGCCCCGACGAGCCAGCCGCCGAGCAGCGGGCCGGCCGCCCCGGCCACCCCACCCAGGCCCGACCACGCTCCGATCGCCCGCGGCCGGTCGTCGCTGACGAACGAGGCCTGGATGATGGCGAGCGATCCGGGGGTGAGCAGTGCTCCACCGACGCCCTGCAGCGCCCGCGCGCCGATCAGCACGCCGATGTTCGGGGCCAGCCCGCACAGCGCCGAAGCCACAGCGAACCACACCACGCCGGTGACGAAGATCCGGCGCCGACCCATCCGGTCACCCAGCGAGCCGCCGAGCAGGATCAGCCCGGCCAGGGTCAGGGTGTAGGCGGTGACGGTCCATTGCAGCCCGCCGAGCGAGGTGTGCAGATCCCGGCCGATCGTGGGCAGCGCGACGTTGACTACGGTGGCGTCCAGCATCGCCATGCTCGACCCGAGGACGGCGGCGAGCAGGATCCACCGGCCCGACGGCTGCTTGAGCCGGATGTTCCCGGACGCCTGTGTCACGGGGGCCATGATGTGATCGTCTCACGGATACGAGGAGGCGCAATGGAGCCGATGCCGGAGGACTGGGAACGGGCCGTCGCCGTGGTCGCGCACCCCGACGACCTGGAGTACGGTGCCGCGGCGGCCGTGGCCCGCTGGACCGGCCAGGGCAAGCAGGTCTGCTACGCGCTGGCCACCAGGGGCGAGGCGGGGATCGCGGGCATGGCCCCGGACGTGGTGGGCTCGCTGCGCGAGGATGAGGAGCGGCGCAGCGCGGCCGTGGTCGGCGTGCGGGACGTCGAGTTCCTCGATCACCGTGACGGGCTCGTGGAGTACGGCCTGCCGCTGCGCCGCGACCTGGCCGCGGTGCTGCGCGCCCAGCGGCCCGACGTCGTCATGACGATGAACTTCGAGCTCACCTGGGGCGAGGGTGGGGTGGTCAACCACTCCGACCACCGGGCCGTCGGCCTCGCGGTGCTCGACGCATGCCGGGACGCGGCCAACCCGTGGCTGTTCGAGGACGCCGGTCCGGCCTGGGACGGGATACATCATGCGTACGTGGCCGGCGTCAGCGACCCGACCCACTTCGTGGACGTCACCGCCACGATCGAGGCGGGCATCGCGTCGCTGCGTGAGCACAAGGCGTACCTCGACGGCCTCGGCCGCGCCTTCGACCCGGACGAATTCCTGCGCAACATGGCTGGATACCTCGGCATGGCAGTCGGCTGCGAGTACGCGGTAGGTTTCCGCCGCTACGTCACTGGCTGACCGGAAACGCGGATCTCGCTGGCCCTTCACCCAGTCGCCCGATCTTGTTGGCGGCGCCCTCGGTAAACCAGAGATAGCCGCTATGGGGTGCTGCTGTGATGGCAAAGAGATTGCCGAAAGGACTGCTGCTGGCGGCCGGGACCGGGAACTCCGTCACAGTGTGCTCGCCACGAGGGCTGATGTGCCCGATCTTGTTGCCGGCGAGTTCGGTGAACCAGAGGCCGCCATGGGGCCCGACCGTGATGTCGTGCGGCCCGCTGGACGCCGTGGGGACTGGGTACTCGGTGACGGCGCCGGTGGTGATGGTCATGCGGCCGACCTTGTTGCCGTTGCGCTCGGTGAACCACAGGCCGCCGGGTCCCCTGGTGATGCCGTCGGGCCCGCTGGACGGCGTGGGGACCGGGTATTCGGTGATGGCACCCGCCGGGGTGATGCGCCCGATCTTGTTGCCGGCGTTCTCGGTGAACCAGAGGCCACCGGGTCCCGCGGTGATGTCGTTGGGCCGGCTGTTGGCCGTTGGGACCGGGTATTCGGTGATGACGCCCGCTGGGGTGATGCGCCCGATCTGGTTTGATTTGATCTCGGTGAACCACAGGTTGCCGCCGGGTCCCATGGTGATGTCATGCGGGTTGCTATTGGCCGTCGGGACCGGGTATTCGGTGATGGCACCCGCTGGGGTGATGCGCCCGATCTTGCCTGCATTGATCTCGGTGAACCACAGGTTGCCGCCGGGTCCCATGGTGATGTCATGAGGAATGCTGTTTGCCGTGGGGACGGGGTATTCGGTGATCGTACCGGCCGTGGTGATGCGCCCGATCTTGTTGCCCGTCCCCTCGGTGAACCACAGGTTGCCATCGGGTCCCGCGGTGATGTCAAGGGCCCCGCCGCCGGCTGTCGGGACCGGGAATTCGGTGATGGTGACGGAGAGCGCCTGCGCGGCCGGGGCGAGGCCAGCGGTCAGGCCGACCACCAGCCCGGTGAGCAGGAGGGAGCGACGTGCCACGCGATGCTGTTTCATCTTCATCTTCAAGCCTCGCTTAGGTGCTGGTCTGGCGGGTTTCCTGCTGGACGGAGAGGCGACCTTGCTGCATCAGGCCGACCCGCTGCGCCCTGCGGGCGACGGGCGTGTCGTGGGTGATGAGGACGAGGGTCAGCCCGAACTCGCGCCAGAGTTTCTCGAGCAGTGAGATGATCTCGTCGCGGGTGCCCTCGTCGAGGTTGCCCGTCGGCTCATCAGCCAGCAGCACGGTGGGTTCTTTCACCAGCGCGCGGGCGATGGCGACCCGCTGCTGCTGGCCGCCGGACAGTTCCGACGGCAGGTGGCGCAGCCGGTCGCTGAGGCCGACCTCGCTGAGCAGTTCCGCCGCCCGCGAGCGGCGCCTGGCCGGCTTGATCCGCAGTGGGACCAGCGCGGCTTCGACGTTTTCTTGTGCGCTTAGTGTCGGTATCAGGTTGAAGGTCTGGAAGATGAACCCGATCGAGGTGGCGCGCACCCTGGTGACCTGACCTTCCCGCATGGTGGCCAGGTCCTGGCCGTCGAAGTTCACCTGGCCGGAGGTCGGCCTATCCAGGCCGCCGAGGATCTGCAGCAGCGTGCTCTTGCCGTGGCCGGTCGGTCCCTGGATGGCCAGCCATTCGCCATCCTCGATAGCCAGGTCCACTCCGCGCAGCGCCTGGACGGCGTCGCGGCCTTTCTTGTATGTCTTGGTGACTCCGGTGAGCCGGTACATGAAATTTCGTCTCCTTCGTTGATCCCGCGGTCCGGGCCTGGAGGTGCCGCTGCGACCGGTTACTGGACCCGGGTCAGCGCGTCCGCCGGGCGGAGCCGGGCCGCACGCCAGCCGCCGAATGTGCCGGCCACCAGCCCGCCGGCGACCGCTAGCAGCACGGCGAGCAGGAGGGCGCTCAGCGTCACCGGCGCGGTGAGATGGACCGATATGGTCTTGGCGGCGCTAGCCAGCTTGCCGGCCCCGCCGATCGGGGGAAAGCCAGACGAGTTCCCCGGGGCGGCGGACCCGGTGCTCTGGCCGACCGTCGCCGATAGCGACGGCACCAGGGTGGATACCAGCGCCGCGCCGCCGTAGCCGAGCGCGACCCCAGCGATGCCGCCGGCGATGCCCATGACGAAGGTCTCGCCCATCACCTGGCCGATGACCCGCTTGCTCCGCCAGCCGAGGGCCTTCAGGGTGCCGAACTCCCTGACCCGGCGGGAGACCGCCGCCATCGTCAGCAGGCTGGCCACCGCGAAGGCCGCGGCGAGCACCGCGATCGCCAGCCACTTGCCCAGGTTGCTGGCCAGGCTGGCCGCGCTGGCCAGCGACCCGGTGACCTCACTGGCCAGGTCGCTGGAAGTGGTCACGGTCACCCCGGGAAACTGGTTCTTGATCGCTTGCTGCACGGCGCTGATGTCCGCGGCGCTGCCGGCGGCCACATAGATGGTGTTCACCTCGTTTTTCATGCCGGCCAGGCTCTGCGCCCGCTGCAATGGCACGAAGACGTCCGTGGTGGCGCCGCCCTGCGGCTCGCTGACGGTCCCGATCACCGTGAACTTCGTGCCCGCGACCGTGATCTTCGAGCCGACGTTTAGCTTGTTGCTCCTGGCGTAGTTCGAGTCGACCAGGGCCACATTGGAGTTCGCGTCGGCGGCGGTGAAGGTCCTCCCCTGTGCGATCTTGGCCGAGCTGAGCGGGCCGACCTTGCCGACGGACAGGTCCACCCCCAAGACCCCGAAGTTGCTGGTCTTGATCGAGGCCGGCGGGCCGCTGCCCCCGCCCCCGCCCGAGCCGCCCGCCGGGAGGGTCCCGGATATGTTCAGGTCGCTCGCGGACAGCGCGCCAGCGGCCGCTGTCACATGCCGCAGCCGCCCGATGGTCGTCACCGACGAAGACTTCAGGGTGCCGAGCGAGCCCGCCAGCAGGACGTCGCGGCTGAACGCCTGGCCTGCGGTCGGCGCGCCTCCGCCCGCGTTCTGCTTCTGGCCAGGAACACGGAAACCGAACCCCCCGCCCGAGCCTTTCGCCGGGGCCTTGGTCACCGTGATGTCCGTGCCCACCCCATACAGGGAATGCAGCACCGTGCCCTGGGCATCCTTCAAGCCCGACGACGACGCCGTCACCGTGATGACCAGCCCGATCCCAACCGCCAGGCCCAGCGAGATGAAAACGGCCTGCCGCATCCGCCGCCGCAGTTCCCGCCGCAGGTAGGTAAAGAACATGTCGATTCCTCTCCTCGAAATGCCGTAACAACGCAGGCTGACTCGCCGGCCAGCCGGCGCCGCACCGCAGACCTGCGCAGGCACGCAGGACCACGGACCGCGCCTCGTCCCTGGAAAATCAGCCGCCGACCCCGCCCGGAAGCGATACCCCGCAGGCCTTGAGGGCTTTGATGAGACTTCCCGAGATCCCCCCCGCCGGGAGCTGGCCTTGGGCGCCCGCGCCCGGCGGCCCGGCCGGCCTGCTTACGCCATGCCGTTTAAGGCAGTCGATGACGGAAGAGTTGAAGCCGGCGCCCGCCGGCGCCGAGGCGGGGAAGGACGCCGCGGGCGTGGTACTGCTTCCGCCGCTTCCGCTGCCCCCACCGCAGCCCGCCACGAGAGCAGCGGACAGAAGCACGGGACCGAGGACACGCAGCCGGGCCGGCCGGCCATTCCCCGTTCGATGAAGGCTGGTCAACGATGTCTCCCTGGCTCGCGGCGGGTACCTGCACCGGACACCTGGGTTCGCCGGTTATCCCGGCGGGGATGGGTGCCCGTTACCCGTTAGCTCATCGCGCCAGCCTCGCGTGGGCGTTGAGGCGGGCTGTCAGTTACCTTGTGCCGCTAGTGGCAGCCGGACGCGGAAGGCGGCGCCTTGACCGGGCCGGGTATCGACGGTAACCGTCCCCGCGTGAGCGGTGACGAGCGCGGCGGCGATGGACAGCCCGAGCCCGGTGCCGCCGCGGGCGCGGCTGCGCGCGTCGTCGGTCCGGTAGAACCGCTCGAACACGCGGGCGGCCTGCTCGGCACTCATGCCAGGCCCGGTGTCGGTCACAGTAAGCTCCCCATGGCCGGGCACGGCCGCGATGGCCACGGTGACGGGCGTGCCCGCCGGGGTGTGCTGCAGCGCGTTGCTGACGAGGTTGTCGATGATCTGGCGAAGGCGGGTGGCGTCGGCCCAGACGATGACCGGATCGGGTCCCGCGAGCAAGGTAAGCGGCCGCCCGCGCTGGACCGTCCGGGCCCAATGGACGGCCGTGGCGGCGACGCTGGACAGGTCGACCGGCTGCCGGTCCAACGGCCGGTCCTCATCGAACTGGGCCAGGAGCAGGAGATCCTCAACGAGCCGTCCCATCCGGGCGGCTTCCTGCTGGATACCGGTCACCAGCCGGGTCACCTCGGCGCGGCTAGCGGCCGTTCCCTGCTGCAGGCAGAACTCGGCGAGGCCCTTGACTGAGGTCAGCGGCGTCCGTAGCTCATGGCTGGCGTCGGCGACGAACCGTCGCATCCGGTCCTCGGAGTCGCGGGCGTGCGCTTCGCCTTCTTCCCGCGCCCGGTAGGCGGCCTCGATCCGGCCCAGCATGATATTGAGAGCGGTGGCCAGCCGGCCCACCTCGGTATTTTCGCGTGGGTGGGCGATGCGGCGGGACAGGTCACCCCCCGCGATCGCCGCGGCAGTGTCCTCGATCCGGGCCAGCGGGCTCAGGCTAGCCCGGATAAGCGGGAGCCCGATACCCGCCAGCAGCGCAATGGCTACGGCTCCCGCCACCGCGTCGGCGATCTCCAGTTGGACGACGGTGCTGTGCACCTCATCGAGGCTGATCGCGATGACAACGTGCCGCCCGGAGGGCAGCGGCCGTACCACAACCCGCCACGAGTGCCCCGTGGCGCCCGCCGCCTCCGCAGTGAACGGGCTGGCCGGACCGCGCAGGCGCCCGGCGGGAAACGCCGGCGGGGGAACGTCATGCAACGACCCAGGGGTCACGTGGACTCGGCCGCCGGCGTCGATGACCTCAACGAGGAAGTCGGTCGGCAGCTGCGACGGGCTGGCGCGAGAGAAGCCCTTGGGCGGATGGGCCATGAGGCGGCTGCTGAGCGAGGCGAAGGTCCGCAGTTGCGTGTCAACCCGGTCGAGCAGGTAACCGCGCAGCAGCGCCGTGCCCAGGGAGCCCATCATCACCGAGGTGATCGTGACCAGCACCGCGGCAGCGGCCATGACCCGCACCCGCAGCGACGCGCCCGCCAGCCGCGCCCGTAGCCGGTGACCAGGCCACGGACTCACGGAGGAGGGATCCGCAAGACGTAGCCGATGCCCCGGATGGTGTGGATCAGCCTTGGCTCGCCGTGGTCAACCTTGCGCCGGAGGTAACAAATGTAGGACTCAACGACATTGCCATCGCCGTTGAAGCTGTACTCCCACACATGATCGAGGATCTGGGCCTTGCTCAGCACCCGCCCGGCGTTGATCATCAGGTAGCGGAGCAGCTTGAACTCGTTCGGTGACAGGGCGACCACACTCCCTCCCCGCCATACTTCGTGGCTGTCCTCGTCGAGTTCGAGGTCAGCGACGGCCAGCCGCGAGCCAGTTTCCGGTGCCCCGCTGCTGCGCCGCAGCACCGCCCGGATGCGGGCCAGGACCTCATCCAGGCTGAACGGCTTGGTGACGTAGTCGTCTCCGCCGAGGGTCAGCCCGGCGACCCGCTCGTGGACGCCGCAGCGGGCGGTCAGGAAGATCACCGGGACACGGGGCCCAACAGCGCGGATCCGACGGACCACCTCGAAACCATCGCCGTCGGGCATCATCACGTCAAGAAGGATCAGGTCGGGTCTCACTGTCGCGGCGACCCGCAGCGCTTCCGCGCCGCTGGCCGCGGTCAGCACCTCGAACCCAGCGAACCGCAGCGATCCCGCCAGCAGCTCCAGGATCGTCGGCTCGTCGTCCGCCACCAGCAGCCGGGCTTCGCTCGCATCGGCCACCGCAGGCTGCTGGCGTGTCAGGGCTGACGTGACAACCGCCGCCTGAGTGGATGCTGCCGGAGACCTCATGCCACCACGATCGCAGCGCGAGCTGGCCAAGCCCTGTTCACCGGCTGTGAAAACCCTTGGCCATCCCCGGCTCCCAGCCACCGTCACAGGCCGGTGTTTCGAGGCTTAGAGCGACGATCCCCGTCCCCGGGCGTCATCGGCGGTGGCCGCTGGCTCGTAGCCCGGCGGCGGCCCGATGGCCGACGCCTCGGGGCCGAAGGATTCCACGTAGCGGGCGAATATCTCGGCCCAGCGCTGGCCCGGCCGCCAGGCCGGCCGCTCGCCGTCGAGGTGGTAGGCGAGCATGTCGAGGCACTCGTGCCAGCCGGCGCTGTCCCGGGCGGCTTTGCCGACCTCGTTGAACGTGTCCAGCAAGGTGAGCGTGCTGCCGCCGTCGCCCTTCTTGACCTCAAGCCGGATCACGTCGGTGCCCCAGCGGAATTCCAGCAGCGACGGCGGCGCGTACGCGAGCACCTGGCCGTCGAAGTCTGGTCCCCGGCCCTGCGGGTCGCGGAAGGTCAGCGGGCTGCCCACGATCCACTCGCCGCTGATGGTGTGCGGGAACCACGCTTGCAGGTGCTCGGGTTCGGTGATGGCCCGCCACACCTTCTCCGGAGGGTGAGCGAGGGCGCGGGTGAAGCGCAGCCGCCAGCGTCCGTCTATCTCTTCCAGGGTGCCTTGCCTCTGGGCCTCATCCGGTCGGCTCATCCGGGATTCCTCCAGTCGTCGCGGTCATCTGGCCGAGGTGGGCTTCGAGCTTGTCCAGGCTGGTGGCCCAGGCCTGGCGGTAGGGGGCCAGCCACGCGTCGAGTTCCCGCAGTGGGCCCGGCCGCAGCCGGTAGAGCCGCCGCTGCTCATCCACGCGCGCCACGACCAGCCCGGCCTCGCGTAGCACCCGCAGGTGCTTGGACACCGAGGGCTGGGTCGCCGACAGCTCTGCCACAAGCTCGCCCACCGAACGCTCCTGATCGCGCACCAGATCGAGGATCTGGCGCCGCCTGGGCTCGGCGAGCACCTCGAATACCGTTGTCACCTCCGCATCATGCCCACTCAGGCATATGCCTGTCAAGGCATATGCCTGAGCGGGCATGCGCCTGCCTGGCGGCCGTCGCTGGGTCACGCATGGTCGCTGGCCTTTCGTGGTGGTGATCACCCTGTCATGGCTGCATGCCGGACTCGGCCCAGCGCTGGAAGAGCAGGATCTTGTCGTCGGCCCAGGCGCCGTCGCAGGGCATGGAACCGTTGCGGAGCCGTTCGAGGATGTCCGCCCCATGGGCTTTGACGTCGTCGTGGGACCACAGATCGAACGCGAACGTCATCGACTGGCGGTCCCGCTGGCGGAACAACGGCTGGATGTGCGCGGCAAAGCTCACCGCCTCCCCGGGCCCGGGCACCGCCACCGGCCGGCTGTCCTGCTCATCCTGGGCCGGAGCGGCCGGGGCG
>Ga0209526_10002701_pt1 | contig 11990 bp, 14 predicted proteins | sample JacPinW_OM2H0_M1_FD_188566 | JGI IMG/M metagenome (GOLD analysis project Ga0209526, IMG submission 188566) | Forest soil microbial communities from Algoma, Ontario, Canada - Jack Pine, Ontario site 1_JW_OM2H0_M1 (SPAdes) (version 2) | ecosystem: Environmental > Terrestrial > Soil > Boreal...
AGATAAACTGGCAACGAGAAAGAAGACTTCGCTAAATACGAACAACCCGGTCGACCACCGCTTGCTCTGCATGGCCTGCCGCCGGTGTCCTTCCATGGTTTCGCAGAAACTTGACCATTCTTGAGTTGTTCGCCTGATGCAGATAAAGCAAAGATCAAAATCAGTCACCTAAGGAAAACTTTACTTTTCATGATACAAGTTCGGCTCAATCATGCCGCCCGGATGGTTCCTCTTCCTTCTATATTGACCTGTCGACGCAGCGATTGGCGACCCCGCTCATGCCTCGCTCCCGCCTATGGCATCTTGGGTATCGTCATCACAAATCGGCTCCCGTGGCCGACCTTCGAAAAATTTCGATGGTTCCTTTTAACTCCTCTACCAAACGCTTTGTAATCGCGAGGCCAAGACCGGAGCCCTTAATATCCTCAGCGGGCGAGACTCGCTTAAACTCGTCAAATATCGAATCCAAATGCTCAGAGGGAATCCCTCTGCCGGAATCTTCGACAGCGATCTGCCAAGAACCCTGATCCAACGATTGGAACGCGAGCACGACCGTCGTATTGGGTTTGCCTTTCCGGCAATAATTTATTGCGTTTGTTACCAGGTTTGTAATGATCTGCCGAATCTTTCTTCGATCGCTGCGTACAACGTTCAGATCTGGATCGATCTGCAAATCTAGACGCATGCCTGCAGCCTGCATCATTGCATGGAAAGGAGGCCTCAAGCTCGCTTCCGAACACCCTGACGTTAATCTCCTCGATTTGAAGAGAGGCGGCTTCTGCGATCAGCACGGAGTAATCCTTCAGGTCGTTTAGCAGCTCGCTCATCTCCTGTACATTTCTCTGACAAATACCGAGCATTTCTGAGCGAATCGCCTCATCATTACCGGTCGTGACCAAAGTAATGGTGAGGTTCAGAATGTTGAGCACGTTCGCAAGTTCGTGGCTAACCGTTCGGATAAGCCGAAGCCTCGACTCGTCTATCCGGCTCAAGCTTTCATTAGCTTTTAGGAGCTTGGTGTTTGCGCTTCGCAGCTGTTCGGTGAAATTCTCGACGTAGCGCTGCACAGATCCAGCGGCGGAGTCTTCAAAAAAATCGCCCATATATCTCCGAGCAGCGTTGATGCTGTTGACCCACTGAGAGTTCTCTTCAAAGAATTTCTCAATCCCGTGCTCCAGGACCGATCTGTGTACGATTCCAAGCTCTCGGATAACTTCAACGAGCTGGTAGCCCTGTTGCCATCTTGTCATTCCGTGTTTCAAGGCCGCCTCGATCGTTCGTTTTCGCGTACTGGGATCTGCCTCTGAGAGGAAATATTCAACTAGATCTGCAAAGAGCTGGGGAAAATGATCTATCAACTGCTGATCCGTAAGCCGCTCTGAGCTGGAGATCTCGCCGCTCGAGCGAATCGCAAAAACGACCTGCTCGCCGATGAACGATTGCCGGCCAGCTAGATGTTCGACCAGGTACCGCCTCAGTTCGCTTGTCAATGCCATGCGGTTTACTACACTCAATCTTTCAGAGCTTGGCAAGAAATCCAACCCTATGTTTGCCGGGACGGTGGCCACCGTCTTTTCCAATAATATGGCAATGCCAAAAGCTCTTAGCTTCGTCGTATTGGTGAGATCGCCGATCGACCAGGACGGTACGGTGGGCCTCGGAAAAAACCGAGTTACCGCATTGCTGACTTTGAAGCTAGCGCTGCTGCCAAGCTTTCATCAAACCGAACCGAGGCTCGACAGGCTTGCTTAGTCGTTGAGCGCCGTTAAAATAGTCTCCACTAATGTTTCTGGACTGAACGGCTTCGACAAGAATGCCTTGAAGCCGGCATTAAGAATGCGCGCGCGGTCTACGAAGGCGGTCATTGCGATAACCGGTACATTGCCTCCAGCATCAGGTCCGAGAGCTCGAATGTCACTTAACAACCCGAAGCCGTCCCGTCCGGGCATTGAAATATCAGACAACACTAAATTCGGGTGGTAAGTCTTGACTGCCGCCAAGCCTTCAATCGCATTCCCTGCCAGTACGACCTTTGCACCCAAGTCGCCCAAGAAGATACCTAGAAACCTTCGTGTGTCGTTATGATCTTCGACGACGACAATCGCGAGATTACTGAGACGGGTGGGAGACATGAGGCTAGATTCTACGATGACATGCGGATCCTCCAGTTCGCATGAATCGCAATTATCGGCTTTTCGACAGGCCCGAAATGTCGAATTTCGCTTTCGCGATTTCTCTAGGGCGATAGGTCGTCGTCTGATTTCTGACGGAAATTTGGACACCGCCGCTAGGCCAACAGTGCAGGGCAATGTCCGACAACGCCATCGACCATTCCTGACGAAGCTTGCTGCGCCCCCGTTTTTGGATTGGTACTGTTGGCGCTCTCGTCGGTCTGCTTGGCGCAGTCGCAGGGTTTAGGCAACGCCGAAAAGCTCGATCAATGCTGGATTCAGGTGGCACCACTCCGAGCTGCGTCGTCACGGGCCAAACGAAAAGATCCAGTCCTCAAGGATAACGAAGAAATATTCAAAGAAAGCAAGGCGCCTCCGGGCAGGGAGGCGAGCGGTCCGGGTACGCAGGTCGGCATCAAACGTCGCAGCTGGATTCGCTCCGTTTCGCTTAGTCTAACCTCGTTTTCTGTTCGGTCGTAAAGCTTGGTTGTAGAGGTAGGCGAGCGCTGCGCCCAGTTAAGGGCATTTATCTTCCATCCACTCGCGTGCCGTGTTTTTGAGGAGTGCCGCGACGCCCTTTGGATAAGATTTCGCTGCCGCAGGCTTTCCCGGTGCCGGCTCATTCTATCGTGCAGTTCAGGGATAGCGCCCCGCCCGGACTTGGTTGAAGCTTAAGGGTGCTGGTCCATCTGGCGAGTTGTTAATCTGCACGATGAGGGCGGAGCTCCAGGATTTGACATGCCGTTGGGCTAATCTGATTGCCACGGCTGCAAGAAGTTCTATGGCCAACGACCAGATTCCACGTCCACTTTTCCCGTGCTTAGTTTTATGGACCGAACTGTTCCGCTGCAAAGGCTGCCGCTCAACTTCCTCGCTCACAGCAGTCACGGAAGTCTGATGGCGTCTTCGGAAAAAAGGGGAAACCAACCATCCAACAACGACTCCATAGCCGACCCAAAAAGGAATTCCAAAAAGGGCCGGATATGACCTGACACTCCAACCACGGTTGCCTCCCACTCTTTTTATGAACTGATGCGCGTAACGCCAAAGCCACATGCTTATGGCTGTCGCTTTAGTTTTTAAGTCAGCGTTGGTGGACTCCATTCCTTCTTAATCAGCTCCCGTTCATGGCCGTCCCGTTTTTGTAAGACTTGACTTTTTCCGCAAGTTTTTTGGCAGCATACGCGGCGATCAGAGGCTTGGAAGTTCTCCACACCGATTCCCAGATCTTGCTTAGCACCTTTTCGCCTTGGCCTTTGACCTGCTCTTGATTGGTGTAAGCGTAGATCTTCTTTTTGCGGGCGCGTAAGCGAGACAGGAGCCACCCGAAACCCGCGGCGAGACTCGTCCATTCCCAGGGACGACTCCGAATCGACTCCAGAAGATGTCGTCCGACATTAAGCTTGCGCCGGAGGAGCAACATTTGATCTTGCACCTGAATTCTAACTCCGCCCAAGTCCGCTATTATCCGCTGTTTTTTGTCGTGTGTTCCAACCATTGACAATCCTTTTGAAACTCAGCAAAGGTGACAGGGAAAAGCGGCTCTACGATCTTGGATCTAAAAATCAGCCCCAAAACAATACTGATAATAACGAGCACCGCTGCAAGTGCTAGGGCGCTCCAGCCCCATTCCCAGTGGAAGATCAGCATCATCAGGTAAAGCAGAAAAACGATCAACATCGCGACAAAACCGGCGAAGAAAACGATGGCGCTGATTAAGAGCAGAGCTAGAACCAGGAATTGAATCCCCGTCTCGCGAGTTTCCAATCCCAAGAGTTTCAGTCGAAGTTCTAAGTAACTAAGGAATGAAACGATCAAGGATCGAATTGAATCGCCCGGCGCTGGTTCCGAAGCGTGAGCTCCACGCGAAGCATCGGATTCCATCGCTCATTTCCGCAACGTAAGGCCCAGCACTAATCCAAGGCCCAGCGCCATGAAGACCGATTTGGTCGGATTGGCGCGCACGTAGGCTTCCCCTTCAGCCTGCCAATTGCTCATCCGGGATTTGGCATCCGACCACGCACTCTCCGCGGTTCCTTTTAGCTCTTGAGCCTTGCCTTGCGCCGCCTCTCGAAGTTCCTCTGCTTTTTGCCCCGCGGCCTGGCGCATATCTTCTACTTTTGCGCTCGCTGCTTCTTTGATATTGCCGACGGTGGCTCTCAAATGATCCTTGCCGCTTTCTGCCGCTTCCTCTGGATTTTCATGTTGGTCCATAATAGTGCCCTTTCCGATACCAAATTACATACTTTCTGTGCGGACGGGTATACATCCCGAGCAAGGTTGCGCAAGTCCAACGTCTAATCCGAGGGAATCTCACTCTCACTTGCATCATGCCCCACGTGTTCGATGGATAATAGTCAGTTGGATGTATTAATCTCAAGCAAAACAATTTGCGCCGAGACGAACAACCCGGTTTGCCTTCTTGAATCGGCCCCATCCTCAAGTGTGACTTTTGGTCTGCCGCTAGCACCATGACCGGCTATCCTATTCAACCGTTAATCGACTTTTGGGCTTCAGTGTAGGTGTTCGTTATTGTAGCTTCTGGCTCCCGCAACTTCTAACTGCCTTCTCATATCGGACTGCTTTGACGAAGCGTGTAGTTGGGCGGAATCACCTCATGCGAGTTCCCTAGCTTATATTTTCTTTCGAATCGGTTTGCACGGCTCGCCGAGGAGCCAGGGATAACAATGCTCGCGAAAACTATCGGAGCTCCTGAAGAGCGACCGATCCATCAATCATATTAGCTGCGAACCACTTGCACAATTCACAATCCACTATGCCGAGCTTTGAAACAACCGTTACTGAAATTCGCGATAGTCCCCAAGGAGGTTTTATCGTGATTTTGAAACCTCACGAGCTGGAAACCACCACAAACTTGAAAGAAGTCTTGCTGGAACCAAAGTTTGCCATGGCGGGTGGCAAGATCCATCACGATCATATAGAGCTATTTTGCGATGAAAGGCCGCCGATCCATGAAGGCCAAATTTTAATGGTTCGCTCACTCGATCCGCACGGAGAATAAAAACCGACGCGAGCGGAGTCCCATTTGGCCACCCAAGGGGACCAAGGCGGCTCGATTGAGCTCCACAACTTCTCCACTATCTGTGGTGATCATGATCGGTATAGGAGCCTCGTGAATCGCTCCATGAAACCGATCCTCGTTTTCAGCGATCGTTTGTTGTTGCCCTCGATGCTGCGTAAGTTCCCTGACAATACCTACAAAACCAGGTGGCTGGGATGGCTAATTCGGCGTGGCGGGAGTTGTGACCTTGCGACCTGCCAAGCTGCGTACTACAGCCACCAGCTCCGTCGGTTCCACGGGCTTCGCCAGATGATTCTGAAAACCTGAACGGATGGCTTTCGTACGATCCTCCGATCGCGCATATGCGCTCAGCGCGACCGCGGGTAAAGCACTCTCTTGACCCTCCTCAAGGACTCGCAGCCGCCGGATAAGAGAATAGCCGTCTTTTCCCGGCATCCCAATGTCACAAACGAGTACATCAGGCCGTCTGGCGAGAATACACTCCATCGCTTCTGACCCGGAAGCTGCCATCGAAACCGTTGCTCCAGCCATTTCCAGCAGCCTTTTCACGAGAGCGCGCGCGTCGAGTTCATCGTCAACCACCAGCACGTGAACATTGGCGAGGGATACTTCTGGCAAAGGCTGGTTTTCGCGGAGAGTAACCCCGGTATGGCGTTCCTCGTCCGAATTAGGATAGACGGCGATGAGCGGGAGGCGGACAGTAAAGGTAGTCCCTTGCCCGATCCCGCCGCTTTCGACGCGGACGTTGCCGCCATGGAGTTCGACCAACTGCTTGACAATAGCCAGTCCAAGTCCCAGCCCGCCATGTCGACGAGTTGTCGACGCATCTCCCTGTTGAAACCGTTCGAAAACATAAGGCAAAAAATCCGCTGCGATGCCTTCACCGGTATCAGTGACGCTGACTTCCACGTGTGAGTCGAAGCGTTCAAGCCGCACGTGGACCTTTCCGTCCTTGGGAGTGAATTTAATGGCATTGTGAAGGAGGTTCCAGAAAACCTGCTTAAGGCGATTTGGATCGCTTGAGATCGGTACGGGAAAGGAATGCCTTAAGGCCTTCAGGCGAACGCCTTTCGCCTCCGCCGTGGCGCGTAGCGTCTCGATCGACTCATTTAACACAGCGGGAAGATCGATCATCTCCACGTCCAGGCGAACCTTACCCGAGATGATTCGGCTCATATCGAGAAGGTCTTCGATAAGTTGGGCCTGAACACCGGCATTTCGTTCGATGGTGTCGAGCCCTTGCTGGAGTTCCTCACCCTGGAGCTTTCCGAGGCGGAGAATCTTTGCCCAACCCAAAACAGCATTCAATGGTGTGCGAAGCTCGTGGCTGAGCGTCGCCAGAAACTCGTCTTTGATGCGGTTGGCGCGCTCTAACTGCGTACGCGCCTCTCGCTCGCTTTCGAGGAGGCGCAGCCGCTCGCGGTTGGCCATCTCCGCTTCCTGCTCCGCTCTCTTTCGCTCAGTGATGTCTCGGGCCACTTTGGACGCGCCGACCACATGGCCGATAGAATCCTTGATCGGAGATACCGTGATCGAGAGGTTGAGGCGCCGCCCGTCCTTAGCGAGACGAATGGTTTCAAAATGATCGAAGCGTTCGCCGCGCCGGATGCGAGAGAGGATCTCCTGTTCCTCTTCCTGGCGATCCGGTGGAATCAATCGGATGATCGACGTGCCGATCATTTCGTCGGCAGTGTATCCGAAGATGCGCTCGGCCCCGAAATTCCAACTGGTGATGATACTGTTCAAATCCTTTCCGATGATCGCATCGTCGGACGAGGCGACGATCGCCGCCAGCCGGTGAGAAGTGATTTCGGCCAAATGACGCTCGGTCACGTCGCGGAAACTCCACACACGGCCCGCTCTTTGTCCATCGATGGTGAGGACTTTGGAATAACGCTCAAGAACTCGCCCATCTTTCAGTTCCAGCAGATCGAAGCTCTCTCGCTCGGAAGAGACGATTTGCTCGAAGCGAGCGATAAACCCTTGCGGATCCGCAAAATTCTGGCTCGCCAGATCCCGCACCTCGCGTAGCATTCCGCTCTCAAGGACTTGCCGCGGAACCTTCCACATATCGATATACTTCTCGTTGAATTCGGTGAGATTAAATTTCTCGTCAGTGACGAGGATCGCATCCGTGGTCGAATCCAGCGTCGCTCGCAGCACCATGAGCGCGTGGCCGAGTTCTCTCGTGCGCTGTTCGAGAACTTCGTTCGTCTGACGAATCTCCTGCTCGGCCCGCTGTCGAATTTGAAGAATGCTTGTCGCTGTCTCCAATAGGGTCGACCGGAGCTGTTTTGTTTCGTCCTCAGATTCCAGCCTATCTGCCATTGATAATTTGTTCCGCCAGCGCCGTTCCCTCCACCCGCGACCGAATCTTCGCAAACGCCTTTTCCCGCGTGGTCGAAGTGTCGTCGCAGAATGGTGAAAAACCGCAGTCATCTGTGGTTCCAAGCTGTTCCACCGGTATATATCGCGCTGCCTCCAGGATCTGGTCGCGAATTTCTTTGGGATTTTCGACCCGCGGATCGATGGGCGAAACGACTCCGATGAAGATCCGGTGTCCGGGCTTAAGGTATTGTCGGATCATTTTCAGCACACGCGTGCGATCTGGTTCCCCAGCCAGCGCGATATAAAAGCTACCCGCCTGGAGCTCGAACAGGCTCGGCAGAAGCTCGGCGTAATCCACCTCCGCGCTGTGAGTCGAATCCCTGTCCGACCCCGGGCAGGTATGAACGCCGATATGCCTACGCTCTTCCTCGGAAAACCGGCTGAGCCCGAGATTGTTGAGCTCGATGAAGCTGCTGAGCAGCGCCCCGGATGGATCGATCTTGACCGCCAAGCGGCCTTCGGTGAAATCGATCTGGACTTTGTGCGCGCCTTTCGCAAAACATCCGCGGATCTCCTTTTCATGCTCGCCGAGCAAATCCTCGATGAATTCCTCCCGCGAGTAGCCGGGAAGATTCTCTGCCGGGTACATAAGGCTAAGGGCTGAGGGGGAAATGACCGCCTGCTTGACCGGGACATGCGCATACTTCAATGCAAGGTCTAGAAAATCGTAACCATACATCCGAAAGCGAAACGGACCACCTGTCAACCGCGGCCACCGCCGAGTGTGTCCAGACGAGAATGGCAGTTTGAATCCATCCGGTGCGGTATTCGGCAGCCCCTCGACGCAATATGTCGCGAAGTTGTGATACTTTCGTTGCTCTCCATCAGTGACCACCGGCGAGCCTGTGGCCTCAAACTGTTCGATCGTCTCCCGGACGGCTTCGTCGTAAAGCGGTTCCACACTAGGGTGCGAGCTGCCGTGCCGATTGATTGCATCAAGCAATTTCAAAGGGCGAGGAATACTCCCGATCGGCTCGGTCGGAATAGTCATGGCTCCGTTTACAGAATATTGAGACCCAGCTTTCCTGCCGTCAAGGAACACCTTAACGATGCTCCTTCTCTTGGGTGCGCTGGCCTGCGGAGTCGGCCTTGGAGTTGGTGTTGGCTAGGGTGTCGAAGGTGATGTTTAGTCGGGTGAAAGTGAGATTCCCCGCAAAAACTGCGGGGAAAAGTGAGGATTTTACGAGAGAAGTGAGTTTTTTATGACTCGTGTCGTGCGCTAGCGATCCCTCTCTATGGCAGCATATTAACTGTTAGCGCAGATTGATGCAGCGACCGGACTCTCAGTAAAGGCGGGGAGAGCATCTGAGCCCGCCCACACCCGGTTGCCCACGGCTTGGTTCGCAATAACTAAGCGGAATAATAAATCCGTTTTGTTCTTACTGGACGAACTCCAAGTCTATGGAACTTAATACTCTTAAGGATCTTTATATCCATGAGCTGAAAGACCTCTTCAGCGTGGAGCAGCAACTCGTGAAGGCGCTACCTAAGATGGCGAAGGCGGCCAGCAACAAGGAACTTGCCTCGGGATTTCAAGAGCATCTTGAACAAACCAAGGGCCACGCTCAACGTCTGGAACAAATTCTGTCAAGTCACAACGCAACTACCCGCGGAGCCAAATGCAAGGGCATGGAAGGCATTGTTGCCGAAGGTGCCGAAATGATCGAAGAAGAAGCCGATGAGGAAGTCAAAGATGCGGGATTGATTGCAGCAGCGCAACGAGTTGAGCATTATGAAATGGCAGGCTACGGAACTGCGCGTACTTATGCTGAACTGTTGGGTGATCGCGAAGGAGCTAAACTACTTCACACGACGCTTGAGGAGGAAAAACAAACCGACCAAAAGCTATCGGAATTGGCAAATTCCGCTCTAAATGTGGCTGCCGCCAAGTAGATTCTCATTTGTTAGCTCGGGTGGCCTGTAACCCATCTCGCATGGATTGCAGGCCGGCGCTGCGCATTAGGTTCGCCTTTGCGCCAAGCTTTCCGGGTCACGGGGCAACGTCGCGCTCACCGCTAAATCATAGTTCCGGGGCGGGTCGCTGCCCAAGGTAGCTTTGACTCTGAACGCGATTCGGAAAGTCGCTCTAATTGTGACGGCTGTCTTTGGCTCGTCCGAGCCGCAGGGACCCTACGATGAGCACTGCGCCGATTCGTGCCGGTCCCGTGTGAATCGCTCTTCTTCGGGTTTCGATTCCAAAAGGCTTCTATACCCTAGTTATTCAGAACAATTTCTCATCGATCATTTACCTTGGGTGGCCTGGCTACTAAGACAACACCGTCAGCTATTGTTACCAGCCAGAACCCGCGATTCGTCCGCACGATCTCGCTTGCATTCTCCGGTTGTTGCCGCTCAACGCTTTGCCCATTTAGAGCCCATTCTTTCTCAGTAGCAGTCAACAACACTGCCTCCAGTTTGCACTCAGAGCCGACGATCCTCCTGGATCCAACGTCCGCATATCTTTGCAGAAGTATTTTGTCGATCATTTCTCTTCCGTCGTGCTGCTAATCCGGGCGCTGAGCCAGCCTATCGGCGGCATATTCTTCGGAGAGCGCCTTTTCAGCTTCCAGCCAATCTTCACGCTCATGGCCTGGCGCCTGTCCCCGCTCTATATAAAGTTCGTAGGCTCGGCGTGCGATTTGCTCGTGCGTAGGCGCGGCAACTCCCTCACTGTCGCGGTAGAATTGCGGGCTTCCCTCCAGCCGTTCGGTAGGAATGGTCGAGGGTTCGTGTTCAAATCCGGTGCTATGCTCCTCGGTCTGGAAACCGCCTTTAGCTGCAATCCTGTCTCTCTGAATTCTGCCCGTACCACGTGCTACTTCTTCGATAACGGCGTTTTCACGTGATACTTCCCGGCCCTGAGCTCTGACCGTTCTCTCGGTCGCATCTTCGATGCTAGGAGCACCCTTTTGTCTAGTGGCTTTAGCGGTCGAGTCTGGGCTTTCTCCTTCTCCGATCTGGCCTCTCCATCCACCGGTCTCCTTGCCTCTTTTTTCGATGAAATCCCGGAACCGTTTCAGGTCTCCTTCAATTCGGCCCGAAGTAATACCCAGTGCATCTCCAGCCTTCTCTAAAAAGCCTTCTGGCTCAAATTCCATTGTCAGAGTGATCCGGGTTCGCCCGAAATCCAATGACTCAAACGTGACCTCTCCCGTGTTTGGTGTTCCGTCCACGCTCTCCCAAGCTATCCTTTTATCAGGAACCTGCTCAGTGATTTCGGCCTCCCATTGTTTGTCTTTCCCGCCGATCGTGGCTTTCCAAAAAAGACTCTTTGGACCATCTTGTCGGACTTCTTGGACGCCTTCCATGAAGCGCGGAAATTCTTCAAATTGCGTCCACTGATTGTAGACCGCTCGAAGCGGTGCATTGACGTCTATGGCGTGCGTGGTTTCTCCCATAATTTTTAAATCGTTACGGCTTTTATCTTGCAATGGTTCGCCGGCAACTGCGGAAATGGTTTCGTCTCGCTGGATCTAACTGTGAGGGAACACCCCCGGCAAAAGGCTCAGGGGTTACTGGCGAAAACCTTTTCGCGCAGCCGTGGCGATCACTACCCATCTCGGTCCCGGAAACAAAGATGTCCGTTACTCCGCGTCCGCACATTTTCAAAGGCAATTGGATGGTAATGAAAGTGGTAAGCCTCCCGTTCAAAAGGCTCGCTGAAGTTTCTGGGTAGGATTACGCGTCGATCGCGTCCCGAAATTCAAAGGCCTTTTTTCGCAGAGCTTCTCTGCTGATCGTGTAATCACCAGGGATTTGCACTTCCGGAGTCGTAACGATCACGCGATATTTGTCCTCCAAAACTATGGTCTCGATAACGACTGCCCCCTGGGCGATGCTCGGCAGGTTCTGCATGAGGGTCTGAGCCGAGTCCTGTAGATCTCTGACCATCTTTGTTCTCGGCTCTTTTTTTGACTAGAGTGCTATACTCACGGCCAATAGCGGCCAACTGGTCGTGAGACACGCCATCGTCGTCTCCGGCTCCGACAAGCATTGTGAGCGGTGTCAGCGGAGCTTGCCAGTTTGCCGCTGGATCAAGTCAACCCAAAAACGAGGGCTCCGATATGCGGGGATTTTCCCAAAAAAATGACACTTCACGAGTCTGATGCACAGGTCGCCCGCGCCTCCTCGCCCAGCACAGACTCGCCTAATACTCGAACCCAACTTTGTGGCTAGGACTTCTCGGACTGCATCTTTCTGGCCGTTTTTCTGGATACTCTCTCGGGCCATATGATTCAGATGTGGTGCTTCGCGCCCGAGCCATCTTGCTATCCCAAGGACATTGCCAAAGATAAACTGGCAACGAGAAAGAAGACTTCGCTAAATACGAACAACCCGGTCGACCACCGCTTGCTCTGCATGGCCTGCCGCCGGTGTCCTTCCATGGT
>Ga0209526_10002702_pt1 | contig 11988 bp, 10 predicted proteins | sample JacPinW_OM2H0_M1_FD_188566 | JGI IMG/M metagenome (GOLD analysis project Ga0209526, IMG submission 188566) | Forest soil microbial communities from Algoma, Ontario, Canada - Jack Pine, Ontario site 1_JW_OM2H0_M1 (SPAdes) (version 2) | ecosystem: Environmental > Terrestrial > Soil > Boreal...
CGGAAGCTACTTCCTTTGCCGAGCTCGCTCTTAACCGTGAGGTCGCCGCCCATGACGTTGGTCAAAAGTTTCGTGATCGTCAGGCCCAGACCGGTTCCGATCGTGCCTTTCGCGCGTGCCGCGAGTCCGCGCTCGAAAGGTTGAAAGATCCGTTCGAGGTCGTTGTCGTGGATCCCAATGCCGGTATCCGCGATGATGAATTCGGCGACCTGGTGGCGATAATTCACTTGAAACCTGACGTGGCCGCAATCGGTGAATTTGACGGCGTTCGAGAGAAGATTGATCAGAATTTGCCGCAGCCTGTTCTCGTCGGCGTGCACGACCGCAGGCAGGCGTTTCGACGGAATGTATCGGAATTCGATGCCCTTGGTTGTTGCCTGCAGTTGGAACATGTCGACAAGCTGATCAAGAAAATCGGATGTATGCACCTCGTCACGGGTTAGGTGGAAGCGGCCGGCTTCGATCTTCGATATGTCGAGTAGCCCGTCGATCAGCCCCGACAGGTGCTCGGCGCTTCGCCGCACGGCCTTGACGGCGTCTACCCGTCGTGAGGGAAGCCCTGGATCGCGCTCCAGGAGCAGGGAATAGCCGAGGATCGCATTGAGCGGCGTGCGCAATTCGTGACTCAAGCCCACGACATGCCGGCTCTTGGCCTTGCTCGCCGCCTCCGCGACCTCCTTTGCCTTTTGCAGCTTGGCGTCGGTACGTTTGTGCGCTTCGATCTCGTTCATCAGCAGGTCCGTCTGCCGCCGGGTTTCCTCCTCCGCAACCCTGCGGCTATCCTGCGCCAGTACGAACAGCCAGGCGGCCACGCCGGCGATGATGGTGAGAATGAAGAAGACGGTCCAGAGCGTGGACCTCAGGATCTCCTTGGGCGCGTCGGGGTCGAGCGACACCTGCAGATATACGAGCGACAGTACCGAGCCGATCACCCCGCCGAAAAGCAGCAGCACGCCGAAATAGCGGCCGACGTCGCTGTTCAGCGGTCTGATGACCCAGCCCGGCAGGATCTGATCGAGCAGGGCGAGAGTCTGGGTCGCGATACGAGCTTGTGGCTTGCAACAGTCGCGACAGCGCGTTTCCAGCGAACAGCATAGCGAACAGATCGGTCCGGAATAGGCAGGACAGTGCGCCATGTCCTCCGGTTCGAAGGGATGCTCGCATATCGCGCATCGGATCGAGGCTTGACCGCTCCAATTCTGGCGTGGCGCCCGGGCGATGTAGAAGCGGCCCTTGGTCACATAGGCGATCACCGGTGCCATGACGAAGGCAACGGCGAGCGCGAGGAATGCCGACAATGATTGCAGCGTCGTTCCGAGGACGCCGAAGAAGGCGGCGATACCGGCGACGGTGGCGACGAGCATCGCACCCACGCCCACGGGATTGATGTCGAAAAGATGTGCGCGCTTGAATTCGATCCCGGCGGGGCTTAGTCCCAGTGGTTTGTTGATGGCGAGGTCCGCAACCAGAGCGCCGACCCACGCGACCGCGACAATGGAATAGAGTCCCAAAATGTGTTCCAGCATCCTGAAGATGCCGAGTTCCATCAGCATCAACGCGATGGTCACATTGAAGACCAGCCATACCACCCGGCCCGGATGGCTGTGGGTGAGACGCGAAAAGAAATTCGACCAGGCGATCGAGCCGGCGTAGGCATTGGTCACATTGATCTTGATCTGTGAAATGATGACGAACGCACCGGTGAAGGCGAGCGCGAGTTGGGGCGAGGAGAAGACATACTGGAACCCGACGAGGTACATCTGCGTCGGCTCCGCAGCTTTGAACGGTGGAATAAAGTGTTCGATGGCGAGGAACGCCAGGAACGAGCCCGCCAGCATCTTCAGGACCCCCGGAACGATCCAGCCGGGTCCGGCCGACAAATAGGCTCCCCACCAGGTCGAAGTTCTGCGGGTCTCACGCGGCGGCAGAAAGCGCAGGAAATCGACCTGCTCGCCGATTTGCGCGATCAGCGAGAACACCACGGTCGAAGCCGTGCCGAACAGGACGAGGTCGAGCGACCGTCCCTCCGCGCCCGCGAGCCCGGAAAAGCCGGTCCACCGCTCGAAGGATTTCGCGTCGGCGATAGCGATGTATGCGAACGGAATGAGGTGCAACACGATCCATATCGGCTGCGTCCAGAGCTGCAGGCGACTGATGAACGTGATGCCGTGTGTCACCAGCGGGATGACGATCAGGGAGCTAAGCACGTAGCCTGCGAACAGGGGGATGCCGAAGCACATTTCGAGCGCAAGCGACATGATGGCCGCTTCGATCGCAAAGAACAGAAACGTGAAGGAGGCGTAGATCAGCGACGTGATCGTCGACCCGATATAGCCGAAGCCGGCTCCGCGCGTGAGCAGATCGATGTCGACCCCATAGGTCGAGGCGTAATAGGCGATGGGTATGCTGGTGAGAAAGATCAGGGCGCCGACGACGAGGATGGCACTGGTTGCGTTGAGGAAGCCGTAATTGAGCGTGATCGATCCCCCAATGGCTTCGAGCGCAAGAAATGAGACAGCGCCGATCGCCGTATTCGCCACGGAGAAACTCGACCATCTCCGCGCGCTTTTGGCGGTGAAGCGAAGCGCATAGTCCTCGAGCGTCTGGTTGGCGACCCATTGATTGTAGTTGCGCCGGACGCGGACAATGCGTTGTTGCGCTGTCATGCACCGTCTCGAATTCTTCGTGTTGTGCCTCGGCCTCCTTGTGCTTTCCTATCCCTGCTGCGCGACCCGTTGCTTCTCTTGCGGTCGTCCGCCGCACTCTAACGCCGCGCCGCGCCCGGCGAGTGGCCAAAAACCGAGCAATGTGCGCTGCAAAATAAAGCACTGAACGCGCGATTCCAGCGTTCGCCGTATTTCCTACGATCTTCAGCGTTCATCGCAGTTTGATACGACATCCGACGTAGGCATATACGTCAATCGACGTATGCTGCAGCGCAACAATGCGGCGCAGTCTGGACCCAAGGGCGAGCACGACTCGCCTGCGGTCCAAACTAGCTGGATAGAGGCGTTGCATGTCATCTCGACAACGGATTTCCCACCTTGCCACTCCCAGTCGTCGCGACGTTCTGGTCGGAGCTACCGCCTTGTCGGCGGCCGCCATGCTTGCGCCGACGGCGCTTGCCCAACAGTTTCCGACCGCGAAGGTCAACGCGACCGGCCTGGCAGTCACCGATACCGAGGTCACCGTCGGCATCCTGCACTCGGTGACCGGAACCATGGCCATCAGCGAGACCGGCTCGGTGCAAGCCGAAAAGCTCGCCATCGAGCAGATCAATGCGGAGGGCGGCGTGCTCGGCCGCAAGATCAAGTTCATCCAGGAGGACGGCGCCAGCGACTGGCCGACCTTCGCCGAGAAAGCCAAGAAACTCCTCGTCAACGACAAGGTCGCGTCCGTTATGGGCTGCTGGACGTCGGCATCGCGCAAGGCGGTGCTGCCCGTGTTCGAGCAGTACAACGGGATGCTGTATTACCCGACCTTCTACGAAGGCCTCGAGGCATCGAAGAACGTCATCTATACCGGGCAGGAGGCCACGCAGCAGATCATCGCCGGCCTCGACTGGGTGCAGAAGGAGAAGGGCGCCAAGACTTTCTATCTGCTCGGCTCCGACTACATTTGGCCACGCACCTCGAACAAGATCGCGCGCAAGCACATCGAGAACTTCCTCAAGCTGAAGGTAGTAGGCGAGGAGTACTTCCCGCTCGGAAGCACCCAGTTCAACTCCGTCATCAACAAGATCAAGTTGAGCAAGCCCGACGTGATCTACGCGATCATCGTCGGTGGCTCGAACGTCGCCTTCTACAAGCAATTGAAGGCCGCCGGCATCGACCTCAACAAGCAAACCCTGATGACCATCTCGGTCACTGAAGACGAGATCGACGGCATCGGCGGCGAGAACATCGTCGGCGGCTATGCCTGTATGAAGTACTTCCAGTCGCTCGACAACCCGAACAACAAGGCGTTCGTGGCGGCCTTCAAAAAGATGTGGGGCGACAAGATCGTCATCGGCGACGTGACGCAGGCGGCCTATCTCGGGCCGTGGCTGTGGAAGCTCACCGTCGAGAAGGCCGGCTCTTTCGATATCGACAAGGTAGCGGCCGCATCACCCGGTATCGAGTTCAAAGGAGCACCGGAAGGCTACGTCCGCATCCACGAGAATCATCATCTCTGGAGCAAGACGCGGGTCGGCCGCGCGCGCCTCGATGGTCAATACGACCTGATCTACGAGACCGCGGAGCTGATGGAGCCCGATCCGTACCCGAAGGGCTACCAGTAGAGCGCTCCGGTGCTTCGGCAAAAGGCGCCGAGGCACCGCTCTCATCAAGATCGACGGAGCAACGAGATGTTCGGGGACTATTCGCTCGCGGAGCTAGGCTCGATCCTGGTGATGCAAGGCTTTTCCGGGCTGATCCTGTTCTCGGTGTTCCTGCTCATGGCGCTCGGGCTTGCGATCATCTTCGGCCAGATGGGCGTGATCAACATGGCGCACGGGGAATTCATGATCCTCGGCGCCTACATGACGTATTTGTGCTCGCACCTGTTCGAGGCGTACTTCCCCAGTTTGTACAGCGGTTATTTCTTCGTCGCGATGGCGGTCGCCTTCATCGCCTCCGGAGCGCTCGGCCTGCTGGTCGAATGGCTGCTCATCCGTCACCTCTATGCCCGCCCGCTCGACACGTTGCTCGCAACCTGGGGGCTGAGCCTGATCATGCAGCAGGCGTTCCGCTCGACCTTCGGGGCGCGCGAGGTCGGCGTGGAATTGCCGCAATGGATGATGGGCTCGCTTCCTGTCGCGGGCTCGATCGAGGTTCAGATCAACGGCCTGTTCGTGATGGGCCTGACGATCATCATCACGGCGGTCGTCGCCCTGCTGCTTTACAACTCGCGATGGGGGCTCCAGGTGCGAGCGGTGGTCTCGAACCGCACCATGAGCGGCGCCGTCGGGATCGATACGCGCCGGGTCGACTGGCTGACCTTCGGTCTGGGATGCGGGATCGCCGGCATTGCCGGCAGCGCCTTCACCATGATCGGCTCGACCGGGCCGACGGCCGGACAGCTCTACATCGTCGATACATTCCTTGTGGTCGTCTTCGGCGGGGCGCAGAGCCTGCTGGGGACGGTCGCTTCGGCGTTCACTATCTCGCAGTCGCAGTCGACGCTCGAGTTCTTCCTTACCGGTTCGATGGCCAAAGTGCTCACGCTCCTCATGGTCATCGGGCTGCTCATGCTGCGGCCGCAAGGACTGTTCGTCCTCAAGGTCAGAAGGTGAAGACCGCATGTCGATGGCTCGCGACGATTCGCGCACGCTCGAACTGATCGGCATCGCGCTGGTCGCAGTGCTTATCCTGGTCGTGTTGCCGATGATGCTCGACATCTTCCGGCTCAATCTTGTCGGTAAGTATCTGACGTATGCCTTCGTGGCGGTCGGCCTGGTGCTGTGCTGGGGCCACACCGGGATTCTGAGCCTGGGGCAGGGGGTCTTCTTCGGCCTCGGCGGCTACTGCATGGCGGCCTTCCTCAAGCTGGAGGCATCGAGCGTCGCAAACACGAAGATCCAATCCACGCCCGGCATCCCGGATTTCATGGACTGGAACCAGCTTACCGAGCTGCCGCTCTTCTGGATTCCATTCAACTCGTTGCCCTTCGCACTGATCGCGGTCATCGCGGTCCCTACGCTCGCTGCTTTCATCCTGGGCGCGGCGATGTTCAAGCGGCGGGTCGGCGGCGTCTACTTCGCGATCATCACCCAGGCGCTGGCGGCGGTGATGACCATCTTGATCGTCGGCCGGCAAGGCTACACCGGCGGCATCAACGGCATCACCGATTTGCGTACGCTGCTGGGATGGGACATTCGGCCTGACGGGGCGAAATATATCCTCTACTTCGTCTGCTGTTTCCTGTTGCTCGGCACCATGTTCGTCGCGCGCTTCGTGGTCGCAAGCAAGCTTGGCCGTATTCTGGTCGCGACCCGCGACAAGGAGGAGCGGGTCCGCTTTTCCGGCTACGACGTCGCCAATTTCAAGATCTTCGTCTTCTGCCTCGCCTCTGCCATGGCCGCGATCGGCGGCGCGATGTTCGCGCTGCAGGTCGGTTTCATGTCTCCATCTTTCGTCGGCATCGTGCCCTCGATCGAGATGGTGATCTTCTGCGCCGTCGGCGGGCGGCAGTCCATCGTCGGAGCGGTCATAGGAACGCTCCTCGTCAATTGGGGCAAGACCCTGTTTTCCGAGTCCTTCCCTGAGCTGTGGCTGTTCGCCATGGGCGGACTGTTCATCGCCGTCGTGCTTGCGTTCCCGCGCGGGTTGGCCGGTCTCGTGACCGATCAGCTCATTCCGCGGCTGGGAAGCTGGAGAGGCTTGGGCCAGCGCCAGCCGAGTCCCGCGCCCGCGGAATGACGTTCGGAGGGAGCGACCATGGCCAGCAGTACCGATTTTCTACTCGCGCTGGAAAACGTCAGTGTCTCTTTCGACGGGTTCAAAGCGGTCGACGCGCTCAACCTTTATATCGACAAGGGCGAACTGCGCGTGATCATCGGACCGAACGGCGCCGGCAAGACGACGGTGCTCGATCTGATCTGCGGACGGACGAAGGTTTCTGATGGCTCGATCAAGTTCAAGGACCAGGAGATTACCGGCCGTAAGGAGCAGGAGATCGTGCGCCTTGGCATCGGACGAAAATTCCAGACTCCGACGATCTACGAAGACCTCTCGGTGTTCGAAAATCTCGAACTCTCGATCCCGCGCGGCCGCAACGTCGCCGGCGCCTTGTTCTGGAAGCGCACCGAGGAGGTCAACGAGCGGGTGAAGGATGTCGCCGCCATGATCTTTCTGAGGGACCATCTCGACCAGGCGGCGGAGACGCTCAGTCACGGACAAAAGCAGTGGCTCGAGATCGGGATGCTGCTGATTCAGGACCCCGAGCTGTTGATGCTCGACGAACCCGTTGCCGGCATGAGCGTGTCGGAGCGTATCAAGACAGCGGAACTGCTCAAGCAAATCATCAAGAACCGCTCGGTGATCGTTATCGAGCACGACATGAAGTTCGTGGAAAGCATCGCACATCGGGTGACGGTGCTGCATCAGGGCAAAGTACTCGCCGAAGGCAACATGAATTTCGTTCAATCCAATCCGAAAGTGAAAGAAGTCTATCTTGGCCATTGAGGACGCGCGGAAGATGTTGGAGGTTCGCAATCTCTCTGCCGCTTACGGGCAAAGCGAGGTTCTTCACGGCATCGATCTCTCGGTCACTTCGGGCGAGATCGTCGCGCTCGTGGGCCGGAACGGAATGGGCAAGTCCACGCTGATGAAATCCTTGATCGGCGTGATGCCGGCTCGCTCGGGGCAGATCGTAGTGGACGGCGCCGATGTGACGTTGCTCGCCACGCACCAGCGTGTTGCCCGCGGGCTCGGCTATGTCCCGCAAGGTCGGCAGATCTTCGGCGCCATGACCGTCAAGGAAAACATCGAAACCGGCCTCGTCGTGACGGGCAAGAGCGAAATTCCTCATGAGATTTTCGATCTCTTTCCGATCCTCGCCGATTTCGAGAAGAGGCGCGGCGGCAATCTTTCGGGTGGCCAGCAGCAGCAGCTTGCGATCGCGCGCGCGCTCGCGGGCAATCCGAAGGTCTTACTGCTGGACGAGCCGACCGAGGGCATCCAGCCTTCGGTCATCAAGGATATCGCGCGGCTGTTGCGCGACATCCGCAGTATCCGCAATCTTTGTATCGTCGTCTGCGAGCAAGTGCTGAGCTTCGTTCTCGATATCGCCGACCGCATCCTCGTGATGGAAGGCGGCCGGATCGTGCATGCCGACGTTCGCGAGCATGTCGATGAGGCGGCGATTGCTCGTTTCCTGGCGGTCTGAACGCGTCTTCACGCGCAACGGAGAGAAACCATGCACCAAACATTGGACAAGAGCCGCATCGCGATGCCGAAGGCCTTGATCGAGATTGATCTGTCGGAGACGCCATACAAGAACGACATGATCCACAACCGGTGGCATCCGGATATTCCGATCGTGGCTTGGGTCAAGCCGGGCGACGATTTTATCGTGCAGACCTACGACTGGACCGGCGGCTTCATAAAGAACAACGAGTCCGCGGACGATGTCCGCGATATCGATCTCACCATCGTGCACTTCCTGTCCGGGCCGATCGGGATCGAAGGCGCAGAGCCCGGCGATCTGCTCGTGGTCGACCTGCTCGACGTCGGTGCGCTGCCGGAGAGCCTATGGGGCTTCAACGGCTTTTTCTCCAAGAAGAATGGTGGCGGCTTCTTGACCGATCATTTTCCGCTGGCGCAAAAGTCGATTTGGGACATTTCGGGGCTCTATACCCATTCCCGGCATGTGCCAGGTGTCAGCTTCGCGGGCCTTATCCATCCCGGCCTGATCGGCTGCCTTCCGGATCAGAAATTGCTCGAGACCTGGAATGCGCGCGAAACCGCATTCATCGCGACCGACCCCAATCGCGTGCCGCCGCTCGCCGCGCCGCCCTTTGCGGCGACGGCTCATGCCGGCCGGGCCAAGGGGAGCGTCAAGGACAAGGTCGCGGCCGAAGGCGCGCGCACCGTCCCGCCGCGCGAGCACGGCGGCAATTGCGACATCAAGGATCTGTCTCGCGGCTCGAAGATCTATTTCCCCGTCTACGTGAAGGGTGCAGGGCTCTCGATGGGCGACCTGCACTTCAGCCAGGGCGACGGCGAGATCACCTTCTGCGGCGCCATCGAGATGGCGGGTTGGCTGCATCTCAAGGTTGATCTGATCAAAGGTGGGATGGCGAAGTACGGGATCAAGAACCCGATCTTCAAACCGTCGCCGATTACGCCGACCTACAACGACTATCTGATCTTCGAGGGGATATCGGTCGACGAAGCGGGCAAGCAATATTATCTCGACGTGCACATCGCGTACCGGCAGGCGTGCCTCAACGCCATTGAATATCTCACCAAGTTCGGATATTCGCGCGCCCAGGCCTACGCGATCCTGGGAACGGCGCCGTGTCAGGGCCACATCTCGGGCGTCGTCGACATTCCGAACGCTTGCGCGACCTTGTGGCTTCCCACCGACATCTTCGACTTCGACGTCATGCCGAGCGCGGCGGGACCGACCAAGCACATCATGAGCGCAGTCGATATGCCGATGTCGCCGGACAGGTGATGCCTAGCTCGGCGACGGTGCGAGGCCGGTTTCTGCGCCTCGCCAGGGGGGAATCCGATCGGTTGGGAGAGAGCGATGCCCATCTACGACTATCTCTGTGAGCGTTGCGGACCGTTCACCGACATGCGGCCGATGGTGGAATGCGAACAGCCCAGCGAATGCCCCCGATGCGGGCGCAAGGCGCGGAGGGCCTTCCTGACCGCGCCCTACTTCGCCACGCTGACGGCAGAGACGCGGTTGGCTCACGCCACCAACGAACGAAGTGCGCATGCACCCTCGACATTATCCGATATGAAAAAAGCTCACGGCGCCGGATGTCACTGCTGCACGCAAAAATCGATGGGCCACGCCATGCGCGGCAAGAATAGCACCAAGAATCGCACGAAAACCTTCCCAGGCAGCAGGCCTTGGATGATCTCGCATTGAGGAATGGCCTGCCGCAACACTCGTCGAGCTCACGAGAGCGCATTCATCAGGCAGTCACGATAGCCGCGAGTGGTTCATCCACTGTGCTGTGATCTCGGTGCGCCCCCTCCTGTTTGCATGATCGCGTCTCGGCAAGTTATCTCGCAGCTGCTGCCCTCAACGCGATGAAGTGGGTCTGACTATGCAGATTCCGCGTGACGCCGTATTGCTCCGCATCTTCTTCGGGGAGGATCAAGAATTCCAGCATTTGCCTCTCCATGAGGCGATCGTTCTGAAAGCTCGGGAAATGCACCTTTGTGGCGCGACAGTGCTGCGAGGGCACATTGGATTCGGACAGTCGAGTCACATTCACACCACCAAAATACTGCGCCTCTCACAGGATTTGCCGGTTGTGGTCGAGATCGTCGATTCACAGGAAAAAATCGACACCTTCCTGCCCGTACTCGACTGCATGATGTCGAAAGGGCTCGTGACCATTGAAAAGATCCAGATCCTGCAATACGGCGCCAGCAAACCGTAGTGCCAAATCTGTGACTAAGTCAGAATGGGTCCTTCGCAACATCATTGGGGCCGATCGCGACGTGTGATCAGCGAGGGTGCGACCCGGCACATGCGTCCCGTGCGCCGGCCTTCACACGTGCGGGAGATGCCATAGGCGCATACGTCAATTGACGTATTGCTGGAACGCACCATACGCGCTGAGCATCGACGCCATGGTGCCCGAATGCGTCGCGCCCGCGAGTTCCCACCGCCTCCCGAGCTCAACAATCTAGAGCGAGGCGTCGGATGTCTGCGCAAGAGCAACCCACGCCTGTGCGATCTCATATCGGTCGGAAACTGCTGCTCGGCACAGCGGCACTGTCCGCGGCCGGGTTATTGTTGTGGAACGCGCTCGTTGAGCAGTCCTACATAGCCAAAGACAAGATTACCGACCTCGCGGGTCTCGATACGAAGACCATCGGCCTGTATTTTTGGATTGCAGTCGGCAGTGCGCTGGGAGGCATCGCACGATATTGGTGTTCGGGCGTGGCGGCCCGGTTGTTCGGCGAGACTTTTCCGTGGGGCACGCTGATCATAAACGTGGCCGGCTCTCTCATCATCGGGTTTTTCGCGACGCTGACGGGCCCGGACGGCCGAGTTTTCGTCGGCTCGACGGCACGACAATTTGTGATGGTGGGGCTCTGCGGCGGATACACCACGTTCTCCTCGTTTAGTCTGCAGACGCTCAATCTACTGAATGAGGGCGAGTGGCTGCGGGCGTGGGGGAATATCGGCGGATCGGTTGTCCTATGCTTGTTCGCGGTTTGGGCAGGCCACGCCCTCGCTGTCGGTCTCAACGCGATGAGATGAACGGACTCGTCGGTGCTCGCATCCGCGCGGAGGTTTTACCCGGCGTGAGACCATCAGCACGGCTCCAGACGCGCGGACTATCAACTGAAGTCACCCAAGCCGAGCCACTCACATCGCCAACGTGACCTCGCCGCATGCCCCGGAAGCACTGGTCCGCTCGACTCACCCGTCCCATCTCGGTCAAGGACGGCCCGGTGCTGCGCACGCTTCATGACGTCCGCGTTTTTATCCTCGACCAGTGCGAAGGAACACAGGAACATCAATCGTGGCAGAAGGCGTGCGAGCTATTGCTCGCGGCTGCCGAGCATCGCGGCGTCGTCGAAGCCGTAACCCGCCAAGTCGAATCCGCGCTGTTCCTGGAAGCTCGGCTGCTACTGCAGGCTGCTCGCTCCCCTGGCCGAAGATGAAGAATGACCGGGCCGTTGTCGTGCGATGGCACTCAGCGTCATTTGCCTGCGGTGCCGAAGTTTGGTCGCTATTGGACGTGCAGCGGACATTCGGCGAGGCCGTTGGCTGCGTGCCAAGGCTGTAACACGCGAAAACGGATGGGCGGCGTGGCCGCGATGGTGGCCCGGCGTCGGCTCGAGCGCGGCGTCAGACTCAACCACCCCGAGGCGATCGCGCTCATCACCGACTTCATCGTCGAAGGTGCACGCGAGGGCAAGACCGTCGCCGAGCTGATGGAAGCGGGCGCGCACGTGCTCACGCGCGCCCAGGTGATGGACGGCATCCCCGAAATGATCTACGACATCCAGGTCGAGGCGACGTTCCCGGACGGAACGAAGCTCGTCACTGTGCACGAGCCGATACGGTGAGGGGGGCGTATACTCCCCTTCGTCATGCCGACACGTGTCGCGGGCATCCGCGTCTTCCTTGCCGGGGAACAAGACGCGGACGGCCGGACCAAGTCCGGCCGTGAGGGCGCGCCCATACGAGGTATCGACATGATCCCCGGCGAGATGTTCATCAAGGACGGCGAGATCGAACTCAATGCCGGCCGCAAGACGGTCGTGGTCGCGGTCACCAATACCGGCGACCGGCCGATCCAGGTCG
>Ga0209526_10002703_pt1 | contig 11988 bp, 16 predicted proteins | sample JacPinW_OM2H0_M1_FD_188566 | JGI IMG/M metagenome (GOLD analysis project Ga0209526, IMG submission 188566) | Forest soil microbial communities from Algoma, Ontario, Canada - Jack Pine, Ontario site 1_JW_OM2H0_M1 (SPAdes) (version 2) | ecosystem: Environmental > Terrestrial > Soil > Boreal...
AGGCTAAGTGTCATCGACACTTGTGCGCCTACAGGCGTTAGGGATGCTCACCCTCGAACCCGAGCGTCTCCAGAACCAACTGGCCACCACCAGACAAAGCTAGGCTTTGCAGGATGGCGTAGACATCGACGGTCGGACAACAATACGAAAGGGTCAGCGCGTTCACGGCGTTCGAGCCGCCTACGCGCTGGATAGTTGCAATCACCATCTGTTCGTCTTGGCTCTGTTTCACCGAGAAACCGGGGCTGATGTTATTTCTTTCCACGCGGACTCGCGGGATTTACGGCAGGATTCACAGCAGGATTCACAGCAGGATTAACAGCGGGATTCGCGGTGGGGTTCGCGATATTTGGTTCCCACGCTGCTGCTTTGTTCGGTCGCGGAGCGCCGTCGCCGGTGATTTTGCTTTTGCCGGGGTCCTTCGTGGAGTTTTTCGCGGCGTTGGTCGCGTGTTGGGTGCGTTCGGCATCTCGCTCTACAGAGAAATCCTGCGGTCGTTTGGCACCGGTATCATGGAAACCTTCGAAGTCGGCTAACTTGTCTTTGTTTGATTTCATTTTGTTTCTCTCCTATTTGTTTTGGGCCGGAGGCCCGGGTTGTTGATGGGTTATTAGGTTGCTGGTTGGCGGTTGTCCGGCATCTAACGAACGGCCTACAAACGGGGCCCCTACTAGAGCGAAGGTGCCGGAATGGCGGAGATCGTATGGGTAGTGCTGGTACTGCTGGGTGCCGTCGTTGTTATGCATGTCGGAACTTGGTGGTGGCGTGGAGATCGTCGCGGAGCGCGAGGGCCGGAACGTAGAGATCAGAGGAAAGGTTCGCGGTAAGGGCGTCTTATCGAATCCTTAGCCTCTCCGCTGCAAACGAATTTTTTTCCAACCGCGCGAGTTCGCGTGTGATTTCTTGTAGCCGTTCGCGTCGGCGCTTGTATTCCGCGTTGGCTTCAAGGCTACAATCTTTCCCACGTTTCGAATGCAGCAAGTCGGCAAAGCGGATCGACTCGATTTCTTCCCGCAAGGCGGCAATTTTGGTTTCGCTCATCTGGCGGTTGGGCGTCTTGGGCCACTGGGTAGATGGTCAACCTATGCCGACGGATTAACAAACACTAATAGGACACTGCCCATCGAGCGGGGCGGAAAGCTGTGGAACCTCTACCCGTTCGCCGTCGTCACGATGGCGGTTTGCGGAGGCTACAAGCGCCTTACAGCAGTTCCCGGGTTTGGGGCGGAGCCGACCAGGTTGTTCCGCGAATGGCTATGAACTGCTGCACGAACTGCTCCACGTCTTGCAGCAGTTCGTTTTGGGTTTTTGGGAGGCTATTCCACTTAAACTGTTTATTATAAAGGCGCTTATATCGTAATTTAGGCGCTGCCGCGAACTGCTGCCAAAAATGGGGGGTAGTACCCGATACACAGAGAGAAACAATCACAAGTTGTTAAAAAAAAACAACTTAAATAGTATGTTTTGCGCATGTGGAGATATATCTGGTACTACCCGCCCGATTTGGCAGCAGTTCATCAATCCGGCTCGACATCCAGCTCAACGACCGGCTCCGCGACCGGCTCAATCGCTTTGACGACCGCCTGACAGTACAGCGGACGGCCAACCCGATTCTTCCCCGCACTCATAATCTTTCCAGCTTTGAGCAATGCGTTCCGCGCTCGGTTGTAATCGTCGTAACTGCCCATGCTCCTTCGACCGACATGCAATGCGGTCGTAAGGTCACGATCCGACTTCGCCGTCGGTGCGTTCTTGTCGAGCGTCCGCAGAATCCCACTCTCCAACCGTCCAACTGCCGTCTCCTGATCCTGTGGATATAAATATTCCCGAACCGAGAGTTGGTACTTCGTCCACGCGATCGCGCGTTCAACATGAACCGTGTCGATCTCTCCCCGACCCGACATAATCACGCGGATCAAAACATCGCGGCGAAAATGTGTATCCAGCTCCGGTATTAACACTGGGTTTTGGTTACTCAACCATAAGAGGAATTCCCGCCGTAGTTCACGGGCTGCGGTGGTTTCTGGGGGTACGAATCGCGGTCCTGGTCGGATGGTCGATTTAGGCAACCCGTCCAGCCGCGTGGTTATTTCCTTTACCGCCGCCATCGCTCGCTCCAAGTCGATCGGCTGCCACTCGAGGTGCTTCTTTGTCCCGTACTCGATCGTGCAGCGTGGCAGAAATCCCGACGTTGCGGAGATTCGGCCCGTATATAAGTCAGCGAAGACACGCTCGGTTGTGTCCGCGATCAACCCGACACAAACATTCTCGACGGTCCGCTCGCCGTTGAGGAAAGAGCCATGCGCGGCGATGGTTCGCTCAAACGTTGTAAGCAAGAGTTCTTCCATCGACACGCTTTGGCTTTTATACGCATTAGCCAATTCATCATGGCGGAAGATCGCGCGGAGATAATCGTCGGTCGGCTTGGGTCTTCGCTGTCGCGGATTCTTAGCGGCGAAGGCAGCCATCGCGGCGACTTCTTATTCCCGTAATTTTTTGGCGGTCGCGTAATCCCGTTCTCGCGCTTTTTCGAGTCGTTCTTCTGACGGCGGCGGCTTGAGCCTTTCGATTTCTTCGTACTCTACTGGCAGACCTTTTTCTTTCAGCAGCCGAACAACATCGGCCCATTCGGTGACTTCGTTCGCGGCGGTAAAAGGAATGTCAGCGTCGCTGAGCGGAATCGTGTCGGCGGATGTTGCGCCGTCCCGCTGGTCGAGTTTTTTGTCGAAATCCTCCCGACAATCCGCGAGTTTCTTAACCGCATATTGTCCGCTGCCAACGTTTGTTCCTTCGATGACATACAGGCCGTCCAACAATTTTTTCGCCAACCCTGGAGTCCGTTCGCGGGACGTTAGACACATTTTTGGTGGGAAAGGCAATTCTGGTGAAGTATCCGCCATCAGAAAAACGTTCCAGAATTTCGCCATCATTGTCCGCGACACACTCCTGGACAAGTTCATCTACTACACGTAAATTCCCCCGGTAATCGGGCTCGCCCCCATAGCCAACCTCGGCGTTGCAGCTACCGCCTTCTCCAAGATTTTCGTCATAAACTTCTACTCTGATATAAATGTCGGTCATGTTTCTCCTCTGCATCAGTTCTGGGACGGTGCCGCCCGGTTGTGCCCTGCTGTCGCAGACCGTGACATAAGCTCACTGGGCTACTTCAATATCGACGCATACTTTCCGCATCGGCACGAATACTTATTTCTGTCACGATTCTGTTAACGGCGGCTTCGCGCTTAATGCCACTAACGTTTCTTCGGCTAAGGTTTTCATCGCGTCCAGAAGTTGGTTTTTTCACAGCTGTACGCTCTGATCGGCTACCGCGCCCGCCTGCCGCTCCACGAGTTGATTTACAAAACGTTCAGCCGCGCCCTCCGCGACTAGGGTTACCAACGCTTCGCGGGCGGTGACGCCAGGGTATTTTGCATACAGGTATTCAGCCAGCGCGTCATAGTCGTACTTTCCAGCGCCGTCCAAGTTGATCGGTTTCGGTTTCGTCTTACCCATAGTCTCCTCTCACGTTATTTCGCGGCCCGGGTCGTAGTGCTCGGCGTAATAATCAGCGACTGCGCCCCGCGCCTGGGGCAGCCACGTCCAACGTTCCAGATCGCGCCTGGTTGGTCCGTCGTATTTAGGTTTGCTCCGCGCGGAGCCATTCGATACCTTCCGCTGCCGAAGCGCGATTCGAATCCGCTGCCGGTGCCGTCGGCTCATTGGGACCCTCGATTTCGGGGCTCCGCGTCCGCCTCGATCTGCTGGAGCAGCGTGGGATGAATGCGAATAATGCTGTAACGCCGCTTACGCTTCCGCACGTTTTCGAGCGAACCCCAATCCTTAAGGCCGGGGTGATCGCGATATTTTTCGACGACGCGAGTAACTTTGTCTTCGCTGAGGCCCCAGCGTTTTGCAATCCTCGCGACCGAATAAAAGAAGGGAACGGGTTCAGCGGCTTCAACGGATTCAACGTCGGGGAGTCGCGGGAGAGACGACGACAGGCAGGGCTTGTACCGGTCGTCTTGCTCGTCTTGCTGAACTGCGTGTTGAACTGGTGGGATTAGGGGTAGAACACCGGTCGGCATACATCTCCTTAAACCGGGAGCAAATCCGCAGCCAGAGACGCACTCTAAGGACATGGCTGTCCGTGCGCTGGCTTTGCTCCTAATTTAAGGGTCGAGGAATCCGACCGGTCCCTCCCGGTGAGGGACTAAAACGAAACCTATCGTATTAGAAAATTTTTGTCAAATTCCAGATTAATTGCAAAAAACCCGCGCTCCTAGGTGCCCAGCTTTGTCCAGTTTGTACAGTTTTTGTACAGTCCTCTTGTGACTTCCCCGGTTTTCTGCGCTCGCTGCAGAAGTTGAATCAGTAAGTTACGGATGGTACATAGTCGTCTTCCGTACTTCCGTAACCTGCTCTATTGCGCCTTCCCATGCGATAGTCACCTTGGCCAATCGGCCGCAGTCAGGAAGACCCGCCGCATGCGGCAATGCCCATAGTGCAAGCCGCGCGGAAATTTAAGGAGCGCCAGAACCGATGCCGCAGCTATCAGACTCTCAAAAATCACAGCCTTCCTCGAACCCGAACTTTACGCCGGTCAAGACAGCAAGCGTGCCCGTGGAGCAGGCTACGATCGGTCGCTCAGTGGTCATCAAAGGTGAAGTCAGCGGCACCGAATCGCTCTACATCGATGGCCGAATCGAGGGCACCGTTAATTTTGACGATAACCGCGTCACCATTGGACGCAACGGCGTCGTGGCCGCCAACGTCACTGCCCGCGAAGTTGTGATCCTGGGCAAGGTGAAGGGCAACATCCAATGCACCGACCGCGTGGACATCCGCAGCGAGGGCTCGCTCACCGGTGATGTAATCACTCAGCGCATCAGCGTTGAGGATGGAGCAATTCTGAAAGGCAGCGTGCAAGTGCGCGCCGCCGAGCACAAGAATGAAAAGCCGCAACCGCAGGCACACGGGAAGCCGGCATCAACCGAACCGACGAAGCCCGCCGCAAGCGAGCAGCCCAAAGCGACAGCCGTGGTCGTAGGCGCCTAACTACTCTCGTTCGCCGGACCCAATGGGGCACAGTTTCCCGCGTGCCCCCTATTTCTTTTTCTCCTGGCTCGGTTTCAAATCCAGCGCCGCCGAATTCATGCAGTAGCGCAGGCCAGTCGGTGCAGGGCCGTCTTCAAAAACATGCCCCAGGTGAGCATTGCAACGCGAGCAACGCGCCTCGGTTCGAACCATGCCGTAGCTTTGGTCCGTATGTGCCTCCACGACTTCGTCGTCCAGCGGCTGCCAGAAGCTCGGCCATCCAGTGCCTGACTCAAACTTGGTCTCCGAGCTGAACAGCGGTTGCCCACAACAGACACAGGCATAGGTGCCCGCGTCCTTCGTCTTCAAGTATTTGCCGGTAAAGGCCGGCTCGGTGCCCGCCTTGCGGGTCACGTAATACTGGTCGGGGGATAGCTGCTTTTGCCACTCTTCTTCCGGTTTGGTAATTTTTTCTGCCATGAGGTCTCCTACCTTAGTGTAAAAGGCGGCATTCGGTTGGTGTTGGGGCCGGCATGACAACCGGCGGAAAATCAAAAATAGCAGATCTGAAGGGGCGCGGCTTTTCAGCCGAGCCGTTACTATCGACCATCGCTACTAAATCTCGATGATCATGTCTTCCAGCCGTGTGGGGTAACTGTTCAATGTCTCACCCTTGTCCTTACGCACGACGACCGTGTCGGAGTGCCGAAAACCGCCCCAGTCCGGATCGTAGACCCCCGGTTCACAACTGAAGGTCATTCCTTGCCGGAGCACTGTCTTGTCGCCTTCGGCAATCCAGGGAGATTCGTGCCCCTCCAGACCGATACCGTGCCCAGTGCGGTGTTTCAGAAACTTCTCAAATCCGGCCTTTCGGATTTGATCAAGACTTTTCTTGTCTACCTCCTCGGCCACGGCGCCTTCTTTCATGTTCTCTGCTCCCGCGTCGTGGGCCGCGAGCATGGCATCATACAAGCGCTTGACGTAGTCACTTGGCTTGCCAACGCTGAATGAACGCTCACATTCCACGTTGTATCCACCTACCTGCGCGCCGAAGCTCAGAATAAGGGCATCTCCCGGCTTAATTCGATCCTGGCTGGGAACCGCATGAGGAAAGGCCGAGCGTTTGCCGAATGGCACGAGTCCACCAAACGGCGGTTCGACTCCCACGCCCACCACGTCATTGAGTTCTTTGGACATCTTGTCAGCGACTGCGTCGGCCGTGGCTTTCAGAATCTGATCCTCAGTAACTTCACCGTTGTGTTCGACGAAATCGCGGCCCGATTGCACGGTAAAGTCGGCGAAATACATGGCCCGGCGCATGATGCGCAGTTCATGTTCATCTTTGATCCAGCGCAGGTTTTCTATCAGGTCTCCAGCGTCCACGAGGGTGGCTTTGGGGGCCCCTTCCTTCATATGCTGCCTACGCCCAGGGGTCGGTTCCTCCACGCCGATGCGCCCGCGATCGAAGCCGCGCTTGGCCACACGCTCAAAGATCCACCGCACTCGATTGACCGGCCCGGGGAAGTCGAAGTACGCTTCGTAGTCCTTTACCCACCATAGTTTCACTTGGTCCGATTCCAGTTCGGGGATAAACAGTGCGGGATCGCCTGACTCGGGAATCAGCGCGGCCAACGGGCGCTCTGTGGAAAGATGGAAATATCCAGTGGTGTAGATGACATTGGTGGCATTCAGCAAGACCAAGGCATTCAGCTTGCGCTTCCTCATCTGCGCTTGCACTTGAACGATCTTGCGCCGGTACCAGTCCGGTTGCAGGCGGTCGTGCGGATTTGCCTCGGGCATGGCGGTTGCCATGCGCAGCCACCGCATTCTCCCCAATCTGCTCACATCGGTAGTAACGCTGAGCGCCGCGACACCTGATAGCGCACGCATAAATTCCCTCCGGTTTGCCATTGAGCCCTCCGCCCACGCCCATTCGAGAGATTAGAAGCGCCTTATCTTAGCGCACCTGCCTCAAGGCTGGCTCCGGTGGACAATCAGGGTGCTGATTAATACACTCTCTAGTGCTGCATGCCACACGTGCGCTCTCTATGCGACTCATTACTTTTGAAGACCCTGTGCGGCAGTTCCGCATCGGCGCCGTCGCCACCGACGGACGAATTGTTGACCTCCACTCAGCCTGTGCCCTGTACCTGCGCGATGTAGAGACTGAAAGCGCCTTCTACCGTCTGGCCGACGCGCTGGTACCGCCCAACATGCGCGCTCTGTTCCGCGGTGGCGACACCAGCCTGGAGGCTGCCCGTAAAGCCTTTGACTATGTGCTGCAGGACCGCGGAGCGACCGGCCCGCGCGGGGAGGCCGTTTTTTATTCTTCCGACGAAGTTCGCCTGAAGGCGCCGATCATTCCCAGAAAGTTCTTTCACACTGCAGGTAACTTCCGCGAGCACCATGAAGAAGCTACGAAAGCCGGGTTCTCGCATCCCGTGATGCCGTGGATTGTGTTCTTTCAGAATGTAGACGCAATCATCGGTCACGATGAGCCGGTAATTTATCCCCAGCATCTCACGCAAGAGCTGGATTACGAACTCGAACTCGCGGTCGTTCTGAAGAAGAGTGGGAAGCATTTCAGCCCGGAGGAGGCTGCCGCCTACATCGGAGGTTACGTGATCTTCAACGACATTACGGCTCGTGATATTCAGCGTCGCGAGATGAAATCGGGGGTATTCAGTTTCTGCAAAGCGATTGACACCTTCTGTCCCCTGGGGCCGTGGATTGTGACCGCGGATGAGATCCCCAACCCGCATAAGCTGGCCATGGAGCTACGGGTTAACGGCGAATCACGGCAACGCTCGCATTCCAGCAAGATGTCGGTGGAAATTTCAGATATTCTCTCGCACTACTCACCGATGGGTTACAGCGCAGGCGATGTAGTTTCCACCGGCACGGTTTCGGGAGTAGCCGCGTTCAGTGGTGATCCGAAGGCCTGGTATCTCAAGGCCGGTGACGTAATGGAATGCGAAATCGAAAAAATCGGAATCCTGCGCAATCGCGTAATTTCGTGGGAAGAAGCGTACGGAAGCAAGCCCGCGACCATGGCCACACAAGAAACGCTAGGTTAGCGGGTTCCGGTCTCACCATGGAGACGCAGCGGCATCGAGAAATGCAATCCTTGACCCTTGCTTCCCCGTGACTGAGACTTGTTCTGCCCGAGTGAAAAATTATGTCTGACGCCTCCAAAGTCTGGGTCAGCGACCTTAACGCTCGCACGGAAATACGCTCGGCCTTTCCGCGCACGAAGGTCCGCTTCTACGATACGACGCTGCGCGATGGAGAACAGACGGTCGGGGTAGTGCTTTCACCACAGCAGAAGCTCGAAATCGCCTGCAAGCTGGACGAACTCGGGGTAAGCCGGATTGAAGCCGGTTTCCCACGAGTCTCCCCGGAAGATGCGGAAGCGATCCAACTAATGCAAAAGGTCAACCTGAAGGCTGAACTTTGGGGCTTTTCCCGTGCAGTCCGGGGTGACGTTGAAGAACTTGTCCGCCTCGGCCTGCGCGCGTCGGTAATTGAATCACCCACCAGCGCTATCAAGCTGAAGGCTTATGGCCTCACGCGCGACGAAGTGCTCAAACGGATTGTGGACGCTGTCAGTTTTGCGAAGCAAAACGGGATCACGGTTGCCTACTTTGCCGTGGACGGGACGCGCACCGAGCTCGACTTCCTGAGGAGGGTCTACCTCGCCGCTTTGGAAGCGGGCGCCAGCGAAATCGTCGTGGTTGACACCATTGGGGCCTGTGGCCCCGAGGCAGTGGAACTCCTGGTTCGCGAAGTGTGCCAGTGGGTGGGCCCAAACACTCCAGTTCACTACCACGGACACAACGATTTCGGAATGGCCACGGCGTGTGCTGTTGCCGCTGTGCGTGCCGGGGCATCCTGGATTCAGGGCACGATCAACGGCATGGGTGAACGCGCTGGCAACGCCGATATCGGAGAGATTGCGCTTGCATTGCAGTGCCTTTACGACGTACCGGTTGCTATGGACTTGACCAAAGTCCGTGAAGTTTCCGAAACGGTTTGCAGAGCTGCAGGCTACACGCTCGAAGCCTGGAAGCCGCTGGTCGGAGAAAATCTGTTTATGCGCGAGAGCGGCGCCGTAGCCAGCCAGTTTCACATTCCTGAGGCGATTGAGCCATATTCGTCGGAACTGGTCGGTGCCCGCCGCAGTATCGTATTGGGCAAGAAGAGTGGGCTGGATAGTATCGATCTGAAATGTAAAGAATTGGGCCTGGCAATCATGGCTGAGCAACGTGGGCCAATCCTCGCGGCAGTAAAGAAGCGCGCGATCGCGAAACGCGGCTTACTTACCGATGATGAGTTCAGCACTCTTGTGGGACAAGTCGTAGACTCCAGTAAGTGAACCGGTGGCAGTTTGATCCCGCTCGGAAGGGCGGATTCCAGTGGCTGTTCGGATCAAGGGCGGTGTGGCTTGGCGTTTGTACTGAGCCTGGAAAGGCGACCGCCTGGTCCATGGCGCAGCTGGTCGGCATCGTAAATGACCAAGGGGTGAGGTAGCCCTGGAACACCAGGTAAGGCATTGACGAACGACAGGGGTGAGTGCGTGGGCAACGCCGATGTCACTAGTCGGAGAAGATCTCTTCATAGGCGAAAGTGTGACGGTGGCCAGCCAGTTCCACATTCCTTAAGCTTTGGGCTGGATAGTATCGTCTTGAAGGGTAAGGAACTGGAAACCCACCGTAAACGCCGGCACGCCGCGCACAAGTTCTTGCGGCGGTCAAGAAAGCTGTGGCGAAGGGAGGTCTGCTTACCGATGACGAGTTCCCGGCATATTGTTCAGGGGCCGAATGGGACCACTCAGACAGGTTAGGAGTGGTCACCCGCACGAGGTTCGACAAGACTGGCCCAGACTTCCATTTCATCTTAGGGTCAATTGCCCCGCACCCACGTGCGCGTGCAGACGATACTTGCCGTGACCCTGCGTCTTAAAAGAGCGGAAAAGGCCTCCCTTGGACACGTCGAAGGGGTCGGCGTCCAGTTCGCCTGTGCTTACGGACGCGTCCACGCGGGCGTAGTCACTAGGACTGCCGATCGCGACCGTCAATTCGCCGGCATGGAGTTCTACGTCCTTGTTACCGGTAACGCCTTCGACTTCCACCTCGCCCGCCGGCACCCGCAGGTACAGGTCCAGGTTCTTTGGGACCTCAACAACGATCCGAAAAGTGTTGCGGGGGCCACCGCTAACGTGCAGTTCGCCGGTGTTATTCCATGTTTTTAGGCTTACCCTTACGTCATCTATTTTGTCCACTTCCTTGCCCTCGTAGTGGACGCGAATAGTATTGCCTTCCGTGCCTGTGACTCTTATCTCGCCCGACCGCAGGTGCACTCGCAGTTCTCCGCCGGACAAAAAGCTAGCCTCAAATCTGTCTTTGCCGACCTCAGTGAGTTCGACCGGTTTCTGGGCAAATACGGTCACGGCCGCCCACCAAGAAAAGAAGAGCAAGACTAGGAAGTGTTTCATCCGCATACCTCGCGAGCATACTGGTAAGAATTACGAGAAGGCTAGACTGGAAGTTCCGTGATTCGTTGGGTGTAATCTGTATGCGGGAAGCGCCCGGCTCCGCCGGTGGAGCGTCAGGCGCGAATCCGCTACCACCTAATGGCTGAAATGCGGCAGGACTGCTTCTCCGAACAACTTGGCTTGCCCGGTGCGATCGTCCCCCCAAATTTCCAGCATGATATGGGTGCAGCCTGCGTCGCGGTATTCTTCGATGCGCTGAATACATTCTTCCGGTGTCCCAGCAATGGCGCAGACTTTGCGGAGGATGTCGTCCGTGACCGCCTTGGCTGCCGCTTTGCGGCCACCCTTTTCCATGGCATCGGCGACTGGCCGCAATTCATCGAAGGTCAAACCTGCGCACTCCAGCAGGACGTCGGCCGACCCCTTGATATTTTGCACCTTGTTGGCAAGGTACATGGCAGCCTGCTCGCGAGCGCCTTCCTTTCCTTTGGCCGAGTCGCGCCCGATGCTGCCCACGATGACGGAGCCGAGGACCAGCGCCGATGGGTCCTTTCCGGCCTTGCGCGCACCCTCTTCCATGTTCTTGCGCGAGTAGCGCACAAATCCCGGCGTAGTGATACTGGCGGTCAGCAGTCCGTCGCCCACCGCCCCTGAGATCTTCTGCATCAACGGTCCCGTCCCTGCGACGTAAAGGGGGGGAACGCCGCGCGGGGTGTGCGCGCCCGGCTTCAGGGGCGGTACGCTGGCCCGGAACACCCTGCCTTCGTACTGAAAACCGTCACCCTGGAGGACTCCTTTGATGACCTCAATGCTTTCGCGCATCACCGTCGCCGGACCGATTTTCTTGCCTTCGCCTTCGCCGATTTCGTTCATGAAAATTTTGGAAGCTCCCAAACCAAGTAGGAAACGGTCGCCCGCGAGGTCCTGCATGACGCGCGCTTCCATCGCGATCTGCACCGGATGACGTGTGTATGGAGAGATGATGCCCCAGCCCAACTGAATCCGTGTGGTCTGAGAAGCAATCACGGCCAACACCGCCGTCGACGAGCGCGCCTCAAAAGAATGTTTACGCCACCAGGGATAGGCTTCCGCAATCCAGAAGGTGTCGAAACCGGCATGTTCACAGGCTTTGGCCATGGCGACGGTTTCGTCGACGGGCTCCATACTGAGTTGGAGAACACCTATATTGAATGGGATTGTCATTTGAATCTGCTTCTGGCTCCCGGCTTCTGGTGGCCGACTTTTAAGACTCAGTTTCTCAGCCGTGGTTCTTAGTTCTCGGACGTTCAGTCCGGATCTTTCCACGAATGTTCCAATCCTTTAATCAATTCCCACAATGTCTTGTTCAGCGGGGTGGGAACGCCAAACTTCTCCCCCCACTGGACAATCGCCCCATTCATGAAATCAACTTCGGTCTCTCGCCTGGCGATTACGTCCTGGAGCATACTGGCTTTGTGCTT
>Ga0209526_10002705_pt1 | contig 11974 bp, 13 predicted proteins | sample JacPinW_OM2H0_M1_FD_188566 | JGI IMG/M metagenome (GOLD analysis project Ga0209526, IMG submission 188566) | Forest soil microbial communities from Algoma, Ontario, Canada - Jack Pine, Ontario site 1_JW_OM2H0_M1 (SPAdes) (version 2) | ecosystem: Environmental > Terrestrial > Soil > Boreal...
ACCGTTTCACGACAATGAGGGATCGGGGTGATGGAGAAGCCCAAACCGTGCGGAAGAGCCACTCACCGAGCCTTCAAGCACCCCTCATAAATCTCAACAGTCCGCCGAGCAATAGCATCCCACCCAAACTCCCGAACCGCCCGCTCCCGCCAATGTGGTTGCCGAGCCGGCTACCGCCAAACCGACGACAACACCTGCTGCCGCCAAATCCCAGGGCGGTGCAAAGCGCGACGCAAAATTGCCCCGGAGCGGCGCTCCCGCCGGCGCCAAGGCAAGGTGGGATGCCAGCTGAGCGTCTCTTCGAGCCAGCCCGGACGGAGACCATTTCTGCTGCCGACCGGTGGTGGCGGCGGGCGCCTGCCCTCTTGCTGGTCTGCGGTTTGTTCAGCTCGCTACCTGCGTTCGCTCAAGGGTTGAGCCTCGGGGGCGTGTCGGAGGATCGGCCGATCGAGATTTCCGCCGATTTCGGTATCGAGTGGCAACAGGATGCGCAGGTCTACATCGCTCGCGGCAACGCCATGGCCAAGCGCGGGGCGACGGAAGTGCATGCCGATACGCTGACCGCGCATTATCGCCCGAGCAAGGGCGCAGGCGGCGAGACCGAAATTTATCGCCTCAATGCCGATGGTCATGTCACGATCAAAGGCGAGAGGCAGACCGTCGTCGGCGATCAGGCCGTCTACGACGTCGATCAGCAGATCGGCGTTGTCACCGGCAAGGCGCTGAAGATGACGACGGCAACCGATGTCGTAACCGCGCGCGACAGCCTCGAATGGTACGATCAGAAGCAGATCGCAGTTGCGCGTGGCGATGCGGTCGCCGTACGCGAGGCAAAGCGGATCCGCGCGGACGTGCTGACCGCGCATCTAACAAAGGACAAACCCAAATCGGGCGAAAGCGGGTCCGCAGCAAAGCCGGCGAGAGCCGCGCCGGTCACGGCAAATGCAAAGGCGGGTTCTGCAGCCGGGCTGCCCGCGGCAGGTGACGAGAGCTCGCGGATCAGCCGCGTCGATGCGCAGGGAAATGTCCTCGTCTCGACCGCGACCGATATCGGTCGCGGCGATTACGGGGTCTACAACGCCGATACCGGCATCGTCACGCTCCTCGGCAACGTCACGGTAACCCGCGGACCCAATGCCATCAGAGGTCAGTACGCCGTCGTCGATCTCAACAACAACATCAGCCGGATGATGACAGCCCCCGCAACGCCCGGAACCGCGGCGCCGAGGGTCGAGGGTCTCTTCGTGCGTCAGGATAACGGATCGACGTCTTCCGTCCCCGTCGCGAACACGGCCCCGGGATCCGCTCCCGGCAGTGTACAGAAACCATGAACAAGGGTGGCGAACAGTTCAGTTTCAATCCCGGGACGGCTGGAGCCGAGCGGCGGCCGCGGCTGGTCGCCGACAATCGCGGTCTGATCGGGCGGGGACTAGGCAAGAGCTTCAAACGACGGCCGGTGTTGCGCGAAGTCAACGTCTCCGTCCAACGAGGCGAAGTGGTTGGCCTGCTCGGGCCCAACGGCGCGGGAAAAACGACGTGCTTCTACATCATAACCGGGCTCATTGCCGCCGATACCGGGGTGGTCAGCCTGGATGGGCGCGACATCACAGATCTTCCGATGTACCGGCGTGCGCGACTCGGCATCGGCTACCTCCCTCAGGAGGCTTCGATATTTCGCGGTCTCACTGTCGAGCAAAACATCCGCGCAATACTTGAGATTGCGGAGCCGGCACCGGATTTGCGCGAGGCGATGCTCGATGCGCTGATGGCCGAGTTCTCGATCACGCATTTACGGCGAGCCCCGGCGATGGCGCTGTCCGGCGGTGAGCGACGACGCTGCGAGATCGCCCGCGCGCTCGCAACCCAGCCGCATTTCATCCTCCTCGACGAGCCGCTGGCCGGTATCGATCCGATCGCGGTGGCCGATATCCGCGAGCTGGTTGCTCATCTCAAGGATCGCGGGATCGGAGTCCTCATTACCGATCACAACGTGCGTGAAACCCTCGAAATCGTCGATCGTGCCTATATCCTTCACGAGGGCCGAGTGCTAATGGAGGGAGCACCCGCTGAAATCGTCGCCGACGCCGATGTCAGACGCGTTTACCTGGGCGATAGGTTTAGCCTATAAGCCGCTCCCGAACGGAGCGTGATGTGAGCAGGACGGGTTATTCGCAGCGACTTGAGCTTCGCCAGGCGCAAACCCTGGTCATGACGCCTCAGCTGCAGCAGGCGATCAAAATGCTCCAGCTTTCGAACCTCGAGCTCACCCAATTCGTCGATGCCGAGATCCAACAGAACCCGTTGCTCGAAAGGCGTGAGGCCGGGCTCGAGGAAAGTGAACCGGCGAATGGTGTCGACATCGCAGAGCGCCCGTCACCAGCGCCTTTAGAAGAGACGGTTGCGGGGGAGTTCACTCCCGAGGCGGCCGAGCAGTGGCATGCCGCATCGGGAGAAGAAGGAGATGGCTCGGTCGATTTCGGCGGTGAGTCCCACTTGTGGCATGGGCGTAATGGGGCGTTGGACGGATCGGGTCGTCTCGAGATCGAACAGACGGCGACGCGTCCACGCACCCTTCGAGAGCACCTGCTCGAGCAGATCGGAACCGATCTCAACAATCCTGGCGACCGGGTCGTTGCGCTGCATCTTCTAGATCTGCTCGATGAGTCGGGTTATCTCCGCGCGGGCCTCGACGGGGTGGCGCAACTTCTGGGGTGCGAGATCGGCCGGGTCGAAGCCGTCTTCGCTCGGCTGCAACAGTTCGATCCCGCCGGTGTGTTCGCTCGCGATCTGCCGGAATGTCTCGCCTTACAACTGCGCGACCGGAATCGGCTTGATCCCGCAATGCAGGTTCTGCTCGACAACTTGCCGCTGCTTGCCACCCGCAATATCGCTGCGCTGGTGAGGGTGTGCGGAGTCGATGCGGCGGATGTGGCCGATATGATCGCCGAGATCAAATCGCTCGATCCACGACCGGGGCTCGCTTTCGATCCACCGCTTGCCCAACCGGTCGTGCCCGATATCCTGATGCGCGCACAGCCCGACGGTGGCTGGATTATCGAGCTCAACGCGGATACCCTGCCCCGCGTCCTGGTCAACAGCAGGTATTGCGCGCGGATACGCCAGGCGACACGCAACAAGGCCGAGAAGGATTACCTGACCGAGCGGTTGCACGCTGCGAATTGGTTGGTCAAATCGCTGCACCAGCGGGCTACCACCATCCTCAAAGTCGCCGCTGAAATTGTTCGTCAACAGGACGCCTTTTTTCGTCACGGCGTGCAGTCGCTGCGACCGCTGATCCTGCGCGACATCGCCGATGCGATCGGCATGCACGAGAGCACCGTGAGCCGGGTCACCAGCAACAAATACATGGCCACACCGCGTGGTCTCTACGAACTCAAGTATTTCTTCACGTCGTCGATCCCGGCCTCGCACGGGGACGGGGCGCACTCGGCGGAAGCGGTGCGCCATCGCATCCGCGGCCTGATCGACGGAGAACCAGCGGACAGCACGCTGTCGGACGAGCGTATCGTCGAACTGCTGCAGCGGGACGGTGTCGATATCGCCCGCCGTACGGTCGCAAAGTACCGCGATGCGATGCGCATCCCCTCTTCGGTGCAGCGCCGCCGGGATAAGCTGCTCACGCTGTGAAGCCACCGGTATCGGGAAGGACCAGCTGCCAGTGTCGACGCCAAAACGAGAGTTCCCCACCGCAAACCGCTCGACCCCGCTTGACCGTAGGCCGACGCGTTCCCACTTCGCTCACTGGAAGCCGCAAAGGCAACCCAGCCCCGGCGGGAAGGGGTGATTGAAATCCATGCAGCTCACCATGACAGGCAAGCAGATCAATATCGGCGATGCCTTGCGACTTCATATCGAAACGAGCCTGAGTTCCATACTCGAGAAATATTTTAAAACCGCGATCGAAGCCCACGTTGTGGTTTCGAAGGAAGCCCATCTGACCACAGCCGAGGTGTCGATCCACATCGGCCGTGGCATCGTTGTCAACGCGCACGCTGCGGCCCCCGAGGCTCATCCGGCCTTCGACGCGGCTGCCGAACGCCTCGCCAAGCAGCTGCGCCGCTACAAGCGACGCCTGCGTGATCAACATGCAAAGGCGCGCGAGGCATCCGCGTCTACCGAACGTGCGATGGCTTATGTGTTGGCGCCGGTGACCGAGGGAACGGAGGCTGATGATACGGAGGAGGAAGCGGCCGAAGATGGGACCGGTGGTGCGCCGGCGGTGATTGCTGAGATGAGCACCGAGCTGCCGAACCTCACGGTCGGCGAGGCGGTAATGCGGATGGATCTCGCTGATGCGCTGGTACTGCTCTTCCGCAATCGCTCGCATGGCGAACTCAACCTCGTCTATCGGCGTGCCGACGGCAATATCGGGTGGATCGATCCCGAGCTCGACCCTGCGCGCCGGACGCGCCATCGCTTCTCCTGAGCTGGGCGCCGCCAATGGTCATCGCTTTCCTGCCACCCGATTGCCCGGCAAAAGCGGACACCCGCCGTGGACGCGTTTCGCCGGCCCTCTGCGCGCGCGGGTGGTGGTGAGGTTAGGCGAGGCGCGGCGGATCGGGAGTATGGAGATTGCCGATCTGATCTCGCCGCGCAGCGTGGTCGCCCAGCTACGCGTGACGAACAAGAAGCAGGCGCTTCAAGAGCTTGCGAAGCGCGCCTCCGCGATGACCGGCATTCACGAGCGCACGATTTACGACGTCCTGATCGAGCGTGAGCGGCTCGGTACCACCGGCATTGGAACCGGGATTGGGATCCCCCACGGTAAGCTCCCCGGGCTCACGAAGCTGTATGGCATCTTTGCCCGGCTCGAGCGCCCCATTCCGTTCGAAGCAATAGACGAGCAGCCTGTCGATCTGATCTTCCTGCTGCTGGCGCCGGAGATCGCGGGCGCCGACCATCTGAAAGCGCTCGCGCTCGTATCTCGGTTGTTGCGTGACCGCACGGTTTGCGAAAAGTTGCGCGGCACCGACAATGCGGATGCGCTCTATGCGCTGCTCACCGACCACACCGCTACGCACGCCGCGTAGCAAGCCCCCCCGGTGCAGCCGCGGCGGGCAACCGTCGCGGGTTTTAGTGGACGCTCAGCGGCTCCAAATCGTGCTGGCGCACGGTCGCAAACGCTACGTTGCGGTCGGGGAGCACGGCGATTTGCGTGCCGTCCGCAGCATGGACGGCGTACCCAGCCACATCGTTGACGATCACGCGTTTGATATACGCCATGTCCTGCATCCCGAAGAGCGCAAGTTCTCTAGCGGACATATGCCGAATTCGTTCGATTTGTTTCATCTTAAACCTTCCTCTGGGCCGCGCGGAGAAGGCAACCCAACTTACGAGCCCGAGCCGACCGGCGCGCGCTTGGGCGAGGCTGTCGAGCCGCTTTGTATTTCAACGGCACGCACCCGGCTTTGGACCTCGGGACGGACCAGGTCGATATGCAGGAGGCCGTTATCGAGCCAAGCGCCGTTCACTTCGATACCTTCGGCGAGAACAAACGAACGCTGGAACTGACGCGCCGCGATGCCGCGGTGAAGGTAGACGCGCTCCGTGTCGTCGGTTTGCTTGCCCCGGACGACGAGTTGGTTGTCCTCGACCGTTATGCTGAGGTCGCTCATCAGGAAGCCAGCCACCGCGAGGGTAATCCGCAGGGCGTTCTCCCCGAGCTGCTCGATATTGTAAGGCGGATATCCGTCTGAGGAAATCTTGCTGACCCGGTCGAGCGCCCGCTCGAAATGGTCGAACCCCAACAGCAGGGGCGAGTTGAACAGCGTCAGTCGCGACATGCATCCTTCTCCTCTTCGCTGAGCGAGAGTCCGCGACCGGCCCGCGCGCGGCGCGCGGTCGCACACCGTGCATCTGCTCGAAGATATTTGGGACCAGCTGGACCGACAATCAAGCGACCGGGCCGGCCGCACAGGGTCCCCATGGGACTCCTTTATTTGAGGGTGGGAGCGGCGTGTGAAATAGTGCGGCAATCAACTGCGATATTGACATCGAGGTGCTTCCGCCCCTCTATGCGGGCCCCTATATCAATTATAACACTCCTGTCCTCGGGGCATTTGAACGGGCGGTACGATGTCGAGACGGCTGCTGAACTGGCGCATCCTCCTGGCGCTTTTCTTTAGCGTGAACCTCGCGCTTGCACCCGCAATAGCTGAGGCGCGGGCCGGCAGCTCGTCTGGCGGCTCCTCCTCGAGCATGGGCAGCCGCGGATCGCGTACCTACGAGAACAACGGCGCCCAACCGCTGAGCCGCAGCGTGACCCCGCTACCCGCAACGCCGCGGCCACCCGGGCTCGCCCCGGCGATGCCGTCTCCCGCCTACGGAGGCGGCAGCTTCTTTCAGCGGCATCCGTTTCTGACCGGGCTCGCCGGCGGGTTCATCGGTTCTTGGTTGTTCGGTCACAGCGGCTACGCCGCGGAAGGCGACGGCGGGTCGTCGGGGTCGATGCTCGGCATGCTGCTGCAGATTCTGATCATCGGCCTGTTGATCTATTTCGCGGTGCGGCTGTTCCGCGGCTGGGCATCCTCCGGCGGATCGCGCGGCGGCGGCGGCGCCGGCTGGCCGCCGCGTTCAGCGGGGGCGGCGGCGGCACCCGTACGGCGCGACCGGGGGCGCGACATCAACGTCGCCGACGACGACCTCGAGATCTTCCAGAAGATTCATGCGGCGGTTCAGGAAGCCTGGAGCGAGGGCGATCTGGGGAAAATGCGCGGTCTGATGACGCCGGAAATGCTGAGCTATTTCTCGGAAGAGCTGACACGCAATGCGAGCCAGGGGGTGCGCAACGTCGTCTCCAATGTGCTGCTGGTCAAGGGCGATTTGACCGAAAGCTGGGAGGAAGGCGATTTGCAATACGCCACCGCTCATCTGAGGTGGCGTGCGAACGACTACGTCGTGCGGTCCGGACGCTCGCCGGGCGACGCGGATTATCTCGTCAGCGGCGACCCCCGCACGCCGGTCGAGGCCGAGGAGATGTGGACCTTTGTTCGTCGCCGCGGCGGCGACTGGCTGCTGTCGGCGATCCAGCAGATCTGATCCCGGCCCGTTCGGCAGGATCATCGCCGGAGGCCGCCGCCGCGCGTCTTGCGGTGCTACGGCCAGGCCGCCAACGGCGGCAGCGACATCAATATGGCTTCGGGGTTGCCGCCGGTCTTTAGCCCGAATGCGGTCCCTCGGTCGTAGAGCAGATTGAACTCGACGTAACGGCCGCGGCGGACGAGCTGATATTGCCGCTGCTCTTCCGTCCAGGGAAGCCGCATTCGCGGCCGTACGATCGCCGGAAACACCGCGAGGAAAGCCTCGCCGGCCGCGCGAAGAAAGGCAAAGTCGCGGTCCCAATCGCCGCTGTCGAGATAATCGAAAAAGATCCCGCCGATCCCGCGCGGCTCGTCTCGGTGCTTGATAAAAAAGTACTCGTCGCACCAGGCCTTGAAGCGGGAATAGCACTCGCCATCGTAGGTGGCGCAGGCGGCGGCGAGGCCGGCATGAAAATCCTCGGCCGCCGCCGCGTCGGGATAGATCGGCGTGAGATCGGCGCCGCCGCCGAACCAGGCCTTGCCGGTGACGATGTGCCGAGTGTTCATATGCGCGGCCGGAACGAGCGGCGAGCGCATGTGAGCGACCAGCGAGATGCCGCTCGCCCAGAAGCGCGGATCTTCCGAAGCTCCAGGAATGTCCTTGCGGAACTCGGGCGAGAACTCGCCCGACACGGTCGATATGTTGACCCCGACCTTTTCGAAGACCTGCCCGCGCAGGACCGAGATCGTCCCGCCTCCACCCCCCGGCCGCTGCCATTCGCGGCGCTCGAAGCGACCGGGGGGACCCAGCTCGGGGCGCTCGCCGGCCATCTCAACCTCGATCGCCTCGAACGCCGTACACAGCCGGTCGCGCAGCTCGACAAACCAGGCGTCGGCGCGGGCGCAACGGTCGGGATCGGGCGGAAATGCAGCAGTATCTTCGTTCATGACGCTGGGAACAGTCCAGTTTGGCGCAGTGCCTCCGCCAGCGCGACCGCGCCGGCCACGGCAACGTTGAGCGATCGTGCGGGACGCCGCAAGGGGATGACGACTCGCGCACAAGCGGCCCGATGCACCGCTTCGGGAACACCGGCACTCTCCCGGCCGAGCAAAATAGTGTCGTCGCCGGCGAACGCAAAACAATGCAGCGCGATGCTCCCCGACGTCGTCATCAGGATCAGTCGCGACCGTGGCGAGCGGTCGGCGAGAAAAGCCCTCCACGAGGGGTGCCGGCGAACCGCAAGGTTTGCTGCGTAATCGAGGACCGTGCGCTTGAGCCGCCGGTCGTCGAGCAGGAACCCGCAAGGTTCGATCAAATCGACCTCGACCCCAAAGCAAGCAGCGAGCCGCAACAGGGCACCGGTATTTTGCGGAATGTCCGGCTCGAACAGGGCGAGGCGCAAACAACCTCCAAGGCAGGGTTCTCAAGCGCGGTTGAGCGCAGTATACTCACGCTCGTCTATACTCGCGTTGCTGCCGATTTATGCGGCAGTCTGTCGCATAGTTCGCTCTTCTCAACAGTATAGCCTGCGGCAGCAGCCGCGCCGGACCAACGGCCGCGGCATACAGAGGTTTGAATGGCCGATCTGGCGCACCAGAACGTGACCGGGGCCCATCCTGGCGAGACACGTCGCGATTTTTTGATCCTCACCGCCACCGCAATCGGCGGCGTTGGCGTCGCCGCGGCGATCTGGCCATTCATCGGCAGCCTGAACCCGGCACGCGACACTTTGGCCCTATCCACCACGGAGGTCGATCTCGCGCCAGTGCAGGTCGGCCAACGACTGACCGTGGCCTGGCGAGGCAAGCCCGTATTTATCGATCACCGTACACCAGAGGAGATCAAGACGGCGGGAAACGTCAACGTTTCCGACCTGCGCGATCCGCAACCCGATTCGGCGCGGGTCAAAAAACCGGAATGGCTGGTGATCATCGGCGTCTGCACGCATCTCGGCTGCATCCCGCTCGGCCAAAAAACCGGCGATGATCGTGGCCCGTACGGCGGCTGGTTTTGCCCCTGCCACGGCTCGATCTATGACACCTCCGGGCGGATCCGGCAGGGCCCGGCGCCGCTCAACCTCGCCGTGCCGCCATACGAGTTCACCGGCGACACCACCATCAAGATCGGCTAGGAGAGCGCCATGGCCGACACCCGCCCCGGCGCGGCGAGCCGGGTCATCCGATGGATCGACCACCGGCTGCCATTTGTCGCGATGCTGCAGCACGAGCTGTACGAGTATCCGACCCCACGCAATCTCAGCTATTGGTGGAACTTCGGCTCGCTCGCTGGGATCATGCTGGTGGTGATGATCGTCACCGGCATCTTTCTTGCCATGCAATACACGCCGCACGCCGAGTACGCCTTCGACTCGGTCGAGCGGATCATGCGCGATGTCGATTACGGCTGGATGCTGCGCTACGCCCATATGAACGGGGCGTCGATGTTTTTCGCCATCGTCTACATACATTTGTTTCGCGGACTTTACTATGGTTCCTATAAGCAGCCGCGCGAACTGTTGTGGATTCTCGGTGTCATCATCCTGATACTGATGATAATGACCGCCTTCATGGGCTATGTGCTGCCCTGGGGACAAATGAGCTATTGGGCCGCGACCGTGATCACCAACCTGTTCTCGGCGATTCCGGTCATAGGACAGACCATCGTTACGTTCCTATGGGGCGGTTTTACGGTTGGGAACCCGACACTGAACCGCTTTTACGCGCTGCACTACCTGCTGCCCTTCATTATCGTCGCGGTTGTGCTGTTACACCTGATCGCCCTGCACCGCTTCGGCTCCAACAACCCTCTTGGGATCGATATGAAGGGACCGCAGGACACCCTGCCGTTCCACCCCTATTTTACGATCAAGGATTTGTTTGGCTTGGTTGTGTTCCTTATGGTTTATTCATTCTTTGTCTTTTATGCGCCGAACTTTCTCGGAAGCACCGAGAATTATATTCCGGCGAACCCGATGCAGACACCGAACCATATCGTGCCGGAATGGTACCTCTTGCCCTATTACGCGATCTTGCGTTCGGTGCCGAACAAGCTGTTGGGCGTCATCTTGGCGTTCGGGTCGATTTTTCTTCTATTCCTCGTGCCGTGGCTCGACACCTCACCGGTGCGCAGCGCCCGATTCCGGCCGATCTATAAATGGGTCTTTTGGCTCTTGGTGATCGATGTCATCGCGCTCGGCTGGGTCGGGTTCAACCCGCCCGAGGGACTCGTCGTGACCGTCGGCCAAGTCGCGACGCTCTACTACTTTGTCCACTTTTTGATCCTGTTCCCGCTGCTCGGCAAGCTGGAGCGGCCCCGACCGCTGCCCCTGAGCATAAGCAGCGCGGTGCTCCAGGACGGCGGGGCGCAGCTCGGCCGCGCCGGGGCGCCGATGGCGAACCCCTGAAATGCTGAAGCGTCTTGTCGTCGCCGCGGCGCTGAGCGCCATGATATTTGTCCCGGCGCTGAGCTCTCGCGCCGCTGATGAGACCCCGCCTCTGCCGCACCAGCAATGGTCTTTCGACGGCGTCTTCGGCACCTACGATCGGGCCTCCGCGCAGCGCGGCTTTCAGGTCTACAAGGAGGTCTGTTCCGCTTGCCACCCGGTCAAGCACCTCTATTTCCGCGATCTTGCCGATCTCGGATACAACGAAGACGAGGTCAAGGCGATCGCCTCGACCTACGAGGTCACCGACGGACCAAACGACCAGGGCCAGATGTACCAGCGGCCGGCCCGGCCCTCCGATCCGATACCGGGTCCGTTTCCAAACGATCTGGCCGCGCGCGCTGCGAATAACGGTGCCTTGCCTCCGGATTTGTCGATGATCGTCAAGGCGCGCGAAGGCGGGCCCGATTACGTATATGGGCTGTTGACCGGCTATAAGGATGCCCCGGCCGGCTTCAACCTGCTGCCTGGGATGTACTACGACGAATACTTCGCCGGGCACCAGATCGCGATGCCGCCGCCGCTCAGCGACAACGCCGTGACCTTTGCCGACGGCACGTCGGCCACCGTGCCGCAAATGGCGCACGACGTGGTCACCTTCCTGGCCTGGGCCGCGGAACCCAACCTCGAACCCCGACATCGTACCGGGTTCAAGGTGTTGCTGTTCCTCGTGATCGCTGCCGGGGTGTTCTACGCGACGAAGCGCAAGATCTGGGCCACCGTCCACTGAACCGCGTATGACCCGGCCCGTCATCGGAATTATCGGCGGCAGCGGGATCGACCAGATCGACGGGCTGCGTGACGTCGAGTGGCGGCCGGTGGAATCCTCCTTCGGCCCGACTTCGGACGAATTCTGTTTCGGATCACTCGACGGTCAGCCCGTCGTGTTTGTTCCACGCCACGGGCGCGGGCACGTGCTGCCGCCTTCGGAGATCAATTTCCGCGCCAATATCGATGCGCTGAAGCGCTGCGGTGTAACCGATATCGTATCATTGTCGGCGGTTGGCAGCTTGCGCGAGGACTTTGTTCCCGGTGATTTCGTCGTCGTCGACCAGTTTATCGACCGGACCTTCGCGAGGGCGAAGAGCTTTTTCGAAAGGGGCTGTGTGGCCCATGTGTCGATGGCGCACCCGGTCTGCGGGCGGATCGGCGACGCGCTGGTCGCGGCCGGGCCGGCTGCCGGCATGTCGCTGAAGCGCGGCGGCACCTATATCGTCATGGAGGGGCCGCAATTTTCGAGCCTTGCCGAAAGCGAACTCTACCGCTCCTGGCATTGCGACGTGATCGGAATGACCAACATGCCCGAGGCGAAGCTCGCCCGCGAGGCGGAGATCTGCTACGCGACCGTCGCGATGGTCACCGACTATGATTGTTGGCATCCCGAGCATGACGCGGTCACGGTCGACATGATCGTCGGGGTTCTGCTCGCCAATGCGGCAAAGGCCAAGGCGCTCGTCATGCAAGTGGTCCCGTCCTTGTCCGGACATGAGG
>Ga0209526_10002706_pt1 | contig 11974 bp, 9 predicted proteins | sample JacPinW_OM2H0_M1_FD_188566 | JGI IMG/M metagenome (GOLD analysis project Ga0209526, IMG submission 188566) | Forest soil microbial communities from Algoma, Ontario, Canada - Jack Pine, Ontario site 1_JW_OM2H0_M1 (SPAdes) (version 2) | ecosystem: Environmental > Terrestrial > Soil > Boreal...
AAGTGAAAGGAAAAAGCGAGCCGGTCGATATTTGCGCGCTTGTCGCCGCCCGAAAGGACGATGTCGATCTTGAGTTCTTGAAGTGGCTGAAAGTTTACGAGGAAGGGATCCGAAAATTTCGCGAACGCGATTTCACACAAGCGAAGATTTTGTTCTCGCGCTTTCTTGAATTTTATCCCGAGGACAACCTGGCCAAAATGTATCTTGACCGCGCGCTCGAGTACGAACAAGCGCCGCCCGGCGAAGCCTGGAACGCGGTGGAAATCTTCAAGAAGAAATAATTTCCCTCGTACAACGACCACAAAGGACACAAAAATTATTGAGATTGGGACCGTTATGTCTGTTGTGGCCTTCGTGTGAGAATGCTTCGGGGTGGCCAAACTCGCTAACGCGGCGTAAAGAAATCATGTGAAGGAATCGCCGCGAAATTTTCATTTTCTCGGGATTTGTGGGACGGCGATGGGCTCGGTGGCGGTGGCGTTGTCTGAACGCGGATTTAAGATCACCGGCTCGGACGAAAATATTTATCCGCCGATGTCGATCTTTCTGGCGGAGCGCGGCATTGCATTGAACGAAGGTTATCGCGCTGAAAACATTCCGGCCGATGTCGATGTTGTCGTGATCGGCAACGTGATTAAGCGCGGCAATCCCGAAGTGGAAGCGGTTCTCAATCGCAAACTCTTTTATATCTCACTGCCGGAAGTTCTGAGAAACCATTTTCTGCGCGGCCGGCACAATCTCGTGGTTACCGGCACGCACGGAAAAACAACCACGACTGCATTGCTTGCGTGGATCATGGAAAAGGCGGGGCGCAAACCCGCCTATTTGATCGGCGGTCTACCGAAAAATCTCGGGCAAGGCGCGCGCTTGAACGACTCCAAATTCTTCGTGATCGAAGGCGATGAATACGACACCGCGTTCTTCGATAAGCGCTCGAAGTTTCTACATTACCTGCCCGAACTGATCATCGTAAATAACATCGAGTTCGATCACGCCGATATCTTCAACAACATCGACGACATCAAGCTGAGCTTTCGCCGCTTACTCAACATCGTGCCGCAAAATGGGATGGCCTTGTTGAATGGCGACGACCGTAATTGTGTGGAAGTCGCCAAAGATTGCCTGGCCCAGATGATCGAGGTCGGTTTTTCAGAAAACTGCGCGCAACAGATTCGTGACGTGGCTTACTCGACGGACGGTTCGCGCTTTAAGCTCGGCGAAGACACGTTTGAGATTCCGCTCATTGGCGAATTTAATGTGCGCAACGCAGCGATGGCCGTGACCGCAGCGCGCTTCTATGACGTATCTAAAGCGAAGATCAACAATGCGCTGAAAACTTTTTCCGGTATCTCGCGCCGCCAGGAAGTGCGTGGCGAAGCGCGTGGCGTGAAAGTCATCGACGATTTTGGGCATCATCCGACTGCGATCGCGCAAACGCTGGCTGCGCTGCGTCATCGGTATCAAGGCCACCGTATTTGGGCTGTATTCGAGCCGCGGTCGAACACTACGCGCCGGGCTGTCTTTCAGGAAAGTTTGCCCGAGGCGCTGAAACTCGCCGACGGCGTGTTTATCTCGCAGGTAGCGAAAATTGAGCAGATTCCGGAAAGCGAGCGGTTGAATCCAGAGGCAGTTGTCGATCTCATCGCGCAATCAGGCCGGCCGGCTTTTTACGAAGAGAACGCGGATGCGATTGTCGAGCGAATCACGCCGCTTTTGCGGCCTAACGACATCGTCGCGGTTTTCAGCAACGGCGGATTCGACAACATTCATGAGAAATTGCTCTCGCGATTGAGATCGTAATCCGTGAATCGTCCCGTCGATGCAACGAGTGGCGATTTAATGCGGCGGCGGAGCCGTCGACGTGTGATCATAGACGATACGCCAACCGTCGTTCCTTAGGCGGAAGATTAAAGTGAAGCGCCCATGTGGCTGATCAGCTGCGCGTTTTAATTTCCAACTGCCGAGGACCACAGCGGAATCGCGGCTCAACGGCATAATTTCGAGATCGGAAAACGTCAGTATGCCCATCTTGGCGCGGTCGGAATATTTTTTTTTGTAACGATCGCGCACGGTTTGCCAACCGCGAGTGACCTTGTCTTCAGAAACAAAAGTTGCGGAGTCGGAGCGAGCGTAGCCGTTCATGAAGGCATCGATGTCGCCACGGTTCCAGGCAGTCTGTTGCGCTCCAATAACATGATGGATCTCGAATTGGATAATCGCATCTTGGCTGAGAGGGCCCTTCATTTCGCTCGCTTCTCCGAGAGTCGTGATCGAGCCAAGAATCGCTAGCGCTAAAACGATGAAGTCGAACTTGGACAGGCGCATAATCCGCTCAATCAAAGCCCATCATTTGCAAGATCGACAATTTACAACTATAGATTCGACATCGCGGCGTCCAATGTGAGAATTCCGTTTAGCGAGGCGGGCGAAGCAGATTGACGCGCCGCCTTCAATTTACTAGCATCCTAGGATCCTCCATTGCTCATTAAATAACTCCGTGCATCGATTTCTCTGCAGCGCGGGCATTTTCTTCGCGGCCATGGCCGGCGCCTTCGGCCAAGACGCGGAGAGCGCTGTTGCCTTGGCCACGGTGGCGCCCACTCCGGCGGCCACTGCTCCCGCTCCCCCTGGCGTGCCGAAAACAGTGAAGTTGCAATATCCAAACAGCGATGTGCAGGACGTGCTGCATTTATATGAGCAGCTCACCGGCGCGAAGCTCGTGATGGACAATTTTGTCCAAGGCAAAGTCAACATTTTCATTAGCAAAGACGTGCCGCGGGAGGAAGCGATCAGGATCATCGAGATCAATTTGCAAATGAATGGCTACTCCCTCGTCCCATCCGACAACGGCATTATAAAAGTGATCGGCACCGGAAAAAATCCGCGCACGGCAGGCGTGCCGATTGTTTCCGACGAATCGGAGATTCCGCCCGATGGTCACGTGATCAGCTATTTGTTCAAATTGCGCTTTGCCGATCCAGTGGAACTGCAGCAAGCGCTCGGCCAATACCTTTCGCCGCCCCAGCCGTACACGTCCTTTCTGGCGCTGCCCAAATCTGGCAGCCTGCTGATCACGGAAAACTCCAGCGTCATCCGCACGCTCGCGCGCATCATCGACCAGGTGGACATCCCGCCTGCCGAAGTGGTGAGCGAGTTCATTAAACTGGAGCGCGCAGACGCGAGCAAGGTGGTGGACATGCTGAAGGATGTTTTTGAAAAGGGCGATAAAACTGGGCAGCCCGGGCAGCCTGGGCAGCCGGGATATGGCGGTGTGCGCAATGTGCGGTCGCCCGGGAACGTGCCGCAGCCAATTGGTGCCGAAGGCGACGTCACCACATTGGGTGCGCTGACAGCCCTCACGGAAGAATCCGTCGTCGTGGGGAAAATCAAGCTCACGTGTGATGTGCGCACAAACCGTATCCACGTAGTGACGCGGCCGATCAACATGCCGTTTGTCCGCAAATTAATCGCAGAATTCGACGCCAACGTTGAGTTCGCCAAACCGGTCACGCGGCCATTGCGATATATCTCCGCCGGTGACGCGCTCCCGGTTTTGGTTCAAGCGCTTACTGAACCAGGAACACCAGGACAGGGCGGAGCAGAGGGCGCCGCGCCGGGTGCTACCCCAGGTGCGACGCCGCGCCGCGCGACGCCGACGGCTGGCGCCAATCAATACGGAGCCAGCGGGACGTCAACCACCGGGAGCGATAGTACCATAAACATTTCCGAAGAACTCCAGACCCAGCCAGTCGATACGACGCCAAAAGCTGTGACTGTTGGGAACGCCAAGATCATCGCCGATCAACGGGCGAACGCGATCATCGTTCTCGGCAACCGCGAAGTCGTGGTGAAGGTCACAAAGATTCTCGACGAGATGGACGTGAGCGCGCCGCAGGTATCGCTGAGCACAGTGATCGGAGAGCTCACACTCAACAACAACGAAGAATTCGGGGTCGATTACTTTGCCAAGTACAAAAACAAATTTGTTGGCATTTCGCGAAACACCGGAGCGCCGATACCAAATCCCACCGCATCTGCATCGCCGGGCGGCAGTCCTGTGATCACGGCGGGAGTGGTTGATCCGGCCGGCCTGGTGAATTTTGGAAACGCGCTTCAGCAAGTAGCGAGCGGCACGAACCTCTACATCGCGGCCGGGAATTATCTCGCGGCCATTGTTCATGTGTTGGAATCGACAGATAACTTCAGAATCATCTCGCGTCCGACGGTCTTTACCAGCAACAACAAGAAGGCGATTATTGCATCAGGCCAGGAGATCCCGGTCCCTGTTAATACTTTGAGCAACGCAAACGTCGTTGGCAACGTCGCTGCAGTGCAATCGAGTATCGAATTTAAAAAAGTGGCCCTCCAACTCGAGGTCGTACCATTGATCAATTCCGAGAAGGAAGTGTCGCTCGACATTTTGCAGAAGATCGACAGCGTGGTTCCTGGCAGCAATGTCAATATTGGCGGCAATTCGGTGCCGACTATTGCCACCCGTTATATCCGCTCGAACGTCACCGCGCGCAACGGCTCCACGATCGTCCTCGGCGGGTTAATTCAGGACAATAAAGGCAAGAGCTATAACGGCATTCTATATCTTGACCGCATCCCGTTGCTCGGCCATCTGTTTCGTAGCACGTCGAATACTAGGATGCGAACGGAGTTGATTATCTTGATGTGCCCGGAAGTCAGCCTGACGCAACTCGACCTTTATCGATTACGCATGAAAAACGAAAACCGCACGCACTTCGGACCAGAAATTGATCAAAGTGCTTGTCCTGATTGTCCATCGCCTGTTGGAGAAGAGAAACAGCTACCCGCCCGCGCGGAAGAGGAAAAGCAAGTGCTCCCGATAGATCTGCCGCCGGACAAAACCCATTGACCCTATGAATACGTTTACCATCAAACTGTCGATCATTGTTCTGTTAGCCTTTGGATGGATCGCCGTTAATGCGCAAACGACGGACGATAGAGATGCTCTGTTTCACTCCACCGATTCGCTGGCGCCGCGCGACGATTTGGGGTTACTGCACCAAGTACCTGCACCGAACGCGACCGATTTTGAGCCTCGCTATCACTGGCGTCCGCTATATTGGTTGGAGGGAAAAAAAGACCTGATCAAACAGCCGGCTTACATTGGCGCGGTGCAGCGCGATTTGCGTCGGCTTAGTTACTACTGTGGCCCGATCGACGGCGTATTTTCGGACGAAGTGAGCGACGCGATCGCGCGGCTTCAGAAGAACTACTCCATGCGTGTAACCGGCACGCTCACGATTCCCGTGCGTCGCGCATTGCATTTGCCCTAACGAATGGCTTCTGTGGGTAAAAGGAAAGTGGTCTCGCCGAACGACAACGTGATGGATCGCCCCCGGAGCAGCCGATCCACCTTATCGCAATTATGAACCCGACGGTCAGCCAGTCAGTTGTCGATCTTTTGCTCGCTAGCGGCGTGCCGTCACGTGACGAAGCCGCGCAGCTTGCTCAAAATCTCAACGGCGGGTCATGGGTTGGACAAGTGCTCGACTCGGGCAAGGTGGACGAGAACAGATTTCTCGGCGCAATCGGCCAGTTCTTCAAAGTGCCGGTGATTTCGCTCGATCCAAAGAAGATCGATCGCGAGACATTGTCGATTTTGCCGAGCCGTTTTGTTTTTCAACACCACATTCTCCCGATTGAAGTGAAGGAGAACTCGGTCGTGCTTGCGACTTACGATTTGTTCAACTCGATTGGTCGCCAGCTGGTCGGTCAGCTTTTGAAAAAGCCGGCCGAATGGGTGCTGGTGCCGCGCGCGCAACTTCTTCGCGCAATGAAAACCCTTTACGGCGTCGGCGCGGAAACATTCGATGAAATCCTCAAAACCAATCGCGCTTTCGAAGTTTTTCAGGACTCGGAAACGGCCATTGAGCTGAATGCGGACGACCCCGAAGCTTCCGTGGTAAAATTCGTGAACCAGATCATTCGCGAAGCGATCGTCGAGCGCGCAACCGATATTCACGTTGAACCGCTCGAAAACGATTTGCGCATTCGCTATCGGATCGATGGCATTTTGCACGAAGTCGCAGTCCCGCCGCAATTGCGCGTGTTGCAATCGGCTATCATTTCGCGTCTGAAAGTCATGGCGCACATGGATATCGCCGAGCGGCGTTTGCCGCAGGATGGCCGCATGAACTTGCACGCGATCAATCAGGAAATCGACGTCCGCGTTTCGACTATTCCGACCGTGAACGGCGAATCGATTAGCCTGCGTTTGCTCAGTCGCGGCAATCAACAATTCGGTTTCGACCGTCTCGATCTAAGTAAACAGCAAGAGGAAGTTATTCGGCATCTGCTGGCGCAACCAAACGGAATTATTTTGCTAACGGGCCCGACCGGCTGCGGAAAATCGACTTCGCTCTATTGCTTCCTCACCAGCATCAATTCGGTGCAGCGACGCATCATCACCATCGAGGAGCCGGTGGAGTATCGCCTACCCGGCGTTCTGCAGATGGATGTGAAACCGGAAATCGATTTCACATTCGCACGGGGCCTGCGTCACATTTTGCGGCAGGACCCGAACGTCGTAATGGTCGGTGAAATTCGCGACATCGAGACCGCAGACATTGCCATTCGCGCGGCCATGACTGGTCACCTCGTTTTCAGCACGCTGCACACCAATGATGCCGTTGGCGGCATCACCCGTTTGCTCGACATGGATGTGGAGCCATTCCTGCTCGCGTCGGTGGTGAAGTCCTTCATCGCGCAGCGGCTTGTGCGAACCATCTGTCCGGAATGCGCGGAAGAAGTTGACTACCCGCCGGATTACCTGGCTGAGATCGGTTTTCCGGTCAGAGAGCTCGGCACGAGATTTCTTCGTGGTGGAGGTTGCGAGCATTGCCGACAAACCGGCTACCAGGGCCGAGCTGCGATCTACGAGATCTGCGTCGTGACCGAGCCACTCAGAAAATTGATTATGCGAAAACGCGATGGCGGCGAACTCAAACAATGTGCCATCTCTGAGGGCATGATTACGCTGCGGCACGACGGCTGGCGCCGCGTCGCGCAAGGCCGAACGACGATCGAAGAAGTCGTTCGCGTTACCCAAACCGATGAAGTGATGGCCGAAACCACCGAAGATGCCGAACCGGTGGTGGCCGCGGGGGGTTCATAAGAACCGACGAGCGTTTAGTCCGGCAACAACCTCGTGCCGGGGTCGTTGCAATCAGCAAAGCGCTGTTATCCTCGCCATCTGCGCGGCTCGGGATGACAAGTAGTTAGCTTGCACCGCGCAATTCGCGGATCGCTTTCGTGTAATCTTTTGCGTGGAAGATGGATGTGCCGGCGACGAGGACGTTGGCGCCATTTTCGATTGAGATGCGGGCGGTCTCGGCGTTGATGCCGCCATCCACCTCGATGTCGATCTTGCGCTCGCGTGACTTATTCCAATCGGCGGCGCGTTTTACTTTCTCCATTTGATCGGCGCGGAACGATTGGCCGCCGAAACCGGGGTGGACGGTCATGACGAGCAACATGTCGATGGTACCTAGGAATGGCTCGACGAGTTCAAACTGCGTTTCCGGATTCAGAGTCAAACCGACATGACAACCCGCTTCGCGAATTTGGCGTAAAGTTTTTGCAACATCGTGTTTCGCTTCCGGCTCGACGTGAACGGTGATCGAATTCGCGCCGGCTTCGACAAATCGCGGGACGTAATGATCGGCGTGTTCGATCATTAGATGCACATCGAGCGGAAGCGTTGTTAGCTTGCGCACAAAATCGACAATCGCAGGCCCGAAGGAAATGTTATCGACGAAATGCCCATCCATGATGTCGCAGTGGATCCAGTTTGCACCAGCTTGTTCAATGCGATTAACTTCATCAGCGAGATTCGAAAAATTGGCGGCGAGGATGGAGGGTGCGACGATAATTTCTCCCACGGAGAGATGGAGTAACGGAGTAATGGAGGAATGGCAAGACCCCATCACCCACAGAATAAGCGCTTGACGAGGCAACTCCCTGTTTCACATTACGGCGGCATTTCAGCCGGTTAGAATCGCGCGATGAGGAGCACGGTTTTTGCTAGGAAGATCGACGGCGGCGTTTCCAAGCGGACTGGAGGGCTAAAACCTAATGTTTAACGGACTTTTCGGCTGGCTTTCCAGCGACATCGGCATCGACCTCGGAACGGCGAATACGCTGGTTTATGTAAAGGACCAGGGAATAGTTTTGCGCGAGCCATCGGTTGTGGCTGTGCAAGCCGGCACCAACAAGGTGCTTGCGGTAGGGGATGAAGCGAAGCGCATGCTCGGCCGCACGCCTTCAAATATTGTGGCGGTGCGCCCGTTGAAAGATGGCGTGATCGCAGATTTCGAAGTGACCGAAGCGATGTTGCGTCACTTCATTGCCAAAGTGCACAACCGTCGCGTGCGTGCGCGACCGCGTGTGGTCATCGCGGTTCCGTCGGGAATCACGGAAGTGGAAAAGCGGGCGGTGCGCGAATCGGCCACACATGCTGGCGCTCGTGAAGTTTATCTGATTGAAGAACCGATGGCGGCGGCGATCGGGGTCGGCCTTCCAGTGCAGGATCCAGCGGGGAACATGATCATCGACATTGGCGGCGGCACGACGGAGGTCGCGTTGATTTCGCTTTCTGGAATTGTTTTCAGCCGGAGCGTGCGCGTGGCGGGCGACGAGCTGGATGAAGCCATCGTGCAATACATGAAGCGCGCCTACAACCTGATGGTCGGTGAACGCACAGCGGAGGAAATTAAAATCAAGATTGGCTCGGCTTATCCGACTGAAAAAGAGACAAGTGTGGAAGTGAAGGGGCGTGATCTCGTGGCGGGTTTGCCGAAAACGTTGATGATTACGTCGCAGGAGGTGCGCGAAGCCTTGCTCGAGCCGATCTCAACAATTGTCGATTCGGTGCGCATCACCCTGGAACGTTGCCCGCCGGAATTGTCGGCCGATCTCGTCGATCGCGGGCTCGTGCTGGCGGGGGGGGGCGCGCTGTTGCGGGGCTTCGACAAACTTTTGAGCGAGGAAACTGGTTTGCCTGTCCATGTTGCGGAAGATCCGCTAAGCGCGGTGGCGGAAGGAACAGGCAAATGCCTCAATGAACTTAAATTTTTGCGTCAAGTGGCCGCGGCCGATCGCCAGTGGCGCTAACGATTTCGGATCGCTGATTTCGAATCGCGGAAAGGTTTCTTATCCGCAGTTGATGCCGATCGTTTTCTCTCCGCGATTCGTAATCGTCAATCCGCGATCGGAATGAGTCGCACGAGCATCATCGCGCTGCTGATTTTCGGCGCCATTCTCGGATATTTTCTCAGTTTCGGAACAGACACGACGCGGAAATTTCAATCCACTGTTTATCAGTGGCTGGCACCGCTCTTTTCCACAGGCTCCGGGTTGAAAAAACAAATCACGACGGTGAGTACGCAGTTGAAATCGCTGCAAGAACTGGAGAGCCAGAACTCTGGGTTGCAGGTGGAGAACCGGCAGTTGCGCGCGACCAATCAGGCATTGCGAGATGTGGAACACGAGGTCAATCGTTTGCGACACGCCCTTAACTATCGTGAACGCTCGGTTTTTAAATTGGTGCCGGCGGAAATTGTCACACGCGATTCGTCCACTTGGTGGCACACGGTCACGATTAATCGTGGCAAAGAGGACAAGATCGACACTGATATGCCGGTCGTGACCGATGAAGGCTTGGTGGGAAAAACGACGACCGTGAGCAATACCATCTCGGTCGTGCTCCTGGTGACGGATGAGAATTGCAAAGTAGCGGCTTCGGTGGAGGGGACACGCGAGCAGGGAATTGCTTCTGGCGAACGCGTTTCGGGCGCGGTGGCGCCGCTACTGAATCTGAATTTCCTATCGAAGCAGGCAAACCTTCAACCGGGGCAAAAAGCTTATACCTCAGGCGTTGGCGGTGTGTTTCCGTCGGGTTTGCTGATTGGGACGGTGAAAAGCTTTGCTGTTCGCGAATTGGATGGCCAAGCCAAGCTCACGCCGGCCGTCGATCTGTCGCACTTAGAAGACGTGTTTGTGGTGACTGGGAGAAAATGATTTTCTTTTTTATTTTGCTGGCGCTGGTGGTCGGGGCGCAGATTGCGGAGTTTTACATTCCGCCGATCGACTGGATGTGCAACGCGCACATTTACATCGTGCCGGTGATTGTTTTTTACGGAGCAATGGCGCTGCCATTTCCATTGATGCTGGCGCTCGTATTGTTTGCCGGCATGCTCCTTGACTCACTCACCGTGCAGGTGATCGGCTCGAAGGTTGAAATTTCGATGGGATGGTCAATACTTCTCTACGCAGTGCTGGCGGGAATTATGCATGGCTTAAGGCCGCTCTTTATCCGCGGCCGCTGGGAAGTGCATTGTATTTTGAGCGGCATATGCACGTCAGCAATTATTTTGGCGCAATATCTTATGATCACATTTCGTCGCGGATCGGTTTTCTTTTCGCGAGAAGTCTGGTGGCAAATCGGCGGACCGGGATTGATGGCCATGCTGATGGCACCGCTGATCTTTTGGACGTTGCAAGGGGTCGCGCGCCTCACGCGCTATCCGTATTTGCCGGAACGGGGCCATTTTGAATGAACCGTCGGCCACTTAGCCCGCGTCTGCGGATTCAATTTTTGGGGGTGCTCATGTTGCTGGGAATGGGCGCACTCGGCCTTCGGCTCTGGTGGATCCAGGTGGCGCATGGCGCAGAATGGACGGCGCAGATTCGCGGCAGCTCGCGAGCCACCGTCCGTATTCCTTCCGTACGCGGCGAGATTCGCGACCGCAACGGGCTGACGCTTGTCCAAAACCGTGCGAGCTACGAGGTGGATTTTTATTTACCCGAAATGGTGAAGGGCTATCGCGAGCGTTTTGGCTCTCCGCCGGTGTCCGAGCACCGGGCAATTATCAACGGCATGCCGAAAGACGTGAAGGAGCCCGACATTATCAGGATCGTTAACGACGGAGTAGTGCCGCGCCTGAACGATCTCGATCTGGCCCGCGATTACAACGCTGGCCAATTGCAACGCCATTATCGCAACGAAACCGAGGTGCCGTATTCTTACATTAAGGACATCGATTTCCCGACGATGGCAAAATTTTCCGAACACGACGTCGGATTGCCGGGAGTGGACATCGCGATCAAACCGGTGCGCTCGTACGTTTACGGCGCGCTGGCGGCGCACTTGTTAGGGTATGTCGGTCCGCCGGACGATACGAACAAGGAAGAGGCCAGCAAGTACACATTTTATCAGGGGGACGTGGAGGGCAAATCGAACGTCGAAAAGGCGATGGACGATTATCTGCGCGGTCAGCCGGGCGTGCGTTATCTGCGGCGCAATGCCAAGGGCGTGATCGACGGTGTGCTGCGCGAAGATCCGCCGAAACAAGGCGCGAATGTTTTTCTGACGGTCGATGCACGGATTCAAGCGATCGCGGACGAAGCTTTGCGGGCGGTGAGCCGGGCCGGAGCGGTAGTTGTCGATCCAAACAACGGGAATATTCTGGCGATGGCGTCGGTGCCGTCATTTGATCCCAATGCATTCATTCCGAGCATCAAAGCCAAAGATTGGCAGGCCTTGCGTAAAGATGAAGGCGATCCGCTGGTTAACCGGGCGATGAGCGCGCTGCCGCCGGGTTCGACATTCAAGTTGATCACGTCATTTGCCGGTCTGCGAAAGAACCTCGCGAACGCGAAATACAATTGCGGCGGCGGTGTGAGTTACGGCGATCACTTTTTCCGATGCTGGGTAGCCGAAAAACATTACACGCACGGAACCATCGGACTCGCCGATGCAATCAAGGTTTCATGCGACTCGTTTTTCTACCAGTACGGAAACGCGGCTGGCATTCAGTCGATTGACGCCGTTGGCAAGATGTTGGGAATCGGCGAAGAATCGGGCCTGCAACTGTCAGGTGAACAAACCGGCAATATGCCGGGGCCTGAGTGGATGCAAATTCACCATCCGCAGGAGAGGTGG
>Ga0209526_10002707_pt1 | contig 11970 bp, 12 predicted proteins | sample JacPinW_OM2H0_M1_FD_188566 | JGI IMG/M metagenome (GOLD analysis project Ga0209526, IMG submission 188566) | Forest soil microbial communities from Algoma, Ontario, Canada - Jack Pine, Ontario site 1_JW_OM2H0_M1 (SPAdes) (version 2) | ecosystem: Environmental > Terrestrial > Soil > Boreal...
CGCCCTTCATCAGGTCCAGAAGGTTGGTGCCGGCGGCCAGATAGGCGGCGCCAGGTTCCGAGGCGGCCGCGACGGCCTCCGAAATCGTCGGCGGCCGGAAGTAATCGAAGGTCTTCATGCGGCACGCTTCCGGTCGAGTTCGGCAAGTCCTCTCTGTGCCTCCAGCACCGCGTCCGTGATCCCGGCATAGGCACCGCACCGGCAGAGATTTCCGCTCATGCCTTCGCGCACGCGCTCGGGATCGTCGCCGGCCTGACCTTCCTGGATCAGGCCGATCGCGCTCATGATCTGGCCTGGCGTGCAGAACCCGCACTGAAAGCCGTCATGTGCGATAAAGGCGGCCTGGACGGGATGGAGCGCGTCACCTTGCGCCACGCCCTCGATCGTGAGGACATTTGCACCGTCGTAACTGACCGCGAGGGCAAGGCACGAATTGATGCGTCGCCCATCGACGAGGACCGTGCACGCGCCGCACTGTCCGCGGTCGCAGCCCTTCTTGGTCCCGGTCAGGTCGAGGCGTTCGCGAAGGAGATCGAGGAGCGTGACCCGCGGGTCGTCCAATGCGACCTTCCGCGCCACGCCGTTCACGGTAAGCGAAATTGATAAGCTCATGCGGTGCTCCGATGAGTGCTATCGTCAGACGAGGTTTCAGCCACGATCCGACCTATGCGGCGCGGGTCTGGACACCGTGGCATCGCACGAGCGTTGCCCCGGGGAATTCCCACGCCTACGTGGTTTCAAACGCCGGCGGCGCGTGGTTGATGCGACCGCTCCGCTTTGGTGCCGACCTCGGGCTAAATACGGAGGATGCCTCCGTTTTCAAGGGACCGTGACGAACAATACGGGAGATCATTCGAGCAAGACCGCGAGGAGGCCGCGCGTTGATGCGGTTCGCAATCGCGAGCGCGTGCTCGAGGCGGCGAAAGCGGTGTTCAGCGCCGGTGGCCCGGACGCGAGCCTCGAGGCCGTGGCGCGGCGTGCCGGCGTTGGCATCGGCACGCTGTACCGGCATTTCCCGACCCGCGAGGCCTTATTCGAGGCCGTCTATCGCCGCGAAGTGGAGCATCTCGCCGATCTCGCCGAGCAGTTGAAGGCAGAAGTGGCGCCGGCCGAAGCCTTGCGCCGCTGGCTGCGCTCGAATGTGGAGTTCGTCGCCACGAAAAAGGGCATGTCGGCAGCGCTCGCGCTTGCTGCGCATAGCTCCTCGGAGCTTTACGCCTATACGTTCGATCGCCTGACCAAGGCCGTGGGAGCGCTGCTGGGCCGAGCTGCCGCGGCAGGCGAGATACGCGCCGATATCAGCCCCGAGGACCTCCTGCGTGCATTCGTGGGCATGTGCTACATGCACGACCAGCCCGGCTGGCAGGCGAGCGTGCTGCGCCTGGTCGACGTCTTCGTCGACGGTCTGTGCACGCAATCCAGCACGAAGCGCTCCTAAGCCGGCAGCGGTCTTCTGTGCCGGTCCGGTAAGCGAGGTTTACAATGCGCCCAGCATCTCGGAGCAGGTTGAGCTGTGAGCTGAACGGGGCTTTGTGGCCTTTGGGGTCCCTCAGGGCCGCAGCCTCATCAAGCGACGATCTCCGGCCGAGCGGCACAACCCGACCCACCGCCGGTCATCTGCCGGCTCCAAACGATAGGCCCAATTCGCACCCGTCGCGGCGCTAGACCGCGATGCTTTCGCGGCGTTATCGTGCGTCGGGTAGGCAGGAGTGTCGGATGGCCGATGCAGAAATCATTCCGGTCATCGATCTTGGGCCTTATTTGGCCGGCGCTCCCGGGGCAATTGACCGCACCGCTGGAGAACTTCGGTTTGCGCTGACTGAGATCGGCTTCTACTTCATCGTCAATCACGGCGTGCCTTCAGAGCAGATACGCGAAGTTTTTCGGCAAGTCGCGCGTTTTCATGCGCAGCCGCTTGAAAAGAAGCTGGAGATCAAGCTCGACCAACACAATGTCGGCTACCTGCGGATGAAGGGCGATACGCTGCGCACCTCGACCGTCGAGACCGTCACCAAGCCAAATCTCAACGAAGCACTCTTTGTGGCGCGCGACCTGCCGAGCGACCATCCAGACATACTGGCCGGCCGGCGCTTCCGCAGCGCCAACCACTGGCCGTCCGCTTTGCCGGGCTTTCGCGACGTCATCGTGGACTATTGCGACGTGATGGAGCGGCTGGTGCGGAAGATGGTGCGCCTCTACGCCCGTGCGCTGGACCTGCCGGCAGAATATTTCGACCAACCATTCAAGGAGCCGCAATACAAATTGCGTATGACCCATTATCCGTACCAGGCCGGGACGCCAGACGACGAGTTCGGGATTGCTCCTCACACGGATACCAGTTTCCTCACGTTGCTTGCCCCCAACGACGTACCGGGTCTCTCAATCCGTACGCAAAGCGGGAAGTGGATCGCTGCGCCAGCCATTCCTGACGCCTTTGTCGTAAACGGAGGCCAGTTGCTGCAGCGCTGGACCAACGACTATTTCCTCGCCACGCCGCACCGCGCCGTCAACCGCTCGGGTGGTGAGCGTTACGCCCTCGCCTTTTTCTGCGACAGCAATATCGACTGGCCGGTGGCCGCCGTGCCGACCCGCGTCGGGCCAGACACGCCGCCGAAGTACCCCACGACCTACTACACCGACTACATGACCTGGTATCAGAAGCGGACCTACGATGTGTTCGGCACCCAGACCAAGGATGCCGCAGGATGAGTACGCGATCAGGTCTCAAGTCGAACTTCGACCCTCCTGTGAGCTTTAGCCGTGGCGGCTTTTAGCGGCTGCGCCGACTTTCGTTTAGGGCGAGGATCGACCCAAATGCGTCGTCCGGTTCTGGCGACCCGAACAGCGCCTCTTTGCCCCTTTCTCGCCATTGATCGTCGGCACCCGGTCGGCTCATGTGGGTGTAGAGCGGCCGATAGCCTCGCCGACTGTTTAGCGTAACACAATAAAACACATTGATGTTCTGTTAAGTTAACTTCCTCCACCGGTCAATCTTGTAATCATGATTGACACCCGCTCGACGACGTGGAGTAGTGGAACCTCGCGATGTCTCAATGTCGTCGCTTCGTGACGCGCTGAGGCTGCACGCCGCCGAAAGCGAGCCCAACATCGGAGGAGTCCAATCATGCCGCTGGATGTCGCCGTCGCCCCGACAACCCTCACCTCGACGCTCTATTACCTGAAACGCGGCACCGAAAAGCCGGCGAGCTATCGCATCGAACCGCCGCCCGGCGTGCCGCGTTGGAACGGCATCGAGGACCCGCACGACGTCACGATCGAGGACGCGCGCGGCCGTGAATCCGAGTTCACGCTCGACCGCAACGGCTTCGCCCTGGTCAAGGCGCCGACCGCGGTCGCCGACTTCTATTCGCCCGAGGAGATCAAGCGCGTCTACTACCCGGAAGTCGAACGCCTGCTGCGCGACGCGCTGGGCGCTAGCCGCGTGTTTGTCTTTGACCACAACGTGCGAAACGCCACGCGGCCCGGTTTGCCCGTGCCATCGCGTCAAGTGCACAACGACCACACGGTGAACTCGGCGCCCCGCCGGGTGCGCGACCATCTCGGCGCCGATGCCGAGGAGCTGCTAAAGCACCGCTTCGGCATCGTCAATGTGTGGCGTCCGATCCGGGGGCCGGTGCAGGATTCGCCGCTGGCGCTGTGCGACGCGCGCAGCTTTACCGACGACGACCTGATCGCCAGCGATCTCGTCTACGCCCATGTGCGCGGTGAGACATCGAGGGTCGCGCATAACCCGGCGCACCGCTGGTATTATTTTTCGGAAATGCAGACCGACGAGGTGCTGTTCATCCGGGTGCACGACAGTGCCAACGACGGCCGTGCTCGTCTGTCGTTCCACACCTCCTTCGAGAACCCGCTGACCCCCGGCGCGCCGCCGCGGGAAAGCATCGAGGTGCGCACGCTGGTATTCTTCCCGCCGGCTGCCTGACTCCGTTCTCCTGACGGCGCCGCCTCGCCCCGGGTTCACTCGGGCAAGGCGGAGGGCCGCGTGGACAAGCCTATATCGAAGCTTTGTAGGTCTTGCTGATGTAGGTCGGTGTGCGCCCGGATGCGCGCTAGGCTGCCGGCGGGCGCGCATTTGCTGCGGCCTTACACGGTAGGTCGACCGTCGGGCACGCGCTGCACGCCTAGCTGGGCGTGGACCATGTTGGAACGGCCTGCGGATATCCAATCAGAGAGATGTTGCAACGACCGCTTCGGCGTGGAGGCGTCATTAAGCATTAGACCGAGGATATTCGGTTCTCCACCCAAAGCAGCCCTTTGTTCGTAGTCAGAATCTGACCATCACTGAACAGCAGCCATCACGGATAGCGTTCCGCAAGATGCGTCCAGCACGGCTTCCGTTCCGATCGGCACTGTAACAGGCCGATCACCATGCCCCAAAGGCAAGCCTCCGAGAATAGGGACGCCAAGAGGGGAGAGGCGGTCGCGTAGCAGATCTACGATGGTGACTCCTTTAGAGCTGGCGAAGCCGCTAAATTGACCTATGGCGATGCCGGCCACGCCATTGAGCACACCGCATTTCAGAAGCCGCGTAAGGTTTCTGTCTACATGGCCAAGCCCCTTCTCAACATCTTCGATGAGGAGAATAGTCCCTTTCAGGCACGGCAATGCCCAACCCGTTGCTGTTGCAATCATGTCTAGGTTACCGCCCAGAAGGATGCCTCGTGCTTGTCCACTGGTGGTCAATGCCGAAGTGATTTCGTTCGGCGCGGATTGGATCGTCACAACTTCCGTGGTCAGAATAGCGCGTAGAAACGACTGTTCGGCACGTTCTCCGAACTGTTCAGCATGCCAGCAAGCACCATGGATGCCAGGGACGCGAGCGTTGCGCCACATCGCCAGATGCAGAATGGTTATCTCGCTAAAGCCAATCAGAGGCTTCGGGTCTGCGCGTAAGGCGCCGAAGTCAAGGCCATCTGCGATTCGATAAGCACCCTTTCCGCCACGAGTCGCGATGATTGCCCGAACCGATGTGTCATTGATCGCTTCGTTCAAATCCTTAAGCCGGTCTTCGTCCCGTCCGGCGAGATAACCAAACCGATCAAAGACATGACGACCTAACTGTACTCGCAAGCCATTGCTCTCAAGCAAAGTCGCGATTTGCTCTACGTTGCTCTCATCTGGCGTGCTTGCTGGGGAAACGAGGCGCACGGCATCGCCTGCTCGAAGCACATTGGGCTTAAGTTGAGCGGTCGAATTCGTATCGATGGACAAGGCCAGCCTCCTTACCCCAAATCGGAGCGGTGTGTTCGCTTGCAATCTACGATACCCAATGGCGACTTCCCACCCTGAGCGGACTTCCGGCGTTGTACCATCCGTCAGGTTTTCATCACTGGCTCTTCGGCATCACATCGAGGCGAACCACGATGCCCTCGAGCTCTGGCCGCGGCGCCGGGTATTGCCGCATCACCAAAGGGTCGTGCCCGGGGATGATGTGCTGGGGACTCGGGGCATGGGCGCGCAGCGCATCGTAGGCTTCGAGCATGTCGCCGATGTGGAAGGCCGCCGTGAAGGGCCGGCCTTTTTCCATGTTTTCGTAGTAGTGGGTGACATCGGAGGCGAGCACGACCCAGCCGCGGCTGGTGTGGACGCGCACGAACTGCATGCCGGGGGTATGACCGCCGACGGGATGCAGGGTTATGCCCGGCGCGAGCTCGACCGGGCCACTGTAAAGCTTCAGGCGCTGCGCGAAGTTCAGCTTCACAATGCCGACGACATCCTCGACTTCAAACGAGCGGGCGAGGTGCGGATAGCGCATGTAGCGGCCGGTCGTGTAGTGCAGTTCGACCTCCTGCAGGTGGAACTGCGCCGCCGGAAAGCGGTGAAACGTGCCGACGTGGTCATAATGCATGTGGGTCAGGATCACGTCGGCCACGGTATTGCGATCGACGCCGACCAGCGCCAGCGACTCGGCCGGGCAGCGCAGATGCCGCCGCCCCCGCGCCGCCGCGACTTCGGCAGTAAATCCGGTGTCGATGACGAAGCTGTGCTGCGCTCCGACCGCCACCCAGACGAAATAATCCATCGGCATCGGGCCATCATGCGGATCGCCGCCGATGAAGTGGTCGGAGCGTCGGGCGTCGCGCTCGGCATAGCGGATCGCGTAGAGCTCGTATTCGGGGAGATCGGTGTCCATGGTGAACCTCGCGGGCGACCTCGGGATTGCGAAAGCACCGCCACAGTGCCAGCCTATGCCGCTTATAGCCGACGCAAGGAACTCGAACCATGACCGAATCGTATTTGGGCCCCTACCGCGTCGAGGCCTTCAACGCCTCCAAGGAATCCGAGAACAAGATCCACGACGACGCGGTTGCCCGACGCTTCGGGTTCAGCGGCGGTCTCGTTCCGGGTGTCGACGTCTATGCCTATATGACCCACCTGCCGGTGCAGCGCTGGGGCCGTGCCTGGCTCGAGCGTGGCACCGCCGAGTGCCGCCTCAAGAAACCGGTCTATGATGGCGACACCGCCACCGTGACCGCTACCGAGAGCGCAGCAGGGCTGGAACTGCAGATCGAAAGCCACGGCGAGCTCTGCGTCACCGGACGCGCCGCGCTCCCATCTGAGCCGATCACACCGCCTGCTGCCTTTCGCGAGGCCTCGCTGCCGCCAATTCCGCCGGCGGAGCGTCCTCCAGCCGATGAGACGACGCTGGCCGTCGGAACTTGGTTAGGCATGGAGCCAATGCGGATCACCGACGAGTACGCCGAGCAGTATCTGCGCACGGTGCGCGAGCAGGACCCTCGCTACGCGCGCGAAGGTCTGGTCCATCCCGGCACGATCCTGCACATCGGCAACTGGGTGCTGCGCCACAATGTCGTATTGGGGCCATGGATGCATGTCGGCAGCACGGTGCAGCATTTCGCCGCCGCCCGCATCGGCAATGAATTATCGGCGCGCGCCGTGGTCACCGCCAATTACGAACACAAGGGTCATCGGTTCGTGGAGCTCGACGTGCTGGTTTTCGCCAATGGCCAGACCCCGATCGCCCGCATCGACCACGTCGCGATCTACCGCCCGCGCCAAGTCGCCGAAGCGTGATGCCGGGTGGCTGCAAGGTTTTGCTTGAGCTCACGGTCGTGATCGGGATGGAGCGTCCCCATGATGCGGTCCCACCAGGTGAAATGCGTGGCGTAGTTGCAACGGAAGAATTGATGATGCTGATCGTGGTGGGTGACGCCGACGAGCGGTGATGGCGGCCAGCACCAGCGACCGCCATGCTCATGGCCGGAATGGCCGATCACGCCGGTGATTTGATCGTAGATCTTGTGCGCCAACAACATTGCGGGAGCGATCGGGATCAGCAGATGGGCAACAAACCAGTACGATTGCAGGAACAAATTGTCGATCAGCCGATCGCTGTTATTGGACCAGACCACCGGTGCGATCGTCAGATGGTGCCAGCGATGCACTCGCCGATAAAAGAAACGAGTGTGAATCAAGCGATGCAGCCAATAGAACCAGGTATCGAACAACAATAGTGAGGCGATCAACGACAGCACCGTCCCGCCAATTCCCGGCAACGGCCGTAACCCCCAGCCGAGCGCCGTGTAGGTCCAATGACCGCAGCCGAGCATCGCGGCGATCACCGCAATGGAGAGCATGCTCTGCTTCCGATCACGGCGGATTTGGGACGATGCCGTCTGTCGAAATGGCTGGATCTTTACCGTGCGATGGTTCAGCCGCGTTACAATCAGACAAGTGACCACATAAGTCGCGAGCAACGCGGCATAGATGGCAGCAACAGTCGTTATCAGAGAGTATATGAGCATAGCCACCCGTCACTGCTCCGATACCGATTGACTGTGTGCACATGAAGCGGCCTTTCGCGCCGACCCGCGCCCATGCCGCAGCGTAGACCGGGTAGGCCAGAGCGTCAGGCGAGGCCCCTTTCCAGCAGATCCAGGGCCGCAATGCTAAAGACACGCATGTTGTCGATGCGATCGCTCTTGCCGGTTTCGACCGTGATCGAGCGCTCGCCGGATGGCCCGATGACGGCGATGCAGGAATGCCCGGCGGCATGGCCGTAACGGCTGCCGGTCGGGCCGGCGGTCCCGGTCTCGCCGACCGACCAGGTGGTGGCGAGCTTGCCGCGGATCTTGCGGGCGAACAGCAGGGCGTACGCCTCGGTCGATGGTGTGATGCCCGTCAGCTCCTGCTCGGTAACCTCGAGCAGTGCTGCCCGCGACTGCCGTGTGTAGACGACCGCGCCACCCATGAAATAGGCGGAAGCGCCGGCGATCGCCAAGAGCGCCGCCGAGATCAGCCCGGCGGTCGAAGATTCGGCGATGCTGATGGTCTCCCCGCGCGCCTTCAGCCGCGCCGCGATCCGCTCCGCCTGGGGCAGCAATTCTTCGATCATCGTTTGTCCTCCTCTTACGACCGCCCGGACTTTCGCAGTTCCGCCGGCGCATTCCCCATACCAGCACAGATCCTCCTAGGAGGTCCACCGCAGGACGCGCTAAACTTTTCGCTCCGCAAGGGAGGACCCCCATGCCGACATTCCGCTCAACCCCCGATCTGGTCATGCATTACGAAGTCGATGATTTCTGCGATCCCTGGCGGGACAAGCAAACGATCCTGATGTTGCACGGCAATGCCGAGAGCAGCGCCGCCTGGTACGGGTGGGTCCCGCATCTCGCGCGCCGCTATCGGGTGGTGCGCCCGGACATGCGGGGCTTTGGCGCCTCGACGCCGATGCCGCGCGATTTCCCGTGGACGCTCGACGTCCTGATCGACGACTTCATCCGCTTGATGGACATGCTCGAAATCAACCGATTTCACCTTGTCGGAGCCAAGATTGGTGGGACCATCGCCCGCGCCTTCGCGGCGCGCCGCCCCGCACGGGTGACGAGCTTGACCGTCGTCGGTACGCCGCCGCCAATCCGGGAAGGTGCGGCCGAGCGCGCCCCCGAACTGGCTGACGAATTCGAAACGCAGGGCGTCGAACACTGGGCGCGCCGCACCATGGCGGGCCGTCTCGGCAGCGAGTTTCCGCCGGAAGGGGTCGAGTGGTGGATCAAGTTCATGGGCCGCACCGCGGTCTCCACCCAGATCGGCTTTATGAAGACGATCGCCTGCGCTGACATCCGGGCGGACGTGCCAAAAATCCAATGCCCGACCCTCGTCGTCACGACCGACGGGAGCGGGCTCGCTTCGGTCGACGCGACCCGGGCCTGGCAGCAGCAGATCCCGCATTCCACCCTGGTGGTGCTGCCCGGCAACTCCTACCACGTCGCCGCCAGCCATGCGCAACACTGCGCCGAGGCGGCGCGCGACTTCATCGACCGCAACAGCGGCGCCTGAACCCCCAGCGGATCAACGGACTTTGCGTTCGTTGACGCGGGTTGCGGTGGTCGGATCGTTGCGGTCATCGCGCCAGGTCGGATGGTTGAAGTGGATCACAAAGTCGCCATTGTAGGACGCGACGGCTTCACTAAAGACCAGTCTTCCAATTCGCCTCCATTGGCCAAAGCTGCGCCGCTGAAAGAACGCTGGGCCATGCGTTGAACCCTCGTCCGTTACCTCGATGTTGAAATTCAAGGTGCGCTTCGGGAAGGGGTCGCCGCGATCGTATATTTGCGCCATGATTTCATCGCGAAAATCCAATGCTTCGCCGGGGATCCTGGGCTGGCCCGGATCGACCAGCAGACGCATGAAAGCCGGTGCTCGGGTTGGTTCGCCGTCCGCTTTGCCGAGTTCGGCGATCTGATAAAGTTGCCGCTGTGTCGGTTCCTTGTCGGTCTGACCGAAGAGGATCGCCTCGACGAGCAGAATCGGCAGCCCGAACCCGCGGCGCCAGCTGTGGGTATTGGGGGCATTGCGAACCTCGGCATCGTTGATGTAGTCAGTGCGTTCGCCGCCGAGATCTTGCTGGGTAATAAAGCTGGCGGTGCGAAGCGGCTCGCTGTGGCCGGGATCGGTGGTGGGAAACAGCTTGCCGACCAGCGATAAGGACCGTTCCCGGCCGCGCCGGGTCTCCTTGCAGCAGGTCGAATAGCGCCCCACCACCAGCGCTCGACTGTCCTTTCGGAAATAGCCGGAATAGGCAGTTTGTTCGGAAATCTCCCACAGACCCGTCAGGCATATGCCGTTCGGATGAATTATCCGCCGGAATCCCTTGCGGTCCGGGCCCCAGCGCAAATCGGACCGTGCATCGACGGCTCTGGCGACCGCCTGCCGAAAAAAGTATGGCGGACCGAGTGGCAGGACACCACGCAGCACGCTGAGCAAGGTGACGTCATAGATGGGCAACGGCAGTTCGCCAGGACCGCCCCACACCCTCTGGTATGGGTTGGCGAATAACGCATCGCGTACTTCAGAGAAGCGCGACCCCCTGTAGCCGCGGTCTTCTTCGGTTACCTGTTCTGCCCCGAAATGCGTCGGGTCCATGGCGCCGGCCTTGCACGCAGTGAGCCTTCTTATTTGGGCAGCAACGCTGCGCCGGGGGGAACCGGCACCTCGAATACGTTGAGCGTCACCGACACGAATGAGTAATAGCCGATAAGCCCGGTGAGGTCGACCAGCCCGCGCTCGCCGAAACGCTGTTTTACCTTTTCGAACACCGCCTCGTCGACGCCGTGGTCGCGATAGAAGGTACTGCAGAAATCGTAGACGAGTTGTTCGTCAGGGTCGGAGAATACCGGCGGCCGCCGGTCGGCGATGGCGTCGATCACCTCCTGGGCGATGCCGGCTTGCCGGGCGAGGCGGGCATGCGCCGCCCATTCGAATTGTGCCGTCCAATAGCGCGCCGTTACCAGGATGGCGATCTCGGTCAGCTTGGACGACAGATCCGTGCCGAACCGGACATGCGCCCCGAGCCTATGGGCGTGGTCGGCGAGGCCGGGGCTCTTCAGCCAGACATGCGCCGGCGGCGGCACCGAGCCGCGCGGTCCCGCGACAACGTCACTCCACACCCGCCGCTGCGCATCGTCCAGCTCGCTCTGCTGCAGCTCTTTGTATCGGCTCATTTCTATCCCCTTATGGCTGGACGCCGCCGTGCGCCCTTCGAGACGGCTGCCTCGCGGCCTCCTCAGGATGAGGTATTTCTCTCAATGCCATCTACCAGTTACCTCATGCTGAGGAGCGCCCAAATGGGCGCGTCTCGAAGCACGCACGATGTCCCCGCAGCCCTGCGCGCGCGCGTTCAATGGAGGTGCGGCTGGACTTTTTCGCAAAGCAGCTGCAGTGAGCGCATCACCCGTTCGTGCGGAACGAGGCCGCCGCAGTTTAGTTCGGCGAGGATGCCGCTGAGGCCGAGTTGCTCTCTAAGCTCCGCGAGACGGTCGGCGACCATCTCGGGCGTGCCGAGGATCGCCCGGCCGCGCCGCGCCTCGTCATAAGTCATTGTCTGCAGCCGCTGGGCCCCCTCGATCCGCCGCGCGGTGTCGAAAATGCCGGCGCGATTTGCCGATTCTTCGAGCCTCGCACCCAGGTAGCGGTAGAACTGCATCAGGCTCTCTTCAGGGTCGGAGAGCGCCTCTTCGACGGTGTCGCCGACGTAGACCGGGGCGCGCAGATAAACTTCCCCCTTGCCGGGATGACCGGCGGCCTTCCAGGCCTCGCGATAGATCTCCAAATTTGGGAGCACCTCTTCGATGGTGCCGCGCCGTGCGCCGACAAAGATCGCATAGCCCTGCCGCCCGGCGGAAATAAAGGTGTCCTCGCGGTTTGCTGCGATCCGGACCGGTGGATGCGGCGTGTGGAACGGCTTCGGCACAATGCAAACATTTTCGTAATTATAATATTTGCCGGTGAACGAGAAGCGTTCCTCGGTCCATGCCCGCTTAACGACTTCGAGCACCTCGGCAAAGCGTTCGGGGCTTTCGCCGTAGGGGATGCCGTAGGCCTCGTAGGCGCGAGGGAAGCCGCTGCGACCGACCCCGAAGATCAGCCGGCCGTGGCTGATATGATCGACGGTGGCGGCATCTTCCGCCAGCCGCACTGGCTGGC
>Ga0209526_10002708_pt1 | contig 11968 bp, 7 predicted proteins | sample JacPinW_OM2H0_M1_FD_188566 | JGI IMG/M metagenome (GOLD analysis project Ga0209526, IMG submission 188566) | Forest soil microbial communities from Algoma, Ontario, Canada - Jack Pine, Ontario site 1_JW_OM2H0_M1 (SPAdes) (version 2) | ecosystem: Environmental > Terrestrial > Soil > Boreal...
TGTACCAGGGACAAATCGCGAGTTGTGTACATTTGGAGGCGACCATGTTTTCTGAAATCTGCGCCACGAAGATCACTGCTCGTTTTGTGGCATTTGTCGCTCTTCTGTTCAGCCCGTTATTCTTGTCTACGGCCGGTGCCCAGGTCGCCGGAGCGACGCTGTCTGTCACGGTGACGGATCAATCCGGCGGAGTCGTTCCCAAAGCGGAGATCTCTATCAAGAACATCGCTACTGGAGGCACGCGCGCTGGAACGACCGATCCAGCCGGATTCTACTCAGCGCCAAACTTGCTTCCTGGAAGTTATGACGTAACGGCCACAGCGCCGGGATTTTCCTCTGAGGTGCATAGTGGCATCACGCTGACCGTCGGGGGACAGGAAGTGCTGAATTTCACGTTGCAGGTTGGGCAGGTGACTCAAACGGTAGAGGTCGCGGGGGAAGCTCTCACTGTACAATTGGCCAGCTCGGCTATCAGTGCCGTTGTGAATTCCAACACGGTACGGGAATTGCCCCTCAACGGGCGGAGCTGGACTGATCTGGCAACTCTCCAGCCGGGCGTCGACGCCATCCAGACCCAGCCCTCCTTCGGCGCGGGACCTGACCGCGGTAAGCGGGGCTTTGGATCTCAGATTACCGTGGCTGGCGCCCGCCCTCAGCAGAACAATTACCGGCTCGATGGGATCACGATCAATGATTACGATAATGGAGCTCCGGGAAGCGTGCTGGGCGGCGATTTGGGGGTGGACGCGATCCAGGAGTTTTCGGTCTTAACGAGCAACTATTCCACCGAGTACGGCAGGACGTCAGGCGGGGTGGTGAATGCCATTACGCGTTCTGGTACCAACCAGTTCCATGGCGGCGTTTACGAGTTCCTGCGCAATAGTGCGCTCGACGCGCGAAACTACTTCGATGGGACGATTCCGCCCTTCCGCCGTAATCAGTTCGGAGCCGTTGGCGGAGGGCCCCTCCGGAAGGATAAAACGTTTGTCTTCGGCGACTATGAGGGGATACGCCAGTCGAAGGGCATCACCGCCGTGGACACGGTGCCCTCGATTGCTGCGCGAGGTGGAACCCTTTGCTCGACGCCTGATACGGCGTCGCCCTGCACTCCGACCACAATCGTAGTGGACTCTGCGGTCCAAAAGTATCTTCCCTTTTGGCACACTCCCAACGGAGGCATTCAGCCCGGAACAAACGGGGACATAGGAATATTCACCTTTGCGGGCCAACAGGTCGTCAACGAGAACTTCGTGACAATCCGAGTTGACGACCAGATTTCGGCTGGGGACAGTCTCGCCGCCACCTATCTGGGCGACATCACTCGCGTAAGCTCCCCCGATGGCCTGAATGTGGTGTCGAATACTTCTAAGACGAATCGCCAGATCGGTATTCTGGAAGAGACCCATATCTTCAGTCCCACCGTGGTAAATTCCGCTCGCATCGGCTATAGCCGGGATGGTGTGTTGAACAATGTGGGCGTCTCAGCGATCAACCCACTTGCGAAAGATCCTTCGCTCGCTTCCGTGCCCGGGCAGTTTGCATCGCAGGTATTCGCGTCAGGGCTGACGACCTTCACAGGTGGAGAGTTGGCGAATGGCCCAGGTCAGTTTTTTTGGAACTCATTCCAGGGATACGATGACGCCTTTTGGGTACACGGAACCCACTCCTTGAAATTCGGGGCGGCGGTCGAACGAATGGAACTCAATATGTACCAGCTCAGCGATGCGAGCGGAACCTTCACCTTCGGGACGCTATCCGATTTCCTCCTTAATCGGCCTAAGAGATTCACAGCGGCCCTCGGGCTCCCGGGGCGGGGTTTTCGACAAGGGCTCCTGGGTCTTTACACCCAGGATGATTGGCACATCCGTTCAAACCTGACGCTGAACATGGGGCTGCGTTGGGAGATGACGACAGTGCCCACCGAGGTCCACGGCAAGATCGCGACTTTGATCCACGCCGCGGACTCAACCCAGCATCTCGGCTCACTTGCAATGTCGAATCCTACGCTGCGCAACTTCGACCCGCGCGTGGGATTTGCCTGGGACCCTTTCCGTAATGGCAAGACCGCCCTGCGCGGAGGCTTCGGGATCTTCGATGCGCTGCCCCTGACCAACGTTTATTTCCCCTCCTCGACGGTGTTTCCGTTCGCAGAGACTGGATTCGTCAGTAACCTTGCTCCAGGGTCGTTCTACAGGGGAGCGACTGCACTGCTCGGTCCGGCGTCCCATGCCGCAAGTCTGTATGAGCAGCATGCCCATCGTAGCTACGTCATGCAGTGGAACCTCAATGTGCAGCGGGAGTTGGCACCCAACCTGACGGCGCTGGTGGGTTACGTAGGATCGCGTGGTGTGCGCCTGCCATTCGCGCTCAGTGGTTTTGATAGCGTGCTCCCGACGAGGACTCCTCAAGGGTACCTGTTTCCCTCACCCGTCGGGAGTGGAGCGACGCTCAACCCCAACTTTGGCTCGATTAGCGGCGTGTTACCTAAAGCTGATTCCTACTATCATGGCCTGGAAGTGGGGATTCAAAAAGCGATGAGCCACGGCGTCGAACTGCAAGGTTCTTTCACCTGGGGAAAGAGCATTGATACTGGCTCAGCGAACAGTATTGGCGACCAGTTTTCGAACTCGATTTCAGGCTTGCCTTCGTACGATTTTAGATCGATCCGCGGTCTCTCCGACTTCAATATCGGCCGGACCTTGGTGATCAGCGGTACCTGGCACGTCCCCTCCCGCAAATCATTTTCGGGAGCCGCAGCATGGATCACAAGCGGCTGGGAGATCGGGGCGATCTTTAAGGCGAGTGACGGCGTTCCCTTTACTGCTACCTTCGGAACCGATGGAGACCCGCTGGGCCTGAACAGCGATGACCCTTGGGACTTCCCGAGTCGCCTTACCGGACCGGGATGTAGATCGCTGACCAATCCCGGCAATCCCATCAACTATATCAAGACCCAATGTTTTGCGGTCCCGACGGCACCATCGGCTGCCTTCTACGCAAAGAATTGCGACCCGAGCTTCGGCGTTGCCCCGCAATGCTTCAACCTGCGGGGCAATGCGGGACGCAACATCTTGATCGGTCCAGGGACATCGGACTTAGATTTTTCAATTTTCAAGAACAACTACATCAAATCGATTTCGGAGGATTTTAACGTGCAGTTCCGAACCGAGTTCTTTAACATTCTCAATCGGACGAACTTTGCTGTGCCGGTGACGCCCAACAACACAGACATCTTCGATTCCAATGGAGAGCCGACCGGGGTTGCGGGCCTGCTGACTTCGACCACAACAACCGCGCGGGAGATTCAGTTTGCTTTGAAGCTGGTTTGGTAGGCAAGTCCCCATCTACCAGGCAAGCGACGGCGCGCCATTCACCGCTACGTTTGGGACGGGCGGGAAGCCCCTGGACCTTTCCAAATCGTTTGTCCGGCCCGGGGTGCAGCACGCTCGCCAATCCCGGAAATCCCAACAACTATATCAAGACCCTGTGCTTCGCGGTCCCCACGGCTCCGTCTGCTGCCTTCTACGCGGCGAATTACGACCCGACCTTGGGCACGGCTCCGCCATGCTTGACCTGCATGGTAACTCCCGCCGTCATACCCTGATTCGACCGGGAACGTCGACCTTGACTCTTCCGTGTTCAAAAAACGACTACATCAAGCGAATCTCGGAGAACTTTAATATGCAGTTCCGAGCGGAGGTTTTTATATCTTCAATCACGCGAACTTTACAGTCCCGTTAAGCCCAGTTCGCACTCAAACTCATGTGGTGAACTTGCTCTGGAGACTCCATTATGATTGTATAGACGCGGCAGAAGCCTCCTGCACAGAGAACCGGGGGGTAAAAATGGCTGCTATCAAAAAACTGGTACGTCGAAGAGCGCTCGGCTAGTCTGGTGATCGAGTTTGATCAGCAGGCACCGAGGCTGGTTGGCTCAGATAAAAAACAAAAATCCTAGCGTCGGAGGAACACGTGAGTAAGTTGAGAGCAACGACTTTTTTGGTTGGCGCGTTTATTCTTTTAGCAGTTGGCGCTCGGGCTCAGGAAAAGGCACCGCTGGAGCTAGTGCAATCGATTCCCCTGCCGGGGCTCAAGGACGGCGATTTTGACCACTTTGCCGTGAACCTGCACGACAATCGACTCTTCCTTGTTGGCGAGGATCAGGCCTTGGTCGAGGTTTTCGATCTGCGCGCGAGCAAGCTAATTCATACCATTTCCGATTTCAAGGCGCCGCACTCGATGGTCGATCGGGACGATGTAAAGAAGCTCTTCATCGTCGATGGAGGGACGGGGGAAGTCAAAATCTACGACAGCGCCTCCTACCAGCTGACCGGAAGCGTCAAACTGAAGGACGACGCGGACTCCATGGTCTATGATCCCTCCACCCACTACATGTATGTCGTCAACGGCGGTAAGGACGCCCACCTGCCCTACACATTCATCAGTGTGGTTGACACCACGGCCGGGAAAAACCTGGCTGACATCAAAATCGATGCCGACGCGGTGGAGGCGCTGGCGCTCGAAAAGTCTGGGCCGCGGTTATTCGCCAATGTAACAGGCAAAGACGAGGTGGCAGTAATTGATCGGCAAAAACGAACGGTGATATCAACCTGGCCGACTGGTCAAGTGGCCAAGCACCTGCTTGCGATGGCGTTCGACGAAGCTAATCATCGTTTATTTGTCACCACCCGGCAGCCCGGCAGGGTCATTGTGCTGGATTCTGATTCGGGTAAGGTTGTGACTAGCCTGCCGTGTGTGGCCGATAACGATGACATGGCTTATGACTCTGGAAATAAGCGCATCTACGTTTCGGGATCCGGGTTTATCGATGTGTTCCGGCAACAAAATGCTGACCACTACGAGCTGATCTCACATTTTCCGAGCGCTTTCCGCGCCAGAACAGCAATCCTAGTGCCGGAAATGAATCGCTATTACCTTGGGGTTCCGCGCCACGTGGGCAAGGAAAAGGAAGCGGCAGTGCGGATTTACAAGGTCCTGCCTTAACTAAGTGCTCTCGTTCGGAATTACGGTGACTGGGAAGAGCGTCAGGCCGCGGGAGCGAACCGTTTGTTTTCGATTTTCGCCACGAGAGTATCAAGATCTTTGCGAGTGAATGTCCATTGGAAGGGAGAGGCGGTTTCCTCGTATCGCCGCTCGAAGGCTAGCAGCCGCTGTTCGAGTTCGCTGAGGGAGTTGAAGTCATTGGGTGTGAGTACCTTCCTCTGGACAATGGAGAAGTAAATCTCCATCTGATTGAGCCAACTGGCATGGCTGAGATGTGTACGAGGAGCACGTTGGGCCATGGAGAGCCGAGGCGGTCGACCGCCCTTTGGCCGCGATGGGCGGAGCAGTTGTCCATGATCCAGAAAACGCGGCGCGCTGACGTATAAGGCTCTCGGCTCATGACTTCCGCCATCTGGCGATCGACCGGTGCAATGCCGCTTTTCTTTTCGCAGCGACCGAACACTTTGGCCCGATGCACGTCCCACGCAGCCAGATAGGTCCATGCACCTTCCCGGAAGTATTCGTGTTCGACTCTGGTGGAACGATCCGGCGCTGAACCTTTGCCGGGAAACCCGTGTAGTCAGATTCCCACACCCTCAGATGGTGCCACACGCTTAACCTGACTTTGGCTCGGAGCGAGGCGCACATCGCCATCACATTGGCGACCATGGTGCCATTCTCCCAGCCCAAATGCCCCCGCATCTTCACAATATTGGCAGCGTCGCTTGTGCTAGATACCGCCGCGTCGGAAAATCCGAACGCTAGTTCTGCCCAGAAATCCGCAGAATCAGATGCGCTCTTCAATCGTTCTTCTGGACTGTTAGGTGCCGGGCTCAGGCTTTCCCGGCTAAATGAGCTTGAGGGCACGCGGATTTGCCGCACGTCGGTGATTGTGGCGTCAAGCGCGCGAGTGCCGCCGATCGGATTTCCCGACGATGATTGTCTAAATCCAATTGCTTTTGGTTTAGTGCTACCAGATCAGTTTCAACCCAAACTGAATCTGTCTTGACGGGGTCACCGTTGAATCAATAAGTCCGGCGCCCGGAACCGGCACTCCACTCTGGTCAAATAGAGCGTTGAAATCAAGCGGCGGCAAGAAGTTGGGACGATTGAACGCGTTAAAGGCCTCCACTCGAAATTGCGCGTTGAAGCTTTCCGATATCCTCTTGATTGGATTGTTCTTAAAAAGGGATATATCGAAGTTGATCAGCCCGGGTCCCGTTAGCTGGTTGCGACTAGAGTTGCCGAGACGGTTGCTGGGGTTGGGAAACGCAAAGCACTGAAGCTTGATGTACTGGAATGGGTTACCGGGATTTATCGGATTGCCGCAACCCGGGCCGCTAACCCGGTCTGGGCGGGCAAACGGATCCGAGTTACCCAATCCCAGTGGGTCGGGGCTATCAACGACGCTGAACGGGACACCGCTGCTAGCTTCGAAGATGCCACCCAACTGCCATCCACCAAGCGCCCATCGGCCAGCTGCAAAGACTGACTTGGGGGTTGGAATCTCCCATTCATAATTGAGTACAAGGTTTTTCCCAACGTTAAAATCCGAGAGTCCGCGGTTCAGCTTTGCATCGAACCATGGCAAGCTGGACACGGCATTCCTGAAATTGTCGCCAATCGAACCGGACGAGCTTGTGTCGACGCTCTTCGACCAGGTGAAAGACGCCTGAGCCTGAAGGCCATAGCTCATGTTCTTTTTAATTTGCGCTTCCAGTGCATGATAGTTCGAACTAGCCGACCAGAGTAGGCCCTCAATTTGTCCAAACTTGGAATTAACCGGCGCTCCGCTACCGGACCAGATGTACCCCTGCGGTGTGTGCATATCCGGCAGCGGGATATTCATATCCTCGATTCGGAAAGGCAGATGTACGCCGCGCGAGCCAGTATAGCCGATCATCACGGCAACGTTTTGCGAGAGTTGCCGCTGGATATTCAGATTCCATTCCATCACATAACTGCGCGACGGATCGGGCTGTATATAGTTGGCGCGCAGAGAATTGGGAACGGTCTGGAGGAACTGGAAAGCATTCGGAAACGACCCAGGAGGAAGGCCGCCGGCGCTGCCTAACAAATAAAACGGAACAGCAAACAAGGTCAAGTTTTGAGTCTCATAGGGCAGAGGCAGCACGTCAAACATCCCGAATCCACCCCGCAGAGCTGTTTTGCCGTCCTTAAACGGATCCCAAGAGAAGCCGACCCTTGGCTCGAAATTGCGGAGGGTGGAGTTGGAGAAATAGGGATTACCGAGATGAAGGGTTGGATCACCGAGGTTGCGCAGCGTCGCGATCCGCCCGTTGATCTCGGTCGGGACCGTGGCCATTTCGTAGCGCAATCCCAGATTGAAGGTCAGATTAGACAACAGTCGCACATCATCCGCCACATAGGCTCCGAAGCTGGTTTGGCGGATATACCGCGGAGCACCCGTCGCACCCAAGTTCGCCGCCAGCGAGACGGGTTGGTTGGTCAAGAAATTCGATAGTGAACCGAAGATGTAGACGCCGTTTGGAGAATCGGCGGCGCTCATATTCTCCTGCATTCGTTCCACCGCAACGCCGAACTTAGCCGAATGCTTTCCGATTGTGACGAACGCGTCGTCATAGCCTTGAAACGAGTTCCAGTGGAATTTGTAGTTCGATATTGCTCCCAGGCCTCCGCTGAAATTTGTGAGACCCCCGATGTCAATTTCGCCGGGAGGCCGGCCGGGTGCAAACCCCAGGGATGTGTCCGCCGCGAGCGGATTAGTGGCCTGGAGAGTTTGTCCAATCAGTCCCACGACGCGGCTGTAGCCCAATCGAACCGCGTTTACCACTTGGGGGGTCAAAACGTGATTTTCCTCGAGCGTAACCAACTGGCGTCCGGTCGTGTAGCCAGTGAGCTTGCTATTTAATTCATCTGGTTGGACGATGTTGGCCGCATCATACATGTACGTGCCAGATAGCGTATCTTTTGCGGACAACTTATGATCAACCCGGGTCGTGAAGTAATTCTCGGGCGTAACCTGCTGACCTGAAAACTTATATATCCCGACATCGCATATCCCGACCGCGCATGACTGAGGCACTACACCACTATTCGGCAGAGGCCAAATAGGGAGATACGGCACAACCGCGGGATCTACGGTCACGTTGCCCGTGGAAAGCCGGCCGGTCCGTGCACTCGCAGTTGGCACCTGATCGGTTTGCGTGACGCCCAATGACTGCCGCAGTCCTTCATAGTTCCCAAAGATGAATGTTCGATCCTTCCAGATTGGTCCGCCAGCCGTGCCCCCGAATTGATTGCGCTTAAACGGGGGCTTGATGGTGTCAAAAAAGTTGCTGGCGTCGAGAGCGCTGTTCCGCAAAAATTCATATGCACTTCCGTGGAATTCATTCGTGCCCGAACGGGTAATGGCATTGATCACGCCGCCCGACGAGCGTCCGTATTCGGAGGGATAATTACTGCTGAGAACCGAAAACTCGGAAACCGCGTCGGCGCCCAGGTCAGTCCCCAGAACACTGCCTGGAGCCGCATTCGAGTAGTCGTTAATACTTATGCCGTCCAGGCGATAATTATTTTGCGCCGGGCGACCGCCATTGATGGTCATTTGCGTTCCGAATCCACGCTGCCCTCTGTCTCCAGCACCGACACTTGGCTGGGTTCGGACAGTAGCGACACCCGGCTGCAGTGTTGCCAGTTGAGTCCAATCGCGTCCATTCAGAGGCAGCTCGCGAATCGTAGTGGCGTTGACAACGCCGCTTATCTCTGAGCTCGCCAACTCGACATCAGCGACATCGCTTGTCACTCGCACCGTTTCGGTAGCTCCGCCCACGCGCAAAGTCGGATTCACGACGCGCTGGGCTCCGACTGTCAAGGTGATCTGCACAATGGTGGTCGCGAACCCGGTGTGCGTCGTCGTTATCCTGTAGCCTCCCGGCAGGAGGTTCGGTGCGGTGTAAAAGCCATCCCCGTTAGATGTCACGGTCGTAATGACTCCGGTCGCGAGGTTTTCGATATTAATCTTGACCTCCGGAACTACCGCGCCGGTTGTGTCGGTTATTGTGCCTTGGATAGTGCCACCGACTACTTGCCCATTTGCACCGGGAGAAACACTTGTGGTCAGCGCGAGAATCAGAACCGTACAAAGAAATTGCAATTTGGCCGAAGTGCACATTAGCCACCTCAGTTACGCCAGTCTCGATCTCGAAGACGCGGGCCTGAAGGAAAAACTATAACCGCCGACCACAAAGCTGGTTGCTGCCTTACCCAGATTGTTGAACGAAGGCCTGCGATCGTGTGCGATGTTGTTTTAGCCATAAACTGGATTCCGGTCAAGGTGTTTTCACGGAAGAATTATCAGGAAAATATCAAGTATGCAGCGAGCGTTGCGATAGTATCTTTCGACTCAGCAGCACTGCCTCTGGTGTTTCGAGGGCTGTGTCTTCCAATAATTCGGTCCTGGTTCAAACCATCGCTGTTGGTAACCTGCCGTTCTATGAAAATTCTGCTTCTGGCTTGCTTTTCGCTTTGCGCATGTGCTTTCTGACCCGGGCGGCCGTGCAAGCGGAGAACCTTGCGCTGCGCCACCAAATTAGTGTGCTGCAGCGTGGGCGAAAGCGGCTGCCATTGGACTCTGCTGAGTCCGCGTTTGAGCAGCTCTCCATGGCGAACCAAGTACTTCGCCACAGTTGACAACGGAAACCACCGTCCCAAAATTCGCGGGCCTTCAAACGAATCAAGTCAACGGCCCTGGTTTCTGTTGCTTTCTTTGCCGTGTCGACCCCCGATTTTTTGAGTGGTTTTTTTTCCGTTGTCCTGACGCACCATCGCCGGCGCTGCGTGCACTTCAACGTGACCGGTCGGCAGCGCAGCCAATCCTTCAGGCGTTTCCTTGGGACACGGTCTTTCCCTCTTTGATCCGGGATCACTACGCTATCTACGGAAAAGACTTCTGTCTGCGAATGCAGGCGATGAATATCCACGAGGCGCCCATAGGCCTCAGGTGACAATCCAAGGAGCGGAAACCCCTCGACGAATTCTGAGGCGCTGTAGATGCTCTGGCTTGACTGGCCAGTCCAGCGGCGGTCTAATGGTGTCGTCGAGCGCCAGGATTTCCGAGAGTCGATCAGACCGAACCGACTTCAATTTCAGGCAAGCTCGGCAACTCCCTAAACTGATCTGCTCGGGCACCTTATTATTTTCGCGCGAAAATACAGTTGAAATCCGAATTCAATGGAAGATGGAAGGAGGAGAACGAATGTACAGAGATTCTGAGGTTTCTCCGCCTGCGCCCACAGTCGGTCGCCGACAATTTATCAAGCTTGGCGCCGGTGCAGGTGCCATGATGGTGACGGCGCTCAATGCCGGAGAGGCGTCGGCGCAGAGCGGAACCAGCAGGCCCGTTTCAATTGATCTCCACACCCACTGGACACCGCCGGCGTATATGAAAGCCGTGGCCAAACTGGCGCGTGGAGGAGGAGGCGGCGGCGGAGATTCACTGAGCTCCCATCTCGAGAATCGGCTTCAATGGATGGACCAGCATGGGGTCCAGATGCACGTCTTGACCCTTTCGGGCGGAATGCCTTGGCAATGGGTGCCGCCGGACGTAGGTGCGACTCTAGCTCAGATCATCAACGACGCTAACGTCGAAGCCCACCTGGCGTATCCCGACCGCTTTATGGGGGGCATCGAGATTTCCATCAGGGACCCCGAGCTCTCGCTCAAGGAACTGAACCGCATGGCGGGCAAGCCGGGCATGCGGGCGCTTCATCTCCCGAACTCGTTCGAGGGGAAGGACTACCTGTTCGAATCGGCCTACGAGCCGCTATTGGCGCGATGCGAAGAACTGGGATTCCCACTGCTGTTTCATCCCCTGGAAGGGGAAGCAAACTATTACTCCCAAGCCAGGCTAGGGGATAAGTTGTCGGACGCTGCATTCCTCTACAACGTGCTCGGCTTTCCTTTTGAACATGCCACGACAGCAGCCAAGTTTATTATCACCGGCACACTGGACAAGTTTCCGAAATTGGAGATTGTATTGCCGCACTCCGGGGGAGTCTTCCCTTATATTGCCGGTCGCATCGCCCACGATTATGCGGTAGGGACCAAGCTCAAGCTGCAACATCCGTTCCGGGATTACATCCGGCGCTTCCATTACGATACCCTCACATACTATCCGGAGACTCTCCGCTTCCTGATCACGCAGGTGGGATCGGACCGCGTGGTAGTCGGCACGGACAACTTCGCTATCATGGACGTCGAACACCCCAACGCGCTGGTCGAGCAGTTGAATCTTCCGACAGTGGACCGCGAGCGCATCTTGAGGGGGAATGCGGCGAGGCTCTTGCACTTGTAGCAGAGACCCAATTTGCAAACAAACCGGCCGTCTGAGCCTGGGCGATAGAAAACAGAAAAGGAGAACGAGTGTGAAGGGTGCACAAGCGCTTTTGCAAAAATCGACAATCGGACGCCGGGGCTTTGTCAAGCTTGGCGCCGACGCCGGCGCAATGATCGCCGGTGCGGGAACATGGATCGAGACGGCGCTGAATGCCCACCAGGCAGCGGCGCAGGACTCCGCCGCGGGATGGGAATTGCGTCCGCGCGGAACGAGTCGGCCGGTTTCGATTGATGTCCATGCTCACTGGGCGCCGGAGGGTTACGTGAATGCCGAGCGGGAGCTGGGCAGGCCTTCGCCGGGCGATCCCATTCCGCTACGGGCCGATTTGGACAAGCGGCTCAAATGGATGGACGAGCACGGAGTGCAGATGCTGGTCTTGACCCTATCCGGCGGTATGCCTTGGCAGTGGGTGTCGCCGCAGACGGGTGCACGCCTAGCGCAGATCGTTAACGATGCCGGCGTGGAAGCCTGCACCGCCTTTCCCGACCGCTTTACTGGAGCCATTGAGATCCCCGCCCACGATCCGGCGCTCTCCCTGAAGGAACTGAACCGCATGGCAGGCAAGCCGGGCATGCGGGCGCTCCAC
>Ga0209526_10002709_pt1 | contig 11968 bp, 10 predicted proteins | sample JacPinW_OM2H0_M1_FD_188566 | JGI IMG/M metagenome (GOLD analysis project Ga0209526, IMG submission 188566) | Forest soil microbial communities from Algoma, Ontario, Canada - Jack Pine, Ontario site 1_JW_OM2H0_M1 (SPAdes) (version 2) | ecosystem: Environmental > Terrestrial > Soil > Boreal...
TCGCTGCCGGATAGTTGAGCGCATACGACGCGCCGGGGCTCACAATGTACTCGTATGCTGGACCCGTAATCGACGTGCCGTCCGCGTTCTTGGCGATCGGCAGCGTGATCGTCGAGTTGAAACCCGAGTTGTCCGTACCGGCCGCAAAGTCCCAGCCGGTCCACATCGTTGTGTAGCCCCGTGCCCAAAGAAAGGATTGCGCCAGCGTCGCGCCGTCGGTGATGGTTGCCGGATCATTGGTGACGGGCGCGGTCGTGCGATTCAAGCTGGAATACGTCTTGCCGCCGCGATTGGGCGGCTCGTACATCGCCTTGTGCGCGCCCTTGGTCAAATCCGTCGGCTTGAGGATATAAAAATCGGCGGAGTATTCGACGTTGCCGTTCGCGTTGCGCGGGGCAAGCGCGATGTCGACGATCAGTGAGTTGTGCAGGTCGGTTGGGCTCAACTCGCCGAAGTACTTGCCGTATATCTTTTCGTACGTTCCGATGCCGGCAAAAGAGTAGCCGCCGAACGCCGTTGTTCGGGTGATGATCTGCAGCTTGGTGAGGCGTGCGTCTGCATCGGGCACAACAAGCATCGATGCGCTGGCACCGAGCGCGCAAGTCACGCCCAGGCTTACTAGAGTGCGGCGAAGGCCACTCGGCGCATCGCTGTGTTGCTGACGTGATTTGCTTGTGTTCATGAATCTTCCTCCTCCAGGTAATCTCACATCGCCTCGGAACGGTCGCTGTGGCCGCGACGCGCCGGCAATTCTTGGGCAGTGCTGCTTAGTTGTAAGACGTCGCCGAAACTTGGCGTCGCCAATGTGCGGAATTGCAATCCAAGCACCGGCGCCGTTGCGGCACCGTTTGCCAAATTCATCGTCTCTCCTCCAGCGCCGCATGGGCAGAACGCGGCGCTCGACCAGTAAACAGCTTATTGGCCTTTGCTTAGCTGCCGACGACGCTTGGCGCGTCTTTTGCAGACACGCAGACCGTGGTATTTGGTATGTAATATTGCGCTAACAATATGGACTATCGATATTGTTTGTATATGTCTACCATACTTTTTTAATATATCATGCAGCAGTGGAACTGAGGCATCTGCGCTATTTTGTTGCCGTCGCTGAAATGGGCAGCGTCTCGCGCGCGGCCGAAAAGCTCTTTATAGCGCAGCCCCCACTCTCCATGCAGATCAAGCAGTTGGAAGATGAAGTTGGCGTGAAGCTTCTGATACGCTACTCGCGCGGTGTGCGCTTGACCGCTGCGGGGGCGGCCTTTCTGGGCGAAGCGAAAGACTTGCTCGCTCGTTCGGAGCGCGCGAAGCGCTTGGCGCGGCACAACGGTTCCGCACTGGGCGGTGCCGTCCGGATCGGCTATGTACCCTCCGCCGGCCACACCGTTCTCCCTCGTCTGCTACGCCAGATGCGTCAGCTTCGTCCGGACGTCGAAATCGACGTGCGGGAAATGATCACGCCCCAGCAGGTGCAGGCCTTGTGCACCGGCGACATCGACGTCGGGCTCGCCCGTGCGCCGATCAATTCCGGGCGCATTACAGTGGTCGCGGAACTGGACGATCCGTTTTGCCTTGCGGTTCCGCAGGACCACGCGCTCTCGGGCAAGGGTCCGATCGATTTGCGGGCGGCGGCCGATTTCACCTTCGTCAGTTCGGCGCGCCATCGCGGTCCCGCCTATTTCGACCAGACGATGGGACTGTGCAGCGACGCCGGATTCAGTCCGGAGCTGCGCTACGAAGCAAGCACGCTCTACGGCGTTCTTGACCTTGTCAGCGCCGGCTTGGGGATAGCGATTGTTCCGATGTCAGCGGTCATGCTCGCCCCGAAAGGCTTTACCTTGCGAGTGCTGGAATGCCCGACACGCGCGGGCTCGCTGGCATTCATGCAGCTGCGAGGAGACCCCAACCCATTCATCGCCACGTTGGGGAAGCTCGCGACGACGGTTTTTGCTGATCTGAGAAGGGACATTACCCTGTCGTTCAGCTTCTGACTCCGAGCGGAGGGATTCGGGCTGTCCGCGATGGCGCGTAAGGGCCGCTCGCTCACCGTGCCGAGGTATAATTAATATCATTTTGCCGCCTGCCCTTGCCGGCCGGCGGCTTTTTGTTTTTGTTGAGCACCGCACCGCACCTCGCCGCAGCGCTTGCTTCCATCCGATGAATGCAACGACTTTCCCGGCAGATCTCGTTCGCGATGTCGCGCGGCGGCGAACGTTCGCGATCATCTCTCACCCTGATGCGGGCAAGACGACGCTGACCGAAAAACTGTTGCTATTCGGCGGAGCGATTCAGATGGCGGGGACCGTGAAGGCGCGCAAGAGCTCGCGTCACGCGACGTCGGACTGGATGGAGATCGAAAAACAGCGCGGTATTTCGGTCACCAGCTCGGTCATGCAATTCGCGTATGCCGGTCACACCGTCAATCTCCTCGACACGCCAGGGCACGAGGATTTTTCCGAGGACACTTATCGGGTGCTGACGGCGGTCGACGCGGCAGTCATGGTGATCGACGCCGCCAAGGGCGTCGAAGCGCAGACGATCAAGCTGCTGGAAGTGTGCCGGTTGCGCGCGACGCCGATCATAACCTTTGTGAACAAGCTCGATCGCGAGGTTCGAGCGCCGATGGCGCTGCTCGAGGAAATCGAGTCGATACTCAAAATCGATTGCGCGCCGATCACCTGGCCGATCGGCATGGGCAAACGCTTCCAGGGCGTGTTCGACCTGCGGCAGGACCGCCTCGTCCGGTTCACGCCAGGCGAGGAACGCTTGCGCGATGACGGCGAGTTGATCGCAGGCTTGGGCAACCCTCGCCTCGATGCGTTATTTCCCGATGAGATGGCGGCTTTGCGCCACGACGTGGAGTTACTCCGCAACGCGAGCTCGCCGTTTGACCTGGAGTCGTTTCTCGAAGGGCGACAGTCTCCGGTGTTCTTCGGCTCGGCAATCAACAACTTCGGCGTGCAGGAGATTCTGCAGGCACTGGTCGAGTGGGCGCCGCCGCCGCAGCCGCGCGACGGCAGCAGCCGGGTGGTCGCGCCTGCCGAAAAAACGTTCAGCGGATTCGTCTTCAAGATTCAGGCGAACATGGATCCACGCCACCGCGACCGCATCGCGTTTTTCCGCGTTTGCTCCGGGCGATATCAGCCGGCGATGAAGGTTCGCCATCTGCGCATCGGCCGCGAGATGAAGCTCGGCAACGTACTGACGTTCATGGCCAACGAGCGCGTCGCCAGCGACGATGCCGTTGCCGGTGACATCATCGGCATCCACAATCACGGCCAGTTGCAGATCGGCGACACCCTGACCGAAGGGGAAGCGCTGGCGTTCAAGGGCATTCCCTACTTCGCCCCGGAGCTCTTCCGCGTTACGCGACCGCGCGATCCCTTCAAGGCCAAGCAGCTCCAGAAAGGTCTCCAGGAGCTGGGCGAGGAAGGGGCGATCCAGGTCTTCGAACGCGCATGGAACAATACCCTGCTGCTCGGCGCGGTCGGAGAGCTGCAGTTCGACGTGGTCGCTGACCGGCTGGCTCGCGAATACAAGGTCGACGCGCTCTACGATCCCGCCAACATCGCCACCGCCCGCTGGCTCACCTTCCCCGACGCCGCGACACATCGCAATTTCGAGAACGAAAACGCAGCATCGATGGCGACCGACGTCGACGGCAATCCGGTGTTCCTGGCGGCGAATAAATACATCCTGCAGGTGACGATGGAACGGTGGACCAAGGTCGCCTTTCACACCACTCGGGAGCATGGGCAGCGGCTAGTGCAGGGTTAGCGGCGCTCACCGGGCACGCCGTTCCAGGGCGGCTGAACGCACGCCGACCGGCGATGCGGTGTCAGGCCGCGCGCTTCGCTCTGGCGATCATCGCCAGCTTGACTCGCGCGTCGCGCAGTGCGCTTCGCAGCCCCTCCTCGACGACTGGATGGTAGAACGGCATCTCCAGCATCTGGTCGATGGTGAGATTCATCTGCCGGGCCCACGCGAGCAGATGGCCGATGTGCTCCGCATCGGGGCCTATCATTTCCGCGCCGAGAAATACACCGGTGGTGCTGTCGGCGTATACCTGCAGCATACCCTGATTGCGCAGCATGACGCGGGCACGGCCCTGGTTCTCGAACGATACCTCGCCGATGACGGGAGCCGCGGGCCGCGCCGAAGCATACCCGCCGCCGACGATGCAGATCTGCGGGTCGGTGAAGACCACGCTCAGCAACGCGCGCCGCAAACCGCTCCTGATCGCGGGAAACCGCGCCGCGTTGTCGCCGGCGATGCGCCCTTCATCCGAGGCCTCATGCAGCACCGGCGAATCGTCGCTCGCGTCTCCGGCGACAAAGATGGACGAGCCACCGCATTGCAGAGTGGTGCGGTCGTAAAGTGGCACGCCGCGGGCATCGAGTGCCAGCGTAGTGTTTTCCAGTCCGAGCTTGTCGACGTTGGGCGCACGGCCGGTGGCAGCGACCAGGTACGCAAATCGCTCGGTCTGCGTGCTGCCGTCCAGCGCCCGGTAGGTGACGACCACCTCGTCGCCGTCGCGGCCCACCTCGGCATGGGCGTTGATGTCGAGGTAGAACTCCTGCTCGAACACCTTGCGCGCATGATCGATCATCGCGGGATTCGATAACGGGCCGACGCCGCCGCCCCGGCCGAATACCTTCACCCGCACGCCCAGACGATGGAGTGCCTGGCCGAGCTCGAGGCCGACCACTCCGGGGCCGAATACGGCGACGCTTTCCGGGAGCTCATCCCACTCGAAGATGTCTTCATTGGTTGCGAGCCGGTCGCCGAGGGCGCGCCAGGCGACGGGAAAGACAGGCGAGGAACCGGTGGCTATAACGATGCTCGCCGCTTTCACCAGTATGCGATCGTCGATCAACAAACTCCTGTCATCGACGAACGTGGCGCGGCCGCTGAGCTTGTCGGCGTCGGGGAGGGCATCGACGTCGTCGGTCACGAATGCTACGAACCGGTCGCGCTCAACTCTGACGCGCTCCATTACCGCCCGGCGATCGACCTTGACGGCAACGGGCTGCATCCCGAACGCAGCAAACCGCCCGACGGCATGCGCGGCTTCGGCAGGTGCGATCAAGAGCTTGCTCGGCATGCAACCCACTCTCGCGCAGGTCGTGCCGTGCTCGCCGCCTTCGATCAGCAGTGCGCGCCTTCCCGCGGCCTTGGCGGCACGATACGCTGCCAGGCCGGCGGTGCCAGCGCCGATGACGGCGACGTCGGTCTCGATGGTCGGTTGGGTGCCTGCCATTGCTCTGCCTTTTTCGCGTTCGGCTTTTCGATCCGTGCCCGGTTGGGCTTGGTCGCGCGCCGCCACGCGTTCTTACCTGGCTCTAGGCCGCCTTCTTCAGGAACGCGGTCAGATCTTCCAGGCCACCGATCAGGCGCCCGTTGATGAACACCTGCGGCACCGTTCCCGCGGACGCTATCGCCCCCAGAGCCTTGGTGCGTATCGTATGCCGTAGAGGTACTTCGGCAAAATCATACCCCGCGTCGGCGAGCAGGTGCTTGGCTCTGGCGCAGAACGAGCAGCCGTCGCGGGTGAGAATGGCCACCTGATCGGGCTTGCTCGCATTCGGATTCAGGTAGGCGAGCATGGTGTCGGCATCCGAGACCTTGAACGGATCGCCCGCTTCATCGGGCTCGATGAACATCTTTTCGATCACCTTGTCACGAACCAGCATCGAATAACGCCATGAACGCTTGCCGAAGTTCAAGTCGGATTTGTCGACCAGCAAGCCCATTTGCTCGGTAAATTTGCCGTTGCCGTCGGGCAGCAGAAATACGTTTTGAGCCTCCTGATCGCGTCCCCATTCTTCCATGACGAACGGGTCGTTCACCGAGACGCAGACGATGGCGTCGATGCCCTGCGCCTTGAACGCCGGCGCGAGCTCGTTGAATCGCGGCAAATGCGTCGACGAGCAGGTCGGAGTAAATGCGCCCGGGAGCGAAAAGACAACGACATTCTTGCCCGAGAAAATGTCGTCGCTGGTCACGGTTCCCCATTCGCCGTTGCGGCGGATACGGAAGTTGACTTCAGGGACGCGCTGTCCTTCATGATTGGCGAGGCTATGGTCCGACACGGTGATCTCCTGATTAAGGTTCATGGCGATGACCGTATGATCGTGGCAATGGCGCGATAGTTCAAGTGTATTTATATTATCGCAACAATAGTCCTACGCTATATGGTGCGATTGCCCAAGGTGCGCGCTTGATCTACGAATACTTCGGGTTTCGGCGGCGAGCGCTAGGGAATGCGCAGCGTCGCCGCCAGCGGGTTGTGGTCCGACGACGTGACCGGAATGGCGCCGACGTCGATCAACTGCAGCCCGCGGATAAAAATATGGTCGAGATGGCGGCCAAAGAAGACAGCCCGCTGATCGAGGCGCAGATTCAGCTCGGTCAACCCCAGCCGTGCGGCGATCTCGGCCACGACCGCATCGCGCGCATCGTTCCAGGTATTGAAATCGCCGGCGAATATGATCGGTCCGCGGTGACCGGCAAGCGAATCGGCCAGCGCCTCGAGCTGAGCGCGATACACATCCGGAGCAAGCTCGAAGTTAATGGAGTGAACATTGGCGATCGCGAGCGTCTCTCTGGAGCCCGCCCGCGCGTCGGCCCGTGCGTCGGTCCGGGGGTCGCTAATAGGCAGCCAGCTGATCACCGCCGATTTGGGGATGCGAATCAGCGGCTCGACCACGCGTTGCGTGCAACTCGCGATCGGCGCGATGCGGGTCGCAGTCAGCACGCCGTTGTCGTTGGCGCCGAGCAGGAACGAGCTCGCCATCACCCAGCGCAGTCCTGAATGGTCGAGGATGTCCCGCAGCGGCTGCTGCAATACCGTCTCCTGCAAAAGCATCACGTCGCTCGCCGCGGCGAATCCCGACAGATCGCGTTCCCAGCCGGGATCACCCTGCTTGTGAAGGTTCCAGACCAGGAGGCGCAACGGGCGGCGATCCAGCGCGTCGGTCCCCACACCTACGCCTGCCTCTTGCAGGACGCGGTCGACGGCCTCGCATTTGAGCGTCGTGACGCGCGCCGCACCGCCCGGACCCGAGACGACGGCACGCTGGTCGACCGTCAAGGTGATGCAACCGCAGAGGACCGCAAGCAAGACCGAGCTTGCGAGCCGCTTCACTGCAGTCAAGTGCTACGCCCGCCCGGCGCGGTCCGCCCTGCGGTGGTCAATCCCTTCTGCGGGGCAGTCGCGGGCTCGCGGCCGATCCTTTCGTATTCGGCGATGACCTGCGCGCCCAGCAGCAGGAGAATGGCCCCGATCTCGACCGAAAGCAGCGCCAGGATCGCCGTCGTCAGCGACCCGTAGACGACGCGCACCTGCGACATGGTCCCGTAGTACCAGCCCAGCAAATGTCGCGTCAGTTCCCACAGCAGTCCGGCGGTGACGCCGCCGATCAGCGCGTGGCGCAGCGACAGACGGCCGACCGGCATGACCAGATAGATCGCGGTCAGTATCAAAATCTCGCCGGCGACGCCGAGCAGATACAGCAGATAGTCCGACAGATCGCTCAGAGAATGCGGAACGCCGAAGACGGTAATATTGTGGGTCGCCAGCGCGACCAGCTTGCCGGCGACGACGGTTACCACCAGCAGGCCCAATCCCAAAAAAACGATGAAGAGATAAGGCAGGAGCGCCGACACGACAAATCGCCGGCGGCGGACAGCCACGCGATGATAGAAAATAACCGACATCGCGTTTTCCAGCACGGTGAATGCGAGTGCGCTGAAAAAGATCATGGTTACCAGAAGAACGATTCCGATCGTTTGACCGTGCTCCAGGAACGCCCGCAGCTCACCGACCAGGGCGCTCGATTGTCCGGGAACGATGAACTCGAGATATTCGGTCATTGTCGCCAGCAGCCGCGCCTGATCGATCACGTGGGAGAGCGCGATCAACATCAGGATCAACAGCGGAATCAGCGACAGCAGAGTGTAGTAGGCGACGGCACCCGCGAGCAGCAAGCCCTGATTCTTGCGAAAGGCCTTGAGCACGCAAAGCACGAACCCGCCCGGGTTTTTCAGAATGTACGCCGACCTCTCACTGAATCGACGCCGTTCCACCGCAGAGCTTCCCGGGGCGATGGCCCTTGTCATGTCACGACGCGCACCAGCAGTAGGAACTGGGCGTAGGGTTTGAACGCATACGCGACCTCAGGATTCGACGGTGCTTCGGTCCGTTCGGGAGCTGGCCGCGCCTTCGGCAAGACATCGGCGTCTCGAATAGATCGCCGCTTGCGTTCAAGTGTGGCACGGCGCACCGACCGGCGGAATCGGAGCGGCATAACATTCGCTGTAGGACGGCGGCCGACGTTAGCGGTGCAAAGCGCGCCATGGTCTTGCAAACGGCGGTCAATAGTGAGAGCGTCGATCATGAGAGTCGGCCATGGGGCGACCGCGCGTCGCATATCGATCGGGCTCGCTGGCCTTCTCGCTAGCGGTGTGATCGCGCTCGTTGCCAGCGCAGCGCCGTCGCCGCCAGCGCAGAGAGGCCTGGCATCGGTATATAGCGATCAGCTCAACGGAAAAAAAACCGCAAGCGGGGAGACCTACGACAGCAGCGGGCTGACTGCGGCACACCGGACCGTGCCGCTGGGCGCCGAGATCAGGGTCACCAACCTTGGCAACGGCAGGTCGGTGCGGGTGCGAGTCAACGATCGCGGTCCGCATGTTGAGGGCAGAATTGTCGATCTTTCGTCACGGGCCGCCGCGGCGCTTGGTATGCGAACTGGTGTCGCCCGCGTAAGGATCGAGATTCTCAGCCAACCCGCTGAGGCGCGAACGGATACGCATCCACGCCCTTGAATTCATCATGGGCTGGGAACGCAGCAACCGCATGCCAGGTCCGTGCTGCCGATTTGTCCTGATGGAGATTGTCGATGCGTCGAAAATCACGACGATTCAAAATGGGTTTCAGGGTCGCATGCGTCGTCGCGTCTCTGGTTGCATCCGTCGGCGCAGACGCGTTCACTTTTGCCGACGGCACGTCCGCAAGTTGCGTCGCCGGTGGCAAGATCGTGAACGAGGTGGACGCGGAGCCGAGCCAGGCAGGGGTCGATTTCACCGGCAAGACAGTGCGCACTTCCTCGGGCTATCTGATCATCTGGAACCCAGAAAGACTCAAGGCGCTTCCGCCCGAGGTGCACGACTATCTCTTTTTCCATGAGTGCGCGCATGCGCGCGTGCCCACCACCGACGAGCTGAAGGCCAATTGCGCCGGATTGCAGGCTATGCGCGCCGCGGGCCGTGCCGGCTTCGCCGTCGAGTCGCGGCTGGGCGCCTTCTATGGCCTTGGCAGCGACTACTGGACCCGCACGCTCAAATGTGCCGACGTCACAGCGACGTCCGAGCCTCCATAAGGTCCCACCTTCCGCCGACGAAGGGCGGCACCTTGCTGACTCTGCGCGTCGTTCCCGAGCCCCGCCATGGCGCTGGTTCAGCCGCCTCGGTTTGCACGAAAGCCACTGCCGTGACGCCCCTTGAGGCGCGGCTTGGTACGGTCCTTGCGTAAGCTTGGGCGCGAGGATCAATCTGCACCGGCAGCGTCGGCATCGATCGACGGCATCAAGTCCGGAGCAGCGAAAGGATCGCAATGAACAGGCAAGACCTTGGACAGGTACTCACGCCGACCAGCTTGGTGTCGGAAGTACAGGAGTTTCGGGCGGCGGTTGCCAACCCGCAGCGCAGCGCCGACGAGATCAGGCGCGCGTACGGGTTGATCGTCAACCATGCCGGCAACCTGAATCCGCACGCACCGGGTTTCGAATGGGCGGGCGTCGCCCTCAAGGAAGCCGCCTGCTTGTGGCTCGACTGTAAGGCGTTTCGCGGACATTGATCCCGCGCGGATCGCGATCTTGAAAGGCGCCCCGCAGCTCAGAGCTGGGAATTGAGCATAGCCTCCGCGCGCTCCGAGACCTTCTCCGTCCACGGTCGGTTCTGCCATTCTTCGTAAGTCACCCTCCGCGATCGTTTCAAATCCTCGTTGAAAATGGCGGTCTGGCGCTCGGCGAATTCGGCGCTGAAGACATTGAGGTTGGCTTCGTCATTCAAGCGAAAAGAGCGGTTGTCGAAGTTGGTCGAACCCACGCTCGACCATAATCCGTCGACGACCATCACCTTGCAATGAAACATCGTCGGCTGGAATTCGTAGATCTCGGCCCCTGCCTGCAGCAGGCGTCCCCACTTGGCATGCGACGCCTGGCGCAGGACTTCGGTGTCGGTGTACGGGCCGGGTAGGATTATCCTTAGCTTGACGCCGCGCTTTGCCGCGTCGACCAACGCCATTTCGCTGAGCTCGTCGGGGACGAAGTACGCCATCGCAAGATCGATGTTGCGCGTTGCCGAGACGGTTGACAGCAAATACATGAGCTGCATACTCTCCGAGCCGCCTTCGCGCGAGCTCTTGAACACCTGAGCGAGGTCCTTGCCGACCGACGATTCAGCGGGAAGATAATCCGGCCCGTCGAGAACCAGTCCGGTCACCTTGACCCAGTTGTCGACGAATGCGGCCTGCATCTGGGCGACCGCGGGTCCTTCGATCCGAAAGTGGGTGTCGCGCCAATGGTCCGGGTCCTGCGCGTTGCCATCCCATTCGTCGGCGATCCCCACGCCACCAGTAAAGCCGATCATGCCGTCGACGACCAGCAGCTTGCGGTGAGTCCGGTTGTTGAGCTTGCTCAGCGTGTACCACTTCGGCGGGTGATATTTCTCGATCTCGACGCCGGCGGTGCGCATCGAGTCGAGCAAGTTCTGATCCATTTTGTTGCTGCCGACCCAGTCCAGCAGCAGGTGCACGTGTACGCCGCTCTTGGCGCGCTCGGCGAGCGCGGTCGCGAATTTCTTGCCCACCGTCCCAGACCAGTAGATATAGGTCTCGAAAGTGATGCTCTTTTTTGCGGAGTGGATAGCGGCGAGCATCGAGGGAAAGATCTGCTTGCCATTGAGCAGGGTGTCGACGCGGTTACCGTCGACAAGGGCAGGTCCCAGCAACACGCCCATCGAGCGTTGAAATTGCGGGTCGGCGACCCCGTAGTGATGCTCGATACGCTCGGTGATCCTCTGCTCGCCGGACGAGATATTGAGGATGAACAGCCCGACGGCGACGGTAGCGGCCACCGACACCAGGATGATGGCAAAGCGTCTGAGTCTCAGCGGGCGATCCTTGTCGTCTTGGGTCGGGTCGACGGGTGTGAACAGGCTATGCGCCGTGGTGTCGGCGCACGTTCATAAGTTCACGCCGCCAAGTCTAGCAGTCCGCCGGCGTCGCGCGCCACTCGTGTTGCGCGCTCGACAGGGAGCTCAAACGGCTGCGACGCCGCGAAGGTTTGAATACCGATGCGGCTGACCTAGACTCGCTCCCAAGGACGCGAGAAGCGCCGAGGCGAGGAGAACGATGGTAAGCGCAATCCGCTTACTGCGGGGCAGCGCACATCGCAACTGCAAGCGCGCCGTAGCCTTCGGCGATCCAGCCGGCGTCCATCATCTGTGCGCGAACCGCCAGCGAGGTCGTATAGCGATGGTTCGCGTCGGCGCGGTTGTTGTACAGGCGATAGACCGGAAGCGCGGCCGACGGGCATGCCCCATTGGCCGGATCAGGTGTATCGATGGCGAACACGTCTCCCGATTCGTAGGTCCACGCGTTGGAGAAGCGCGCGATCACCGCCTGACATTCCGCCATCGACGCGGAGTAGAAATGCGAGTCCAGGCCGGCCTCGGGCCGGCCGTAGAACCGGCATACCGGCGAATGGCTCGCGTCGGACGGCGGATAGGCATTGAAGGTCTGTCCGGTTCGCGCCCATCCTGGAAAAACACCGTTGTCGAGGGCATTGGTTTCGGTGCTGTCGGCGGTCATGAAATAGTGTCCGACTGCCGCGCGATAGTATTCGATGACCGATACTTCCGCCGCCGGAGGCTGCGTGGGCGTGGGCGGCCGCGCCTTGGCGGAGTTGGG
>Ga0209526_10002710_pt1 | contig 11962 bp, 9 predicted proteins | sample JacPinW_OM2H0_M1_FD_188566 | JGI IMG/M metagenome (GOLD analysis project Ga0209526, IMG submission 188566) | Forest soil microbial communities from Algoma, Ontario, Canada - Jack Pine, Ontario site 1_JW_OM2H0_M1 (SPAdes) (version 2) | ecosystem: Environmental > Terrestrial > Soil > Boreal...
CGGCTGGACGGTCGGCATCACGGCCGACGATCTCGTCGGCGCGCAATGCCGCGCCGTGATCGGGCTTGCGCCGCAGGACGAGAAATGGCTCGCCGGCGAAAACTATGTCGGCGTCTGGCACGGGACGGCGGAAGACGCGCGCAAGCGCCAGGAGGCGCTCGATGTCGTGGCGTTCGGCCAATATCAGGCGCTGGCGGTGAGCCCGCTGGCGGGCGGCCGGCTCAACCCGCCCGATATTTGCCTGGTCTATGCGACGCCGGGCCAGATGATCATCCTGATCAACGGGCTGCAATATACCGGCTACAAGAAGTTCGAATGGGGCGTGGTCGGCGAGACCGCCTGCGCGGATTCTTGGGGGCGCGCGCTGAAGACCGGCGAGCCCAGCCTGTCGCTGCCGTGCTTTGCCGAGCGGCGCTATGGCGGTGTGCCGGATGAGGAAATGCTGATGGCGCTAAAGCCCGCGCATCTCGCCAAGGCCATCGTCGGCATGAAGCAATTGGCCAAGAACGGACTGCGCTATCCGATCGCGCCTTATGGTATTCAAGCCGACGTGCGCGCCGGCATGGGTGTCTCCTACGGCAAGAAATAACGCCTCGCGCGAGCAACAATCAGGGATTTGAGTATGAAGTCTTCGTCGAAGTTCGACATCGTCGTCTATGGCGCGACCGGGTTCACCGGCCAGCTTGTCGCCGAATATCTCGGCTCGCATTACCGGAACGACAAGCAGCTGAAATGGGCGATGGCCGGGCGCAGCATGGACAAGCTCAAATCCGTGCGCGACGCGATCGGAGCGCCAGCTGATACACAGTTGATCGTCGCTGATGCCGGCGATGCCGCATCGCTGCAGGCCATGATCGATCAGACCAGATCAGTCATAACGACGGTCGGACCCTATCTGCTCTATGGCAACGATCTGGTCGCGGCGTGTGCGGCCTCCGGCACGGACTATTTCGATCTGTGCGGCGAGACGCCATGGATGCGGCGGATGATTGATGCGCATCAGGCCACCGCACAACGCAGCGGTGCGCGGATCATGTTCTCCTGCGGCTATGACTCGTTGCCGTTCGAGCTGGGCGTATTCTGCTGTCAGGAGACCGCGAAGAAGCTGTTGGGGGCACCGGTCTCCCGGGTCAAGGGTCGGATCCGCGCGATGAAGGGGACTTTCTCAGGCGGAACGGCGGCAAGCGGCAGGGCACTCTTTGAGGCTGCGGCAAAGGATCCCGGTCTTCTGGCGTTGATGAGGGATCCTTTCTCGCTGACGCCGGGCTTCCAGGGACCGAAGCAGCCCCCGGGCAACAAGCCGATGTTCGACGACGATCTGCAAGTCTGGGTGACGCCATCTTTCATGGCGAACATCAACACGCGCAATGTGCATCGTTCGAACATGCTGATGGGCTTCCCCTATGGGCGGGATTTCGTTTACGACGAGATGCAGATCACCGGCGTTGGAGAGGAGGGCGAGGCTTTGGCCAAGCGCATCCTGGCGGCCAACAACAAGATGGCTACGTCGGCTGGCCCGAAGCCGGGCGAGGGCCCGTCAAAAGAGGAGCGGGAGAACGGCATGTACGATCTGCTGTTCGTCGCGCTCGCCCCTGACGGCAAGCAGGCTCGCGCGTCGGTCAAGGGCGATCGCGATCCCGGCTATGGATCGACCTCGAAGATGATCGCCGAATGCGCGGTCTGTCTGCTGCGCGATGCGCCGGAAGTCGCGGGCGGTATCTGGACTCCTGGCGCGGCGATGGGTGAGCGGCTGATCAGGCGGCTAGTCGATAATGCCGGCCTGACGTTTCAGGTCGAGGCGTGACTTCGCAGGGATTGTAGCTGTACATCCAGTCCATCATTGGCGCGGTGATCGGAATCAAGAGCTTCATCATGTGGTCGCGAATCCAGGCGCCGGTGCGGCTGAATTCGCGCTTGTTATTGCCGTTGCGGCGGGCCAGCGCCACGACGCGCTCGGCCCGCGGCCGGCGCTCGCGCTCGAATTTATCGAAGGTCACGCTGAGCTCATTGCCCTCCCGCAGCAGGCGAGCAAGCCGCAAGGCATCCTCGAGCGCGATCGACGCGCCCTGACCGGCATGGGGGCTGGTGGCGTGCGCGGCGTCCCCGATCAGAACCGTCCGCCCGCGCGACCATGTCGGCAGCCTCGCGACGTCGAGCGTCGCGGTGACGCCGATATTCTCGGCGGCTTCTAGAATTTGCGGGATCGGATCGTGCCAGCCGGCATGGAAGTTGAGCAGATGCCGCTTGATCGCGGCCTGGCTCATGGCGCGGTACGTCGCGGCGTCGATGCCGACCGGCGCCGGCTGGGTGCTCCACCACATCACGCCGTCTTCCGGATCGGAGCCGCAGACGCCGTAGCCGAAAAATCCGCTTTGCCCGAACGTGGTCTGGACGCGCCGTCCGATCGACGTTTGGTCGAGCAACGACCTCGGCACAAAGCCGCCGAAGCCAATCAGGCCGGTGTCGAACGGCTTTGGGCCGTCCGGCACCACATGGGTTCGCACCGCCGAATGCACGCCGTCGGCGCCGATCAGGAAATCGCCCTCGGCGCTGGAGCCGTCGGTAAAATGCGCGACCACAGGCTGATCGGGGCGATCCTCGATCCGTACCAACCGCTTCTCGAAGAACAGCTCGACGCTCTCGCACCAGGCCTTGTTCACGATCGCTTCGTTGAGCGTAGCGCGGCGCATGTTCACCGCCGGCTGCCCGATGCGCTGCTCCATATTCATGTTGATGGCGCCAAGCCGGCCCCCGGATTGCGAATAGAACTCGAAGGCGTCGGCAACCGAGCCACGGCTGATCATTTCCTCGGCAAGGTCCGCAGCCGCGAGCACATGCATGCCGTTGGGCGCAATCTGCAGGCCGCCGCCAATGCCGGTCGAATAGGGCCAGGCCTCGAACACCTGTGCCTCGAAACCGGCCCTCTTGAGCAGGATGGCGGCGATCGGGCCGGCGATGCCGGCGCCAATGATCATGGCTTTGCGGGATCGTTGGGTCATGTCTTGCTCCTGATGTGGCAGCGGGGTAAGAAGGTAAGGTAACTAATTATCTTATAATCTAAGATATCATCGGACTAAGATATAGGATCGGCTTTGTCAAGACCAAAAGCGCGCGCGGCGCTGATGCAGGAACTGGAATTCGCGCTACGAAAATCGTCCGCGCAGGGGACGATCTTCGCGCAGGCCGTTGCCGAACGTGCCGGGGTTTCGAGTTCCGACATGGATTGTATGGACTTTCTCAACGTCGAAGGACGCATGACCGCGGGAAGGCTCGCCGAGCTCACGGGTTTGACCACCGGCGCCATCACCGGCGTGGTGGACCGGATGGAGAAAGCGGGGCTAGTGTGCCGGGAACGCGACAGCGAAGACCGGCGCAAGGTGTTTATCGTGCCCGTTCCGGAACGCGTCGTGGAGATTGGACGGTTCTACGAACCGATGCAGCGCGCGATGCACAAGCTTTGGGACACCTACACCGACGCCGAGCTAAGGCTGCTGCTCCGCTTCGCGGACCAGGGCTACAAAGCGGTGCTGTCGGCGACCGAGGAACTGAAGACGATGATGATGGCGCCGAAGGAAAAACGTAAGAGCGCTACGAAGCCTGCGCGGAAGCCTTAAGCGGCTGATCTTGCGATGCCTGGTAGCACTGGGCTGCGACAAACATCCCCCACATCGTCCCCAGCATCATCCAGAAGTGCCGCCAGTGGTCGCTGTCGATCACAAAACCCTCGCCGACCGTGCCCAGGAAGGCCGAGAAAATCGCAAGATAAGTGCGCTGCCAGGGCACGCGCACGAAGACGTGGCGGAAGCCGATGATGACGGTGAGAAACACCAGCGCCTGATAGCAGACGCCCGAGATCCAGCCGCCCGACATGAAGGCGTTGAGATAGGAGTTGTGGGTGTCTTCCGGGAAATAATGGTGGAACTGCAGGGGGCCGATGCCGAACGGCAGATCGAGCGCCATGTCCGCGCCGAGGATGTGCCGTCCGAACCGGCCGAAGCGGCCCTCGTCATAGCTTTGATCGAAGCTCGCGCGCTGGCGGAACATTTCGGCAATCGAGTCAAACGACAACAGCACCGCGATCAGGGCTGCACCGGCGACGCCGGCGACGATCGCGATCACGATGATGCGCGAGCGCTCGGCGCTGGAGCGGCTGGTCAGGACCATCAGCGCCAGCATGAAGGCCGCGGTGATGACAAGCCCGCCCCATGCCGCGCGCGAGAACGCCAAGAGGATCGCCAGCGCCATGATGCCGAGTGCGATGGTGCTGCGCAGCGCCTCGCCGAAGCGATCCGTAACCACGCTTTGCAGGACGAACAGAGCGGGCAGGATCAGGAACGCACCGAGCACGTTCGGATCCTTGAACGTGCCGCGCCCCCGCTCATAAAGCGTCAGCAAATCGTGCCCGCCCGGAACCAGGTTGAAATAGCCGCCGAGCGCGGAAAGCGATGCGACCATGGCGCCGACGGTGAGCCCCCGGCGAAGCATGTCGAGCCGCGCTGCGGTGTCCTCGGACACCACCATGGCGAAGAACATCACGGTGACGGCCATGTACCAGGATGTCGCGATCCAGCTTGTGACGTTGGACTGGTCGAGCACGGGAATGGCGCCGATGGTGTAGCCGACATTGATCAGCACCAGCAGCAACAGCAGCGGCATGAACACGAGCCGCAGCCGCAGGCCCGTCGCAAAGAACAGGACGGCGGCAATGACCGTCACCAGTTCATAGGGACTTGGCTCGATGAAGACGATCGCGCCGGATGCGCCGACCAGCCACACCAGCGCGCGCTGCAAGGCGGTGACGCCGGGCGCGGCCGTCAGGTTAGAAGGGGTGCCCCCGGCAGTCGCCGCATACGCCATCACGCCCTCACTGATCTATGCAACGCAACCACAACACTCGCGAGCCGCGCTCAGTAGGCGTTCTCACTCTTCGTCACCAGCGCCAGCGGCGTCCGCATCAGAATGTAGACATCGAACAGCACCGCCCAGTTCTCGATGTAGTAGAGATCGAACTCGACGCGCTTCTGGATCTTCTCTTCGTTGTCGATCTCGCCGCGCCAGCCGTTGATCTGCGCCCAGCCGGTGATGCCGGGCTTGACGCGGTGCCGTGCGAAATAGCCGTCGACCGCTTCGTCGAACAGGCGGCTCTGCAATTTGCCTTGCACCGCGTGCGGGCGGGGACCAACCAATGAGAGATTGCTCTTGAATACGACGTTGAAGAGCTGCGGCAATTCATCGAGGCTGGTCTTGCGGATGAAGCGCCCGACCCTCGTCACGCGCGGATCGTCCCTGGTCACGACCTTGGCGGCGGTCGGATCGGCCTGATGATGGTACAGCGAGCGGAACTTGAAGACGTCGATGCGTTCATTGTTGAAGCCGAAGCGTTTTTGGCGGAACAGCACCGGACCCGGGCTGTCGAGCTTGATCGCGAGCGCGGCCAGCGCCATCACCGGCAAGGCCATCAAGAGGATGACGGCGCCGACCACATGGTCGAACAGCCATTTCATCACCAGATCCCAGTCGGTGATCGGCGCCTCGAACACGTCCAGGGTCGGAACCTTGCCGAGATAGGAGTAGGAGCGGGGGCGGAAGCGCAGCTTGTTGGTGTGGGCCGAGAGGCGGATATCGACCGGCAGCACCCACAGCTTCTTCAGCATTTCGAGAATCCGCGTCTCCGCCGAGATCGGCAGCGCGAACAGTACGAGGTCAACGCGGGTACGGCGGGCAAACTCGACGATATCGTCGACCTTGCCGAGCTTCGGGCTGCCGGCGCAGGTCTCGAGCGCGCGATTGTCGTTGCGGTCGTCGAACACGCCGAGCACGTCGATATCCGAATCTTCCTGGGCCTTGAGTGCCGTCACCAGTTGCTCGCCGGTTTGGTCGGAGCCGACGATGATCGTCCTGCGATCGAGCCGGCCCTGGCGTGCCCAGCTGCGGACCATCGAGCGCAGGAACAGGCGTCCGGCGATCAGGACGGCGAGGCCGACGAAGAAAAATGCCGAAAGCCACAGCCGCGAAATCTCGCCGCCGAGCTTGGCGAAGAACGAGGCGCCGATGAACAGCAGGAACACGAAGGCCCAGGAGGAGATCATCCGGGTCATCTGCCGGAGCTGGCCGCGGAACACCTGCACCTGATAAATGTCGGCTGCCTGGAAGCAGATCACCGCGGTCGCGGTCATGCCGAAGATCGCCGCGACATATTCCCAGTGGAAGCCGGAAAGCGGCACCACGTAGCCGAGATAGAGCGCAATGCCGATCAGGCTGAGCAGGGCGAAATCGGCGAGGCGGACGACGCCCGCGATCACGACCGGCGAATAGGCCCGGCGCACTTTCTCGTTGGCAACAATGAGCGCTGCCTGCGACAGCCGGCGGCGGCGTTCGGCCGGCGGGCGGTCGAAGGTTGCGGTCGCCGCAGCCGTTGCCGCGGCATTTAACATCGAGCGAGCGTTGATCGGTTCCACTTGTCCAAATCCGTCTTCGAACGGGCATCTAGGAATGCGACCGCCCGAGCGGAATTCCTCAAGGTCGAGGCTTAAAGGACAAATCGGAAGAAACGGTTACGTTGGTAAATAACGGTTAACGGTCTATTGCGTGGGATTTGAGGTTGATTGCGTCGCAGCTAAGGGTGGCCAACCTCACGCGCGCGATGCTTCAAACGCGTCGCGGTAGCCGGCCAAAACTCCCTCGACCATCGCCTTCTGCGAGAAATGCAGGAAGATGCGTTCGCGAAGCGATTTTGCCCGTGCCAATGCCGCGTCCGGATCCTCCATCGCGATCTCGATCGCATCCGCGATCGCACCGACGATGTTGGGGGCGAACAGCGCGTCGGCATGCTCGCCGAAAATCTCGGGGATGCCGCCGATCTTGGCGGCAACCATTGGAATTCCGGCCGCTCCCGCCTCGATCACGACATAGGGCATGGAATCGCCGCGAGATGGGACCACCAGGAGCCTGCCCTTGGAGAAGCCGTAGCGCGCCTTGACGTGGCCAATGAAGCGTACCGAGTAACCAAGGCCGAGCCTTTCAACCTGGGCTTTGAGCGCTGCCATCTCCTCGCCGTCGCCGGCGAGCGTCAGCGTCACCGGCTTGCCGTCGGCGTGCAGCCGCGCCACTGCGTCGACCAAGAGGTCGGCGCCCTTGATGTGCCTGAACTCGCCGACATAGACGACATCTGTTGCGTCCTCGGCGATGGCAACCGGATCGAACTCGTTCGCGGTGACGCCATTGAACACACAGCGCACCAGCCCCGTAGGCTTACCGATGATGCGCTGATAGGTGTCGCGCGCAAACGCGCTTTCGAACAGGAACAGATCGGTGCGGTTCATCAGCGCGCGTTCGATGCGGCTGTAGAGCGCGCCCTTGAGGGTGTTGGGCGGGTAGTGCAGCGAGCCGCCATGCGGCGTGTAGACGCGAATGATGCCGCTTGAACTGTTCGCGAGCCGGACGAAGACTCCGGCCTTGGCACCGTGTCCGTGCAGCACGTCCGGATGCAACTGCCGGATCAGGCGGCCGAATTGCGCCCACGCCAGCATATCCGAAGGCGAAGGCTCGCGGTGAATGGCAATGCGATGAACGCCAAGCTTAAGCTGAGGCGCGAGTTCGGCCAGTGCTTTGTCGGCACGCTCACCGCCAGTGAGGCTGTCGGCGAGAATGCCGACGTGGTGGCCGCGAGCGGCCTGTCCCTGGGCGAGATCGAGGACGTGACGGAAAATCCCGCCGACCGGCGGGCGTATCGCATGCAGGATACGAAGCGGCTCGTCTGGTTGCGGGGCCATGGTCAGAACCAGCGTTCGGCTATGAGGATGGTGTCGCCGGGACTGAGCGAGGTGCCGAGCGGCACGATAACGCGCGTCGAGCCCGAACTGTCGGAATGGGTCAGTGTAACATGGCCGCGCCGGGCGCGCGGCGAAAATCCACCCGCGATCGCGACCGCCCTCTTACTTCGCAGCCGCACTACGGCCACCGACGCAGCTGTCTGCATGCAGCCCGGCAGAGCGAGCGCCGCCAGCGGGCAGGGCATGACGGAGCGCACGCTTGGCATTCGACGACCCAATTCGACAACCCATTCGACAATTCGTGGAAAATTCTTGATTCCGATTAACGACTTTCATGGTTAACAAAACATGACCGGTGCCGACAGTGCATGGCTGTTTCCGCCCTCAAATCGGCTCAATTAACCCAGCGGCAACCTTAATGGAGTGTAATCGCGAGAAGCAAAGTAGAGTCGTGCAGTAGCGTCCGCGGGAGTGTGCGATGCGTTTAGCGTTCTGGCGTGCAGGCGAGGCCAAGGCATTGGTCGAAAACGCCGTGGCCGAGCCGGCGCCAGCAATCATCGGACCGGCTGTCTCCGCGCCGTCCGGCGATCTGGATTTGCGCGCGCTCGGTCAAGTGCTGATGCGCAAGCGTGGCCTGATCATCGCTCCGACGATGCTCGCCGCCGTGATTGCGGTCATGGCCGTCAATCTGGTGACCCCGCGATATAAATCCGAAGCTCGCATCCTGATCGACGGGCGCGAAAACATCTTCCTGCGGCCGAACGGCGAACGCAACGAGGAGCGCGCGGCGCTCGATGCCGAGGCCGTCACCAGCCAGGTCCAGCTTGTCCTCTCGCGCGATCTGGCGCGCGAAATCATCAAGAAGAACAGGCTCGCCGAGCGGCCGGAATTCGATCCGGTGTTGCAGGGGCTTGCGCCGCTGAAATCGCTGCTCGCGCTGTTCGGGATCGGCCGTGATCCGTTTTCGCTGACGCCGGAAGAGCGCGTGCTGGACGCTTATTTCGATCGGCTGACCGCATACGCCGTCGATAAATCACGTGTCATCGTGGTTGAATTCCAGTCGCGCGATCCGGATCTTGCGGCGCGTGTCGCCAATTCGATCGCCGACGGCTATCTGGTGCTGCAGCAAAACGCCCGCCAGGACCAGGCCAAGTCCGCCAGCCAATGGCTGTCGGGCGAGATCGAGAATCTGCGCCAGAAGGTTTCCGACGCCGAATCCCGCGTCGAGGATTTCCGCTCCAAGTCGAGCCTGTTTGTCGGCACCAACAACACCACGCTCTCCAACCAGCAGATGGGCGAGTTCAATACGCAATTGAACAACGCGCGTGCGCTGAGGTCGGATGCCGAAAGCAAGGCACGGTTGATCCGCGAGATGCTTCAGAGCGGCAAGCCGATCGAGGCTTCCGAAGTGCTCAATTCCGAGCTGATGCGCCGCCTGTCGGAGCAGCGCGTCACCTTGCGCGCGCAGTTGGCCGAGCAGTCATCGACCTTGCTCGACAATCATCCCCGCATCAAGGAATTGAGGGCGCAGCTTTCCGATCTCGACCGCCAGATTCGCGACGAGGCCGGCAAGATCTCGCGCTCGCTCGACAATGACGCGCGGATCGCCGGCGGCCGGGTCGAGGGCCTGAGCGCGAGCCTGGAGCAGTTGAAGAAGCAGGCCTCTTCAAGCAACGGCCAAGACGTCCAGCTCCGGGCGCTGGAGCGCGAAGCCAAGGCCCAGCGCGACCTGCTCGAATCCTATCTGGCGAAATACCGCGAGGCCAATACCCGCGAGACCATCGATGCCGCGCCGACGGATGGCCGCATCATCTCCCGCGCCATCATTTCCAACACCCCGGCCTATCCGAAGAAGCTGCCGATCGTGCTGATCGCGACGTTGGCGACCCTGCTGCTCTCGAGCGGCATTATCGTCACCGGCGAATTGTTGCGCATGACGGCGCCGCGCGCGGTCGCCGCGTTCGTCTCGCCGGCGGCATCGATCCGCGCGCCGGCGCCGGAGCCGGCGGTATCCGCCGACCCCGAACCCGCCGCGAGCGAAATCCATCCCGAAGTCGTCACCCAGCTCGACGAAATCGAGCAACTCGCTCAGGAACTACGCGGTGCCGGCGAGGCCGCGCGCAAGGTCACCGTGCTCGGCACCGCCGCGGGTGAGGGCATCACGCTGACGGCGTTGACGCTCGCCCGCCTGGTGGCGCGCGAGGCGAGGGTCGTGGTCGTCGATCTCGCAGCTTCGTCGCTGGCGATCTCCGCGGCATCGGTCGATCCCCACGCGCCGGGCCTCGCCGAATTGATGCAGGGCGAAGCGTCGTTCTCGCAGGTCATCACCAGGGATAGGCTGTCACGGGTCCATCTCGTCAGTGCCGGACGCCCGGGTTCGGATCGCAGCCTGCTGCAATCGCCGCGGCTGACGCTTGCGATCGACGCGTTGCTCAGGGTTTATGACCATGTGCTGCTGGACGCCGGCTCCGCGTCCGATCTGCCCGCTGAACTGTTAACCGCCAACGCGCGGGCCGTGGTGGTGCCCGACGCATCGATGGAGCCGGATACGCGGACGCTGATGTGCGAACAGCTCAGGGCCGCCGGTTTCTCGGAAGTGACCATGCTGAGCGGGCAGGTAGCGCCTTCCAACGCGGCCGAGGCGGCGCCGCGGGTGGTGGCCGCCTGAAAATTTCAGCGAACGGCGCGGCGCAGCCGCTGTGCCAGGCGCAACAGCGTCTGGTTGCCCTTCACCAGGCGCTTGGCGCGATTGACGCCCGACATCGCGACAATAGCCAGTTTTCCGCGCGAACTGAGCGGAACGAAACTGTCGAAGATCGGCTCGTCGCTCTTGCAGAACTGCCGCTTGTAATCATCCGACCCGATGCCGAGATCGAGCACGCGATAGCCGCGCTCTCCGTAATGATCGATGATGTTGCGCATCAGGATCAGGCCGGGGCTGCAGCGTGAACGGTCCGACATTGTGTAGGTATTGAACATCATCGAGAAGCGATCGCCGTCGGCGACGCCCGCAAACAGCGCGATGACTTCCTCATCGCATTCCAGCGCATGAAGGTCGATGACGCGGCCGCCGCCGCCGAGCGGGGTCAAGCACGCGCCGCGGATGAAATTCTCGACGCCAGGTTCGGCGAAAACATTCGGCAGGCTCTGCTCCGCCATCCGCAACGGCTTGACGCGGAAGAACCAGTCGAGCAGCCGCGCTATATCGGGTTCGGTGCCGGCGATGTGATAACGGTATCCCGGCGACTGCAGCTTGCGCTCCTTGCTCTTCAGCCGGCGTCGGAACGAATTGCCGATCCTGTCGGTCGGCGCAGCACCCGGCACCATCGTCAGCACCGGGCAATCGTTGACCGAGGATTGCATCGGCAGGTTCGCAGACGGATTTGAGATATCCCGCCAGCGCTTGGGCTGTTGCGTCAGCGAGAATACATCTGCCGCCGATCGCTCGCGTATTCCCGATAACAGCGCGGCGAGATCGGCGGAGGTCGCCTCTTTGGCGAAATCCTTGTCCCATAGCGCCATATTGAACGTCGTGTGCCTGCCGCCCATGAAGCTTGCGACGCGGACGCCGTGCTTGTGCTCGAGTGCGAGCGGCAACAGCATCAGCGGCTGGCCTTCGCCGTCATGGGCGACCACAATGAGAGGGGTTGAGCTCGCGCGCGCGCCGACCTGCATTTGCCAGTTGGCAAGAAGATCGAACCGTTGATAGGGCGTCGAGAACTGCGCCGGATCTTCCAGACGCCGCCACACCGGTTCCGCCTGGCCGAGATCGGTGAGGATATCGACATGCGCGATACGGCTTGCTCGCGGCCGCGCTGGCGCTTCTGCCGTCCGGCTTTCGATCGCGGCAGCCATGGTCATCGCGAAACCTGTCTACAGGAAATTATTACGTTTTTGGCTTCAGGCGACCTTTGCAAAGAAGTGTCAACAAAGAGTAATGACTATGCCGCCGCCGATCGGCGGGAAAGGGCGGGAATTTGCAATCCGACAATGTCTTGTTGACGAGGCTGGGGCTTGAACTCGCTTATTTCACCGGCCGCGGCTGGATCGGCGGCCGCGGCGCGGGCGTAATCCTGCGCTTGGAACGCGTGCGCCCCCGCCGCGCCGGGCGTTTCCAACCGCTCAAATCCGGCGAAATCACCCCGAGGTTTCTCGACCGGATGCTCCGGGCGTTGAAGCGCTGGAGATAC
>Ga0209526_10002711_pt1 | contig 11959 bp, 9 predicted proteins | sample JacPinW_OM2H0_M1_FD_188566 | JGI IMG/M metagenome (GOLD analysis project Ga0209526, IMG submission 188566) | Forest soil microbial communities from Algoma, Ontario, Canada - Jack Pine, Ontario site 1_JW_OM2H0_M1 (SPAdes) (version 2) | ecosystem: Environmental > Terrestrial > Soil > Boreal...
CAACGATCCGCCGCATGGGTGGAATGGCGTCCACAGGCAGTACGACGGGGGCAAGATGGACGGCTTCTATATCACCGGCGGCAACGACTCGATGGGTTACTACACGCAGCGCGAGCTACCCTTTTACTACAGCTTGTTCCGCAACTCCGGGCTGTGCGCCAACTACTTCTGCTCGGTACTCGGTCCGACCTGGCCCAACCGTTTCTACCTGATGTCGGGAACCTCGGGTGGGATCACGACGAACGGCCTCTGGGGTTACGGAATCTTCGACTCGAGCGGCTGGCCGATCATCCTGGACCTGTTGGACGAGTTCGATGTGAGCTGGAAGATCTACAGCATCGGCTCAGACGACGTTCCCGCCGGGGACAGCGACAACGTTGCCGTCTTCTGGAGTCGATGGGCGTTCGACCCGCGGACGATTGCCACGAAGGCCGACTTTCTCGCGGACTGCAAGAACGACGAACTGCCTGAGGTCTCCTGGGTGATTCCGAGCTTCTCGATGGGCTTCGACGAGCATCCCCCGGCGGACATCTCGGTCGGCATGGGGTTCCAGCGGGAGATCATCACCGCGCTACGCCAATCGGACGCCTGGAAGCGATCGGCGTTCCTGCTGACGTACGACGAGCACGGCGGCTTCTTTGACCACGTGGCGCCGCCGCAGGTGGATGACTACGGATTGGGCGTCCGGGTGCCACTGTGGGTCATTTCGCCATACGCTCGGCGCGGCCCGGTCCTATCGCGCAAGCCGGCGGAGCATGCGTCGACGCTGAAGTTGATCGAGCGGCTCCACGGACTGCCAACGCTTGCTTCGCGCAACCATCAGTTCGACGTCGCCACGCCGACCGGCGGGAACTACCAGTCCGGAGGTAAGCCGGCGCCCCCGCGCGACCGGCTCGACTCGATCAGCGATCTGCTCGACTTGTTCGACTTCGACAACAACAATCAGCAGTCGAAGTAGCTGTTATCGAATCACGGACCCAACGACCCACGCCTGGCTTAGCCCGGAGCAACCGGTCACCTGAGTTCCATCCGGAGCTAAGCCGCCGCCCAGGCTCGCTTTTTGACCGGCCACCACGACCAGGCTGCCGGATGGGTCGTACACGGCCACCGGGTTTCCCCGAGCCACGTACCCGTCGGGCCAAATCAGCGCGTGGCGGTTCGGTCCGTCGCCAGTCCACAAGCAGGCCGTGCCGTCCGAATTGATTCGTCCGGAGACGATTCCGTCAAAACGGGCGGTCATGCTGACGTCGCTGGCTGGGTGTGTGCCGATGCGATAGCTGGCGGGTGCGCAGGAACTCGCAAAGAACGGAACTACGCTCCCCAGCATGAGGCAGGTGAGCAGCCGCGGAAGACGTTTTTGCCCCACGTCTCCTAAAACGACCGTCATGGGGAAAAGTTCCCCTGTCGGCGCGGAAGGGCACAATTAAAGGTCATGCTCCTATCGGCCATGCTCCATTGGGGGGAGATCCTCGGCGGGCTTGTCATTCTCCTGGTCGTCTTGTACGACATCTTTCAGTCGGTTGTCCTCCCGCGCCCGGCAATCAACAAGCTGGCAACCGTGCGGTACCTGGTTAGAGGGATCTGGTGGCTGTGGCGATGGGTGGGCAACCGGATGGAGTCGATCCCCCGCCGCGAGCGGTGGCTGGCGGCCTACGGCCCGGTCGCGGTGCTCACCATCTTCACCGCCTGGGGACTGGCGCTGGTTGTGGGGTATGGGTTGATCATGGACGGCGTGCGTGACGAGATCCATCCAGTGCCCGATTCTTTCGGAACTTCGGTCTATTTTTCGGCCACGACGCTCGTGCCCCTCAGCTACGGCGACTTCGTACCCGAGGGAGTACCGGCCCGCTTGGCGACGATCGCAGAGAGCGCGACCGGCGTCATCCTGGCGGCGCTCGCGATCACGCTCCTCTTTTCGCTCTATGAGTCCTTTCAAAGACGCGAGGAGTTGGTCGTGACGCTGGATGCGTTTGCCGGCGCGCCCCCATCCGGAGTGCAGATGCTGGAGACAGCCGCTGCTCACGGGATGCGGGATGAGCTGATCAACACATTTGACGATTGGCGGCAGTGGGCGGCGGCCGTACTCGAGAGCCACCTGGCATACCCGATGCTGGTGTTCTTTCGATCGAGTCACGACAACGAGGCGTGGCTCAACTCGTTCGGGGCCGTGATGGACGCGGCCGTCCTTGTGATGAGCGCGGTCGACGAGAAGTCGGAAGGCCCTGCGAAGCTGATGTACCGCGTCGGCAACCACCTGGTCGAGGACCTGTCATGGTACTTCCGCCGCTGGACGCCACGAGACGACACACCTGTCATCGAGCGCTTCGAATTCGACCAGGCGTGGGAGCGATTGCAGAAGGCGGGCTATCATTGCAAACCCGCCGACGAGGCCTGGACCGCATTCGCGCGGCTTCGATCCACGTACGCCTCGCCGATCAACGGCCTCGCCCGTGCGCTGGTGATCATCCCGGCGGAATGGATCGGCGATCGTTCCTACCTGCCGCACATTGACACGCCGCAACGCCGCAGGCGGACGGCGCGAGGGCGGCGCTAGCCGCGTCCCGGGTTGTCGGCCGTCGCCGTGACGGTGGCCGCGTTTGAGTTCACCGCAGCCACATTATCCATCGTGCAGCCTACCGTGGTCGTTGCGTTGTAGGGCACATCCGGCGCGACTTGCTGCTGGCAACTTCCGACCACCTGTCGAGAGGCGGTGTCCGTCATGGTGAACTTGATGGTCGATGGCGCCTGGGCGCCGGTTATGCCGCCCAGGTTCTTCAGCAGGGCCGAGACCGTGCACGGCGAGCCGCATTTGGAGGTGTCGACCGAGACGACCGTATAGATGGGGGGCAGCGTGGTGAGGTTCGAGAAATCGATCACGTCACCCGGCGCCGATATGTGGAAGTCGCTGTCGTAATTGGTGAACCGAAGGTCGGCGTCGCGAATGCCGTCGACGACAACCTTTTGTTTCAGAAGGACCCGAAGCAGCCGGTAGGGGGCCTGAGCCGCGATGAACACCTCCGCTCTCGGGCCGGACAGGTCGACGGCATCGACCCCATCCACCGATACGTGGTCGGTCCGCTGCGTGACCGCTTGCCCGAGGAATGTCGACCGGAAGACGTTTCCATCGGTCAGGTCGGTCAGTTGTGGGACGTGGCCCGCCGAGCCCTTCCACCAACCATTCCCCGCCGCCTGGACAAAGCTTCGGGACACAAGATCGGTACCCATGTGCGCCGACAGGAACTGCTGGCCGCGAAAGTAGGCGTCGTTGCCCAGGATGATCGCCTCGAGCTTCACGCTGGACGTCGTGACCGTCACGTGCTCGGAGTTCGGCCGGCGCAACTGCAGGTCGATCGTCCAACGGTCGGTTCCGTCGCCATACGACCCGGTGATCTCGAGGCTGCCGGCCGCGACGAGGGTGCCGGCAGCGCCGTTCTCGAGGCTGCGGGTCGTTGGCTGGCCGAGAGCAAAGGGAAGATCACACGCCGAGAGGGCGGCAACCACTACCGCTCCGATCAACCCGGCCCGTGCCCGGTAACATGCCTGCAACAGCGAACGAAATGCTAACAAGGGGGTGATTCTGTAACGGGCGGACCGCTCCAACCGTTACAGAGGGGTGGCCAGCGGTGATCCGGGACCCTCCGGAGCGATGAGCGTTCCGGCGAGTGGCCGAAAGCGCCGGTCGGTTCGGATTTTCGGCCGCGAGTACGCGGTCATCCTGCCCACCGTCCGCGATCCGCGGATGCACGTGGCTGCGGTGCTGATCACCCTCCAGGTACTCGGCCAGACCGTGCTCGGCTTCCGGCTCTCGGTGGCGCAGATTCTCATCTGTCTCGCGACGGGCGCCCTGATCGAATTCGTCGTCGCCTTCTTCAAGGACAAGGCGATCATGTGGCCGGCCAGCGGATTGCTGACCGGCAACAGCGCCGCCTTCATCCTGCGGACGCCCGGCACCCTTCATGGCCAGTGGTGGAGCCTGCACGGCATCTGGATCTTTGTCGGCGTGGTCGCCATCTCGATGGCATCGAAGTACCTGATCCGCTGGCGTGGACGCCACATCTTCAACCCCTCGAACCTCGGGCTGGTGCTCGCCTTCGCCGTGCTCGGCCCGCGTTTGACGGAGCCGCAGGATCTGTGGTGGATCCCGGTGGGGCCGTGGCTGTTCGTGACCTACGGGGTTCTGATCGTCGGCGGACTGTTGATCGCGTGGGAGCTTCGATTGCTCGGACTCGAGTTGGCTTTTATGGCTGGGTTTGCGGCCTTTACGGCCCTGGCGTTGGCTGCCGTCCCCGACCATTGCATGGTCGCCAGCTGGCACGTGGCCCCAATGTGCGGGTGGGACCTCTGGCAGATCCTGGTCACGTCGCCCGAACTCCTGGTCTTCGGGCTCTTCATGATCCCTGACCCACGGACCGTGCCCGACGGCCCGGTGGCGAGGATCGCGTTCGGCATCGTCGTGGCCATCCTGTCGGTGCTGCTGCTCGCCCCAACCACGCTGGAGTTCTGGACGAAGACGGCGATCCTCGGAAGCCTGGTGATCGCCTGCGCCCTGCGCTTTGCGCTGGCGCGCTTTTTGGCTCCGCTCGAAAAACGGAGCAGGGAGAGGGCCGGCAGACGTCGCCTGAGCTGGCGGCTACCGGTCGCGCTCGCGGTCGCTCTGATATTTGCAGGGACCCTTCCGGTGGCTGCCGATCTTTCCACACACAGCCCGGAGCCGGCCGCCGGGCTCGCCGATGGGTCGACGCCAACGCTCGCGCTCGCCGTCGGTGCCGGGCCCGCCATCGGTGGCTGGGTTTCCAGCTCGGCAGGCGCCGCCCTGCCGCCGCCGAGCAATTCGGGACCCGCCTCCGCCTCGGCGCCGGTGTGGATCCTGCCGACGATTCCCACGGTGAGCGTCGCGCCGAACGTGGTCGCCTTCGACAAGTCCACGACGGGGAACGCGGCCAGGATGGCGCAGGACGTCGTGCTCGATCTCATCATCGAATCCGAAGCGCGTCGTGCCCACGACTTAACGCTGGCAGGAACCGGGGCCATCGACGACGGGCTCAAGGAATTCACCGACGTCGTCAACCAGGACATCGCCGCCGGAACGATCATCCAGAAGACGTATACCTTCGACAAGGTCGGGCTCAACCTGTTCCTCCCCAAGTTCAGCAGCCAGGCGTCGCGGCTGGTCGGGGTCACCTTGCAGGGGACGAGTACCTTCATCACCAGGGACGCGTCCGGCAAGGTGCTCTCCCAGTCGAGTACGCCGTATTCGAAGAGCTGGGGCCTTGCTACCGCCGCGAACATTAGCCACCAGGTCATCGTGAACGACTACACGGACCTGGCCCCCGCTCCATAACGCGCTGCCTTCCACGCCAGCCCAACCGCCGCGATCGCCGTCCCAAGAACCAGGTAGAAGGCCCAGAACAGGCTCGTGAGGCCGGCGAAGATCACCATCTCGACGGTGATCCAGCCCATCAGCGTCAGTCCGACCGCCAGGGCGGCGAGAGGGCCGATCGCTCCTCGGCGGGCCGTGATCGCGGCCGCCACCATTGGGCCAACGCCGACAAACGTGAAGAGTAAGAGCCCTGGCACCAGGAAGGAGTGGAATGGCGTTCCAGCCAACATGCGCAGCGGCACCCCGAGTAGATGGCCGTCCGGAGCCAGGATGAACTGGATTCCGCCAAACAGAGCCCCGATGCCAAGGAAAATCTCGAGAACTACGGCGAGACGGCCGAGTTTGGGGAGGCGGCCGGACGTCGTCGCTGGTCGCGTGCTGGGAGCGGGACTGCGGATCGCGGTTGCCATTTTGATTACCTCAAAGTGAGTCGATCGCGTCTTTGGTATGTACTGCCGCAAAAAGGGGCGAGTCGCGGACTCGCCCCTTATACGTCGATGAGAAGCCATCGCGATTAGGCTGTCAGACGCTCCAGCTTCGTCGTCAGGACGGGCACCTTGACCTTCCGCGGCTCGCGGATCGCCAGGAAGATCTCGAACGCGAGCGCCACGAAGACCGCGAACGCCGCTAACGCCAAGCCGATTGCCGCGTACATCGCGTATGTTCCGATCGTCCACCAGCCATACGCGTTCAGCAGCAGGCCGCGAAGCGTCTCGCCCTTGAAGAGTGTGGCAACCTGGCCAGCGATCTTCTGATCTGTCGGGTTCGCCTGCGCCTTTGCGCTCATCTGCGAGTAGGTCAGTCCACCGGCCACCTCACTCAGATGGACGCCGATGAAGCTATTCGCGTACACCTGCGCCTGGGCGCCCGTCGTCAGCTGCTGGCCGCCGTACACACTCATGGCCGCCGCGTCAGCGCCTGGGAGGGACGCGATCGCCTTGTTGTCAGCCGCCGGGAAGTAGATCTGTTGCGCCGTCAATTCGGTCGAAATCTGGTTGTGGATGAAAGAATTTCCCCAGAAGAGGAATCCCGCGCAGAAAACCAGGATGCCGATGAGGCCGACCTGGAGTACGACTACTCGCCGCCGCATTGTCGTCGTCATGTCGAACACCTCCACGAAATTTGTTTCTTAGACGTTGCCCCATGGGCTTGATTCCATCCTGATCGAGTTCCGCTCGACCGCTCAGGACCGATAGTCCCGACTTGGTGGTGACCTGGTGTTGGCTGGTCGGGGACCCTGGTCCCGGGGCCGCCTTTAGAGGCGGGCGAGGCCGATCGACGCCGGCGCCCAACGCGGATGGCAGGTGCAGGGTCCAAACGGCCGGTCGCCCTCAGCTCGAGCCCGCATCGTGAGCTCGAACAAGGCCCAGGCGTAGGCCGCCGGGTCGTGGCCGTCGAAGGGTATGGGGTCGAAGCCAAAAGCGCGGAGATCGGGCTGATCGCTATCGCCGATCACGATCGGCCCGCCGGCGAGCCGGACCAGCGGCGCGATCGTCCAGTAGCCGGCCGTCGCGGCCGCCTCCGGGCCCGCCCCGCTGGCGACCGACCGATCGGCGACCTCCAGCCTCGTGAAGAGGTCCTCGCGGCCGACACCCTGGTTCGCCAGTTGCTCAGCCATTCGACAGACGCGCTCCTGCGTCTCCAACGAGTGGGGCCCTTGGGCGATCCCCTGCGCCCAGCGGTCGGCGGTCGGGACCTCGCTCCGATATTCGGCCACCCAGCTCGTCCGCAACCCGTCCCCGATGGGTGCAGGCGTCTCGACGGGATGCGGTCGTAGGGCTGTGATCATCACCCTCAGCCTGCGCGATCTGCGGCCAAACTCGTAGGGGCGGAGGTCCCGTCCGGATTAGGACGGTTGGTCCTGCCGGTTCGGGTCGCGCGATAAAGGGCGGCGCGCGGCGCCGCCCTTTTCCCGGTTACGAACTCTTTAGGCGATCCCTGCGCCGACCAGCTCCCTCGCGACCTGGGTCTGGGGTACCGCCCCGCGGTTCAGGACGACCTTGAGGGCGCCCGTCCGGCCGGCGTCGGCGAAGGCGTCGTACGCGTCCATGACGCCGTCCATGGCGAAGCGATGCGTCACGAACACGGTCGGGTCGAGCCGGCCACCCTGGATCAGGCTGAGTAGCCGCGGGATCGAGTAAGTGTCGACGAGTCCGGTCGTGATGGTGACGTCCCGGCTCCACAGCTTCTCCAGGTGAAGCGTTGCCGGATGCCCGTGCACGCCCACGTTGGCCACGTGGCCGCCGGGCCGGACCAGCTCGGCGCAGAGCTCAAAGGTGGCCGGCACACCGACCGCCTCGATCGCGACGTCGACGCCCAGGCCATCGGTCAGCGCCATGACAGCCGCGACGGCGTCCTTCGCGCCATTGTTGATGGTCACATCGGCCCCGAAGGTCTTCGCGCGCGCCAGGCGAGCGTCTGCCAGATCGATGGCAATGATCTTGCCGGGCGAGAAGAGCCGGGCGGTGAGGATGGCGGCAAGTCCGATCGGGCCCGCGCCGACCACGGCAATCGTGTCCCCGGGGGCCACTTTCCCGTTGAGCACCCCGACCTCGAAGGCCGTCGGGAGGATATCCGAGAGGAGGAGTACCTGCTCGTCGGTTAACCCACTCGGGATCTTGTAAACGGATGTGTCGGCGAACGGCACTCGCGCGTACTCGGCCTGGAGGCCGTTGATCGTATGGCCGAAGATCCAGCCGCCGCCGCCGGTGCAGGCGCCGTAGCGTCCCTGCTTGCAATAGGCACAGCGGCCGCAGGAGCTGACGCAAGAGAGCAGGACGCGGTCACCCGTGATTACGGTGTTGACGGCCGAACCGACCTCGACCACCGTCCCGACCGCTTCATGCCCGAGGATCGTGCCGGGCTTTGTCTCCGGCACGTCGCCTTTAAGGATGTGCAGGTCGGTGCCGCAGATGGTCGTCGTATCGATCCTGACGATCGCGTCGGTCGCACGCTCGATGAGCGGCTCGGGGACCGTATCCCAGCTCCGCTTTCCGGGTCCGTGATAAACAAGCGCCTTCATGATTTTTCTCCTTATTCGGTTGTGGTCGCCCTGCAAACCAGGACTTCAGATAAATCCCAGAGGGGACCTAGGATGACGTTAGCCCCGCGAGTTGTGGCGCCATAGGGCCATAGGGCCCGGTTATCTCGGGACGGCTCGCGATTTGCGGATCATCCGGAACCCGAAGTGCGCGAAGCGCGTTGAGGATGACTCCAACGTCGATGGCCTCCTGAAGGAGGGCGCCCGCGGCCGGTGGCAGCAGCCCCACGCTGGCAGTAACCATCGCGCCGAGAGAGAGCGCCATACCGACGACCACGCTCTGGATCGCGATGTACCGGGATCGCCGCGCGATCCGCATCGCGGTCGCCAGCCGATCCAGCCGGTCCACGAGCAAGACGACATCGGCCGCTTCTGAAGACGCGGTTGCTCCCCGCGCGCCCATCGCCACCCCGACGTCGGCGGCCGCAAGCGCGGGAGCGTCATTGATCCCATCTCCCACCATGATCACGGTGCCCTTGCGGCGGTAAGCGCGGACGGCGTCGATCTTCTGAGCGGGCGATTGGCGGGCCAGAATGCCGTCGAGGGCGAGCTCGTTTCCAATCCGAGCCGCCACCGCCGGGCCGTCGCCGGTGAGCATGACGATCTCACGAACCCCGGCCCGGCGTAGCGACGCCACCGTCGCGGCGGCGTCCGCCCGGACCCGATCGGCCAGGCGCAGCACACCGCACAGCTGGCCGTCGATTGCGATGTAGACACTCGTGGTCCCGGCGTGGGAAGTCTCCTCGGCGTCAGTGGGAACCGGCGCGCCCGGGGCGACCCAGCTTTCCCGCCCCAGGGCGACGAGCCGCCCCTCGACTCGACCGCGAATGCCCAGCCCCGGTTCCTCGTGGGCGTCGCTGGGTTCGCTGACGGGCAGGCCGCGATCCTGGGCGGCTCGAACGATCGCCGCGGCCAGGACATGCGAGGAGGCCTGGTCCAGAGACGCCGCCAGTCGGAGAAGCTCGCCGGCCGGCGCGCCGGCCAGGGGGATGACTTCGCTGAGCATCGGCGTGCCTTCGGTGAGGGTTCCGGTCTTGTCGAGGAGGACGATCTGGGCGCGTGCCAGCGTCTCCAGGGCGCCGCCCCCCTTGACGATGACGCCGCGCTGCGCCGAGCGTGAGATGCCGGCGACGATCGCGACCGGGGCGGCGAGGATCAAGGGACAGGGGGTTGCCACCACCAGCACCGCCACGGCGCGCACCGGATCACCCGAGATCACCCAGGCGATGCCCGCGACCAGGAGCGTGAGCGGCAGAAAGATTGCGCTGTACCGGTCGGCCAATCGGACGAAGGGGGCCTTCTCAGCCCCAGCGGTCTGGACGAGCCGGACGATGCCGGCGTAGGTGCTCTTCGCAGCAGGAGCGGATGCGATGAGGTCAAAGGGAGAACCGGCGTTGACCGATCCGCTCCGCACGTTGCTCCCGGCGCGCCGCTCGACCGGGATCGATTCGCCGGTCAGGGCCGATTCATCGAGCAGGGCCGGCGTGCCCAGGATACCGTCGACCGGGAGCACCGCGCCGGCCGGAACCAGCAGCCGGTCACCGATGGAAACGGAATCGATCGGAATCGTCTCGATCGTCCCGTCGCCGTGCCGGTAGGCGATCCGCGGCGCTCGCGCGAGCAGGGCGGTCAGTTCGGCTCGCGCCCGCGAGCCTGCGAATGCCTCGAGCGCCTGGCCGGTCGAGACCATGAGCGCGATCAGCGCTCCAGCGAGGAACTGGTGATAAATGAGCGCGCCAGCCAGAGCAAGCAGCGCGATGAGGTCGAGTCCGACTTTGCGTTGCCTGGCGTCGGCAACGAGCGCCAGGATCATCGGCGGGATGGCGATCGCCGCGGTCAGTCCCCAGGCGAGGTCAGCCGCTGCGCCCACGCTCCCGAGCCAGCAGGCCACACCAGCCAGCAGCCCAATGAGGGCGGCCGCAGTCAACCACGCCGACGGTTCCCGCCGTAGGATCGCGATCACTCCTGCCATCCTGTCACCGGTAGCGGGTGGCGCCGAGGGCTGAAGGTCCTAGCCGGCGCGGGACGCTTCCAATCAGAGCGGGAGAGCGATCTTGATCGTGGTCCCTTCGCCGGTCACGCTCTCCACCACCAACTCGCCGCCCATCGTCGTGACGCGCTCCCGAAGGTTGCGCATTCCCTGACCGGTTTGGGTCGCTGCGGTATCGAAACCCTGGCCGTCATCTTCGATCTGCAGCACTCCCCGTCCATCCTCGCGAAACAGGCTGACCCGGCAGGTCGCGGCCTGGGCATGCCGGCTCACGTTCGAGAGCGCCTCGCGGGTCAGCTGCACCAGGTCCGCCGAGCGCGGCGCTAACTCGGCCGCGAGCCCGTCGTCGATGTCCGGGACCGTCGTAACCCCGCTCTTTTCCGCGAAGTCCGCAATTAGGTCATCGAGGGCCTGGCGCAACTGGCGGTCCGCCAGGAGACCCGGTCGCAAGCCAAAGATGTAGTTGCGAAGGTCCCGAATGGCGCGGTCGATCTCGTTCACAGCCGACTCGACCCGGCTCTCGACCTCCCGGTCGCCGCTGCGCTGGGCCGCTGCCTGCAGTCCCATCCCGACGGCGAAGAGCGATTGGATCACCCCATCGTGCAACTCGCGGGCGATCCGCTCGCGATCATCAAGCACGGCCATGCGCTGCAGCTCCCGCTGGGCTCGGGCATATTCGAGCGCCACAGAGGCCTGGTTCGCGAACGTTTCGACCAGTCGAACCTCCTGCTCCTCGAAGGCTGCGCCACCGACCGGGTTCGCGACGGCCAGGGCGCCGATGGCGCGCCCCTGCACGATCAGGGGCACGAGCACCATCGGGCCCATATGCCCGAGGCTGACCATCGGTTGGTAGGTCCGCGGGTCGGTCGATGCGTCGGCAAGAACCGTGGCCTGCTTTGTCCGCATGACGTCGCCCGACACCGACCCAGCCATCGGCACGCGCAGGCCGGCCAGCTCATCGGCGAAGGCGCCGTCGGCGATGGCGACCTTCAGCTCTGATTCACCGTCCGCATCGAGGCTGGGCACGACGATGGTGGAGGTCGCGGCCCCAGCGAGCTCTCGGGCATCATGCGCCACGGCCTTGAGGACGGCTTCGAGCTCCTGGCCCGCCAGGATGGCGTTGCCGATCTCTCGGACTGCCTCGAGCCAGCGCTCGCGCCGCCGCCCCTCCTCATAGAGGTTGATGTTTTCGATCGCCACCCCGGCCTGCGCCGCGAGAACCTTAAGGGCCGCCTCGTCCTCGGCATTGAACTCGGCAGCCCCCTGTTTCTCGGTCAAGTAGATGTTGCCGAACACTTTGCCTCGCGCAACGACGGGAGCACCGAGGAAGGACGACATCGGTGGGTGATTCGGGGGGAACCCGATGGAACGTCCGTCTTCCGCGATCCGTCGCAGTCGCAACGGTTTCGCATCATGGATCAGCGCGCCCAGGATGCCTTCGCCCACGGGTAGGGGACCGATGGCGCGCCGCTCCTCCGCGTTGATCCCCACGGTGATGAATTGGCGGATGCTGCCGCTGGGACCGAGCACGCCCAGGGCGCCATACCGG
>Ga0209526_10002712_pt1 | contig 11957 bp, 9 predicted proteins | sample JacPinW_OM2H0_M1_FD_188566 | JGI IMG/M metagenome (GOLD analysis project Ga0209526, IMG submission 188566) | Forest soil microbial communities from Algoma, Ontario, Canada - Jack Pine, Ontario site 1_JW_OM2H0_M1 (SPAdes) (version 2) | ecosystem: Environmental > Terrestrial > Soil > Boreal...
GCATTCGGATGCGCCGGGTCGAGCACGAAGCCGGAGCCGCGGTTGTGCAGCATGATGCCGGTCTTCTCGGTCGCGACGCCGACGCCGAACTCGCGAAACAGCGAATTGATCAGCGTCACGGCCGTGCGGTCGCGGTCGACCACCGTCACCAGCACGGTGTGGCTGCCCGGCGTCGGCGCCGGCGGCATCGGCACGCGCTTGCGCCGATCGATATGGTCGGCGAGACCGCGCGCGAACGCCTTGTCGAGCAGCGCCGGCACGGACATGTGCATGAAAGCAGGATCGGCCACATGGGTGTCGCGCACCGCATAGGCGAGGCGCGCGGCCTCGAGTGCACCCGCCGGAACGGGCACCGCCAGTTCGTACGATTGCCGCGCATAGCGCGCGTCGACCGAGCGCTCGAATTGCCGGCGGGCGGCGGGAACGTTGGCGCGCGCGAGCATGGCGGCGCCCTCTTTTTCCAAGGCCGCGAATGCAGCCTCGAGGACGGCGGGATCCGCATCCGCCGTCGTGAGGTAAACGGTGCGCACGTAATCGCGCTTGAGGTCGCTGCCGACGAGGCCGAGCGCCGAGAAGGCGCCGGGAATCGGCGGACAGAGGATTTCGGCAATGCCGAGTTCGGCGGCGAGCGCGGTGCAATGCAGCGGTCCGGCTCCGCCGAACGCCGCGAGCACGAAGTCGCGCGGATCATGCCCGCGCTGCACCGACACGATTTTCAGCACTTCCGCCATGGCGTGGTTGACGACGTCGATGACGGCAGCCGCAGCCGTCCGTATGTCGATCGCAAGCGGCTCAGCAAGCCGTTTGCGCACGGCGGCCGCGGCCGCGTCGTGGTCGATCGGCAGATCGCCGTTCAGCAGGGATGCCTTGTCGAGGTAGCCGAGCAGGAGGTTGCAATCCGTCACTGTCGGCTCGCTGCCGCCGCGGCCGTAGCACACGGGCCCGGGATCGGCGCCAGCGCTCTTCGGGCCGACGCGCAGACCTGCGGCGCGGTCAACCCATGCAATCGATCCGCCCCCGGCGGAAACCTCGGCCAGATCGATCACCGGCACGCGGATCGGATGACCAGTTCCGTTCATCCAGCGGCTCATGCTTGATCCGCCGCCGACCTCGTAGTCCGGCGTTGTTTCATAGTGGCCGCCGCGGATCAGGCTCGCCTTTGCGGTGGTGCCGCCCATGTCGAACGAGAGCAGGTCGAGGCGACCGGTTTGGCGCGCCACCAGCGCGGCCGCCACCACGCCGGCTGCCGGCCCCGACTCCACGGCCATCGCCGGCATGGACATGGCCTCGGCCGCCTCGAGGATGCCGCCGTTCGATCCCATCACGTAGAGCGGCGGCAGCGCGCGACTGCGCGTGACGTGGTCGAGCCGCTGGAGATAGGACGTAAGAATTGGCCCGGTATAGGCGCACACCGCGGTCGTGCTGGTGCGCTCGAACTCCTTGATCTCGGGCAACACCTCCGACGACAAATAGACCGGGACATCCGGCAGCGCCGCCCCCAGCCGCGCACCGAGCCCCTGCTCGTGCTCCGGATTGAGGAAGCTGAACAGGAGCGAGATCGCGACGGCATCGACCCGCGCGGCCTTGAGCGCCGCGACTAATGCGTCGATCTCGTTTTCGGCGAGCGGGGTCACGACGACGCCGTCGGCGCCGATGCGCTCTGTAATCTCGAATCGGCGCCGGCGCGGGATGAGCGTGGCGGGCGCGTCCTGGAACAGGTCATAGAGGTCGGCGCGCGCCGAGCGGCGCAGTTCCAGCACGTCGCGGAAACCGCGCGTCGTGATCAGTGCCGCGCGCGCACCGGTTTCTTCGAGGATGGCGTTGGTGACAACGGTGGTCGCGTGCGACAGCAGTTCGACCTCGTCCGCCGCCACCTGGTAGCGGCGCATCGCCATGTCGAGGGCGCAGAGCACGCCTTCGGTAAGGTCGCTGGGGGTGGTCGGCACCTTGGCCACGCCGATATGCCCGCTCGCATCGTCGACGAGCGCCACGTCCGTGAAAGTCCCGCCGATATCGACCCCGATCCGCCAGGCCATGCCGCGTTTGCCCCTTCGGGTGGAGGATTTATTGTAGACTGGCTGTTCGATATTGCTGAGGGACTTTCAGCGGTTTGGACGCCGTCTTCAGGCAGATCAGGAACAGCCGGTTGCGATCATGACTCATATCCTCCACCGCCAGACCGGCCATTCCTATCCCGTCGCCGCGGGCGGCGAGGGCATCATCATCCGCGACGCCGCGGGGAAGGAATACATCGACGCCTCGAGCGGCGCGGCGGTGTCCTGTCTGGGCCATTCGCATCCGGATGTCTTGGCAGCGATGCGCGAACAGCTCGACAGACTTGCATATGCGCATACGAGCTTCTTCACGACGGAGGTTGCGGAGGCATTGGCCGACGACCTCGTCGCTCACGCCCCGCCGGGCATCGGCCACGTCTTTTTCGTCAGCGGCGGCTCGGAGGCGATCGAGGCCGCGCTCAAACTCGCGCGCCAATATTTCGTCGAACGCGGCGAGCCGCAGCGGCGATACATCATTGCGCGACGGCAAAGTTATCATGGCATCACGCTCGGTGCGCTCGCGATCGGAGGCCGGGAGTGGCAACGCAAGCAGTTCGTTCCGCTTCTGATCGAAACGCATCATGTTTCGCCGGTGTATGAATATCGCGACCGCCGCGCGGGCGAGAGCCCGCAGGCCTACGGCGAGCGGCTGGCGCAAGAGCTCGAAAGCAAGATCGAGGAGCTCGGCGGCGAGAACGTCATCGCCTTTGTCGTCGAGACCGTCGTCGGCGCCACCCTGGGCGCGGTCCCACCGGTACCGGGTTATTTTCAGCGCGTGCGCGACATCTGCGACCACCACGGCGTGCTGCTCATTCTCGACGAAGTGATGTGCGGCATGGGCCGCACGGGCACGCTGCATGCCTGCGAGCAGGAGGGGGTGAGCCCCGATCTGATGGCGCTCGCGAAGGGGCTGGGCGGCGGCTACGCGCCGATCGGCGCCCTCGTGATGCAGAACAAGATTTTCGACGCCGTCGCCGAGGGCTCGGGCGCGTTCCAGCACAGTCACACCTACATGGGTCATCCGCTCGCCTGCGCGGCGGCGCTGGCGGTGCAGCGGATCATGCGCCGCGACAATCTGCTGGCCAACGTGCGCTCGCAGGGGGCACACCTCGCGCGCCGGCTCAAGGAACGGTTCGGCAATCATCCCTTCGTCGGCGACGTGCGCGGACGCGGCCTGTTCCAGGGCATCGAGCTCGTCGCCGATCGCGGCAGCAAGGAGCCATTCGACTCGAAACTGAGGCTGCACGCGCGCGTCAAGCGCGAAGCGATGGCGCGCGGGCTGCTGGTCTATCCCATGGGAGGGTCGGCGGACGGGGTCCGCGGCGACCACGTGCTGATTGCGCCTCCCTTCATCATCGATGGGGCCGCCATCGACACGATCGTGGAACGTCTCGGCGAGGCGATCGACGCGGCAACTGCGCAAACTCAATGAGGCGTTCGTCACGCGACATGCGCGTCCAGAAGTGCAGGAGGAGCGTCATGAAGAATGCAATCGCGGTCGTCGTAACGGCCGGTTTGGCGATCGGCGTGTGCGCGCCGGCCAAGGCGCAAAGCCTGGAAGGCACGCTGAAAAAGGTGAAGGAGACCGGCACCATCACCATCGGCCATCGCGATAGTTCGATCCCGTTGTCATACCTTGACGACAAGTTGCAGCCGATCGGGTTCTCGATCGAGCTGTGCAAGCACGTCGCGGAGGCCGTGAAGGCGAAACTCGCCATGCCGAATCTGGGCGTCAAGTACAACCCGGTGACGTCGGCGACCCGCCTCCCGCTCGTCGCCAATGGCACGGTCGACATCGAATGCGGCTCGACGGCCAATATGACGAGCCGACAGGCGCAGGTCGGATTTTCCTACACGTTCTTCGTGCCGCAATTCAAATGGATCACGCGCACCAACAACGACATCAAGACCGCGGACGATTTGCGCGGCAAAACCGTCGCCGTGACGGCCGGCACCAACACCGCGCTGTTCGTCAACAAGCTGAATAACGACGGCAAGCTTGGCATGACCATCATGCAGGGCAAGGATCACGCCGAATCCTTCCTGCTGGTCGAGACCGGCCGCGCCAGCGCGTGGATGGAAGATGACATCCTGATCGCGGGCTTCCGGGCGAATGCAAAAAATCCCGCCGACTTCAAGCTGCTCGACAAGTCTTACCCGTCCGACCCTTACGCGCTGATGATTCCGAAGGACGATCGGCAATTCAAGACACTGGTTGACGAGACGCTCGCCAATCTGATGCGCTCGGGCGAGTTCGAGAAACTCTATACGCAGTGGTTCGAGCGTCCGATCCCGCCGCGCGCCATCAACATCCAGCTGCCGATGTCGGACGCGCTCAAGCGCGCCATAAAGGAGCCGAACGACAGGCCAAATTCGTGATCGTCACTGCCGCATCGCGCTGTCTTGGGAAACATTCGCGAAGCGTCGTCTCCCGAATTCGCAATCCTTGTCCGTGGCACCCGAGCGCCGCGCGACAACCGTTGCGACGACGCTCGTGCAAGCGATAACGGCTACGTTCCCGGTACTCGCAGGCATTTCTGCATCAGCGATCGCCGCGCGTCGAACGACACGCGAAGCGCGTCCGCCCGCCTGCGACAGGCAGGCGACTTTGCGTCGACGATCCTGAGCACGAGCGCGCGCGGCGGATACGGCGCTGGTACCGGACAAGGGTAGAGCGTGTAGGGCATACCGGCCTGCTGATTGGTCTCCTCCTCTTCGTCGAGCTCGTCGCTGAGCCGGTCGCCCGCCTGTTGCAAGCTCAACGCCAAGCCGGGCACCCGGTAGAGAATGGCTCGGCTGGCGAGACGAGAGAGCTGCTTCAACACCGCCTCGCCCTCGCGCATGGTGGCGCAATAGCTCGCTGGCGGTGGCGTCAAGCCTTGCCAGCGGTGGTAGCTGCGAATGCGAGCGCTGAGCGCGTTGGCGGCCGAGATCGCGCTGGCGGCTGCCCCTTGCGTGAAGGGCTGCGCCGCGACGCTCGCCATGGGCGCCGTCAAGCCGAGCGTGACAAAAGCCAATGACAATAAACGGCGCAACATGAACGTGCCCCAGCCGGCGCTCGCTAAAGATTGTACATTCGCTTGGCGGCGGCGAGCGCCCGCGTGCAGCCTGCGCGATTTCCCCGGGCGTCGAGCCGCTTGGCGCGCGCCAAGGTCGCCGCGAACGTCGCCTGCGCCCGCTCCTGCGCCCGTTTGACCGAGCCGGGCGTCGGTTGCTGGTTGAGCTGCGCGCCGATCGATTGCGGAGCCATCGGCCCGGCGTTCGGGTCTCCGGCGGACTGGCGCACCGCCTGCTCGAATTGCGCGATCTTCTTGCTGCAGGGGCCGGCTTGCGCCGCTGTAAGGCCCAGGCCCAGAACGGCGACGGCGGTCAATGCTCTCATTGCCATTCTCTCGTGACTTGGCACCATGATACGCCGCCTACGAGTTGATCCGACCCGATTGACGCGATGAGACGCCGGGCCATGCCAATGGTCACCAGGAGGGATTCGCCGCGCGTCGTCCATCAGTCGGCATCCATCCTCGCCGAGTACGTTGACTCGGGCGGTGTGGGCTGGTCTTTGATCTCGATCATTAAGCCGCATTTCGTTAGCTTTGGAAATCCGTTTTCTTAATCCCGCGAACGCGTTCCCAGGAGCAGTCCATGTCCGCCGTTGCCCTGCAATCCGCCACGCGAGCGCACGAGGTTGGGTCGCCTGCCGCGATCGACCTCGAGAAGCTGCCGGTCGAGAAGGTCCTTGCCCAGCTCGCCGTCAAGCCGGAGCAGGGATTGAGCAGCGCCGAGGCGCAGCAGCGGCTCGCCAAGTACGGCCCCAACGCCCTCGTTGAAAAAGAGGTCAGTCTGCTCCGCAAGATCGTGGGGCACTTCACCGGGCCGAACGCCTACATGATCGAGACCGCCGCGATCGTTTCGGCGATCATCGGGCATTGGGACGATTTCGCCATCATCACGGCGCTGTTGTTCTTCAACGCCGGGCTCGAATTCTGGCAGGACCGCAAGGCCTCCAATGCGCTGGCCGCGCTGAGGAAGGGGCTCGCCCCCGAGGCCACCGTGATGCGCGACGGCAAGTGGCAAACGGTTGCGGCTGCGACGCTGGTGCCCGGCGACATCGTCAAGATCAGGCTCGGCGTCATCGTGCCCGCCGACCTGCGGCTTGTCGGCGGCGATTACGCCTCCATCGACCAGGCGGCGCTGACCGGCGAATCCTTGCCGGTCGCGAAGAAGGTGGGCGACGAGGCCTATTCGGGCAGCATCGTCAAGCAGGGCGAGATGCAAGGCGTCGTCATCGCGACCGGCGCCAACACGTTCTTCGGCCGCACCGCCAAGCTCGTGGCCGGCGCCGGCGCCGTCAGCCACGCCCAGAGGGCGATGTTCGAGATCGGAAACTTCCTGATCATCGTCGCCGTCGCGCTGGCGCTGATCATGGTCGCCGTCCAGGTCTATCAGGACATCGTCATCACCGACGACTGGGGACTTGAAGACGCGCTCGGCATCCTGCAGTTCGTCCTCGTTCTGCTGGTCGCATCGATCCCGGTGGCCATGCCGGCGGTGTTCTCCATCACCATGGCATTGGGCGCGCTGGCGCTGTCGAAACAGAAGGCGATCGTCTCCAAGCTGTCCGCCATCGAGGAAATGGCCGGGGTCGACATTCTGTGCTCGGACAAGACCGGGACCTTGACCAAGAACCAGCTCACGCTCGGCGATCCGATCCTGTTTTCGGCCAAAAGCGCGCAGGATTGCATCCTGGCCGCTGCCTTGGCTTCGAAAATCGAGGATCGCGACGCCATCGACACCGCGGTGATCGCGGCGCTGAAGGACCAGAGCGCGCTCAAGACCTACAAGCAGGTGAAATTCGTGCCCTTCGATCCCGTCAGCAAGCGCACCGCGGCGACAGTCATCGACGCGCAGGGCAAAAGGGTCGTGGTCACCAAGGGGGCGCCGCAGGTCATCGTCGATCTCGCCAAGCCGCCGGCCGATGTCGCACAGCGGGTCAAGACGACGGTCGACGAGCTCGCGGCCAAAGGCTCGCGCGCGCTCGCCGTCGCGCGTTCCGAGGACGCAGGGCAGAGCTGGGCGCTGCTCGGCATATTGCCGATGTTCGACCCGCCGCGCGAGGATTCCAAAGCCACGATCGAGATGGCGAACGAAAAGGGCGTGCGGGTCAAGATGGTGACCGGCGACGATACCGCCATCGCGATCGAGACCGCGCGCCTGCTCGGCATGGGCACGCACATCATCCCGGCCGCCGAGGCCTTTCCCAAGGACATGGATCCCAACCACGTCCCGCCGGAAATCGCCGACGCCATCGAGCGGGCTGACGGTTTTGCCCGCGTGTTCCCGGAGCACAAATACGCCATCGTCAAGGCGCTGCAGGCGCGCGGTCACTTGGTTGCGATGACCGGCGACGGCGTCAACGATGCGCCGGCGTTGAAACAGGCGGATTGCGGCACTGCCGTGTCGGGAGCCACCGACGCGGCGCGCGGCGCCGCGGCGCTCATTTTGACGGCGCCGGGCCTCTCCGTCATCAACGATGCGATCGACGAGGCCCGACGCATCTTCGGTCGGATCACCACCTACACGATCTACCGCATAGCGCTGACCATGGACATCATGTTCGTGGTCGTGCTGTCCACCATCTTTCTCGACTTTGCGCCGCTGACCGCGATGATGATCGTCGCCATGTCGCTGCTCGATGACGTCCCGATCATGACCATCGCCTACGACAATACTCCCGTGAGCGCGAAGCCGATCCGCTGGCACATGCCGCAGCTCCTCAGCGTCGCGACCGTGCTCGGCGTGTTCTCGATCGTCGAAACATTCGGGCTCCTCTTGATCGGTATTCGGGTGCTTTCGCATCCGCACCTGCAGGACTATTTCGGACTGGCGAGCGAGGATCAGCTGCAGACCGTGATGTTCCTCCAGCTGGTGGCGGGCGGCCACTTGTTGCTGTTCATCACCAGGAGCGAACGCTGGTTCTTCCTGCCGCCATTCCCGGCGCTCCCGCTATTTACCGCGATCGTGCTGACCCAGATCCTGGCGGTGCTGATGTGCGGCTTCGGCTGGCTCGTCCCGTCGATCCCGTGGACCCTGATCGGATGGGTGTGGCTCTACAACATCGCCTGGATGTTCGTGCTCGGCGGCGTTCGACTGCTGAGCGAGCGCTTCGCCGCCTACCGGACCGCGCGGCAGGCAAGGAGCATGCACATCGTGAACCAATCGCTTCGGCTGCACGCATCATCGTAATGGGAGCATCGAAGATGAATTATCGAAAGAAGTTTTTGGTCGAGCCCGGAGCGAAGGTTCGGCTGTCGAAAATCGATGCGTCCTACACGGGCAAGAACGAGACCCACGAGAAGGCTCTGCCCAAGATCCAAGCCCATATCGAACGCATGGACAAGCTGCAGTACCTGCTTTACGCGGACGGCAGCCAATCCCTTCTCGTCGTGCTGCAGGCGCTCGACGCGGCCGGCAAGGACGGCGTCGTTCGGCATGTGTTCAGCGGAATGAACCCGCAAGGGACGTTCGTCTTCGGATTCAAGCAGCCGAGCAAAGAGGAAGCCGCGCACGATTTCCTCTGGCGCGTCCACTCACGCACGCCGGCCAAAGGCGAAGTGGTGATCTTCAATCGATCGCATTACGAGGATGTGCTCGTGGTGCGCGTGCACAAGCTCGTGCCACGTTCGGTGTGGTCGAAACGCTACGATCTGATCAACGACTTCGAAACGATGCTGTCGCAAAACGGCACGACCATTCTGAAGTTCTTTCTCCACATCAGCCCGGAAGAGCAGCTGGCGCGCTTCAAGCAGCGGCTCGACGACCCGTCGCGGAATTGGAAGATCAGCGAAAGCGACTATTCCGAACGCGAGCTGTGGCCGCAATACGTGGAGGCGTACGAGGACGCCATGGCCCTGACGAGCACGAAGCACGCCCCCTGGTACATCATTCCGGCAAACCACAAGTGGTTCCGCAACCTCGCGGTATCGCAGATCATCGCGGACACGATGGACGACATGGGGTTGAAGTTACCGCCGACGCACGTCGACATCGCGGATATTCGCCGCAAGTACCACGCGGCGGCGCGCGAGCGGAAGATCGGCGACCAACGTCGGACGAAGAAAGCCGACAAGGTCGCATAGCGGCGAAACCGAATGCTGCCCTGGCTGTTCGCGTCGCTGCGCGGCTATCGGATCGGATGGCTGCCGCGGGATTTGGTCGCCGGCCTGATGCTGGCTGCGATTGCCATTCCGGGGCAGCTGGCGACCGCGCGGTTGGCGGGAATGCCGCCCGAGACCGGCCTTTACGCCTTTGCCGCCGGTTCGCTCGCCTTCGCCGCCTTCGGCGCCAACCGCTTCATGTCGGTGGCGGCCGATTCCACCATTGCGCCGATCTTCGCCGGCGGACTTGCGTCCTTCGCCGCCCTCGGCACCCCGCACTACGCCGAGCTGGTCACGCTGCTCGCGCTGATGGTCGGCGTCACTCTGGTGATCGTCGGCTTGCTGCGGGCGGGCTGGCTCGCGACCCTGCTGTCGATCCCCGTGACCACGGGGTTTCTGGCGGGCATCGCCATCCACATCATGGTGGGCGAGCTTCCGACGCTGCTCGGCATATCCGAGGAGCGGGGACAGCTGCTGCTGCGCCTCTTTCACATCCTCGGCCGCGTGGGGGAGGCCAATCCCTATACGCTCGCGCTCGGCGCCGGCGTGCTGATCGTGACCTTGGGCACGGCCAGGATCAGCGCGAAGGTTCCTGGCGCGCTGATCGGCTTGGTGGGGGCGGGCGTCGCGGTGGCGCTGTTTCATCTCGAGAGCCGCGGCGTGAGTCTGCTGAGCCCGCTCCACTTCGAGCTGCCGCGCCCGGCGCTTCCGTACTTGCCCGACACCCGCGAGATGGCCCGGCTTCTACCGCTGGCCCTCATCGTCGCCATGGTCTGCATCATGCAGACGTCCGCGGTCGCGAGCACCTTTCCCTCGGAGGAGGATCGGCCGGACGATGCCAGCCGCGACTTTGCCGGCGTCGGCGCCGGCAGCATCGTGGCAGGCCTGACCGGCTCCTTCCCCGTCGATGCCAGTCCGCCCAGCACCGCCATCGTGGTCGAATCCGGCGGCCGCTCGCAGGTCGCCTCGATCACCGCCGTCGCCCTCATGATCGTGCTCTTCCTCCTGGCGGCGGGACTGATGGCTTATGTGGCGCACGCGGCGCTCTCCGGAATTCTCTTCTACATCGCCGTCAAGATTTTTCGTCTCAACGAAATGATCCGCATCTACCGCCGCGGCGGGGCCGAGATCCTGATGGTGGCGGCGAGCTGCGGGTTGGTCGTGGCGCTCCCGATCGAAACCGGCATGCTGCTGGCGATCGTGCTGTCCTTCGTGCACAGCCTGTACTTCGTCGTGCGACCCTATTGCGTGGAACTGGCGCGCGTGCCGGGAACCACCGTCTGGTGGCCCCCCGGCCGGCACGAGAAGCGCGAGCATGAGCCGGGCGTCCTCGTTTTTGCGACGGCGGCGCCGCTGACCTTCACAAACGCCCAGTACATCAGCGACAAGATCATGCGCGCGCTCGACGCGGCGCCCGCGCCGGTGAAACTGCTGGTGATCGAGGCCAGCGGCATGATCGACATCGACTATACCGGCTCGCAGATCCTGCAGCGGACCATCGCGGAGCTGCGCTCGCGCTCCATCGACGTCGCCTTCGCGCGGCTGTCGGACCCGCAGGCCCAGGCGCAGGCGAACCAAACCGGGCTGATCGCAGCGCTCGGACCCGAGCGCGTTTTCAGAAGCGTCGAAGAAGCCGTGCGCCAGCTGCGTCCGGGTGCGAAGCCGGATGATCTCGGCAAGAAAGCTGGCACCGCAGAAGGCTCTCCGTCGGGAGCGCCTTGAGCTTGTCTTCCCTGGGCTACCGCTGCTGCCCGATCGACATCGAACTCTCGGGCCTTCGCGAGAACATTAACCGCCTTTTCCCCAGAAAATGTCGTAAGCCCGATCAAACGCGACCACCATTAAACACGCCGACTTGCCTTGGCATGTGAACTGGTGCGGCATGCGGCTCCCCATGATGGCAAACCCACCTGGCCCGAGCCGTGTGGGCCGGTGATCCGTCATCTCGGCCAGGACGGCGCCCTTGATGACGATCAGCTGCTCCTCGGCGGTATGGAAATGCCAAGGTACCATGCATCCGGGGAATGCCTTTAAGATCAGCGTCGAGCGACCGGTCGTGAGATCGCCGCTTTCGATCGCCGACTGCAGACACTTCACGTCGTTGTCCGGCGAAAATTTCACCGATGAGAGGGGCTTGATGGCGCCCGTTGCCCTATCTTCGGCGAGGGCCGCGCCGCCGATGAAGACAGCGACGCATGCCGCCAGCGTCCGGTTCGTCTGCTGTTTCATGCCGCATCCCTGAGCTTAAGGCTTTGAGATTGGAACCCGTTAGCAAATGACCGCTTCGGATCGAACGGGTCGTTTCGCGTTGCCCGTGCAATGTCCGGGATGACCGACACGGGCAGACCTCGGCGCGTCAATGCCGTGGGCTCGAAAGCACCAGACGCGAGCTATCCCTGTCGGCCGATCGACATCACCGCCTCGTCGGTTCGCTGGCCATCGATATCCCAGAACTTCTGGAAATCCGGACCGTCGAGATAAGCGAGCTCCTGACCGGCGTTGGCGAGCGCGGTGTTGAATTGATCCGATTGCGCCGCTTTGCCGATAGCAGCGCGCAGCGTCGTCACGATCTCCGCCGGCGTGCCTTTCGGCGCGAATATCCCGACCCAAAGATAGTATTCGACGTCGAAGCCGAGCTCCTTGAGCGTCGGCACATCGGGCAACGACTTGGAGCGCGCTGCGCTGAAAACGGCGAGCGGGCGAAGCTTGCCAGCTTTGATGTGCGGCAGCGTCGCCGACACCGATTGGG
>Ga0209526_10002713_pt1 | contig 11954 bp, 9 predicted proteins | sample JacPinW_OM2H0_M1_FD_188566 | JGI IMG/M metagenome (GOLD analysis project Ga0209526, IMG submission 188566) | Forest soil microbial communities from Algoma, Ontario, Canada - Jack Pine, Ontario site 1_JW_OM2H0_M1 (SPAdes) (version 2) | ecosystem: Environmental > Terrestrial > Soil > Boreal...
CAGAAATTTTACATCACAAGTCAGGACGGAAATATTGCTCAAGTGTATCCCTTCGAGGAATGGGAGCGGATCGAGCAGAAGCTGGCAGCGCTCTCGACTTTCAATCCGACGAAGAAAAAGTTTCTGACTCGCACGAATTATTACGGGCAGGTCGTGGAGATGGACGGGCAGGGGCGCCTGCTGATCCCGCAGATTCTGCGCGAGTCGGCGCAGATTCGCGGGGAAGTGGCAGTGCTTGGCAATCTGACCTACCTGGAAGTTCGCAACCTGGGAGCGCTCGACAAGGAGATTAAAGAGCCCTTCACGGATGAAGACATCAAGACGCTGGACGACTTGGGCATCTAGTGGCAACGGATTCAGATTCAGTAAACACCCCCGAGCGGGGTGGGCATGGGGCGGGTGGCCATGTCCCGGTTCTTTTAAAAGAAGCGATCGATTTTCTAGCCGTAAAGCGTGGCGGAACTTATCTGGATGCCACGGTGGGCCTGGGCGGGCACAGTTACGAAATCGCAAGACGCCTCGGCGCACCGGGACATTTGATTGGCTTCGATAAGGATCCGGCGGCGCTGGCAAGGGCTCGCTCGATTTTGCTCGACGCCGGCGCTACGCCGCAGATCACGCTGATTCATGGATCGTTTGCGGAAGTGGGTGAGCGAGTTGCTCCCGCATCCCTGGACGGCATCCTGGCGGATCTGGGCGTTAGCAGTTTGCAACTCGGCGACCCGGAGCGCGGCTTTAGTTTTCAGGCGGAAGGACCGCTGGACATGCGGATGAACCCGATGTCCGGCGAGACCGCCGAACAAGTGGTAAACCACATCGACGAGCGCGAGCTGGCCGATGTGATTTACGAATTCGGTGAGGAAAGGAGGTCGCGGAGAATCGCCAGAGCCATTGTCCGGTCGCGGCCGATACGCACGACGAAGCAACTTGTCGAGGTTGTATCAGCCGCGGCCCGGTCAATGAAATGGAAACATGAGCGGATTCATCCGGCGACCCGAACCTTTCAGGCTCTCCGAATATTCGTAAACCGTGAACTGGACGATCTGAAAGCACTGCTGGAGGCGGCGCCCCGGGTGCTGAAACCGGGCGGAAGGTTGGTGGTAATCAGCTTTCATTCGCTCGAAGACAGGATCGTCAAGGATGCAATGCGCGAGGGCGCGAAGGACAAGCACTTTCGTTTGCTCACGAAAAAGCCGGTGGTGGCATCAGAAGACGAGATTGATCGCAATCCGCGGTCGCGCAGCGCAAAGATGCGCGCCGCTGAAAAAGTTTGAGTTCGTACGAGTTTAGTTTGCGCAAGTTTAGTTTGCCCCGGAGAAACTGCCGGGCTCCCGGTGCGGTGATAGTAAGGCGTGCCGGGTAAAGATTTTGAAAGAGACTCTGTGGTGGAGTTTTCCCGGAGCGGCCAAGAAAAACAGAACAAGGCCGCGTCCGGGAAGAAAAACTGGGATATTCAAAATGACACTTACCGGCACCCTGATTGAAAGTTTGATGGCAACGGTCGAACGCGCTGAACGGAGGGCATCCTCGGATGAACCGATGTTCGCACAGAATATGGACGCTCAGCCATGGTTCGTCTCGATTCAACAGAACGCAGATTATGATCCCAAATTTCTTGGAGTGGCATAAATCATGAGCGCCCTGGCAATGCAAAGCGCACCTTCTTCCGGCCGGCGCAAGTCCTGCTGGCTGGGGACCCCGGAAATTTATTTCCGCAAGACCATCGATAACTCGCGCCTGGTGAAGCTCGAAGACCCGGGTCGAGCGCGCGAGATGAAACAGTTCTCGTTTGCGCTGTGCTGCCTGTTCCTGCTGGTCATGGGATACGCGCTGCAGCATTTCCGGGCGATTGAGTACGGGTACAAGATCGAGACCCTGCGGTCGCAGCGCGATGGTCTTACGGAAATGAACCGGGCCCTGCGTCTGGAGGAGGCGTCGCTGCGCGATCCGGAGCGAATTGATGTGATGGCACGCAAGCTCGGTTTGCAATCGCCGCAGCCCGGGCAGGTAGTTCGCATGGACGCGGACTCCGATGGCGTTGCGCCAGTGATGGCCAGCGTGACTCCGGTGGCAGTGGTTTCCGCGCGGTAGTTCTTCTCCTGTAGAGACGGGGCTTGCCCCGTCTCACTCTGCGGCAGGAGACGCGGCAAGCCGCGTCTCTACGGGAAATCGCTTGTTTCGCGGCGGCTCTTCGGGGCCGCCGAAAGTTTCTGAGGACGGGAAGTGGCGGCGAGCACCTCTTCGAACGGCGCAAGATTCAGGCTCTACGCCTTGTCTGGATTGCTTTGCCTGTGGTTGCTGACGATCTGTCTGCGGCTGGTCTATCTCCAAATCTTTTGCTATGGCGATTTCGAACGCCGCGCGCAGCACCAACAGCAGCGCAGCTTTGATCTTTCGCCGAAGCGCGGCGTTATCTACGATCGCGCTGGACGTGAGTTGGCAATGTCCATCCAGGTGGACTCGGCCTTCGTGGTGCCCTCGGAAGCTCCCGACCTTTCCAATACGATCAGCCTGATTACGCGCATCACGAAAGACGATCCCCGCGCCGTGCTCGCCGATTGTCGCGCCCACAAGACCTTCTGTTGGGTGGCACGGAAGGCGGATGCCGAAGTGATTGAGCGCATCCGGGCGCTGAATCTGCAAGGCATCCACTACCAAAAGGAACCGAAGCGGTTTTATCCGAAACGTGAATTGGCGGCGCAGATTCTCGGGTACGTTGGCACCGACGATCAGGGCCTAAGCGGTCTGGAGAGGCAATTCAACCCGCAACTGCAGGGCAAGCCCGGCAAGCTGATGATTTCCGTCGACGCGCGCAAGCGCTGGTTTGCCAGTGTGGAGAAGGAGCCCGAATCCGGCAACAGCGTCGTCCTCACCGTTGATCAGAACATCCAGTACATCGCCGAACGGGAACTCGAGCGCGGGATGGAAGAGACGCACGCCATCGCGGGCACGGTGATCGTGGAAAATCCCCATACCGGCGAGATTCTAGCTCTCACCAACCGGCCCACTTTCAATCCCAATATTCGGAAAGAAATTCGCAACGAAGCACTGAAAGACCGCGCGGTCAGCGACGTGTACGAGCCGGGCTCGACTTTCAAGATGGTGACCATCTCGGCCGGACTGGAAGAGAAGATCACGCGGCCCGATGAAATGTTTGATTGCCAGATGGGATCGATTGTCATCAATGGCATGCGCATCCGCGACAGCAAGCCACATGGCGTGCTCTCGGTGGCCGACATTCTGGCGGAGTCGAGCGATGTGGGCGCCATTAAAGTCGCGCTGCGGCTGGGTGACGAGCGCTTCTATAAATACATTCGCGCTTTCGGATTCGGCCAGCAAACCGGGATCGAACTTCCCGGCGAAACGCGCGGCTTGACGAAGCCGGTGGAACGCTGGTCGAAGGTTTCCATTGGCGCGATTTCCATGGGCCAGGAGATCGGGATCTCGCCGCTGCAGCTCATTTCGCTGATCTCGACGATTGCCAATGATGGGGTGCACGTCCCGCCGCGCATCGTAGCGGGCACGATTATGCCGCAGAGTACTCCGCAAACGATCGCCTTCCAGCCCGCCGAGGGAACGCGTGTGGTGTCGTCTCTGACTGCGGCCGAGATGCGGCAGATGCTGCAGGGAGTGGTGCTCCATGGGACGGGACGCAAAGCCATTCTCGAGGGCTACAGTTCGGCGGGAAAAACCGGGACGGCTCAGAAAGTGGACCCAGCGACCGGCCTTTACTCGAAGACGAAGTATGTCGCCTCCTTTGCCGGGTTTGCTCCGATCAACGATCCGCAAATTGCGGTGGTGGTGATCCTCGACTCGGCCGTCGGACTGCACCAGGGAGGACAGGTTTCGGCGCCGGTTTTTCAACGGATCATGCAGCAGGTGCTCGAGTATATGCACGTCCCGCACGATGTTCAGCTTCCGCCCAGCCGGCAGGTTTTGCTGGCTCGCCGCGATGTCCCGGACGCAAGCCTGGAAGAAAGCTCACCCGATCACCTCGGTGCCAGCCTGGATATGGCCGATGCCAGCGAGACGCCTGCCATTTCAGCAGCGGTCAAGCCCAGCCCGATTGGTGCCCAGGTTGTTCCTGCTGCGCTTACCGCGAGAGATGGAAGAGAGCCGGATCACCCGGCGCCGGCCGCCCCGATGACAGCGGCATCAAATTCGCCGGTTACACAATTCGAGAATTCACCCCCGCAGAAATTGCCGGCGAGCGGCACGGTGGTTCTCGACGTGGAAGAGGGAGGGATCGAGGTGCCGTCGTTCCTCGGCAAGAACCTGCGGGTTGCTATTGAAGCTGCGCAGGATGCCGGGCTCGACCTCGATGCTGTCGGTAGCGGGACCGCGCGAGAGCAATCACCCCTTCCCGGTGCACACGTCGCGGCGGGATCGCGAATCACGGTGCGTTTTGGTAGATAGGTTTCGCCTGTGATCCCTGTGCCCTCTGTGCTAGAGAACTAGAGCCTGAACCACAGGGAACACAGAGGTACACAGGGATTCACAGGGGAAGTCATCGATCGGCTGCAATCCAGGCTGTTTATAATCACTCCAATGACATTCCAACAGCTCCTCGAGGGCGCCGAGGTCCTCTCTCAGAGCGGGAACCCGGCCGTTGCTGGTGTGGAATACGATTCCCGGAGGGTGCGTTCTGGAACTGTTTTTGTTGCCATGAAGGGTGAGACCAGTGACGGCAATCGGTTCATCGATCAAGCCATCGCCGCCGCAGCGGTTGCAATCGTCAGCGATTCCTCAGCCGAAGTGCCGCGTCCCGCGGTTGCCTGGGCGCAGGTTGTGCACGGGCGCCGTGCACTCGCCCGCCTGAGCGCGAATTTCTACAAACGTCCCGGCGAGCGAATTGCGAATACCGGAATCACCGGCACGAATGGGAAGAGCACGACGGCCTTCCTGATCGAATCCATATTGCAAGCGGCCGGACGCAAGACCGTGCTGGTTGGAACCATCGAATATCACGTTGCGGGGAAGGTTCTGCCGGCTCCGCACACGACGCCGGAATCGCTGGAGTTGAACCGGCTTTTGTCGCAGGGCCTCGGCTTGGGAGTCACCGAAGCGGTGATGGAAGTGTCGTCGCACGCGCTCGAGCAGCAGCGCGTTTTTGGAATTCCGTTTGATGTCGCCGTATTCACCAATCTCACTCGCGACCATCTCGATTACCACGGCACGATGGAAAATTATTTCCGCGCCAAACAAATGCTTTTCAAAGGCTGCGGGACGGAGCCGCCGCGCGCTGCCATTCTTAACCTTGACGATGAATACGGCCGCCAGCTATGGAAGCTTTGCAAAAAGACGAGCGCTCGGGTGCTCTCCTACGGTCTGACATCGGGCGACTTTCACGCTGAGTCCGTCGAAATCACGCCGCGGGGAACCCGTTTTCAAATGGTGACGCCCTCGGGAAAGATCGCCATGTGGTCTCCGCTGATCGGCAATGTGAACGTGTATAACGTGCTTGCAGCTTCCGCCGCCGGGTATGCCCGCGACTGTTCCGCCGAGGCGATCGCAAAAGGAATCCTCAACCTCAATAGCGTTCCTGGCCGCTTCGAACGCGTGGATTGCGGCCAGCCCTTCACGGTGGTCGTGGATTATGCGCACACGGACGACGCGCTTCGCAACCTCACCGCGCTGGCTCGCGATTTTGTGGCCCGCGCCGGCCACAAAGGCAAGGTCATCACGCTTTTCGGATGTGGCGGTGACCGCGATCGGGCTAAACGTCCGCTGATGGGCGAGGCCGCGGGCAAGGGCAGCGACTTTGTCGTGCTTACTTCCGACAACCCGCGCTCGGAAGATCCGCTGGCCATCATGAACGATGCGGTCGTTGGATTGCAGAAAACCGGCGCGAAGTATTCCATGGAGCCCGACCGCCGGAAGGCCATCGCTTTTGCTCTGCAACAGGCAACCCCCGGCGACATCGTGCTGCTGGCGGGCAAGGGGCACGAAAAAGTGCAGGTCACAAAGGAGGGAGCGATTCCGTTCGATGACGTGGATGTGGCGCGTGAGAAACTGATGGCCGTTGGCTATGACTGCAAAACCGTCGCGAAAGCGGGCACTGCGGGGAAGACCGCATGAAACTTCTTCTCTCCCGCATCGCCGAATTCATCGCTGCAACGGGCCAATACGACGGTCACGCGATGGCTCAGGGATATTCCATCGACTCCCGCACGGTCGAACCCGGCGAACTCTTTTTTGCTGTCAAAGGCGAACGCCTCGACGGGCACGACTTCGTTCGGCAGGCACTGAGCCGGGGCGCGATTGCTGCGGTGGTTCGGAAAGATGAGTTGGCGCGCTATTCGGACCCCGCCGGGCTGCTTGCGGTCGACGACACGCTCGTTGCGCTCCAGACGCTGGCGACAGCGGTCCGAAAAATTTGGGGCAAGACGGCCATCGGTATCACCGGCTCCATGGGCAAGACCACTACCAAAGAAGCGATGGCCCATTTGCTCGCCATCAAGTACCGCGTGCATCGCACCAAGGGGAATTTCAATAATCATTTTGGTCTGCCGCTCGGGCTCCTGACTCTCGAGCCGGAATACGATCTTGCCGTGGTTGAGATGGGGATGTCGCACGCCGGCGAAATTGCGGCTTTGGCTCGCATCGCGCTGCCGAACCAGGCCGTGGTCACCAACGTTGCCCCGGTGCATCTGGAGAGCTTTGACTCGATCGCTGGAATCGCGCGCGCGAAATATGAGCTGATCGAAGCTCTGCCGCACGGCGGTACGGCAGTCTTGAATGCCGATGACGAATATGTGTGCCAGTTCGGCCGCGACTTCAAGGGGAAGGTCGTCATGTTCGGATTGAAGCCGACGGCATGCGTTCCAGCCGATGTGCGGGCGGAAAACATCGAAGTCGTTGGGCTCGAAGGCACGCGCTTCGATCTTATTGGCCGGGAAGTGCGCCAGCCGGTGCATAGTCCGTTGCTCGGCACGCACAACGTTTACAACGTGCTCGCTGCGGCTGCGATTGCGCTTGAGCACGGCATTACCCCGTCAGAAATCGCCGGAGCTCTGCCGTTTCTGCAGCCCGCCGACAAGCGCGGACAGGTCGTCCAACTGGGTAACATCACCGTGCTGTACGATTGCTACAATTCAAGTCCGAAGGCGCTGATGGCGGCGGTGGATACTCTCGGAGCGATGCCCGCGCGACGCCGGATTGTTGTTGCCGGCGAGATGCTGGAGCTTGGCGCCACCGGCGAGCAACTGCATCGCGAGTGCGGGCGGTACATAGCAGGAAATGCGGCAGGAAATGCGGCAGGAAGTCGGGCCGGAAGTAAGCTTGATTTCCTGCTTGGCGTGCGAGGCTTGGCGAAGCCCATGGTGGAAGCGGCTCGCGAGGCGGGTATGAAAGCGGAATTTGTCGCGACGCCAGAAGAGGCCGGCGAGTGGCTGGCGCGCGAAACTCGGGAAGGCGATGTCGTATTGTTGAAAGCGTCGCGAGGCGTGAAGCTGGAAAAAGCGCTTGAGACATGGCGGCAAAAACTCGGCGTACCTCCCGCCCCGGCGGCGGAAGCTGAGAACTGAGAACTGCTGTTGCAGGCGGATTGCTTGAGGGTTTCCCCTGTGTTTCTCTGTGTCCTCTGGGGTAGAGAACTAAAGCCTGAACCACAGGGAACACGGAGATACACAGGGGTAAAACTGGGAACTAAAACTGAGAACCGAGAACTGATGTTGGAGGCGGATTGCTCTACTGGCTGCTCTACCTGAAGCTCTTCCACTACTTTCCGCCATTCCGTATTTTCCGCTACTTGACTTTCCGCACAGCTTTTGCCAGCCTCACCGCGCTTTTCACAGGCCTGATCGTTGGGCCGGTCGTGATTCAGCGCCTGCGCGATTTCCAGATCGGGCAGTACATACGCGAAGAGGGTCCGCGGGCTCATCAGAAAAAAGCGGGTACTCCGACCATGGGCGGTTTGCTGATCGCCATCGCTATCCTGGTGCCTACATTGCTCTGGGCGGACCTGAGCAATCCGTTTGTATGGATCGCTGTATTTTCCACGGTGGCCTTCGGCGCAATCGGTTTTACCGATGACTACCTTAAAGTCGTTCATCACCGCAATCTCGGCCTTACCGCGCGCGCCAAGCTGGGCTATCAAGCTGCGGCCAGCGTTCTGATTGCGATCGCATTGATCGCTCTCGAGCACCGCGGAGAATACTCCACCAGACTGCTGGTGCCCTTCCTCAAACAGTTCCACCCGGACCTGGTGATTCAAAGATGGGCGGTTCATCCTCACCTCTGGCCGCTGGCCTTCCTGCCCTTTGTCGGTTTTGTTGTGTTTGTGATTGTCGCATCGAGCAACGCCGTCAATCTTACCGACGGACTTGACGGACTCGCCATTGGCTGCACTGTGATCGCGGCCGGAGCACTCGCGGTGCTCACCTACCTCAGCGGGCACGCGACTTTTGCAACCTACCTCGAATTGCAGCGCATGCCGCAGATCGGAGAGCTCACTATTTTTTGCGGAGCCATGGTCGGTTCCTCCATTGGATTTCTCTGGTACAACGCACATCCGGCGGAAGTGTTTATGGGCGATGTCGGCTCGCTGGCGCTGGGCGGCGCGATCGGCACCGTAGCCGTGATGATCAAACAGGAACTGTTGCTGCCGTTCATTGGCGGTATTTTCGTCATCGAGGCGCTGTCGGTAATCCTGCAGGTTGGTTCGTATAAGCTGCGCAAGAAACGCATTTTCAAGATGGCACCCATCCACCATCACTTCGAACTGTTGGGCTGGTCGGAGTCGAAGGTGATCGTGCGCTTCTGGATTGCGTCGCTGGTATTTGCGCTGTTTGCCCTGACTACGCTGAAATTGAGATAGGGAGAAATTTGCAATTGGTGATTTGTAATTTGTAATTTTAAGACGCAAGACCAATTGGCAGGGGAGCCGTTTTTAAATTACAAATTACCAATTGAACTCGATGGATCTCAACAACAAACGCGTGCTGGTCGTCGGTCTCGGCAAATCCGGCGTGGCCTCTGCGCTCTTTTTGAAGTCGCGTGGCGCACGTGTCACGGTGTCGGACTCGAAGCCTGAAGCCGAGCTTCGCGATGAAATCCTGCTCTTGCTGGAGCATGGGATCACGGTGGAAACGGGGGGCCACGGCGACCGCACTTTTCGCGGGCAGGACTTGATCGTGGTCAGTCCGGGGGTGCCGGTCGATGCGCCGCAACTGGTGCAGGCGCGCAGCCTGGGAGAGCCGGTCATCGGCGAAATCGAACTCGCGGCGCAATTTCTGCCTGGTCCGGTCGTCGCCATCACCGGAGCCAACGGCAAAACCACCACTACCTCATTGGCCGGCGAAATTATTGCCGCCGGAAAGTTCCCTACGCTGGTTGGCGGTAATATCGGCACGCCGGCTATCACTCTTCTAGATCAAGCCGGGCCCGCGACCTGGACGGTGCTTGAAGTCTCAAGCTTTCAATTGGAAACGATCGTTGAATTTCGACCTCGAATCGCGGTGATTCTGAACATCACGCCTGACCATCTCGATCGTCACAAGACTTTTGCGAATTACGTTAACGCCAAAGCGCGGATCTTTGAGAATCAAGGTGCGCATGACTTCACCGTCCTCAACGCGGATGATTCTACGACCGCTGGATTGGCGGATCGTACGCGCGCGCAGTTGTACTGGTTCAGCCGAAAGAAGGAGATTGAAAAAGGTGCCTTTGCTCGGAGTGCGCATATCTATTTCCGGGACGGGCGTAGCGAACGCGAGATCATGCCGCTTGCGGAAGTGCCCCTGAAAGGCGCGCACAATTTGGAAAATGTGCTGGCGGGAGTTTCTATCGGCAGGCTCGTGGGCTGCCAGCCCGAACAGATTCGCCACGCCGTCCGGAATTTCAAAGCCGTCGAGCACCGGTTGGAGTTCGTGGCCAGGTTCGCTGGCGTGGATTACTACAATGACTCCAAGGCGACGAACGTGGACGCGACCATCAAGGCGCTGGAAGCGTTCCCGGCGGACATTCCTCCACACCTGCACCTGATTCTCGGGGGCAAGGATAAGGGAAGCGACTATACCGTGCTTCATGAGTTGTTGCGGCAGCGAGTGAAGCGCGTGTACACAATCGGAGCTGCGGCCGCCAAGATCGAATCGCAGGTTCAGGGGGCTGCCGAAATCGAACATGCGGAAACTCTGGAAAACGCCGTCCGACGCGCGAGCGAATCGGCGGTGGCGGGCGATGTGATTCTTCTGGCTCCGGCTTGCGCCAGCTTTGATCAGTTCCAGAGCTACGAACACCGCGGCAGAGTGTTCAAAGAGACGGTGCATTCGTTGGCCATGTCGCGATCCACATAGTGGGATGGAGGGACGGGCGTCTCGCCCGTCGGGCACCAGAGTGGCCGGGCGGGGACGCCCGGCGCTCCACCACCGGCAAGGCCTGCCTGGAACCAACTCAGTTATCTCTGTTCGCAAATCAGGGGTCGAAACTCCTGCATGTCTCCGCGTGTCCGTGGTGAAATGGATTCTCTATGGCTAAGCGGGTCAGCGTCGATCGCTGGATGTTCACTGTAACTACAATTCTGGTTTTTGTCGGACTGGTCATGATCTTCAGCGCCTCGGCTGTGATGGCCAAGGAGCGCTACGGGTCGGCTTACGAATTCCTGCTGAAGCAACTGCTATGGGCCGTTGCCGGACTCGCCGTGATGGTCGTGGCCACGAAGGTGGACTACAAACGGCTGCAACATCCGGCGCTGGTCTTCTTGCTTCTCGGTTTTACCACGCTTCTGCTCATTTCTGTTTTCTTTCTTGATCGCGCTCACGGCACGCACCGCTGGTTTCACGTCGGTCCGATTTCGTTGCAGCCTTCGGAACTGGCTAAGCCCGCACTCATTCTGTTTCTCGCCTGGTTTCTTGAAAACAAGACCAACGCCATGGACGACTGGCGCAACACATTGATTCCCGCAGTAGTGCCGACCGCGGCTTTTCTCGGACTCATTGTTTTTCAGCCCGACCTTGGCACCGCCATCGCCTGCGCGGGCATTACGGCTTGCGTTCTGTTCGTTGCTGGGGTTCGATTGCGCTATTTTGGATACGCCTTCGCGGCCTCGCTGCTGCCGCTTTACTTTTTGATTTTTCACGTTTCTTACCGGAAAGACCGCATCCTGGCATTTCTGAATCCTTACGCCGACCCGAAGGGGTTTGGTTTCCACATTATTCAGTCGCTGATTGCGGTCGCGACCGGCGGCGTTACCGGACTTGGCCTGATGGAAGGGAAGCAGAAATTGTTTTATCTTCCCGAACCGCATACGGATTTCATTTTTGCCGTCACGGCCGAAGAGTTGGGGCTGGTGGGAGCGCTGGCTGTCATCATTCTTTTTGCGATCTTTCTGTGGCGCGGGACGCGCGCGGCACTGCGCACTCAGGATAACTTCGGCCGTTTCCTGGCGGTCGGAATCACCAGCATGATCGTGCTGCAGGCGTTCATCAACATCAGTGTTGTGCTGGGGCTGATGCCTACGAAAGGCATTCCGCTGCCGTTTGTTTCCTATGGCGGATCGTCGCTCTTCGTGACTTTGATGTGTGTTGGCGTGCTGCTGAATATCACGAAGCAAGCGGAGTAGGCGGTGTCTGGCTGAAGTCGAAAACAAAATCCTCACCACAGGGGATCACAGGGACATACCCACAGGGGAGTGCGGGGAAGGGGCCGCCACGGTCACTTGCCGCTATACTAGTTTTTGCCGAGCCAGTTTTTCCTGAGCCATCGCTCAACGGAGAGGGCATGTCGAGTCTGAAGGAATTCCAATGCGAGATTTGCGGGACCGTCAGCCAGAATCCGATCCATTGGTTTGTGATCGAGTGCGGAGATCAGAAGCTCGAAGTCATCAAGTGGGATTTGACTGCCGCTGGCAGTCCCACTGCGCGGCATTTCTGTGGCGAGGCCCACGCCCAGGTCTATATCAGCCGCTGGTTTGAATCCGTGTGCTGGCCGCGCAAACCAGCATTCAAAATTTCCTA
>Ga0209526_10002714_pt1 | contig 11950 bp, 8 predicted proteins | sample JacPinW_OM2H0_M1_FD_188566 | JGI IMG/M metagenome (GOLD analysis project Ga0209526, IMG submission 188566) | Forest soil microbial communities from Algoma, Ontario, Canada - Jack Pine, Ontario site 1_JW_OM2H0_M1 (SPAdes) (version 2) | ecosystem: Environmental > Terrestrial > Soil > Boreal...
GATCCAACTAGCGCTGAAAATCATGTTTTGATTCCGTAACTGGAGTTATTGATTGCATCCGGCCTCCCAGCAACTGTCGCACGCAGACGTTGCGCCGACGCGCGTCCGCTGGAACATCGTGGCTATGATGGCGGTAATTACGGGATTGACGTATGTCGACCGTTTAAACCTACAAGTCGCGGGGAAGTACATCCAGGACGAATATAAGTTCGATACGCAGACCATGGGCTGGGTGCTAGGAGCTTTTGGTCTGGGTTATGCCGTTTTTCACGTACCGGGTGGATGGCTGGGAGACCGTTTAGGCGCGAGGCGCGTTCTGGCACTGACGGTTCTGTGGTCATCGGTATTCACGGCGCTGACTGCCGTCGCTCCGAACCTTGGGACTGCGGTGGGGCTCGGCGCGGCGTGGTCTTTTGCACTGATGCGCTTCTTACTCGGCTCGGGGGAAGCGGCTGCCTTTCCCCTGTGCAACAAAACGGTCGGCTACTGGTTGGGGCAAAAAGAGAGAGCCTTGGGCACAAGCCTTTTCCTCGTAGGAGTCGGCGTGAGCGGGACCGTCGCGCCAGCAGTTATCAACTGGATCGCAAAGAACTGGGGCTGGAGAATATCCTTCGTCATTTGCGGCGCATTGGGAGTGCTGGTATCTGCGGTGTGGTATGCCTATGTGAGAGATCGGCCGGAGGAGCATTCCGGGGTCAACACCGCCGAGCTGCAGTCGATTCTCGGTACCGGGGAAAACCAAGCAAGTATCTCGACAAAAAGATCGCGCATCACGGGTTCTGCTTGGAGGAAGATTCTGAAGAGCCGTTCGGTGCGCGGGCTGATGTTTAGCCACTTTTGTCTCGTGTATGCGGTCAACATTTTCTTTACCTGGTTTTTTATCTATTTGGTGCGGGTGCGAGGGCTTGTCCCGTCACGCGCTAGTATTTGGACTTCCCTACCGTTTCTGGCCTCGATGTTTCTGGTTCCGTTCTGGGGGTGGCTCGCGGATCGCGGATCGCAAAAGCTGGGGAAGCGCTTAGGCCGTCAGCGTGCTGTGTGGCTAGGAGTATTCTTGTCCGCCTTTTTTCTAGTAGTGGGAGGCCATACGGCGGATAACACACTAGCGGCGTTAAACCTTGCCGCTGCCGCAGGATTCAATCTGGCCGCGTCGGCCATCCTTTGGACCGCTTGCAGCGACATCACACGAGAATTTGCTGGGTCGGTTTCGGGCGCCATGACGACATTCGGCAGTCTGGGAGGCTGGATCTCGCCGGTCTTGACCGCAAAAATTGCCTCGAGCTTCGGCTGGGCTCACGCACTGGATTTCGCCGCGCTGGTCACCGCCATCGGAGGGCTGGTGTGGTTTTTCATCGACGTGAGCCAAAGCGTGGAATGAATATTTCGATCTGTGCGGAGGTTTTCCGGGAGAAGGCAGTGACCATTAAAAAGTTGAAGGCCATCGCAGCGACAGGCAATCTCAGCACCGGATTCCGTGAGGAGAGCATGTCCCGCGCAGTTACGGGGGGCGTCGACTTCATAGGATGTGATGCCGGATCAACGGATTCTGGCCCGTATTATCTCGGCTCCGGGAGTACGCGGGGTGCGCGGGAAGTTACCAAGCACAATACGGGAATTATTCTGCGTGAAGCTCTGAAGGCGCAGGCTCCCGTAATCATTGGGACCGCTGGGTATGCCGGTGGCCGCCCGCATCTACAATGGATGCTGGACATCGTTCGCGAGCTGGCACGGGAAAACCAGTGGCACTTCAAGTTGGCGGCCATCGATGCGGAGCTTGACAAGGAGGATCTCGTCAAAGCGTTGCAGGCAGGGGAGCTCACCGCCTTTGCTCCGGCTCCCGAGTTGAACGAAGAAATCATCCGCGCGGCAGAGCGATTTGTCGGCATGATGGGAGTCGAGCCTATCCAGCGAGCCCTATGCGCCGGAGCACAGGTTGTGATTGCAGGGCGGGCAAGCGACGTGGCGATCTATGCCGCTCTACCGCTGCTTAGGGGAATACCCCGCAATGTGGCCTATCATGCAGGAAAAATTCTGGAATGCGGTGCAGCGAGCGTGGCACAGCGTTTGTACCCCGATTGCTTGGTGGTGGAAATGGACCAGGATGGATTCACGGCCGAGCCTCCCAATCCAGAGATGCGCTGCACGCCGCAGAGCGTAGCGGCGCACACGCTTTATGAAAATGGAGACCCTTACCGGTTGGTCGAGTCCGGCGGAATGCTTGAAACATCGGATGCTCAATACGAAGCGGTCACGGAACGAACCGTTCGAGTCACCGGTGGGCGGTGGACTCCGGCAGAGGTCTACACCGTTAAGTTGGAAGGCGCTTCGCTGGTGGGGTATCGGTCGGTAGCATTTGCTGGAATTCGCGATGCGCTCGTCCTTCGACAGTTGGACAGCTATCTCGGAGGGTTGCGTCGGGTGATTGAAAGAAAAGTGGTTGATAGCCTCGGACTGAAGCCAGAGCAGTACGTTTTGAACTGGCGGGTGTATGGCCGCGACGGGACCTTGGGTGTTCTTGAGCCCCAGAGAAATAATATCGGACACGAGGTAGGATTGTTGATTGATGTCGTGGCCCCTCAGCAAGGCCTCGCTGCCGGTATCCTGTCCATTGTCTGCCACACCGGGCTACACTATTCGATTCCGGAGCACAACGGGTTGATCAGCAATTTTGCTTTTCCTTTTTCGCCGCCTGGAATGAACGGGGGTGCTGTTTATCGTTTTTGCGCGAACCATGTTTGGAGACTCAGCGATCCCTGCGGTCCATTTGCAATGGCCATAGAGGATTTGTGAGCTGCTGTTCGACGATCGCAATAGTTAGTTAGAAAGAGGACGCCGTTGACGGAGCTGTATCAATTTACAAAACTGATTCGCAGCAAGAATGCAGGTCCCTTTGAGCTGACTTTTGACATCATGTTCAAAAACACGGAGAGCTTCCGGACCGTCCTAGAGAGCGGTCGACTTACGACCGAGCTTTTTTCACGGCTGTATGCTGTGCCGGTGAACCAAGTTCGACTTTTTGTGCTTGAACCACTTCTGACCATCAAGGTGACAATTCCACGTCCGATTCCTTCCGGCGACTTAGAAGATGGTGACGTATACGGCGGACAGTTCCATGGCCCGTTGATCCAGTTAGCGATTGACTAGGTTATATGCTGTGCACATGAGATTTGGCTTGCCACGCCGATGGCTCAAAGCCGAGGGTTGCCTCGTTTATGGTTTCGGAGGCGGCCAAGTAGTCCCAAGCAAGCCACAACTGGCCAGACGGAACTTTCGAGTCTGCGCTTGACAGTCCGAGGTTCATGAGAACACTGCCTGATCGGCGATAATTCATGCGGTTCCAAGCGAAACGCGCCAGATGAGAACGGCCGGTGCGGGATAAATAAACAAGAACAATGCCGACTACGAGTGAGGCTTCGACACCTTCACGGAGAGCGATGAGGAAAGCTGAGACCACGAGGTTCCAGTAGCCAAAGTACAGCGATTAAGAAGTCCAGAGTTCGCGTGCGTCTTATATATCGTCAAGCCAGGCTCAACTTGATCTGAGGCGTTTGGTGAGAAGGTGTTAGTAGTGTTCCCCACTTCCTTAAGGTAGCGTGCGAAGTGATGGTCATTTCTAACAGCAGCGTGCACAGAAAGGATTTTTACCGAGCTGGATTCGAAATGGGCTTCCCAAACGCACGCCTAAAAAATACTCCGCAGTACGAGACCCCTCTGGCTACCATCAAGAACTCTTGATCACTTTGATCACATAGCTGCGTGCCGCTCACCGGTCTTTCTCGGTCTTTTTGAGCTGGCTCCAAAATCACGTTAACAACTGACTCAAACGAAGATCTCTTAGTTTTTTCAACAATCTTTTCCCCTTAGCAAGACCGCTCGGTTAGCCGGGCTCATCCGTGACAGTCATGGTAATCGCAGGATGCGATAGCTGTCCGACATACACGTGACAGATAAGCGGGATCTTGATCCGCCCATTCGACTCGTAGCGGCAAAAGTAATCCTCGAGAGCACGCTTCATTGCTGGAAATCGAGAGTTACCTGGCAGCGGCATGACCGACATGGATAGTGTTCGACCTTCGAGCGTTTCATAGCTCAACTCTTCGACTCTTGAGAATTCCACGTGGTGGACCTCACCGTCTGAAAAGAATTTAGCATTAGTATTTACAAGATCGTGTTTAGCACGAACGGCAGCATAATCCGAACCGTGCGTCACTAGAAGTTCGTCGTAATCTTGAAGCAGCGGCTCCCGACCTTCCCTCCGTCCCAGATTCAAAATCGCCAGCCAGCCGGATGGCTTGAGAATTCGCCGAAATTCTTTGAGGCATTTTTCTTCGTCGAACCAATGAAATGCGCGGCCCACCGCAACAAAATCAATGCTGTGGTCTGCTACACACGTGCATTCTGCTGTCCCTTTGACGGAAGCAAGACGCGGGTATGTGGCTTCAAGTTCCTTGCAGGCCGAGCGCATTTCATCATTAGGCTCAATGGCAAATACAGAATTTCCATTTCGCAAAAACAGCTCAGAAAGCAAACCGGTTCCTGCGCCCACATCCGCAATCACAGAGTTCGTTGTGAGAGCGCAGCGTTCTCCCAAGAAATCAACAATCTCACGAGGATATGTCGGACGGAAGCGACGATAGGTGTCAACCCGCCCATCGAATCGTCTTGTATGATCAACAGTCATAAATCATCTTGCCCGGGTTGCGAAGATGCTCGTTTTTCATCAATTACCCGGAGTCCGTGCGAAAGCTCGAGGTCCGTTTCGGTTCCTTCGCTCGTTGGATTGGAGCGCCACTGGGTTGGCCAAAGCCAACCACAACGAAGCGCGCAGATCCAAGCATTTCGAACCGCCAAACTTTGAACTTACGATCAGAGAATGTTGCATCCGCAGGGTGTTTCAAATCCTAGTACAAGCTAAGTTGTTCATACATATTACTATCAACTGGCAAGTGTACAGATACTGCATTTCTGGCTGTTAAATGGGAATTGGGACACCTGAATGTTGCGCCGGATACGACGTAGAACGGCGTTCCAGTCCAAGTGTGACCATTTGTCCTTCGTTGGCTACTCCTATCGCGTCTGCCATCGACCAGACGAGCAGCGGCTGCGACAGCCTAAGCTCGTCTTCATTAGTCTCGCTCGATACTTTGACAAAAGAGCCACACCATTAAGCTGACGGGAAATCTTTTTATGAACAACTTGTCAGATTCGAGTCAGAAAGCCGTTATATGCCTAAGCTACACAGTACATATTCTCAAGGCACAATTGCGGCTTAGACCTGTCGGGCTACTCAAAGTTCGAGTTCGGGAACCAACTGTGTCTCGCTCCGCGAGCTTTCCGTGTACCTTCGTTTACAAATGATGGCGTGGTCTCACTAAGACGGGAAGTCAGGCAGGGAGATATCAATGACGCAGTGACCTGGGCTGAAGTTCGCGCGAAGGAGGAATCCGATGAGACGGCTTCTGAGAGGCATGAAGCGGACCTCCTGGCCCTGCTTAGCAACGGTCGCACTGGGATTGATCATTCCTGTCCGATTGCCAGGCCAAGTGGCGGGGGCGACAGTGTTAGGAACGATTGTAGACCCCTCGAATGCCGCGGTTCCCAACGCGCAAGTATCCATCAAGAACACCGAGACGGGGCTCAACCGAGATGTCTCTACAGATGGATCTGGCTTTTATACCGTACCGAATCTCTTACCCGGAAACTACGAGATCACCGTCACAGCTCCTGGATTTATGACTGAGGTGCAAATTGGTATTACGCTGAATGTGGGTGCCCAACAAGTTCTGAACTTGAGCATGCGGGTTGGCAGAGTGACTGAAATAGTCAAAGTGACCGCCGACGCACCGAGCGTGCAATTGGCATCGTCCGCCATCAACGCAGTGGTTAACTCTACGACGGTCCGAGAGCTGCCCCTCAACGGTCGCTCGTGGACTGACCTGGCAGCACTTCAGCCAGGAGTTGACCCGATTCAAACTCAACCAGCCCTGCTTCATGGCAGAGGAAACCGGGGCTTCGGAGGGCAAGTTGAAATCTCCGGCGCTCGTCCTCAACAGAATAACTACCGTCTCGACGGTGTCAGCCTCAATGATTACGCCAACGGAGGGCCCGGCAACGTGATTGGCGAAAATCTGGGAGTTGACGCCATCGAGGAATTTTCCGTTCTGACTAGCAATTATTCCGCTGAGTACGGGAAGAGCTCTGGAGGGGTGGTCAACGCCATCACGCGCTCGGGCACCAACCAGTTCCATGGAAGCATTTTTGAATTCCTTCGCAACAGCGCACTTGATGCACGCAATTTCTTTGATTCTTCAATTCCGCCTTTCAAGCGCAATCAATTTGGTGCATCAGCAGGCGGACCTCTCCACAAAGACCGCACTTTCGTTTTCGGTGCTTACGAAGGAATACGTCAATCATTGGGAATTACGTCAGTTGTCACCGTGCCGTCCCCGGCGGCCAGAGATGGGAACCTTTCGACAGGCACGGTGATGGTCGACCCCGGCACGCGAAAGTATTTGGCTCTTTACGCCCTTCCCAATGCCGGACTGTTGTCGCCGGGTGATACAGGAATCTTCGCCGTCCAGGAGCAACAGGCTCTAAGCGCGAATTTCTTTACCGCCCGGGTGGATCATAGGATCTCAGACTACGATAGCCTCTTCGGAACGTATGTGTTTGACAAAACCCCGTTGACGACACCCGATAACTTCAATAACGTGCTGATGGGCTATCTGACAAAGCGCCAGATTCTCGTGCTTGAGCACACCCATACCTTCAACCCCACGATGGTCAATTCTCTACGGTTCGGTTTTAATCGAGAATTCGCCAACTCCAGCCAAGGCCTAAAGGCCATCAATCCAGCAGCAAATGATCCCTCTTTGGCTGCCGTCCCGGGGCATAACGCGGCTTCCATAGATGTGCCTGGACTCTCGACGCTAGACGGGGGTGTGGGCTCGGGCTCGGCCTATTTCTACCGATGGAATTCCTTTCAGGTTTATGATGACGCCTTCCTCACCAGGGAGCGTCACTCGCTGAAGTTCGGCGTTGCAGTAGAACGGGAGCAACTCAATCAAGTCACAGTTACCGAGCCCGCCGGTACGTTCCATTTCGGTTCCCTATCTGATTTCCTTACAGGCACGCCACAGCGTTTCACAGCAGCTTTACCAGGTTTACAAACGGAGCGTGGAATTCGGCAGACTATTTTTGCACTGTACCTCCAGGATGACTGGCGTTGGCGTCCCAACTTGACGCTGAACTTGGGTGTTCGCTATGAAATGGCAACGGTACCTACCGATGTTCATGGCAGATTATCAAATTTGTACCATCTGACCGATGCGAGTCCTCATCTCGGCGATCCGTATTTCTTAAACCCGACGCTTCGAAATTTCGAGCCACGCATAGGTTTTGCCTGGGATCCGCTGCACAACGGGAAGTCCGCCGTGCGCGGAGCGTTTGGGATTTATGATGGACTCCCTCTTCCTTATGAATTCATCCTTCTGAATGGAAGGGCAGCCCCGTTTTTCGAAATCGGTAGTGCGAATAGTGTGCCGGCTGGGTTATTCCCTGCGGGAGCGTTAGCGCTTCTGGGTCCCTCATCTTTTCAATTTGTTTCCATCGAACCCAAGCCCCACCGTAATTACGTTATGCAATGGAATCTTAACCTGCAACGGGAAGTGGCGCCGCAGTTGACTGCGTTCATCGGCTATGTTGGCTCGCGAGGCGTCCATCAGCCGTTCCACGCTGATGATGTGGACATCGTCGAACCAACGTTAACGTCACAAGGCTATTTGTGGCCGTCGCCAATCGGCAGCGGGACCACGCTAAACCCGAACGCCGGTTCTATCGAGTATTTGGACTGGGGTGGAAACTCTTTTTTCGATGCACTCGAACTAGGCGTCACAAAAACCTTGAGCCACGGCCTACAGGTCCAGGGCTCCTACACATGGGGTAAGAGCATAGATACGAGCTCCGGCGCTATCGCTGGAGACACGCTTTCGAATGGGATCACGAGCTTGCATCGGTTTGATTTGAGGCTTAACCGTGGCCTATCCGATTTCAATGTCGGTCGGACCTTTGTGATCAGCGGGACTTGGGACGTGCCGGGGCTAAAATCTCACTCAGGGCTAACGGCCTGGGCGGTAAACGGTTGGGAGTTAGGTCTGATTTACAAAGCGAATGACGGTGTGCCGTTTTCGGTTACGTTCGGTACCGACGGGGATCCCTTGGGATTAAACAGCAGCGATCCCTGGGACTTTCCGAATCGTCTAGGTGGCCCCGGGTGTTCGTCGCTGGTGAACCCCGGAAACCCGAACAATTACATCAAGACCCAGTGCTTCGCGGTCCCCACTGCACCCAGCCAAGCTTTCTTCGATGCGCATTGCGATCCTGCGCCACCTATCGGCGCGAACGGGACGCCTCAGAATCTTCCGGCAGGAGATTTGCGGTGCTTTAACCTTCGAGGCAATGCGGGTCGCAACATTCTCATCGGACCTGGCATCTCGAATCTAGACTTTTCGGTCTTAAAAAACAGTCCTATCAAGAGGATCTCCGAAACATTCAATGTGCAGTTCCGGGCCGAATTTTTCAATATCTTGAATCGCGCGAATTTCGCTATCCCGATTTCGCCCGATAATACCCAGATTTTTGACTCCACCGGAACGCCGACTGCTAGTGCAGGTCTATTGACTTCTACCACGACGACGGCACGTCAAGTGCAATTTGCGCTAAAGCTGATTTGGTAGTGAGAAAGGAAACCATGCTTGGCGGTTCTTCCACGACAGAGATTTCGAGCGCTTGGGCGTCAGACAAGCGTTGGAATGGTATTCGCCGTCCTTACTCTGCAGAAGACGTCGTACGCCTTCGCGGATCCATCCAAGTTGAATATACCCTTGCCAGAATGGGCGCAGTCCGGCTCTGGAATCTTCTCTGCTCGGAGCCATACGTGCAAACTATGGCGGTCGTTACGGGACACCAAGCCGTTCAAGAGGTCCAAGCGGGGCTTAAGGCCATAACAGTGAGCGGATGGCAAGTGTCTGCCGATGCCAACGATGCGGAGGAAACCTACCCCGATGAGGGTCTGTACCCCGTGACCAGCGTGCCTCGCCTGGTGCGAAGGATTAACAATGCCCTCCGACGGGCGGACCAAATTTCTCATGCAGAAGGCCGCGACGACATTTATTGGGTGGCACCCATAAAGGCGGACGGTGAGGCGGGCTTCGGAGGCCCACTCAGCACATTTGAGGTAATGAAAGCAATGATCGAGGCTGGGGCGGCTGCGGTGAGTTTCGAGGATCAACTACCCTCCGCGAAGAAGTGTGGGCACTTAGGGGGGAAGGTCTGTGTTCCCACTTCGGAGTTTATCCAGAAACTCATTGCTGCTCGACTCGCCGCTGATGTACAGGGCATTCCCACAGTTTTGATTGCCCGAACGGACGCGCGTAACGCGGGTCTAATCACAAGTGATATCGATCCTAGAGATCGACCCTTTTTGTCCGGGGAAAGGACAACCGAGGGATTCTTCCGGACTACCCCTAGCCTGGATGCAGCAGTCTCTCGAGGTCTGGCTTACGCTCCATATGCGGATCTCTTGTGGTACGAAACGAACGAGCCCAGCTTGGAGGAGGCCCGAGAATTCGCCGAAGCTATCCATGCAAGTTTCCCGGATAAGCTTTTCTACTATAACTGTTCATCTTCTTTTAACTGGAAAAAAATGCTCGACGGTGAGGCTATAGCGCAATTTCAGCCAACCATCGCGCGGATGGGATACAAGCTACTGAACTGCTCCCTCGGGGGATTCCACGCGTTGAATCTCAGCATGTTTGATCTAGCCCGGGGATATCGAGAAACCGGAATGACCGCCTATACGCGTCTCCAACAAGCTGAATTCGAGGCTGAAAAAAAGGGATACCGAGGGGCTAAGCATCAAAGGTTTGCGGGCGCGGGATATTTTGATCAAGTGGCGAGGACCATTGCTGGAGAGACGACATCGTCGACGCTCGCTTTGAACGGCTCTACGGAGGAAAGTCAATTTTAATTTGAAGTTGGTCGTAACAATTTTGGATTTTAAACCACCAAGCATTCGCCGTATCTCGGTCCTGTGAGCGTGAAACTCGTACTGAAATATGCTTGCCTTGTAAAATTCGATGGATAACAACAAACAAGAGTTGTGCACCGAAAGCAATCGTTTCTCCGAAAGAACGTGCTATGGATTGCGCACGTGGAGAATCAGCGAGGGCCAAAGATTTTGAAATCCCCTGCAGTCGACCTTCGGCCCACGCGTGTCCGCTGGCGGATTATGGCTATGCTGATGGTTACGGTGGCTGTTGCTACTTTGGGTCGGCTCAACCTTGGAATTCTCGCAAAAAACATCCAGGATGAATTCGCTTTTCGCACCCAAACCATGGGATGGATTTTTAGTGCCTTCTCGTTTGCTTACCATCCCTTCCAGATCCCCGGTGGGTGGGCGGGAGACCGATACGGTCCGCGTAGAGTACTGACATTCAGTATTTTTTTATGGTCAGCGGCCACAGCTGCAATCGCATTTTTGCCGCACGGTCCAATAAGTCGGTGGCTTGGAGTAGCATGGTCATTTGGTGTCTTTCGCTTTTTGATAGGTGTAGGGGAGGCGCCGGGAAGCCCGAACACGGCGAAGGTCGTCGCTTCTTGGATGGGCTCTATCCGGCGTGGCCTGGGAGTAAGTTTTCACATAATTGGTATTGGATTAGGAGGCATGCTGACGCCTGTAATTATCACCTGGATGGGGCAACACTGGGGCTGGCGAGCGTGCTTTTACCTATCAAGCGTTATCGGGATCTTTCTCGCGCTCATGTGGTGGTTTTACGGAGCCGACCGTCCTGAACAACATCCCGGCGTTAATGCCGCAGAACTTGAACTTATTCGTGGAGGAATAAATCGTGATTTGCCTCCCGCGAGCAGTGGCGTAGTAAAAGGGTCTCCTCCCTGGCGCAGAATGCTGTCCAGCCTGTCGGTTTGGGCAATTCTGCTCAGCTATTTTTGCCAGGGTTACATGCCGTATATATACGTCACTTGGTTTTTTATCTATCTCGTCAAGGTACGAGGTCTTTCTATAATGCAAGGAGGAATCTGGGGCTCAACACCCTTCATTGCCATTATGTTGCTTGCCCCTCTGGGTGGCTGGCTTTCCGACGTCGCCGTCTCCAAATTTGGAAAGCGTCTAGGTCGACGGCTTACCGTATGGATAGGCATGGGGTTCTCGGCGATGCTGCTCTGGACCGGCAGCCATACTCTGAATAACACTGCGGCTATTCTAATGTTAGCTCTTGCTGCGGGGTTCAATTTTTTTGCGTCGCCCAGCTGGTGGGCAACCTGTATCGATCTCACGCCGAGCTATTCTGGGTCGCTTTCGGGCTTGATGAACACGTTTTCGGGCGCATGGCTCGCGCCAATTCTGACGGCATACATCGCGACGCGTTTCGGCTGGACGAAAGCTCTAGATTTCGCGGCACTCCTGACAGCGATCGGCGCTTTCCTATGGATATTCGTAAAAGCCGACGAGAACCTGGAAGACACGCCGTTGGCAGATTCCGCGAGCTAGCATGGACGAGGCTTTTTGTCGGGACAGGTGCAGGTGACATCGGATCTGCTTTTGCGAGCAATCGAGCTTCCTATATTACGGGATCGGTAATACGAGTGGATGGCGGAATGACTCCCAGCAGATGACATGAATTATATTTCAGCCACGAGCAGGCCTGCCGTTGTCGCCGGATTCTGTAAGATCCGTAAAAACGAGCGAAAGAAACGGTGCAGAAATAGTTCACTATGCGAATCTTATTGGTCGAAGATGAACGTTCAGTTGCGAGCTTCATTGCTCGTACCTTGAGAGAAAACGCCTACGCCGTTGATGTCGCGGACACCGGCGAGAAGGCTCTTCAGCTTGGAAAAGACGTAAACTACGATGTAATTCTTCTGGACGTGA
>Ga0209526_10002715_pt1 | contig 11950 bp, 10 predicted proteins | sample JacPinW_OM2H0_M1_FD_188566 | JGI IMG/M metagenome (GOLD analysis project Ga0209526, IMG submission 188566) | Forest soil microbial communities from Algoma, Ontario, Canada - Jack Pine, Ontario site 1_JW_OM2H0_M1 (SPAdes) (version 2) | ecosystem: Environmental > Terrestrial > Soil > Boreal...
CGTCGCGAGGATGCCCGCGGGCGGATTGTAAACACTCGGCAGTTTGTCAAATGGGATGTAACCGGTCCACTGATGAGAGTTATCCCTGCCATCTTCGGGAAGGCTGCCGTCGCCAGAGGCGCGAATGGGAACCTTGCCCGTAGCCTGGTAGCCGATGTTGCCATCCACGTCGGCGAACACGACATTCTGTCCCGGCGCGTCCAATACTGAAAACGCACGCCGGAACTGTTCCCAGTTTTGTGCCGAATCCACCTCAAAAAACGGAGCGTTCATACCGTCGTACAGGGTCCAGCGCAGCGCCAGCTTGCGGGTTTCGCCCGGGACCAGGTCAGTAATGATCGGTCCATGGCGGGTGATCTCCACGTCCATCGCTACGTCTGGCTTGCCTTTCACGTGAATTACTTCGCGACGATGTTCTGCTGACTCCCATCCCTCCGGCGTCAAGTATTGGCCGTCGGGATTGAAGTTCTCGACGTAAACGTCTTCCACCGTCGGACCGACATTTGTGAAGCCCCACGCGATCCGCTGGTTGTGTCCTACGATGACATAGGGCAAGCCGGGCAGCGTGACCCCGGCGGCGTCGAAGTTACGGCAGTGAAGATGCGCTTCGTACCACAAGTTCGGCATCTGGTGTCCAAGATGCATATCGTTGGACAGCAGCGGCTTGCCCGAAACCGTATGCGCTCCGGAGACTACCCAGTTGTTCGAACCAACCACCACAGGCGGGTCCGCGATCTGTTCTTCTGCGTCCGCTTCTGAGATACGGGCGAAATTCCGAAGACTTGGGCCGGCCATTCGCTGGGCCACAGAGCTGCCCTCCCGGGACCGATGATCACGGTCCTCATCGCCGGTGTTTTGGTCCAGGCGGGGACGAGCCACGGTCGGCGGCCGGTCGTGCCAGGATGAATTCACGTACAAATCGGCAGTCAGTTCTGGCCCCAGCTTGGCCAGGATTTTCTCGCGCGTCAGCGCGTTACGATAAGGGTAGTGGTTCAAGTCTTTCACCATCTGGGCCGCGATCAGAGTGGAATCCTCTTGTGCCCACGGGCGCGGGGCGTAACCCAGAAGGCGAAACTCGAGCGGCAGTCGGTCGCGTTGAGACTCCATGTAGGCGTTCACGCCCCGCGCATAGGCCTCGAAGTATGAGCGATTCTGTGGGGACGAAACTGCAAGAGCTTTTTGCGCGGCCACTCTGAGCCCGAGAATCCTTTGCTCACGGTCATGCTTGAGAAAATTGTCTCCAAGAATTTCAGAAATTTCACCGGCGGCGAATCGCCGCATCATATCCATTTGCCACAAACGGTCCTGCGCGGTCACATATCCCTGCGCAAAGAAGAGATCCTCAAAACTGCTCGCCGCAATCGTGGGTACGCCGTGTCCGTCGCGGATCACCGTCACTCGTGCTGCGAGACCCGGTGTCTTTACACTGCCATCCAGCCGCGGCAGGGCAGAGCGCGCGATCGAGTAGAGCCACGCCATCGCTCCCAAGGCGGCGAACAAGATGGCAATCAGGAAGAAAACAAATACCCGCCAGATGCGAAGACGGCTGCGAGGCGAGGAAACCGGAGCACTTATGGTCGCCATGATGAGATCAAGATTCTATGGCTTGGCGGCGCAGGAAGACAAATTGCAACATTTTTCGCTCAAGAGGCGATGTGGCGCGCGAAGCAGTTGTCTTCCGAACACCCTTCTGCTAAAGTCCGCGCGATCACCACATGTCTCTGCGCGACCTCGCAGTGGGGCATTGCAACGACCTTGCAAGGGGACGATGCCAGCCCTCTGGTTGCCTGCGGCTGTTTGGGATTCGTTGGTGTTGTCATCGTTGCGTTTATCGCGCTGAACATCGCTTTGCTGATCTGGGTGGTGCGGGATGCTAAGAATCGCGCTATGGACAATGCCGTGGCGTGGATGATGGTTGTGATGCTCACCGGAATCATAGGACTGATTATCTTCTATTCAGCCGGCCGCAAGTTAATTTAGCACGCTGCACGCATTGCGGAAACACACGGCTGCAAGTGAGAGCGCAAAATGCCCACACTGCGGAAATCCTCGAGATCCCCCGGAACCTATCTCGCGCTTCTCGGTTTGATCGTTGCAGGCGCCTACGCGGACAGCTTTCGGCGCCCAGATCATCAATGGTCGGCTCATGTCTACGTCGCCTTGGTGCGCGGCTATCAAAGACTGGGACGTTGAGTGGGACGTTCCCTGGTGGCAGGCTTCGTGGAGTGTCGCTATAGTCCGACCTGCTCGATCGAGGCGGTACAAAGATTAAAGATATGGATTGCGGAAAGGGCTGGCCTTGACCTCAGCGGTGGCGTTGCCGCAAAAACATTCCTCTTGGTACCCGTGACTCGGTTCCTTAAGTAGATCGACGCGATTCGCCTTAACCTCTGGATCATATTGATAGTGAAATCCTTACGCAGCCTCTTAATCTATTACTCAGCGGCAAAGCGGATGAACTAGATCCGGACCTGGGTAACGGCTGTCGCTTGAGGCTAGGGACCTGTGCGATTCTGTTTGCCTTAGAACGCTGATTCTGTTAACTTTCGCGGTTCAGGTATGACCGGGACGCTTGGCATCCGGGTTCAGGTTGCATAAAGACAGGTGCAGGGGGGATTCAATGGCTTTTTGTAGCGGGTGTGGAACGCAGATCGCGGATGGCACGACCATGTGTCCGGCGTGCAGCAGCCGCACAGCGGCGCCGTCGGCCGGAACCGCCCAGGCTTCGGCCGGCGGAATGACGGATAATGTCGTCGGCATGCTGGCCTATATCACGATCGTCCCGGCGATCATCTTTCTGGTCATGGAGCCATACAACAAGAGCCGGTTTGTCCGGTTCCATTGTTTTCAGATGATTTTCTTTTGCGTGGCCATGATTGCCATCTGGATCGGCTTGACGATCATCGGTTTTGTTCCAGGGTTGATATTTATCACTTTCCCGCTGCATATGATCGTGTGGCTGGGTGCGTTCATCATCTGGATCATCCTTCTGATCAAGGCCAATCAGGGGCAGATGTACAAGCTGCCTGTGATTGGTGACCTGGCCGAGAAGCAGGCGGGCGCGATGTAGTTTTGCCCGCCCGGTGCCGTGCTTTCGCCTGGTCCTCTGTGCATTACCGGTCTCCGCCGTCCATCATGCCGGAGACCGGTTCACCTCCCTCCCTTGACATATCTTGTCCGCGATGTCATTCCTATTAGCTTTTGGTTCGCATCCGTGCTCCGGAACACCAGGCGCCGGCTGCAGCACCTTTAAAGGAAACGCTTGAGAGTCCGGGTCTTCTATCACGACAAGTGTTTTGACGGGGCTTCCTCGGCCGCGCTGTTTTCGCGCTTCTACCGGGAACGGATCAGGAACGATGTCACGTTCGTTTTCTCCGGCCTGTTGCACCGCGCTGGCGCCTTGTTCGATGAAAAGCAGTTTGATGGCGACGAAAACGCCATCGTGGACTTCAAGTACTCCAGTTCGCCCAGAATTACCTGGTGGTTCGATCATCACCAAAGCGCGTTCCTCACTCCCGCCGACGCGTCCCACTTTGAGCAGGACCAGAGTAATTGCAAGTTTTACGATCCTGACTTCAAGTCCTGCACCAGTTTTATCGCCACCATCGCTGAACAGCGCTTCGGTTTTGATCCTGGTCCGGTGTCCGACCTGGTGCACTGGACCGACATCGTTGACGGCGCGATGTATCCAGATGCCAAAACGGCGGTTGAAATGAAGGCTCCCGCCATGAAACTGACCATGGTCATAGAGTCCGCGCAAGACTACAGCTTTGTGCCGCGCCTCATACCGCTGCTGGTCACTAAGCCTCTGGCCGAAATCCTGGAAGAGCCTTTCGTCGCACCCTTGCTGGCGCCGTTGCTCGAGCGTCACCAAAGCTCGATTGCGGTGTTGAGAGAGCGTACCGAGTCCAAAGACGGCACCCTCTTTTTCGATATCACCGATCACGACCTCGAGGGCTACAACAAGTTCGTACCGTATTATCTCCATCCTGAATCGATCTACAGCGTGGGCCTCAGCAAAAGCAGTTTTCGGGTAAAAGTTTCGGTAGGGTCAAACCCCTGGGCGCCCTCGGAGCCGACAGTCAATCTGGCCAAGGTTTGCGAACGCTACGGCGGCGGCGGCCACGCCCGGGTTGGCGCGATCTCCTTCGGCATCACGGAAGAGGCGGCGGCCCGAAAAGCCGCACAAGAGATTGCGGAACAACTTCGCGCCAGCCTGCGTGCAGCGCACTGAGCTTTTTCTATTATGTCCTTCGGAGCGGAGAGGTCCGCCATCGCTTGCCCAGCGGCCCTCGGAGTCGAAGAACCCCCAAATCCCTTTCCCTAAGGCGAAACGCTCTGGGGATCTTCTAACGACCATGCGGTAGAGTGAAGTTCGTCCGCGCCGGAAATCCCCCGGGAACGTTGATGCTACGATTACGATACAAGGGGTTACTCGACCCTGGGTTCCATGCACCAGCCAATGGAAAACCGCGTTCAGGATGACATCGAACACGGGACATCGGAAACAAATTGAGCACTCCCCCGAACCCCGATTCCGTCATCCTGCGAACCGAGCGTCTCGGCCGGACGGTCAATGGCAAAATCTTGATTCAGGATGCAAATTTTGCAGTTTGTAAGGGAGAGGTGTTGGCCATCGTTGGCCCCAGCGGCTCGGGCAAGAGTTCGCTGCTGCGGCTGCTGAATCGGCTGGACGAGCCCAGCTCCGGCACGGTGTTTGTCGAAGGCATCGACTATCGCAGTATCGAGCCGCGAGTACTACGCTGCAAACTCGGCATGGTAACGCAACGTCCCTATCTGTTTCCCGGCACCGTAGCCGACAATCTCCGCTTCGGCCCCGCCCAGCGCGGCGAGACGTTGCCGCAGGAATCCATCGAGCAGTTATTGGCTCAGGTCGGACTCAGGGATTACGCAGGACGTGATGTCGCCAATCTTTCCGGAGGCGAAGCGCAGCGCGTTTCCGTGGCCCGCACCTTGGCTAATTCCCCCCTGGTCTTCTTGCTCGACGAACCCACAGCTGCCTTGGACGAGGCCGCCAAGCACGAAGTGGAGTCGTCCATCCAGAAAATTGTGCGCGATCATGGATTGACTTGTGTGATGGTTACACATGATGCTGCTCAGGCCGCGCGACTGGCCGGACGGGCGCTGTTACTCGAGTCCGGACACATTGTGCGCGCCGGTTTAGTAAGCGAGGTGCTGCATGCTTAGGCTGTTCTTTCACACCCAGCTACAGTTGGGTTTCGCCCAGGCCGCGGTGGCTGCATTGCTGGCATTGGCTGTCGTACTGCTGGCTCGCAGAGGTCAGATTCATCTGGAAGGCGAAATCTTGATCGCGATGGTGCGCGGCTTGGTGCAGATCATCGCAGTGGGTTCAGTTCTGGTTGTCCTCCTGCATGCTCCTCGCTGGACCAGCGGGTTGCTTTTAGCCGGGATGATTGTGGCCGCGGGCGCAACCTCCGCGCGCCGCGCCAGGGGCATCCTCGATGCGTATCGCATCTCCGCGTGGGCCATCGCGTTTGGCGCCGGCTCTGTGATTGCCCTGATGACGTGGCTGGGCGTAATCGATACCGCGATCACCTCGCTGGTTCCGGTAGGCAGCATGCTGATCGCCAATGCGATGAACACTAACGGTCTTGCGCTCAACCGCTTCCGCTCCGACGTCCTCGCTCATGTGGGTGAAATTGAGACTGCGCTGGCGTTGGGTGCGGAAGCGCGAAACAGCGTCACACCCTACGTGCAGGCTTCTTTTGAAGCCAGCCTCATACCGGCGATCGATTCACTTCGCTCACTCGGTATCGTATGGATTCCCGGGCTGATGGCAGGCATGTTGCTGTCCGGCGTCCGCCCCGTTAATGCGGCCGTCTACCAGTTTGTAGTACTGGCCATGATTTTCGCGGCTTCGGGCTTGACTTCGCTCGTTAGCACTCTGCTGATCCGCGGCCGAGTGTTCTCGCCGGCGGAGCAATTGCTGTTACAGCCGGGAAGGTAAGGCGATCCCCTCATGGACAGTACGGCACAAGCGCAAGCGGAGCAGATCAAAGCAGCAGCGCGGCATCGACATCTCGCCGGGCTTCGCGCGGTGGCGACGCTGGAACTGACCAAGGGCTTGGTCGTCCTCCTGCTGGGCTTTGGCGCAGTTTCGCTTGTCCATAAGGATGCATGGGACGTTGCGGAAACCATGCTGAGATTCCTGCGCGTAAGTCCAGATCGCCATTATGCCCAAATCTTCCTGAACCTGACCGACAACCTCACGGACAAAAGATTATGGGCCATGGCTGCCGGTGCGGCGGCCTACTCGATCATCCGATTCGTCGAGTCTTACGGGCTATGGAACGAACGGACCTGGGCAGAATGGTTCGCCTTGATCTCGGGAGCACTGTATGTGCCCTTCGAAGCCTATGAACTGGCGCGAAGGGCCACCGTGATTCATGTAACTGTGTTGCTCATCAATCTGGGAATAGTCTTCTACATGCTTTACCTGAGACTGTCGGCGCAAAAGGAAGCCGCCACGCAAGCCGAGCCATCCGGTTAAGGCCAACAGGCTACGGAAAAGCTCTGATTTCGGTGGAGCGCTTTTTGGAGTCTGTGTGCGAACTAACTTTGAAGGCGAATAATAAGAACAAATGTGGTGGGATCGAGGGAAAGAGTATGTGTCGACGCTGAAACGAGGAATAGGGATCGAGTCCCGGCGGAGTGGCAATAATAGCCCGGCGATTAATCGCTGGGTACGGGCCGCAGAACATCCGGTTTCGAAGAGACGACTGAACTCATCTTCGGCGTTTCGGTCGAGGCTGCGGGCCTAATTTTTCTTCGGACGCGGCCCAGCTTCTTGTCTGCAACCCACGATCAATTTAGATAGCCACGGTTTCAGGGCATACCCATCCGCCGCGCCTGCCCCCCCATCGGGGCCCGGAGGGAAGTGTCTATGCTGAGCGAAAACGAACACGCAAATCAATCTGGCTGGCTCTCGATGCCGGTTCTGACCACAAACGTCACGGCCGAGTGTTTTTCGCCTTCATTTTGCCGATCGCGGCTCTAGCTGTGATCGTGGTGAAGGATCGGCAGTCTGGTTCGATCCGCCCAGTTTCGAAGAAATGGGGAATCAGACGACGCCGGATGCAATTAAGAAAAGCGAGCAACGCGTCAAACCCGCCACATCCCGAATGTGCAGTGCAAATCAGCACGCGCCATCCCCCGGTGAAGCGCAGACGGCAGAATCAACTGAGCACCCGGAATCTGTGACTGCTCCACTCCGGTTCGACGTTACCTATTCCAGCGGCGAGCACGAGACCTTTTACGGAAACGCAGCCTACTGGAACGGCTACCTTTATGCTGGAGCGTCCAATGCAGCCTTGAAGCAGGTATCAGTTCCAGAACGGCTTGCTGAACGCAACCCGGTTGCGCAGTCACCCACCGCTTACGGTTTGCGCGGCGGCCATTCAGTTGTGTCCGCCAACGGGGGTACAAAACGGGATCGTTTGGACCTACGAAAGTCGGTTTCCGGTGGAGCTCTCATGCACGCCTATGATGCCACTCAGGTTTCGCACGAACTCTGGAACCGTGGCATGAACTCTGGTCGCGACTCCATGGGAACAGGCATCGGTTTCGGAACTCCTGGTAAAGTGGTTGTGACCGCCGACGTGACCGTCACAATTTACGGCCTGCTGAACTAAGTATCCGCGCCGCAACTTCCGTACTCGCACAACACTAAGAAGCTCATTTCGGGGACACTGCCGCTAACCAGGCCCCGCACGGGTCAGTTCTACGGCCACGCAACGCGGGGCCTCTAGGGGGAGGGAAGGATGCAGATTGTGCCATCGCAAGAAACCTCTGTAAAAAAAAACAATTCGGTCGCCTTTCCGACAGGCGGTTCGGAACGGCCGAGGAACGGATGCTCGGCGGATTTTAAGCCAGCGCCTGAGACTGTGTGCGAACTAAATTTCTGCGGGCAGGCAATCGAAACGAAGAGTATGCGTCGAGTCGGAGTGCCGAGCTGGAACGAAGAATACGTGCCGAGCCCAGAGGAGCAGCTGAAAGCCCAGCGATTTATCGCTAGGTGCGAATTACAGAACACTCCGCCCAGGCGGGACGAATGAAACGAGCCCGCGGCTTCCGGTCTCCCCCACGGGACGTAATTTGCCTTCGGAAGCCGGCCCAGCGCGTGAGCGCCGAGTGATGTGAGAACGGCGTGGGCAGAATGCCCAGAATACTCCGGCGCACCGGCGCGACAAACGCAAGACATTTGGAGTTTGCAGGAATTGATGGGATTATTGGACGGCCAATCGGTCGAGGCGGTGACATGCAAGAGTTCCCAAGAAAACGACACGCCGTATCTGGGTGGATGGTCCGGGTTGCTCTCATAGCGGTGATCCTGAGAACGCCCCTTCAAGCGGAAAACATTTCCCTTCAGGGAATCGTCACCCCTTCCACGACAATCTTAAGAGACGGCCATCCGGTCGCCTTTGCTCTTCACGGCTTCATCGAATTCAAATCGCTGGCCGAGTTGTTCCCTTACATCGAGACCCAAACTCGGCGCTGGAACGTTGGCACCGAGGGTGGGCAGCGTCTGGCGCGCGAGTTGCTGCGTCGTGGCATCGAGAGTCGCGTAGTTTCGATGACCGACGAGCGCCCACTCGAGGTGCTGGTGACGCATACCAACGCGGAGCTGCGACAAGCGCTGGCGGGCGTGAAGGAGGCGGTGCCGCCAGGTTACGCCGAGGCGTTTCTGGCAGTCCAGAAGAAGTGGAAGCACTCCCTGAACTGCTGGAGTGCTTCACCGTCAATTCCCGGACGAGTGCTATCCAACTGGTACCCGATTGAGGAAGGCATCCAACTCTACGGCGCCACTTACGATTCCACAGAGCATTTCTGGCAAGCACTCAAGTATCACCCCGACGTTACCTTAGCCGAACTTACGGAGTTGCTGGGCCTGCTCGAGCACAAGGACTGGAGTCCCTGGCTCGCACGCCTTGATAGCGATCCCAAGCTATATTTGCCCAACGCCTACGCCGTGGAATTCCTGCGCCACAACCTGGTCCCGGAACGGCTCCGCTGGTTTCGCGACGAACTCGGCGGGCACGGCTTGCGCCCAAGCGATCACGCCCGGCAGACACAGCAGCGCGGCGACTCCCCCTTCCGCTTCAGCGCGTTTCAAGAAAAAGTCCTGTGGGGAGACTTGGTCGATCTGTTCCACCTGATCTACACATTCTCCCTGCCTGATGATCCCATTCGGAAGACTTTGGCCGAACGCCACTTTGACGCCATTTACCTGGGTGAGCGCAGGATGGGTTTCATCAGCGAGCAATTCCGCTCCTTGATGCTCGAAATCTGGAAGGTGAAGTATCTCGAGATGCCTCGGTTCGGCGAGGTGATCAGCTCGATTCCGCTTGAGATCCGCCTGTCGCACTTCCTCAACGATGGCGACTCGCCGGATATACCCATCCCGATTTACGTTGCCTACCTGAATCAGATTCGCGATCTCGCGCGGTCGCAGCGCTGAGCGCGGCTGGAGTCCCGCCAGCTTGACGAAATGGAGAACTGTTTCACGTGGAACATTTTGTGACTGCAAATAAATTGCTGATTTCCAGCCTCCGCCGTACCGACCGCTCACGAGGACTTCCTCGCTCTGGGGAAAGACGCCCACCCGAATCCCCAATCCTGAAAGAAGCCAAGGCTCGAAGCTGAAGTGAGAAGCGACCGGTGCTAGACTGACTTGACCTGGCCGGAGGCATCGCCGCATGAATTTCATTTGCCTCTTCATCCTCTTCCCCCCTTTTTCGGTTTTGGGTTCATCTTCTATTTCCTTCCCTCGATCATTGCCCTCGCCCGCAGCAAGCGGAACACGCTATCCATCTTTCTTCTGAACTGCTTTCTCGGCTGGACGCTTGTTGGATGGGTTGTTGCCCTGGTGTGGGCAGCGAAGGCGGACGATCCAACACCGGTTGGTTAGTCGATTATGCACCTCGAAACGAGAATTTTGTTCTCGTTGGATTCGTTAAGCAGCGGTCTTGAGACCGACTGCCGATAAAAGAGCGTTCAGATCGTCGGTGACCCGTTGATAGAGGCGGTCAAGTTGGCAACGTTTGTCCTGGGCGAGGTTGCGATCGCCGGGAAAGGGCTGGAGAAGACCAGCGGTGAGCGGAGCATAGATGCGCTCGAATAGCTTAAGGAAGAGGACGCAGATGGAATAACCCTTGTGGGCGAGACGGTAACGCCGAGAGTGCGGCAGTTTTTCCAGCAGACCTTTGGCGCGCAGTTTGGAAAGATCGTAGCGCAGCGATGCTAGCGAGTATTGGGAAGGGGGCAGGCCGAGAGCGTCCAAGGCGGGCAGGTAGAGATCGGCGGTGGTGAAGGTGGAGCCGGCGGCGATATTGGCGAAGCGCACCAGAGCATGCATGACCGCCAGTTGCCGAGGGTGATCGAGCTTAAGGCCAGGAATCCGCTTTCCGTTGGTCAGGGTGGCGGGCTCAGCTAGTTTTCGGAGTTGGCCTCGATCGACAAAGGTTTCCAGGATGTCCTGCTGGGCATCGTGGTAGTGGTCAATGATTTCGGACATGCGCTGGCGAAGGTGCGGTAGGTTCTCGACATTCTTGTTGACCCCATAGTCGGTCACATCATTGGTGGCGGGCTCGGTTCGTAGCAAGCGGCGGTCGCGGACATATTGCTTGGCGAATCCGTGGGCGTAGTGACTGCGAATGACGGGATTGGGAAGATCGAGGTCTTCGAGCTCGGTTTGCAGTTTGCCCTTGTATTGCTTGGTCACTTTCCGGCCAAAGATGAGAGTGATCTTTTTGGGTTGTCCGATGGTTCGGTTCATGTCCAGCAAGCGCTCGGCGAACTGGTCGACGGCGGCGCGGCGGAAGAAAATCAGGTTGTCGCAGAGCTCGACCTGGGAAAAGAAGAGCCGGTGTTGACAGCCTGCCTGTCGTCGTTCCTGGGAGGTAAAGAAGGGAGTGAAAGCTGTCAGCCACTTCTGCCCGCAGCGCAATAGGTCTTGGGCGGTCAGAGAGTCGGCGAGTTCTTGCAATCGTTCGGGGTCGGAGCATTGCAAGAAGGCGTTCTTGCATTGCCGAAAGGCGATGCCCTCCTGGCGCATGCGAACCGCCAGCCAATGATGCTGATTGAGGCAAACTCGGGCGGAGAACGGAAAGTAGGGACACATGCGAACAAACATGGGTCCCCATTGTTGGTCGTTCAGATACAGATTGTATTGATTCACCCAGCGCTGCTTAAATTCTAGGTGTGGGCTGTCGTTCTCTTTTCCTCCAATTGCGACCAGGATACGGGCGGGTTCACGAGCCTTCAGAATGACGGCCACATGATCGGCTTCGGTCTTCTGCAAGTACTGCAGCACAAAATCGTCGCGCCGTTCCTGCTGCGGTGCCTCGACGATGGGTGCACCCCACTTCTCAGAACGATTCTTAATCCAATGGTGGAACTGGTCGGCGATCTCGGTCAGGGTTTGGCGGGTCACCCGTTTCCCATCTCGATAAGCATTGAAGAATCCCAGTACCCGTTCGGGTTGTTGGAAGGGTTGAATCAGTCCGTTCAGTAGGAGCCGATCGAAACATCGATATCCGAACTCGATGCTATTCTTGTGGTGCTCGTAGAAAGCGTTCATGGCGATCTCCTGTGTAGTCGAATACCCAGAAGATTACTGCCATGAACGCTTCTACGGCATCACTCACCCCATCCAGAAAAAGCGATGGGATTCGATGGGATATCAAGGGCGAAGCCCTTGGCTAGTTAGGTGAAGAAGTTGCTTTCCGCTGGTTCAAGGATTGCCGCATTGGGTTGTAGATTTCTGCCGGACAATGCGCCAAATCAGTACTTCTGCTTCCAGCACGGTGCGATCAGCTAAGTCCAACCTAATGGCTGCTTTCCAGACCTAGTGATCCTCGTCCGGGTCTGGCATCGGGAAATGGGTCAAGGTGTGGATAAATTGCTGATG
>Ga0209526_10002716_pt1 | contig 11950 bp, 8 predicted proteins | sample JacPinW_OM2H0_M1_FD_188566 | JGI IMG/M metagenome (GOLD analysis project Ga0209526, IMG submission 188566) | Forest soil microbial communities from Algoma, Ontario, Canada - Jack Pine, Ontario site 1_JW_OM2H0_M1 (SPAdes) (version 2) | ecosystem: Environmental > Terrestrial > Soil > Boreal...
ATCTGCTGAATCATCAATCGCTCCGCGGTGTGTACCCGGCGGAAGAGCGTGATAACGCGATTGGTATTTTCCTGCTGCAAATAATCGTCGATATCCAGCAGCGTGTATGCAATCAGCTTCATCCAAAGCTCTTCGACCTGGTGAACCAGCTGAAATTGCAGTTCGTCCGCGTTGCACAGCTCGGTGAACTTCGTCTGGCAAGAAAGCAGCGTCTTCGTGTTCAGATACACCTCGTAGTCGAGCGTGCCATCGCCGCCCATAATCGCGTAAAACTGTTCGCGGTTCACAACGATCCCTCCATCACGCGGCAAAGCTGTTGCGTTTCAAATCTATCTTGAGGGTACCGCAAATTTCGAGGTGAGGCTAAAACGGCGGGACAAAAACCAAAACCGGGTTACTTCACGATCTTTTATCGCTCCGAACTTCCCGAGGGGCGCGTCTGCTCTGTGTCGCCCACATCTTTGCGATGGCTTTTCACCTCGCGCAACGCGTAGACAGGCTTATTCTGCGATTCGTAGTACGTCCGCGCAATCAATTCGCCGAGCAGACCCATGGACACTAATTGCACGCCGCTGATGAATAATGCCACGGCCAGCAACATGAGCGGCCCGTGTTGTGTCATCACGTTCACGCCGTGGACAAACTTTTCAAACGCCAAATAGCCGGCAAGCATCATTCCCAGCGTCGCTCCGCCAAAGCCGAGTAAGCCAAAAAATTGCAGCGGCCGCGTCGAATAATCCAGCAAGAACTTCACAATGAGCAAATCCAGGAAAACCCGTATCGTTCGCCCAATCCCGTAATTGCTCTTCCCGCTCTTCCGCTCACCATCGGTGATGGGCACTTCCGTGATGCGCGCGCCTGTCGAACTCGCGAGCGCCGGGATGAATCGGTGCAGCTCGCCGTATAACTGAATTTCTTGAATGATTTCGCGCCGGTAAGCCTTAAAAGTAGTTCCAAAGTCGTGCAGGTCAATCCCAGAGAGCTTGGCCATCATCCAATTCGCGGCCCGGCTTGGCACTTGCCGCAGCAGCCAATGATCGCGCCGCGCGTAGCGCCATCCGCTCACCAGATCGTAGCCTTCTTCGATTTTTTCCAGAAACCGCGGAATCTCTTCTGGATCGTGCTGCAAATCCCCATCCATTGAGATAATCACTTCACCGCGCGCGAAATCGAATCCCGCCTTCAAAGCCGGCGTCTGCCCAAAATTGCGCCGCAGCCGCACCAGGTTCACGCGGCGATCGTGCTCATAAATGTCGGAAAGCACCTTGAAGGAGTTGTCGCGGCTGCCGTCGTCGATAAAAATCAGCTCGTAGCTCTCGCCGATGGAATCCATCACCTCGGTAATCTTCATGTACAGAGGTGGAATATTCTCCTGCTCGTTGTAGAACGGGACGACGATGGAGTACCGGACGCTAGATTCGCTTCTCATACCGCGCTCGCCACGAAGCCATAGTCTATCAGGCGTATACCCTGCGATGCGACAAGATTTCGTATTTCCGGGTCCGTCAAAATCTCCACTTCTTTTTCCCGTGAACCCTGCAACCGCGTGGCGGTCTTCCGCAGCGCCTCGTCCGCATAACCAGGGTGGCACATAAGCTCGGTCGAGCCTTCGGGAAGGCTTCGCAAAAGGCGAGCCACGCCCCCTTTGGTCAACTCGCCGGTCTGCGCGATTCCGCAAAAATAATCCGCTGTCGACACTCCCGCGCGCTCCGCGTGTTCCCGCGCATCTCGCGCCAGCAACTTCAGCCCGCGCGCTTGCACGCCCTGCTTGAGCACGACCGCCGCACGCCGCTCGCCCGTGGAAAGCGCTGTTCGTAGACTCGATGCCTCATGCGATACGCGAATCGCCCCGATTCCGTGCCGCTTGGCCAGCCGCAGCGCAATCTCGAACAGCCCCGGCAACATGTGCACGTGTTTGTGACCGTCCAAGTGCGTCGGCTCGACTCCCGCATCACGCACCTTTCTTATCTGCGCGTCCCACTCGCTTTCCACCTCGCGCATCGAAAGTCCGCGTGTCGCGATCTTCAGCAGCAGCCCATCCGGTCCACCCTCGAACTGCCCGGCATCATTCACCAAAGTCGGCACCGACTCGCGCGGCGCGATCGGCGCACCATCGTTCAAATTCAAGTGCACACCCACGCCGAGTCCTTGAGTCTCGCGCGCCAAGTCAAGGGCTTCGGCAAAAGCCGCTCCGTTCGCCAGCAGCGACGCGCTCGTCACAATCCCATTGCGATGCGCCTCTGCCACGCCGCGGTTCACTCCGGCGGTCCACCCGAGGTCATCCGCATTCACTATCAAGTTCCTGGCCACCTGTACGGTTCCTTCGCGCAGCACTGTACTTTGGGCCAGCTACACAGTACTGCGCCAGCATGCTTGTGTACCATTGACCGCTTCGGTCCCCAACTCTAGCATGGCCATTTAGAGGCAGGTATGTCCGTTCAGACCAGAGAGCCGAAAAAAGAGCCCAGGGCGCAGCCCAGGCTCGCGGAAGCGCGCTATAAAGAGAAGCGCCGCGGCCACCGCATGAATTCGCGCGTGCCGGTGCGCCTGGAGTGGGATTTGCGCTCCGGTAAGCGCATCAAGGTCGAAGCGCACACCCGCGTGGTCAACCCTTACGGTTGCATGGTGGTTCTGGAGCACGATCTGCCGCTGGAGCACCGCGTCGCGCTCACCAATGTGCCCATGAACGCCAGCAACGCCGCCGTCATCGTGTGGAAAAGCGACGAGCGCCCGGAAGGCGGCTGGGAATACGGCGTGGAGCTGGTCGCACCGGCCATGGATTTCTGGGGGCTTGAACTATGAAGCCGCCAACGCCCAATCTGAAGCCGCCAATGGCGCCTCATTCCGCGCGGCCGACGGTCGCGCGTCAGCCGACCGCGGAAGAGCGTCGGCGCTCGCAGCGCGTTCTGGTGCGCATGCCCGTGGTCATTCACGTTGCAGGCAAAGTGTTGCCGGGGAATACGCATACGGTCAGCGCTGGCGGCGCGATGGTCATACTCAAGGAAGGAATCAGCGAAGGCACCAAGGTCACCGTGGAAAATCCCGCTACCAAGAATAAAGTGGAAGGCAAGGTCGTCCGGCCGCCGCAAATGAATCAGGAAGGTTCGTTGGTGCCCGTAGAATTCGTCACGCCATCGCCGACATTCTGGAACATTTTCTTCCCGCCTTTTACCAACTAATTTCTCCTTTGGAGTGTATCGCTTATCCCGAGCAGGCCGGAGACTGCGCGTCAAGCGGTTTGCCGATTCTTTGTCTTGAGGGCGCTCTTCTTTCCGACAAAAAGAAACGGCCCCAATCCTGGGGCCGTTAGTCTCTTTTTGTATCCAGGCTATCGAATTGTGACGGTAGTTGCTGGCGATGATGAGCCGGTGTAATTGGAATCCCCGCTGTATACCGCCGTAATGCTGTCCGTGTGTGGGCTGCTGCCGCCGCTGCTGCTCGAACTGCTGCAGCCCGCAAACCCAGCCGCAACGCACGCCATTAGCAGCAGGCCCGCGGCCGCATACCCCGCACGTTTGCTCATCGACATGCGCCGCTGCAACACCAGGAACGTGATCAAGATCAACGACAGAATGCCAAGTGGCCGCACAGGAACTAACGGCGGCGTCCGCGGCTGAGCCAGCGGCACGAATTGCGAAAGTGCAGTGGTCAACGTAGCCTTGCAAGACGCCGATACCGTACCGCCAGCCGCTGAAGGCGTGCACGTCGCCGCCGTTCCCAAATTGCTCGACCCGTTCTTGAACTGTACGGTGCCGGTCGGCCCCGCCCCATTGCTTGTAGTCGAAATTATGGCCGTCAGCGTAACGCTCCCGCCTGCTACGATGCTCGCCACGTTACTAGCAACCACAGCCGAAGTAGCCGCCTTGGTGATCGTGACCGACAGCGTGTTACTGCTGCCATTTGAGTTATAACTGCTGTTGGCGTTGGCGGTATACGAGGCGGTAATCCCGTATAACCCCGGGACCAATTGGATCGGCTGGTCTTCCGCAAACCCGCGATCATTCAACGTGGCCACACTCGTCGCGTTGGCATTTTGCGCGCTCGGGAAATCATTCAGTGGGCTGCCATTACTAAAAAGCTGAATGGAACCGGTCGGGCACACAAACGACACCACGCCGGTGGTTGCATTTTCGCAGGGCGTTCCGCCGCTATTGGTTACGTCCACACGCAAGATGTAAGGCGACCCGTAGGCGACGTTCTGAGCCGCGGTGGTGATGGCCCCGCTCGCGGTAACAAAGCTGACCACCACGTTAGGAGTTTGTTTTGGCACGCTCATGATGACGGCCGGAGAATCGCTGGGCGCGAAGTTTCCGTCGCCGCCGTAATGCGCGATCACTTTGTAAGGAGCGGCCGCCGCGGGCAAAAGGGTCGTTGTGATCGTGAACGCCCCGGACGCAGGCAGTGACACGCTGTCGATCGTCGCGCCGGTAGTCTGATCCTCAAGTAAGACCAGCCCAGTCGGCGTTGCCGTTCCCGTTCCCGAGGTCCTCGAAACGGTGCCCGTGAACATGACGCTGGCGCCGATCGTCGATGATGCAGGCCCCGCTAAAGTCGTCGTCGTTCCCGTCAGTGTTGGTGCGGCCCATTTGGTCAGCAGATTCGCAACATTGACCGAACCCAACCCGGTTGCCAGGTCGTAGCCTGTAGCGGTGTTGAACGCTACTGTCGTTCCGCCCTTGGTAGTTGCCATTTCTCCAAACTGGTTCGCCGTCGTGCTGACATTGCTGCAGTTCGCGCTGCCTCCCACGCACGCAACAGAAACGTTGCCCTTCGTGACATCGTTGAAAACGCAAGCATTCGGAAGAGTGGCCGTGCTCGAATTACAGACGTTGCTCGCGGTCTTCGCTAGCCCATACAGGACATAGTTGACATTGCCCTGGCGCGGCGCGGGATTTCCCGGTGTTGCGAGTTGCTGATTGACCAAAGCGATGATCCCGGCAAATGTCGGTGTTGCTGCCGAGGTCCCGCCGACTGCCTGGAAATCATGAAACGGAGGAGTCGTGGTGAACTTCGTGAGATCACAACCAGTGTCTCCCGTGATGTCCTGATCCTGTTGGCAAACGATATAGAAACTGCCACTCCTTGGCAGCGGTGACACGGGTCCGCCATCGCTCGAAAACAGCGACACATCCGGAATATCGCGCGCTGTATCTCCCAACCCCGTTTGCCAGCTTGGCTTGAGAGCGCCGGTGTAAACTGAACTGGGTCCTCCGCTACCAGCTACGGCATTCAATAACCCCGATGTGCTGCTTAGCCCTGCGCAGCCGGTTATGCCGGTAGCGGCGCACGAATCGTTCCAGGTCGTTTCAGGGATGTAGCCCTTGGCCGAAGCCGGTACTGGCGGAGTTGTGGAAGTATTCGCGGCGTTCCAGAAAGTTGTTTGGTTGTTGGCGTCGTCGAAATCCGTCCCGCCCATCGCGACGTTGTAAGGAGTCGATGCCAGTCCGCTCACTGCAATGGCGCCCGACGCCGAGGCGCTGGGGTTGTCGCAACCGGCTGACCCATTGTCCCCGGCGGAAATCACCACCGTAATCCCTTCGGCAGCGGCCTGCTGCCAGAGTGCATTGTAGAACGCATTCCCGCCGCTTCCGAGTGCGGATTCGCAGGCTCCGTAGCTTTCGCTCAGGATGGGTGCGATGTTGTTGTCCACGATGTACAGCGCCGATCCATCAATCCCGGCCGTGGCGTCTGTGAGGGACGTTTGGGTCACCACAAAATCTATCGTCGCGGCGGGCGCCACTGCTCCAGCCCATTCCACGTCCAGATCGGATTCGCCCTCGTCGCCGTCCACAAGCCCCGGATCGGGTCCGTTCAAAATCACGTTCAGTTGACCCGCGGAATACGCAGGCAGGCCAAAAATGGACCGAAAATTCGTCACGTCCTGCACGTTGATATTGCTCTGTCCCACGATGGCAATGCTCTGTCCCGCGCCAGTGCGTGTGCTCGGGATGTTGTAGATTGTCGCGAAGTCGGCTGGACCCACGGCATAAAACGTTCCGTTGACATCCGTAAACGTGAAGGCTGGCCGGACCTCGCCAGTCTTCGCGTTGCGTTGGAAAGTCCCCAGCCGGTGCACCATCGGCTTCGGCCGGAAGTTGTGTAGCGCCACGACGCCGCGCACTACCGGAGCAAGCGCTGCCGGAATCTGCGGATCGTTCACATTCGCAAAGTGCTCCTTGCCGTTCACGTTGTACTGGTGAATTTCCGTCCCGAACGCGTTGCGCACCTGTCCTACGTTCCCGGAAAACTCCACGACCGTCTTGCCCTTCGATACCTTGAGGTTCTGGAATCCGTGCGACGTCAGCCAGTCCGTCACGGCCCGCACATCCGTGTCTGCAGGCCCAAACTTTTTCCCGAAGTCTTCCGGCGTCAGCCACGCGTGATAATTCGGGGAATTCTTCGATTGCTGCTCTTCCATCAACTGCCGCAGCGCCGCGTCCTGTTCCGCGCTGCGTTGCAATAGCAGCAGGATGCGCGTCAGTGGCTGCGCATCCGCCACCGCGCCGCGGTCAAACTCCGCCCGCGCCTTCGGATGCACGCTTCCGCGCAACACCGCGCGGTTCGTGTCGTCCACCGTCTCAATAACTCGCGCCGGTACCCGCTTCGTCTGTTCCGCGGCAGATTGCGCCGCCGCCGTTTGCGCGCCCGCCTGGAAACAGGAAAGCGCCAGCAGTGAAGTCGCAACTCCTACGCCTCGACCGAAGCTACTGCTGTGAATTCTCATAATCCGCCCAAGGCTAAATTTGCCTACACATCCCGCATGAACCGAACGCACACCACACCACTTAGCAAAGAAAACCCAAGCTACAAAGAAGCATGCTCACAAGAGATAGATTTAATCCGAAATTGGTTGCCTGCGCCCCTGTTTTCCGCCGTCAATTTGTTCATAAGGCAACCTGTATGCGGCGGCCAGCCTCAGGGCTGGCCACTTGGCCAGCGCGCGTATCCGTCGTTGCGCGTAAGGAATAAATGCGGCCGCACACACCTCCCACACGTGTCCATTACTCTTCCCGAAATATCCAAGGTGAGTTCCCGTGGCCGACTCGGATTCCAGTCCAGCTATTGAGGCAGCTCAGAACGGGGCATTGTCAAATTCGCGTCATGCTCCGGGAATTCCCCCTTGCCAGTTCTACTGTTAGTGACTAAGCTACCCCCCTTGCAGTCCCGAGGGTCATCGACATGCCAAAAGAAAAGCCGCGCGTAAATATCGGCGAAGTCATCAAAACGTACCGCAGCCAGCGGGGATTGTCCCAAGGCGACATCGAGCGCCGCACCGGTCTGCTGCGCTGCTATCTATCGCGCGTGGAAAACGGCCACACCGTACCTTCGCTCGAGACGCTGGCGAAAATCGCCGAGGCTATGGACATTTCGCTCGCCGACTTTTTCCCCGGCACGGAAACTCCGCGCGACCGCGAGACTCAAAAAATGCTCGGCGAACTCTCGCAAGACGAAATCCGCTTCCTCGGCGAAATCAAGCGCTTCAGCACCACGCTATCCGACGGAGACAAGCGCCTAGTCCTAGCCATGATCCGCAAAATGGCCACGCTAGTCCCGCCCCCGACGGCGAAGAAGGCCTTGGTCCGCCGCCCTACCGCCTAGAGACACCCATCCGCTTTTTGCGGGATGCGATCTGAGTGGAACTTACGGATACGGATTGTTGTTGGCGGGCTAGCTGCTCTGCCCGCGAATAATCCGCATGGCATTAGGAACGCCGGCGTCACCGCGGCCATTTCCGCCGCCCTCGGTGCGCTCAGGCTCGAGCAGAGCATCGCCCTCGCCCGGCGCCAAGAATAGATTCGTCTCCACCGCGTGCTGCTTGGTGTAGAGGTCAAAGTAGCGGCCACCAGCAGCGTACAGCGACTCATGCGTGCCGCGCTCGATGATGCGTCCGGCTTCGATTACCAGGATTTGCTCGGCGCGCCGAATAGTCGAGAGCCGATGCGCGATTACGAACGTAGTGCGGCCGCGCATCAGATAGCGCAGGCCCTCTTGAATCAGCGCTTCGGATTCAGAATCCAGGCTTGAGGTGGCTTCATCGAGGATGAGAATGCGCGGGTCGGCAAGGATGGCGCGCGCGATCGACACGCGTTGTTTCTGGCCGCCAGAAAGCTTAATGCCGCGTTCACCCACGACCGTGTCGTACTGCTTCTCAAACGACTCGGCAAACTCATCGACGCGCGCGATGCGGCAAGCCGCCATAATTTCCTCTTCGCTAGCCTGCGGTCGCGCAAACGCCACATTCTCACGAATCGTCCCATCAAACAGAAACGTCTCCTGCAACACCACGCCAAGCTGCGTTCGGTAGGAATCCAGCTTGACCGTAGAGAGGTCGACGCCATCCACCAGCACGCGCCCGCTCTTCGGCACATAAAACGCCGCGATCAATCCAATGATGGTTGACTTTCCCGCGCCGGAAGGGCCGACTAGCGCCGTCACCGTTCCCGGCTCGGACTGGAAGCCCACGTCGTGCAGCACTTCCTTGCGCGTATCGTAAGCGAAGCTCACACCTTCCATCGCAACGTAACCGGTAATGCGATCCAGCGTTACGCTTCTCCGCGGATCGGCGTCCTCCTGCGCTTCGTTCAAAATCTCCCGCGTGCGCTCCAACCCGGTAATCGCCTCCGTAATCTGCGTCCCAATCGCGACAATCTGGAAAACCGGCGCCACAAGCAAGCCCAGGAAAACATTAAACGCAAAAAATTGCCCAAGCGTCATGCCGCCGGAGAGAACCTTGTGCCCGCCAAATTCCATGATGAGCGCGCTCACCAGCCCCATCAGCCCCGCACCCGAAAGACTCATCAGCGACGTCGCGGTGAGTGTCTTCAAAACATTCTCAAGCAGCCGTTGCACCCCAGCCGAAAAGACTTTCTCCTCGCGCTCCTCCGCATGATAGCCCTTGACCACGCGCACGCCGCCAAGAGACTCGGTTAGCCGCCCAGTAACTTCGGCATTGATCTTCGGGCGTGCCCGGAAAATCGGCCGAATCGTCGTAAACGCCTTGCTGATTCCCACGCCGAAAACCAGCAGGATGCCAAACGCCAGCGCCGTCATCGTGACGCTGGTGTGAATCAGGTACACGAGCGCAAAGATTGCGGTCATCAGACCGCCGACAAATTCCACCAAGCCAGTCCCGATCAGATTTCGCACACCTTCCACATCGCTCATGATGCGAGAGACGAGGACGCCGGTCTTGTTCGCGTCGTAAAACGAAACGGAAAGCCGCCCGATGTGCGCCTGCACTTGGCGCCGCAGCTCGGTAATCATTTTCTGCGCGGATTTAGAGAGAAGCTGCGTCAGCGTGAACGAAGTGAGCCCCTGCAAAATCGTTGCGACGAGCACAGCCAGAACGATGGGTGTCAGAAGCTGGACCTGCCGCTTGCCAATCACATTGTCGACGAAATATTTCGTCGATGCCGGCAGCACCAATCCGGCAACACGGTTTACCGCCATCAGCACAAATCCGAGCGCAAGCAAGCCACGCCTCGGTTTGATCAGCGCCCAAACGTCCGGAAGATTTTTCCAGGCGTTCTTGCGCTTCTGCTTTTTCTGTTCGTTTTCCAAGCTCATTGTGATTCGTCGAGTATCTTAGTCTTTTGGATGCGACGAGCGGCGCAGAAACTATACGCCGCGCCCCTAGCCAATCGGCTAGGTAAGAACAGTCGCGGCTGGTGAAAAGGGAAGGGAACTCGCGCTAGTCCGCGGCAGCCCCGCCGCGAGGGAGGCTGGCAGCCGCAGGGCAATCGAGATTCAGCACGCTCGAAACGAATTCGCTTACCGTGAAGCCCAGGTGGCCCCACAGCCGGCGCTTGAGGCTGGTGTAATCCTGCGTGCCGCTGAAAAGGTCGCCCATCAGTTGCCGGAAGACCGGGCTGCGCCGCAGAAACTGCACCATCCGCGTAGTCACGGCCGTGCCCAGGAACGACCCACGATAGAACCGCCGCACAATACGCGCCGCAAACTCCAGCTCCGCCGAGAACGCAGCCTTCACCCGCGCCGGATATTTCTCCGGGCAACCTTCCGCAAGCGAGCGCCCAAGCAATTCCCCGGAGCGCATCGCATAAAAAAGTCCTTCGCCGGTAAGCGGGTCCACCCACGCCGCAGCATCGCCAATCATCGCCCAATTCTTGCCCAGCACGGTGCGCTCCGAAAATGTTCGCTCCTGCGGCGAAGGCAACACGTGACTGTAAAATTGCGCCCCTTCCGTGTGAATATTCTTCTTGTGAACGAAGCTCTGCAAGTGCGAACGCAACTCCGTGCTCGTGTGCGCGGCCATGCTGCCGCAGATGCCAACTGATAAATGGTCGCAGCGCGGAAACGACCAAATGTAGCCCTCAAAGTGCGGAAGGAACTTCACCGTAATCGCGTCGCAGGTCTCCGGGACAAAATAACCCTGCGTCATTTCCAATTCGTCGCGCTCCAGCGGCCGTGTCTCCGGCAGCAAGCGATTGCGCGCTCCCGCCGCCAGCACCAGAAAATCCGCGCTGCGCCACTCGCCTTCCACGCAATAGCGCGGCTTGCTTGCCGTGGTGTCCACGCTCATCACGTGAGAGCGCTGCACCTTGCAGCCGGCATCGGCGGCGCGATTGAGCAGCATCCCATTCAGCACCGTGCGCGAATAAATCACGATGGGATGGCTCATATCGAGCATCACGCTCTGCTCGTTGCTGCTGATCAGTTCAATCGAACTCACCAGTTTTTTCGGATAAGGATTATCGAGAAGAAAAGGAAAGCACTCGACCGCTTTGTGCGTCAGCCCGCCCCCGCATGGTTTTTCCCAGGCCAGGTGCTCGTCAAAAATATGCACCGTGTGCCCGGCGCGCGCCAACTGCTCGCCACACATCGCTCCCGATGGTCCGCCACCGACGATCGCAATCTCTGTCATGTTTTGGTAGCTCGCTGAGGTCCCGCACTCGCTCCCTGCGCGCGAACTTGCAGGCAAAAGGCCCTTTCTCTCCAAAGAGCCCGTTCAGGTGACGGGGAAAATCACCAGGCAGAATCCAGCCAGAAGTATAGCACCGAAGACGGCGGCGGCAATTGGTGATCCGGTTTGGTGTCGAACAATGTCCATGCCGAGCCGCTGGAAGACGGAAAACAGAGCGAGATACACCGCGAGAAGGATGACGAGAATGGCTCCGCTGTGCAGCACAAAAATCCCAAAGACGAGAACAACAAACGCGACCAAGCGCAGAGCTAAAGCCAGCAAGATACGCGCAAGTTTACGTCGCGTCGTCATCGGTCCGAGCAATAACTCCTCACCCACCAGATACGCAAACGCGGCCACAAACAAAACCGGGAAACGGGCCCAGCGCGCCCAAGAAAGCCAGGACTCCGTAACCGTCGCGTCAAGCCAACCCGTAACGAGCAAATGCAGCACGAATCCAGCCAGACCAGCGAGCAGCAAAATCTTGATCTGCGTTCGGAACATCGCCTGAACCGATCTGTAATGCACCAACAGCAGCGCGAGACCAGCAATCAGCAGGAAACTGGCGAAGTAGGATCCGTTGTACAGGCGCACGAACGAAAGCGGATTCCAAAATCGCAGCAGCACAATACCGAAAAACGACACTGCGGTTATTTCGAGCAGAGCGCGAGAGACCGGTATCGCCCTTAACCCGGCGCTCGCGATTTGCGGACCAGGTGCTGCCTTTTGTACGGAGGCCGTTGCTGCAGTCTGGGTGCTGACGATTTCACGCAGGAAGGGCCCTGCGAGCAGAAGTATGCCGGCGAGCCCAGCGAGCGAGCCAGCCAGCGGTGCGGAAGATGGTGCGTCTGGCTCGGCTGGAAAATGTAGTGTCTCTGCGCTCCATTCCTGGGATGCGCGCACAACGCGCGGATCGAAAACCACGCTGACATGCGTGGCGCGCGGCACAAAAAGATATTTGCTGCTCGCGGCGGCCTCTCCTGTGATCAAGTCGCGCGTCAACTCCCGAATACCGAGCGGTTCGAAGGC
>Ga0209526_10002717_pt1 | contig 11949 bp, 9 predicted proteins | sample JacPinW_OM2H0_M1_FD_188566 | JGI IMG/M metagenome (GOLD analysis project Ga0209526, IMG submission 188566) | Forest soil microbial communities from Algoma, Ontario, Canada - Jack Pine, Ontario site 1_JW_OM2H0_M1 (SPAdes) (version 2) | ecosystem: Environmental > Terrestrial > Soil > Boreal...
GGCAGAGGGCTACATCGCGCTCGCGGAAGTGCAGGGCTATGTGTTTGCCGGCAAGCGGCTGGCGGCGCGTTGTGCGGCGCGGCTCGGAAAATTCGACAGGGCGGAAAAGCTCGAGGCCGAAGCGAAGCTTCTCGCCGAGCGCTTTGAAGAAGCGTTCTGGTGTGACGACCTCGGCACCTACGCGCTGGCGCTCGACGGCGACAAGCAGCCGTGCAAGGTCCGCACCTCCAACGCCGGTCAACTCCTGTTCAGCGGCATGATACGCCAAGACCGCGCCCATCTCGTTGGCGCCGATCTGATGCGGCCGCATTTTCTCACAGGCTGGGGCATCCGCACTGTGGCGAGCGGCGAGGCGCGCTACAACCCGATGTCCTACCATAACGGCTCGATCTGGCCGCACGACAACGCGCTGATCGCGCTCGGGCTAGCGCGCTACGGTCTCAAACATTCGGTCGCGCATTTGTTCAAGGCGCTGTTCGACGCCGCCTCCTACATGGATTTGCGGCGGCTTCCCGAACTGTTCTGCGGCTTTCGGCGCGAGAAGCGGCGCGGACCGACGCTCTACCCCGTCGCCTGCGCGCCGCAGGCCTGGGCAAGTGCGACGCCCTTCACGCTGCTGGAAGCCGCCCTCGGGCTCGAATTTGACGCCCAGCGCGGCGAGATTCGGCTGCGCAACCCGCGCCTGCCGGCCTTCCTCAACGAAGTGCTGCTGCGCGATCTGCAGCTTGGGCCGTCAAGCGTCGATCTCCGTGTTCACCGTCACGGCGACGAGGTGTCGCTGGAGGTGCTGCGTACGCGCGGCCAGATCCAGGTGTCGATCGTGCTGACGCACTGATTTGCCGCCGGTCCGCCGGACAAAACCTCGGCCTGGGCCGCACTTGAAACGCGATGCCACTTCGGGCCGAGCCACAGGAGGCCATATGCGTCCAGGACATTTGTTCATGTTCATTGCAATCGCCGTTGCGGCATCGACGGTTGCGACGTCGCGGGCGCAGAATGACCCCGGTTCACCGCCAGCCGCACCGCAACCGCCGCAACAGCAAAATTCGGCTCCCTCGGCAGCCCCGAAAGCACCGGCGCCGCCGCCCTCGGTCACCATCATCGGCGCGAGGGAGGCGCATGGTGTGCTCGGCCGCGACGTGCGCAGCCCGGCGGACGAGGATATGGGACGCATCGTCGATGTCATCGTCGATCGCGCCGGAGCAGTCCGCGCGGCGGTGATCGATTTCGGCGGCTTTCTCGGCGTCGGCAGCCGAAAAATCGTCGTCGACTGGAACGCGCTGCATTTCGGACGCGTCGCCGACAAGGGCGTCAGCATCACGCTGGAATTGACCAAGGATCAGGTGACGGCAGCGCCCGAATACAAGGAGGACATGCCGATCGTGGTGCTTGGCGCATCCGGCAGCCTGAAGCCGCTGCAGTTTGATCCCTGAAGACGTCGAACCAATATGCTCTTCGCAAGTTCATCCCAACCGATTGACCGGATTGATGGTGACCGCCATGGGCGACCGAGCCGCGGCGACGGCGCTTCGCCGCCTGTATCCGAGCCGATGACGGGTCGGGCGACGGCAAAGCCTTCGCGCCAGAGTTTGCGCGGCCTCGACTGGTTCATATTTTTCCTGGCCGACGTGCAGACCGGTTTCGGTCCGTTCATCGCGGTCTATCTGACGACGCAGAAATGGACCCAGGTCGAGATCGGCCTGGTGCTGTCGATCGCCGGCGTGGTCGGGCTGATCGGCCAGATGCCCGGCGGCGCCATCATCGATGCCGCCCGCTCCGAACGGCTGGTGGCGGGCCTGGCGGTTGCGACCATCGGCATCAGCGCGCTTGGATATGCGGCATGGCCGATCTTTCCGGTGGTGGTGTTGGCGGCGACGCTGCACGCCGCCGCCAGTTGTGTGCTCGGTCCGGCGATTGCCGCGATCAGCCTCGGTCTGGTCGGGCCGTTTGCGATGGGCGAGCGGCTCGGCCGCAACGCCCGCTACGCGTCGCTCGGAAATGGCATTGCCGCGGCGGTGATGGGGACGTGCGGCTATCTGCTGTCGAGCCGGTCGGTGTTTCTCGTGACCTTCATCCTGGCCATTCCGACGCTGATGGCGCTTGCCTCTATACGAGAGCGTGAGATCGATGCCCAGCAGGCGCACGGTGCTGTCGTGCGCCAGGTGCCCGATGCCGGCGCCACCAGCGTTCTCAATTTATTGCGCCAGCGTCCGCTTCTGATTTTCGCCGGCAGCGTGCTGCTGCTGCAACTCGCCAACGCGGCGATGCTGCCGCTGATGGCAGGCGTGGTGACGACACGATCGAGCCAGTGGGCGCCGGTGTTGATCGCTGCCTGTATCATCGTTCCGCAAGCCATTGTCGCGCTGACCTCGCCGTCGGTCGGGCGCAAGGCGCAGAAGTGGGGGCGCCGGCCGCTATTGCTTCTGGGATTTGCCGCGCTGGCGATCCGCGGCCTGCTGTTCGCTACCGTGCGCGATCCGTATTTGCTGGTCGCGGTGCAGGTGTTCGACGGCGTCACCGCGGCGGTCTTCAGCGTGATGATACCGCTGATTGTCGCCGACATCGCCTTCGGAAGCGGTCACTTCAATCTTGCGCAGGGCATCGTCGGCACCGCGACCGGCATCGGCGCCTCGCTGAGCAACGTGGTTGCCGGCTATGTCAGCGACAAGTTTGGCAGCAGCGTCGCCTTCAGCGGACTTGCCGGCGTTGCGGCGCTGGGGCTTGCCCTGATCTGGCTGGTGATGCCGGAAACGCGGCGAAGCGCTTAAGGCGACAACGCCTTTCGATAAAGCGCGCCGTACAGGGCTGCGGAAACACCCCAGCTGAACGATCGCGCCATCGCGCTGCGGCGCATCGAGTCGAGACGATCCTTGGCCGTGAAGGCTGCGAACGCGCGACGGATGCCGCCGAGAAACGACTCGGTTGACGGTCGAGCGAACAGGAAACCGGTTTCGCCGTCGGTGATGGTTTCCGCCAGTCCGCCGGTCTGGTGGCCGATCGGCAACGATCCGAACTTCTGCGCATACATCTGGCTCAGTCCGCAGGGCTCGAAGCGCGAAGGCATCAGCGTGAAATCGCTGCCGGCGAAAATCCGCCGCGCCTGGCCGTCGTTGAATCCGATCGCGACCCCGATCGCATCGGGCCTGCGGCGGTGCGCCTCGATCAGCGCCTGCTCGATCCCGGGCTCGCCGCTGCCGGTCACGATGATCTGGCCGCCGGCCGCGATGATCTCGTCCGCGGCCGACAGCACGAGGTCGACGCCTTTCTGATGCACGAGGCGGGCGACGAGACCGAAGATCGGGCCGCGGGACAGCGCCAGGCCGAACTGCTGGCGGACGTAATCCGAATTCGCCCGCTTGCCTTCCCAGTCGCCGGCGCCGAACGGCTGCGCCAGCTGGGCGCAGACCCGCGGATCCCAGCTTTCGTCGATGCCGTTCAGGATGCCGGTCAACTGCGCGGCATCGGAACGGCGGCGAAGCAGCCCCTCGAGCCCACAGCCGAGCTCGGAGGTGGTGATCTCCCTGGCATAGGTCTCGCTGACGGTGGTCAGATGGGAAGCGTAGACGATGCCGGCCTTGAGGAAGGACAATTTGTCGTAGAATTCGAGTCCGTCGATGTGGAAGGAGTCCTCCGGCGCGCCGATCCGGCGCAGCGACTCCTTGGGAAACAGGCCCTGATAGGCCAGGTTGTGGATGGTCAGAATGGTCGGGATCCTGGTGGCGTTCCAGGCGAGATAGGCCGGCACCAGTGCGGCCTGCCAGTCATTGGCATGAACCAGATCCGCTGCCCAATTCTTGTCCAGTGTGCCCGCCGCCAGCTCAGCCGCGGCCGAGGCGAAACGCCCGAACCGCACATCGTTATCGGGCCAGTCCCGGCCCAACGCATCGCCGTAGGGATTGCCGGGCCGATCATAAAGTTGCGGACACAGCAGCACGTAGACCGGCAGGCCGTCTTTGGTCGATGCCAACCCGAGCGTGCAGGCCGGCATGTCCGCCTTTGCCGCGCATCGGCCAACGATCTCGATGTGCGTGAATTGCTCGACGACGTCTCGATATCCGGGCAGCAGGATTCTGACGTCGCTCCAAATCCGAAGTGCCCGGGGCAGCGCCGCCGAGACGGCCGCGAGGCCCCCCACCCGGACAAAGTCGTCCATTTCGGTCGTAACGAACAAAACCCTCAAAAAACGCCCCGCTGGTCGACCTCTCATGTTGCTATGCAAGAATAGTTCCAATTGCTTGGACTGAAATTCAGGGTCGTGCAGGCGTAGGTAACGGGGAATCGCTTCCCCGGGCGAACTGTGCAATTTTGGGGTCAAGGCCGCGGTAGACGGACCGCAGGGAGTTTTCGAAAATGACGATAGCGGAAAACCATGAGGGGAATGCGACAAAGAGCTTTCACGGCCTTCGCGTGCTGGATTTTTCGACCACGATTGCCGGTCCGCACTGCGCGCGGATGCTGGCCGACATGGGTGCGGAGGTCATCAAGATCGAATCCGCCGAAGGCGAAACGATGCGAAGCCGCCCGCCGGTCCGCAGCGGCTGTTCGAGCGCCTTCGGTCAGCTCAATGTCGGCAAGAAAAGCCTCGTGCTCGATCTGAAATCGCCTGACGCGATCGAAATCGTCTGCCGGCTGGTGGCTGATACCGACATCCTGGTCGAGAATTTTCGCCCGGGGGTGATGCGAAGGTTGAAGCTGGACTACGCCTCGCTGCAACAACTTAATCCCCGGCTGATCTATTGTTCGATCTCCGGATACGGGCAGACCGGGCCCTCGGCGGAACTGCCGGCCTATGCCCCCGTCATCCATGCTGCCTCGGGCTACGACATGGCTCACTTGTCGTACCAGCCGGGGCGGACCAGGCCGGACTATTGCGGCATCTATCATGCCGATGTTCTCACCGGCGTCTATGCATTCGGCGCCATTTCGGCGGCGTTGTACCAGCGTCACGGCAACAACAAAGGTCAGCACATCGATGTTTCGATGCTGGAATCGATGCTCAGCCTGACCCTGAGCGAATTGCAATGGTCGCAATTCGAGGTAAGGCCGACGCAGCGGCCGATGTTCGGGCCGGTCGAGACCGCAGATGGATATGTGATGCTGGCGATCGCAAGCGAGAAAACCTTCCAAAGCCTGATCAAGGTCATCGGTCATCCCGAGTGGATTGCCGATCCGCGCTTTTTGAAATATTCCGATCGCCGCGACCATTGGGCGGATCTGATGGACGGAGTAGAAACCTGGTCGCGCGCACTCACCACCGAAAAATGCGTTGTCGAACTGAACGACCACGGGGTCCCCTGTTCCGCCTATCGCACGGTGGCGCAGGCATTGAGCGATCCGCAAATCGCCCATCGCGGCGCATTGTCCGAGGTCGAAGACGGCGGTGGCAGCTTCAAGGTCCTGAACCTGCCGTTCCGCATGTCCGGAGCCAGCGTCGCTCCGGGAAAGCGGATTGCGACCCTGGGCGAGCACACCCGTGCGTATCTGAAACAGGCCGGCCTCTCGGAAGAAGAAATCGCCGCCTTCACAGGAAAATCTCTGGCGGCAGCGCAACGCTGACGACAACCGCCGTTCGATGACAGCAAAGCCTGCGGCTTTTCAACTATCGTCGATCTGCAGCCTTGCCGGAGCCTGCGATTCCGGCCAATCTGGCTTAAGTCACCAACGATCCGGAATGCCGGACGGATTTATCCGGGAGGAATCCACATGACCGCAGCGATTCGCTGGCGCAGGTTCGCGCAAATATTCCTTGGCGCGGCATTTGGCCTTGCGTTGTTTGCCGGCGCCGCCGATGCGCAAAAGCAGGGCGGCAGCATCACCGTCGGCCTCGAGCTCGATATCTCCGGCTTCGATCCGCTGAAGGTCGGCGTGTTCGATACCGCAGGGTTTACAGCAGCGGCGGCGATTTTCGATACGCTCACCTATCTCGACGACAAGGGCGTGGCGCAGCCGAAGCTCGCGCTGTCCTGGGAGCACTCGGAAGATTTCAAGACCTGGACCTTCAAGCTGCGGCCCGGCGTCAAATTTCATGACGGTACGCCGTTCAATGCCGAAGCTGTGAAGGCCAATTTCGACCGCCAGAAAGATCCGGCCAACAAGTGCCGCTGTGCTTTCTACATCGCCTACATCCACGACGTTCAGGCGCCCGACGAACTGACGGTCGTCTACAATCTGAACGATCCCGCGGTGAACTTGCCGGCGATCTTCACCATCCAGAGCACCAACAACGTCATGCAATCCCCGACTGCCTGGAAGACCAAGGGCGACGATTACAACCGCAATCCGGTCGGCACCGGACCTTACATCGTCAAATCATGGACCGCGGGCGACCGCCTGGTTTTGGAAAAGAATCCGGATTACTGGAACAAGGGTCACCCTTACCTCGATCGGATCGTACTAAAGCCGCTGCCGGATGCGCAGTCGCGCTTCGCCAGCCTGCAATCCGGCGAGGCCGATATTGTCTGGGACGATGAGTACGACGCGGACAATATTCAAAAAGCCCAGAAGGACCCAAAACTCGCGGTCCATACCTATGTGGGCTCCGGAGCCCAGGTCTACGCGTTCAACACCAAGGTCGCGCCCTTCGACGATGTGCGCGTGCGCCAGGCGCTGGTGATGGCGATTGATCGCAAGAAGATGTCGCAGGCCATTACGAACGGCTTGAGCATACCGGCCACGAACCCCTATGGCGAAGGCTCCTGGGTCAAGTGCAAGGACGATGGCGCACTGCCCTATGATCTCGAAAAGGCCAAGGCCCTGATCAAGGATTACGGCAAGCCGGTGGAGTTCAAAATGCTGCTGACGGCAACGCCGCGCGGGCGCAATATCGGCCAGGTGCTGCAGCAGTTCTGGAAGCAGGCCGGCGCCAATATGGAGATGGACCAGGTCGATCAGGCCACCATCGTGCCGCGCGCCTTCATGCGTCAGTTTCAACTGACGCCGTGGCGGATTGTCGATCTCGCCGATCCCGATCCGCAGATGTACGCCAATTTCCACACCGGCAGCCCGGTCGCGCTCGCCAATTACTCCAATCCCGAACTCGACAAATTGCTGGAACATGCCCGGATAACTGCCGATCCGGCAAAGCGGATCGAGGATTATTGCGCGGTCAGCCGACTCGTCAATCAGGAGGCGATCTGGTTCTGGACTTTCCAGAACACCTACTACGCGATTTCGAGCGCCAAACTGAAGGGCCTGCCGAAGATCTATAGCGGGGTGATCGATATATCCGACGTCTGGATGGAATAGCCCTACATGCTTGGATTTGTCGCTCGAAGGCTCCTGTATCTGGTGCCGGTTCTGGTCGCCGTATCGCTGCTGACATTCCTGATCGCGTCGCTGCTGCCGGGCGATCTCGCTTATGTGATCCTGGGCGATCAGGCGACGCCGGAGAAGGTCGCCGCACTGCGCCATGACATGGGGCTCGATCAGCCGATCTGGTGGCGCTATGCCAGCTGGCTCGGTCACGTGCTGCAGGGCGATTTCGGCAGGTCGTTCCGCACCGGGCAGACGGTATTGCAGGCCGTGACCGAACGGCTGCCGGTATCGCTCGAACTGATGGTGCTGGCCGAACTCGGCGCCCTGGCGATCGGGATTCCGCTGGCGATTGCCTGCGCGGTGCGCAGCGGCAGCGCGTTCGATCGCTTCATGACCGGCAGCGCCTTCGGCATGCTTTCGGTCCCGGCATTTCTCTCCGCAATCCTGCTGATCTACCTGTTCGCCGTCGAGCTTCGCTGGCTGCCGGCTACCGGCTACGTGCCGTTCGAAGAGGACCCGGTGGGGAATTTGCGCAGCTTCCTGCTGCCGGCGCTGACGCTTGCGCTCGGCGAGTGGCCGGTGCTGATGCGGGTGCTCCGTTCCGATATGATCGCGACCCTGCAGGAAGATTACATCGCGATGGCGCGGGCCAAGGGACTGAAGCCGTCGCGCATCCTCTTGGTGCACGCCCTGAAACCTTCGTCACTGACGCTCGTCACCGTGACCGGCATCAACATCGGCCGCCTGATCGGCGGCACCGTGATCGTCGAATCGATCTTCGCATTGCCGGGGATCGGCCGGCTGCTGCTCGGCGCCATCTTTACCCGCGATCTGATCATCTTGCAGGGCGTGGTGCTGTTCGTTGCCCTTGGCTATGTGCTGATGAATTTCATCGTCGACATGCTCTACGCCGTGCTCGACCCCAGGATCCGTCATGGCCACGCTTGAACTCAGCATCGACCAGAACCTCGCCGTCGGCGAGGTGCGGCGAACGCACCGGCTCGGACCGCTGTTCTGGGCGGCGATCGTCTGGATGGTTTTGGTTTTTGCCGCAGCAGCACTTGCCGGCGTGTTGCCCTTCAGTCCGACCGATATGGACATGCTGGAGCGCCGGGCTGCCCCGTCGGCGCTGCACTGGCTCGGTAACGACGGCCTCGGGCGCGACGAGTTGGCCCGGCTGATCTATGGCGCGCGGATTTCGCTCACGGTCGGCCTTTGTGCGCCGGTGATCGGGCTTTCGATCGGCGGCGCGCTCGGAATGCTGGCCGGGTATTTTCGCGGCCGCTTCGAGTCGCTGGTGGTCGGCAGCATGGACGTGCTGCTCGCCTTTCCGCCCTTGATCCTGGCACTGGCGGTCACCGCCTATCTCGGACAATCCCTGCTCAATCTGACCTGCATTCTCGGCGTGCTCGGTATTCCCGCCTTCATGCGGGTGGCGCGCGCCGCGACCCTGACGCTGGCGCGACGCGAATTCGTGATTGCGGCGCAGGCGCTCGGCGCCACCCACGCCCGCATCCTGCTGCGCGAATTGTTGCCCAATGTCTTTCTGCCGCTGTTCGCCTTCTTCCTGCTTGGCGTCGCGGTCACCATCGTGGTCGAAGGGGCATTGTCTTTCCTGGGCCTCGGGGTGCCGCCGCCGATATCGAGCTGGGGCAGCATGATCGGGGAGGGGCGCGAGAGCCTGGAGGTCGCGCCTCGGCTCGCCTTCATTCCCGCTGTGACGTTGTTCCTGACCGTGCTTTCGTTCAACCTGGTCGGCGACACGCTCAAGGCCCTCACCGATCCGCGTCAGAGCGCGCTGTGAGCGAACCTGCATTGCTTTCCGTCGAAGCCGTCGCGGTCGATCTGCCGACCGCGCGCGGCAATCTCCGCGCGGTGGACCAGGTCGATCTGAAGGTCGGCGCCGGCCGAACCCTCGGCATTGTCGGGGAATCCGGTTGCGGCAAGACCATGCTGTCGCGCGCCATCCTGCAATTGTTGCCGAAAAAAGCCAAACTTTCCGGCCGCGTGATGTTCGACGGCCAGGATCTGGCGCGGCTGGCGCCCGAACGCTTGCGCAAGCTTCGCGGCCGCTCGCTCGCGGTGGTGTTCCAGGACCCGATGACCTCGCTCAATCCGGTCTTGACCATCGGCACCCAGTTGATCGAAACGCTGCAGGAGCATCTCGAACTCGACGGCCATGCTGCGAAAAAGCGCAGCGTGGAGTTGCTGGCCGCGGTCGGCATTCCCGCCCCCGAGCAGAGATTGATGCAATACCCGCATCAGCTTTCGGGCGGCATGCGGCAGCGCGTTGCGATCGCGATCGCGCTGTCGTGCGAACCGAAACTCTTGATCGCCGACGAGCCGACCACCGCCCTCGATGTGACGATCCAGGCCCAGATCCTCGATCTGCTGGCGCGCGAACAGCGGCGCCGGCACATGGCGATGATCCTGATCACCCACGACCTCGGCGTGGTCGCCGGCCGCACCGACGAAGTGGCCGTGATGTATGCCGGGCGGGTGGTGGAGCGCGCGCCGACATCGGCGCTGTTCAAGAAAATGCGCATGCCCTACACCGAGGCGCTGCTGGCGGCGATCCCGAAGATCGATGCGGCGCCGCATACGCCGCTGCCGGCGATTTCGGGCCGCCCGCCGGATCCGACCCGGCCTCTGCAAGGCTGCTCGTTTTCGCCGCGCTGCCGCTATGCGAACGGGCGATGTCATCTCGACAAACCGGTGCTCGCCGCTGCGGAATCAGGCGACCACCAATATGCCTGCTTCCACCCGATTGCGATAAAGACAGGCGTCGGCGCATGATGCAGGACACCATGCCATCCGGTTTGCGCGATCCGCTGCTCAAGGTGGAACACCTGGTCGTCGAGTACGCAGTCGGCAGCAAGACCGTGCACGCGGTGTCGGACGTCAGCCTGGAAGTGGCGCGCGGCGAGACCCTCGGCCTGGTCGGCGAGTCCGGCTGCGGCAAGTCCACGCTCGGTCGCGCGGTGCTGCAATTGCGCCGGCCGGTATCGGGCCGCGTCCTGTTCGATGGTGAGGATCTCACCGCGATGCAGGGCGAGACCTTGCGGCGGATGCGCCGGCGCGTGCAACTGATCTTCCAGGATCCGATCGCCTCGCTGAATCCGCGGCGGCGCATCGGCGACATCGTCGCCGAGCCGCTGGTGATATCGGGCGTCAAGGACGCCAGGCAGCGCGAGCGGCTGGTCGGCGAGGTGCTGAGCGCGGTGGGCCTCGATCCCGGCCTGGTGATCGGAAGGCTGCCGCACGAGTTTTCCGGCGGACAATGCCAGCGCATCTGCATCGCCCGCGCGCTGGTTCTCAATCCGGAATTCATCATCTGCGACGAGCCGGTTTCGGCGCTCGATGTCTCGATTCGCGCCCAGATCCTCAACCTGCTGGAAGAGATGAAGGCGCGCTACGGATTGACGCTGCTGTTCATCGCCCACGATCTCGCCGTGGTGAAGGCGGTCAGCGACCGCGTCGCCGTGATGTATCTGGGCCGGCTGTGCGAAGTCGGTCCCTCCGAGCAGCTGTTCGCTCATCCAGCGCATCCCTATACCGCGCTCCTGATCAAGGCGATCCCGGTGCCGGATCCGGACGTGCGGCCCGCCGAAAGGGTCGCGGTCGGGGAGCCGCCGTCGCCGATTGCGCCGCCCTCGGGCTGCCGTTTCCGGACCCGCTGCCCCCGGGCGGACCAGCGGTGCATCAATGAGGTGCCGGAACTTCGCGAGGTCGCGCGGAGCCAGTTTGCGGCCTGCCATCATCCATTGATCGAAGGCGGCTAACCATCTAACAACGCCACAGGAATTGCCGGCCACGTGCGGCCAGAGGAACGATTGACGGAGAAGCCATGAAGAGTTTTAAGGTTGTCGATTTCAATGCGCCCCTGCAGGAAGTGGATCAGCCGACCCCGCAACCGTCGGGGACGCAGGTCCTGATCAAGGTCAAGGCGGCCGGGGTCTGCCACAGCGATTTGCACATCTGGGAAGGCGGTTACGATCTCGGCCACGGGCGAAAACCGCTGTCGCTGAAGGATCGCGGCGTGTCGCTGCCGCGCACCATGGGGCACGAGAGCGTCGGCGAGGTGCTGGCATTCGGACCGCAGGCCACCGCTGCCGACAAGGGCGAACTCAAGGTCGGCGATATCGCGCTGGTCTATCCCTGGCTCGGCTGCGGCAAATGCGAGACTTGTCTCGCCGGCGACGAGAATATGTGCCTGAAACCCAATGCGCTCGGCGTGTATTGCGACGGCGGCTATGCCGACCACATGACGGTGCCGCATCCGAAATATCTGCTGAATTTGAAGGGACTCGATCCGGTCACCGCCGCGCCTTACGCCTGCTCCGGCGTCACCACCTACAGCGCGCTGAAGAAGGTCGAATCCAGTTTCGGCACGCCGATCGTGATCTTCGGCGCCGGGGGGCTCGGCCTGATGGCGCTGACGCTGTTGAAGGCGATGGGCGGCAAGGGCGCCATCGTCGTCGATATCGATGCGCGCAAGCGTGAGGCGGCGGAACAGGCCGGGGCACTCGCCACCGTCGATGGCGGCGCGCCCGATGCGCTGGAGCAACTGGCGAGCAAGGCCGGCGGACCGATCCGCGCCGTGATCGATCTGGTCGGTAATGCAAAAACCACGCAACTCGGCTTCGACTGCCTGACCAAGGGCGGCAAGCTCGTGATCGTCGGCCTGTTCGGCGG
>Ga0209526_10002718_pt1 | contig 11948 bp, 12 predicted proteins | sample JacPinW_OM2H0_M1_FD_188566 | JGI IMG/M metagenome (GOLD analysis project Ga0209526, IMG submission 188566) | Forest soil microbial communities from Algoma, Ontario, Canada - Jack Pine, Ontario site 1_JW_OM2H0_M1 (SPAdes) (version 2) | ecosystem: Environmental > Terrestrial > Soil > Boreal...
GTACCGTCATGTCCAGCAATCCGAGCGATTCCTGCTGTGGATTCTTCACTTCCGTCGCCAGCAAAATCGCGCCAGCGCAAGTGCCGAAAATCGCTTTGTCCTCAGCCGCGAATTTTTTGATCGCCTCGTACAAGCCTTCTTCTTGCAGGAACTGCAGTTGCGTGGTGCTCTCGCCGCCCGGCAAGATCAAACCGTCGCAGCCAGCAAGATCGTCGCGCGTGCGCACTTCAACGGTTTCAACGCCCATGCCCGCCAGCATCGCCGCATGCGCCGCAAAATCTCCCTGCACCGCCAAGATCCCAATCTTCACTTATTCGTCCCTGTAGGGGCACCGCACTGCTGCGCCCCAGCTCGGCAAAATCTGAACTACCAGCCGCGCGTCGATAGCAAATCCTTCTCTTCAAGTTGCCGCACATCCAAACCGCGCATGGCCTCGCCAAGCTCCTCGTGCGCTTCCAAAACTGCCTTTGGATCTTCGAAGTGCGTGGTCGCCTTCACCACCGCCTTCGCCCGCGCTTCCGGATCGCTCGACTTGAAAATTCCCGAGCCGACGAACACCGCCTCTGCACCAAGCCTCCGCACGAGAGCGGCGTCCGCCGGAGTCGCAATCCCGCCCGCCGAGAAATTCGGCACCGGCAGCTTGCCGGTCTTGGCCACCTGCCGAATCAAATCCAGCGGCGCGCCGAGCTCTTTCGCTTGATGCATCAATTCGTCGTCGCGCATCGTAGTGAGCCGTTTCATCTGGCTCACAATCGTGCGCATGTGCCGCACCGCCTCCACCACATTTCCCGAGCCAGCTTCACCCTTTGTGCGAATCATGGCCGCGCCTTCCGCCACCCGCCGCAGCGCTTCACCCAGGTTGCGCGCTCCGCAAACGAACGGCACGCGAAAATCGTGCTTCCACACGTGGTTCTCTTCATCCGCAGGCGTGAGCACTTCGCTCTCATCAATGAAATCCACTTCCAGCGCCTGCAAAACTTCCGCTTCGATAAAGTGCCCGATGCGCACCTTAGCCATCACCGGAATGGTCACCGTCTTCATGATCTCGCGGATGATTTTGATGGAGGCCATGCGCGCAACGCCGCCCTCTTTGCGAATGTCCGAAGGCACGCGCTCCAGCGCCATTACGGCACAAGCGCCGGCTTTTTCCGCGATCTGCGCCTGCTCCGCGTTGGTGACGTCCATAATCACGCCGCCTTTGAGCATTTCCGCCAAACCCACCTTCACGCGCCACTCGTTGGTGGTGTTGCCGCTATTGCCGCTGCCGTTCACTTTCTTCGCGTCCATTTCACTGCTCCTCTCGCGCAATGCTCTCTAAACTTGCTGCCTCTGTGCCTGAGTGACTAAACTCTCTTCGCCTCGCCGATAACCACAAATCGCGCCTTGCCCCGCGCCAACACATCGCCGGCCAAATTCCGTATCTCTCCAGCGTGAAACAAATTTCGCCCTTTCTGCTCCGCTTCTTCCCAGCCCTCCACGATGATCTCGTCCCGCACGCTGACCGGCTTGAGATATTCGACCGCAAGTTCTGCGGTCACCGCGCGCACTTCGCGAAACCGGCAAACCTTGCCCATCGCCTCGTCCAACAGCGTGGCGATAATTCCGCCGTGGCCCATGCCTCCGCCACCCTGGTATCGCTCGCCCAAAACAAATCGCCCAACGATCCGGCGCTTCTCGTTATCTTGCACGAAGGTCAGCTTCATCCCGTCGTCATTCGCGCCGCCGCACCCAAAGCATTGATTCGCAGGATTCGGCGCCAGCGTGATCGTCGCCGGCTCGCTCTTTTCCGCCTCTGTGCTCTTCACTCCGCGCCCTCTATGTTAAGACTTTTCTTTCGTTTCAAACCAAGGCCACACGGCTGCGTTCAGCACGCCGCACGCCGCGCTGCCTCTTCCGCATCTCCACGCGCAGCAATTCCGCCAACGTCGCAACGCCGCGCGTGATCTGCTTCTCATCCAGACCCGCGTACCCCAGCCGCAAGGTATTTGGCAGCGGATTCTGTGCGTAAAAATAGCGGCCCGGAGCGAACAGCACTCCACGCTCCTTCGAGTGAATGAGCAATTCGCTCGCGTCAAATCCGGGCGGCAATTCCAGCCACAAACACATACCGCCTTCCGGACGCGTCCAGCGCGTTTCCTCCGGCATGTGTTTCCGCAACGCTTCATCCAGGGCCACGAGCCGCGAAGCGTAAACCTTGCGCATTTTGGCCACGTGTTTCGAAAACATTCCGCGCCGCAGAAATTCGGCGAGCGTCGCTTGCGCCAACTGGTCGGTGTGCAGGTCCGTTGTCTGCTTTACAATCCGCAGACGCTCGATCGCGGCAGCAGGAGCAACAATCCACCCCACGCGCAACCCAGGGAACGCGACTTTCGCAAAGCTGTCGATGTGAATGACGATGTTCGAGCGATCTAACTGCTTCAGCGAAGGCAGACGGTCTTCGCGCGCGTGCAGCCGCGCATAAATGTGATCTTCCACCACAGGCACTTGATGCCGCGAGGCCAGCTCCAGCACTTTCCTGCGCGAAGCCAGCGGCATCGACGTTCCCGTCGGATTCTGAAAATCCGGCGTGAACACAATTAGCTTCACACGATTCGCGGCAAGGGTCGCTTCCAGCGCTTCTAAATCCAATCCCAGCGAGGTTCCCGGCTCCGCTTGCGTCCGCACGGGCACACCCAGGCAACGTGCGCGCGTGCCATTGAAAATGGCCACGGCGCCGGGATACGTCGGATTCTCCAGAATCACGGAATCCCCGGGCCGTACAAACGCTTTGCTGATTAAATCGAGTGATTGCTGGCAACCGTCAGTAATCAGAAGATTTTCATCGCGGGCTGGTATGCCGTCATGCTGCAAGAGCTCGAGCAGCGCCTCTTTCAACGGCGCATACCCATCGGAAGGCCCCAGGTTGAGAACGTCCGTAGCTTCGCGGCGGAGCACGGCATTCACACAGACCTGCAGTTCCTCGATCGGAAAAAATTCCTGCGCCGGCCGCGCCATCACGAACGAGAGCGCATTTTCAGGAGCACTCGCGGTCAAACGCGATAGCACCTCTTCTCCGCGCTCATCCGCAAAGAGCAGCTCCCAACGGATGCCGTTGCCGCCGTTCAGCACCGGCGGCGCGGGCGGAGTAATCTTCAAGCCGTTTCCATTACCTTTGATGAACGTGCCACGACCGACGTGCCCCTGAATCAGTCCCTCTGATTCAAGCTCCGCATAGGCATTCGCGACCGTCGTGCGGTGCACTCCAAGCATGATGGCTAGTTCGCGGCTTGCGGGAATGCGGTCGCCGGGGCGCAAATCGCCCGCATGCACCAGCGCCCGAAGCTGGTCGCGCAGTTGGACGTATAGAGGAACGTGGCTTTGCGGCTGGAGGTGGACAGGAAGCATTGGCTCTCCCCTAGCAGCCAATTATATACGACATTGGCCTGCTACAAGAGCCAATTTGTCTCCCGGACTGTCTTTGAGTGGGCTACTCTTTCGGCGGATGGTAGCCGATGCGCCCGTTGGCCTCGCCCGCCGCCAACTGCCGGAGACAGAGCTGCGTCAGGTCACTTTCATCGCATTGGTAGATCTGGGCCATCGGCAAGTCTTCGGGCTGCACGACGTATTCCCCCGCTTCCATTTCCTGCGAGGTATCAGCATCGTCGGTGTTCAGCGCACTGCCACCCTCGTTCACCCGCACGCGAAATTGTCGCGAGGGCGGCTCATAATTCTGAAAGCTGAAGCACTTCCCCACACACGCGCGATCCACCATATGCACGATGTACGGCAGCCGTGAATCAGGGGGCGCCCAAATCGTGGCCGTGACCCGCTCGCCCTTCGGCAAAGTCGCAACCAGGCGCTCGATCTCGGTTTCCATACGATTGAGCTTCCCGGTGTCCTGGTACAAAAACGCGAAGAACGCGATCGCGATGACCGCGAATCCGGCCGTGTGCCATTTTCGCGGCTGCATCAGTGCCAAGACGCACAACCCCATTACGGCCGCCACGGTTGTCAGGCGCACCGCCAACGAGCCTATCCAACCTGAATAAAGCGGCAGGCGTAATACATCGGGCAGTAGGTAAATCGCGAACACCACAAACCAGTGAAGCTCCAGCGGCAAGCGCATGTCGATCCAGGGTGCTCGGGCCCAGTAGCGTCGTATTCCTTCGACCGCAAAGCACACAATGCCAAACAAAAGCGCCAAGCCGGACAATACGTAATAGCGCATGCTGTACAACGCGATTTGATCGCTGCCGTTGTAGATCCCGGGACCGAACGTATCCCACACACGAAACGACTCGTAATGCCTCATTAAATAAAAACGCGCCACCACTACCGCGAGCACCGCCGCGCCTGGCATGGCCAATTTCCACCACCGCGGCAGCAAGCGCCACAAAACGATGTAGCTAACGCAGCCCACCAGCCAGACAAATCCTTGCGGGTGAGCGATGAGCACCAGCGCGGCAATAAACGCAGCGAGGATGAGTTCTCTTCCCCGCCCGCTCCAGACAATCGCTGTCGCAAAAAATCCCAGCCCGAGCGAAAGGTAGTAATTGAAGAATCCTACGTTGAACGTCCAACCGTAGGCAAGCATCGCGAGGCACGGCAGCAAAGACCACGGCGGACGCCGCGAGACGGCAGCAACCAGCGCGAACGCGCCCCAAAAGAAAATGAGCACACACAGTGGCACCAGAATCTTCTGTGCCGCCGCCAGCCCGAGCAGATTCCCAAGCTTTAGGAGAAGAACGTCAAACAGGACATTGTTCCACTGCCTGGCGAGGTACAGCCCCGGCGCCTGCCCGCGCTCAATCAGTTGCGCGAGCCAAGCGTTGTAGACATGGCTGCCGAGGTCGCCGGCTTCAATCCGCCGATGCCAAAAGCAAGGGATCAGCAGGCCAGTGGAAATCCCCAACGCCCGCGGCCAGTATCGCGACAGAAAGTCGGCCGCGGCTCTAAGGGCCTTGGGCTTGAGAGATGATACGTCTCTGTCCGTCTCCATCTGTTCGTTGCCAACCCAGGAATGAGTAGTGCTTCAGTTTCCGATTACCCAACTTATCCACACCTAGCTCGCGGCGCACTCCGGGAGCGAGATTCCTGCCTCACTCAGTGCGCATCTTTTCCGTAGTGCTGAACGTTGTAATTATCTGGAAGTTGAGTGAGTGCGGGAATCACCGAATCGATAAGCCACCATCCTTTTTTCCGAACGCAGGAGTCCTCCCGCGGTCTGTCCTCCCCCACATCGAAATAGGGCCCGGCTATGACAATAGCCTTTCCGCTCGAAGAGAATCCCACTGGCTGGAAAACGGCAACACAGTCGTTGCCAAAATATTTGCGGAAAGCTTCGTCGATGAGAGACTTGCTCGACAGCTTCGCAGCGTCAGCGTCGTAAATTCGCACCGTAGTTCCGCCCGCATCAGAGCCCCACTGCCAGAAACCTTGCGCCAGCAGAAGGCGGTGTCCATTGGGAGACCAATCAACAAGATCAATGCTGTTCCCGAGCACTCCCGGTGAAGGTTCCACAACTAGGACGGGACGGAAGTTCTGGCTACTTGGGCCCGCGACAAACAATCTCGACGTGTTCTGGCATTCCGGGCTGGCGGCGTTTGTCGCGTTAGAGGCAACTGCCTCACTCTCAGCGTATGCCCGGTAGCGTTCGTCGGGTGACATGAGCACGGAAGTGCGCGATCTATTGGACCCGATCAACTCCCCGGTTGATTCCTCATAACAACTAGCAGAAGCGCTGATCGGTCGAGCTTTGCTAGTTGACTTGTGTTCGACCTGTGCAGACACAGCGAGATGCCACGCAAATGCGGCGATTGCAACCGGGAGAATCCCATGGACACGAGGTTTCAATTCTTTTAGAGATGCGGAGGGCGTATTTTGTTGCTAATCGGCGCGCCAAGACAGAAACGCCGCGAAACCAGATGACTAAGGAATCCCAACGCCCCCCACCGCTCACGAATCTAACACAAGATTCGCAATTCGACCGTGGGCAAGAGGCTAGTGCCTGATAAACGCGGCGAATGGGAAACTGCCCCGCGCTCCAGGAATGGGCTAAGGTGAACGCGACGGGCGAAATGCGTAGCTTTATGCGAGTGGATGACTACTTTGAGGGCTGGCTCTCGCCTAAGCGCTTCAGCCGATCGCGCAGGCGGCGTTGCAGCGGCGTAGGCGTATTGGGATTAAACGCCACCAGATACCAGAGCGGCTGACTGCGATCCCGGCTCAGCCAGGCCAGCGTCGCTGCGTCCGCATTCGGATGCCGCGCCACATTTTCGCGAATCGCTCCGTAGGGGTGCTTGGCGAGCTTGTTCAATGTCTTGGCATTGGACCGCGGATGCTCGCTGATCAACCGCAGCAAATAAAAATCTTCTTCCGGCGCCTGCTTGACCAGCTTTTCCAGCATTTCCGGTTTGGCGTCGGCGCTCAGCACCAATCCAATCTTTTCGTCCCAAGCGGTGTTGATTTGATTGAGCTCACGGGTACGCATGTGAATGAGCTCTTCCAGCGCGCGCCGCTCCTGCTGCATGCGCGCAATCGGCAGCTCCGTGCCCTCGAGTGAATCCAGAACACGCAGCAGGTGCTGCCGCTCGCCAAACACAATCTGCGAGGTACGCGTGCCGGCTCGTTTTTCGTTCTCTTTGTGCTGCACCAGGTCGGAACGTCGCATCGTGTTGGCTGCTCCGGCACTATTCCCTACCAGCTCAGGAAGCGTGCCCAAAACTGCACCCATTTCTCGAGTCAGACCCATGGTGTACTCACAGTCCGCTGGGCCAACCGGATTATGTTCCGCGCGTCGCGTGGGGTAAAGTTACCAACGTACTGTATGTGCCCGAAGTGCAACCTCCGTTACTTTTATTGTGGCCCTCGCGGCCCGGCTGGGATGCGCTAAAGCGCACCGCTACAACAGCTAAGAATAGGGACCAACGCCCATGTCCGCGTTTGACGATCACAAAGAGGAATTGGAGCATTACGAACAGATGTTTGGCCGCGAGCGCGGCCGCCTGGCAGTGTCGCTGGATCGCCTTACCAACGCCCTTGTCCTGGTTGGCCAGCATGGCGTCTATTGCACCAGCCAGCGCAATCCCACCGTTCCTGCCATGGATATCCGCATCATTGCCAACGAGCTGACAAGCGCAAAAGAGCTGGTGCAATCCGTGATGGAAGAGCTGCGCCGGACGAAGAACGACGCGCAGACGTAAACATTCGTGAGTTAGCAGCGGGACACGGACTTAGTCGCGCGAAACGAGAAACGGATTCGACTGCCGCTCTTCCCCGATGCTTGTCGTCGGCCCGTGCCCAGGATGCACGACCGTATCATCCGGCAGCGCCATCAGTTTGCCGCGCAGCGAATCCAGGATCTCTTCCATGGACCCGCCCCATAAGTCGGTTCGTCCAATGCTCCCCGCAAAAAGCGTGTCTCCCGCAAAAAGCTGCGGCGCCGCCAGGGTAATTTTCCCCGCTTCGGATGGCATGTAGAGCGAGACGCTTCCCGGGGTGTGCCCCGGCGTATGAATCACCTGTGCCTCGAGCGAACCCCACTGCAAAGCATCGCCATCCGTAAGCAGTTGATGTACGTCGGTAATATCCGGCGGCATCACGCCTAGAAACGCCGCCTGCACATCCATCGCTTGATAAAGCGGCAAGTCTTCGCGATGCATCATCACCGGCGCGCCGGTGTACTTGTGCAGCTTGCTCAAGCCGCCGACGTGGTCAATGTGCGCGTGGGTGCTGACGATCGCCTTTACCGTAAGCTTGTGCCGCCCGAGCAACTCCAGAATGCGGCCCACCTCGTCGCCCGGATCAACAACCAACGCCTCGCGCGTCACTGGATCGCCGATGATCGAGCAATTGCACTGCAGCATCCCGACGGGAATCGAGATGTGCAGGAATCCCTGCTTTTCCAGGCCCGCCGCTGGAATAAGTTCGTCCATCCCTCGCAGTATAACCTGCGCGTCGCAGTCGCAAAAGCGCTCGGAAGTAGCGATATGTAGGGGCGCAGCATGCTGCGCCCCACCACCGAGGTGTAACAAGGCTTTGCTACACTGTATCTGGCGGCCGTCGCCGCCAACCTATGCAAGCCCCCGAACTCGCCAAAATAATCGAGACGCCGCTCGCGCAACTACATCAACAAGCCGCGGCGAAGATGGGCGTATGGTTCGGCTGCGTTCTGCCTGATGATTTCGGCGACTGGCAGCGCGAATACTGGTTCGCACACAAATCCGTTGCGCTGATAGACAAAAATTATCGCGGCTATTTCTCCTTCACCGGCCCCGACCGCGTCCGCTATGTCAACGCTATCCTCACCAACAACATCAAGGATCTGGCCCTATCGCATGGCAACATTTCCCTGCTGCTCAGTCCGCAAGGCCGTATACTCGCGGAGATCGAAACCTATGCGCTACCCGAAAGCCTGCTCTGCGTCTCCTACGCGATGATCCAAGCGCGCCTGAACGAGACGCTCGAAAAATACATCATCATGGATGACGTCACACTCAACGATGACACGGAACGTTTTGGCACGTTGGCATTGGAAGGCCCGGCAGCCGCATCCGTCGTCAACGAACTGACCGGAATCGATCTGAATTCGATGGCCGAACTGGAGAGGCAGGAGGCCCGCGTAGGCCCAATTCCCCGCACCATCATTCGCCGCTCGCCGGGAACATCTGTCGGAGCCGAATTTCTTGTGGAACGCTCTCATTTGGAGCCGTTGTGGGGAACGCTTCGGGAGAAAACAAAGGCCGCAGGAGGGGGCCCCGTCGGCTACTCCGCTCTCAACGCGCTTCGCCTCGAACAAGGCGTTCCATGGTTCAGCTACGACTTCGGCGAAAAGCAAATTCCGCACGAGGCATCTCTCGAGAACAGCCACATCAGCTACACCAAAGGCTGCTACACCGGCCAGGAAATCGTAGAACGCGTACGCTCCCGCGGCCAGGTCAACCGCCGCCGCGTGGGCCTGCGCTTCAACGGCGAAGCAGTTCCCTCCCCCGGTGAAGTCCTAACCTCGGGAGGGAAAGAAGCTGGCTACCTCACTCGCGCAGCATTCTCTCCAGCACTGTCCTCTGCGATAGGTATGGGCTACGTACGAAAAGAAAACAACGAACCAGGGCAAATACTAGAATGGCAAGGCGGAACCGCCACAGTGACAAGTTTTCCGACAAAGCAACCGTAAGGGCGTCTAACACCCTTTAGACTTTTACACTCTTACACGCTAGACCCTTCAAACGCTAGCGAACATCGGCAGTAGCGCCTTATTCAACCGCGCGCGGTCTTCCTGCGTCATCGCGATAAATTCAATCCCCATGCCCCGCGCCGGCGTAACTCGCCGCACCACCGCACGCGCACGCACTTCCCCAAATGGCAAATCCAGCAGCACTTTCACACTGCTGCGAATCGGCGCCGGCTGCTGCGTTAGGACGAACAATCCGCCTAGGGCAATACTCCCCAGATACGAGACCGCCCGGCGCGTGCCAGATTGCCACGCCACCACCACACTTCGAGGCGGCACCACGCGAGGATAGCGCCTGAGTTCTTCATCCCCCACGACGGACTCCCTAAGCTATGCCAGAGCCGCTAAGTCTTGGCCAAATCCAACCCCACGTCAAGCAACTTCTATGAGCTTGAGACAGGTGACCTGGAGCGCGCTCTTTGACCCATGGGTTACGCTTTTTTCTTATATACGCGTACGTAATCGACCAGCATCCTCTGCGGAAACACCGTCGCACTATCCGGCGGACCCGGCCAGTCTCCGCCTACCGCGACATTTAGAATCAGGAAAAATCGATGATCGAACACCCATCTCCCGTCGGAAGGCCACTGCGCTGAAGTGAACGTCGCGTACAAATTGGAATCCAGGTAGAAGCGAACCGCGCCGGGCTCCCACTCCACCGCATAAACGTGAAAGTCGTCGGACAATTTCTGCCCCGCCGGCAGAGCGATTGTGGCCGTCGTATCGCTGGTGGCATTCGTGGAGCTGGGGCCATGCAACGAGCCATGATTAATTCCCGGCTCCTTGCCGACATTTTCCATGATGTCGATTTCACCGCACTTCGGCCAACCAACAGAACCAAAGTTGTCTCCGAGCATCCAGAACGCAGGCCATATTCCCTGCCCCGCGGGCAGCTTGAGGCGCACTTCGAATCTCCCATACGCCTGCGAAAACATACCCTGCGTCTTCAACCGCGCCGATGTGTAGTTAAATTTCGCGCCATCCGGACCGGTGTACGCCTCCTGTCGCGTCGTAATCACCAGCTTCCCGTCCTCAATCCGCGCATTCTCCGCACGATTCGTGTAGTACTCAAGTTCGTGATTCCCCCATCCGCTCCCGCCAATGTCGTACGCCCACTTCGAAGCATCAGGCAGCGAGCCATCCTTGCCGTTGAATTCATCGCTCCACACCAGCGTGTAGCCTTCCGGCGCCTTCGGCTTCTGCGCCTGCCCCGCCCCCGAAACCAAACTGACGGCAGCAAGCAAGATGTAGTGGCGGGCCTTTAGACTCGCCGGCACACAATCTACAAAACGCGTTCCTTGACCTGGTAAGCGCATGTTCAATCTCCTGCGTACATGGACACACTACGCCGCGCTCGCTAAACTCCAAACTCAAAATAATCCGGAGGCACCGTGAAGGCCATCCTCTTCCGCCAGCATGGCGGACCCGAAGTTCTACAATACGTCGATGTCCCCGACCCGGAGCCCCGCCCCAATGAAGTTCTCGTCCGCGTGCGCGCTTGCGCTTTGAATCATCTCGATCTCTGGGTGCGTCGCGGATTGCCCAACGTGCCCTTCCCGCTTCCCCACATTCCGGGCAGCGACGTCGCCGGAGAAATCGCAAAGATCGGCGCCGAAGTCACCACTGTTCGGGTAGGTCAGAGAGTTGTCCTCGCACCACTGGTTAGCTGCGGCAAATGCCGCGCTTGCCTTGCTGGCCTGGACAACTGCTGCCGCGAAGCCACCAACCTCGGCTACATGATCGACGGCGGCTGCGCCGAATTTGTTCGCGCACCCGAAGTGAATTGCCTCCCCTACCCTGAAAATCTCTCGTTCGAAGAAGCCGCCGCCATCCCGCTCGTCTTTCAAACCGCGTGGCACATGCTCATCGACCGCGCCCAACTTCAGCCCGGTGAAGACGTGCTGGTCCTAGGTGCGGGCAGCGGCGTTGGCAGCGCCGCCATTCAAATCGCAAAGTTCTTCGGTGCACGGGTCATCACCACCGCCGGTTCCGACGCAAAGCTCGAGAAGGCCCGCCAACTTGGCGCCGACCACGTCATCAATCACAAAACGCAAAGAATTCGCGACGAGGTCCGCCGCATCACTAACAAGCGCGGCGTCGATGTCGTCTTCGAGCACGTCGGCACCGCCACGTGGGACGACAGCCTCGCCAGTCTCGCGCTCGCCGGCCGTCTGGTCACCTGCGGCAACACCACCGGCTACGATGCGAAGCTAGATCTCCGCTTCCTCTTCACCCGCCAACTCTCGCTGCTCGGCTCCTACATGGGTGTGAAAAGTGAGCTGCATACAATAATGAAGCTAGTGGCCGCAGGCCGCCTAAAGCCAATAGTCGACCGTATCTTTCCGCTGCAAGAAGCCGCCGCTGCCCACGCCTACCTCGAATCCGGTCAGCAATTCGGCAAAGTAGCCCTAAGAGTCTGATGGCGAAAGCCGATCCACTTGACACGGATACACCGGCCCACAGTCTCTATAACAAGGGACTCATCCGCTCAGTTGGCACTGCGCGCGCCTGCGGCATATGCACTGGCCTGGTTGAGTTTCTCCAGAGATTCGGGATCTAGCTTCAGATCGGCGGCACTGAGCAACTCATGGAGCTGATCGAGATTTGTCGCGCTGGCAATCGGAGCGGTAACGCTCGGCTGCGCCAGCAGCCAGGCGAGGGCTACCCGGGTTGGCGTCGAGCCGTGAGTTTTCGCCACTTGGTCGAGCGCGCCCAGGATTCTGAAGCCGCGCTCGTTCAG